>OGRO01000306.1_pt1 | contig 48715 bp, 43 predicted proteins | sample 1553451 | NCBI WGS metagenome assembly OGRO01 (sample SAMEA2580021, study PRJEB22360) | human gut metagenome | reverse complement strand
CCGGTCTGCATCGGCTAGAGCACGACCGCCTTCGCAGCAACTCCGAGCGTGTATTCAAAGACATTCTCTCCTGCAAGCTCACACTGGCCGACCTGCGACAGGCACATAATTGGAGCACCGAGAGCGAAAAAATCCTCTCTCGGCTGGAAGCTCTTTCTCAGCTCGATACTCTGATGGATGAGTTTTTACTGCTTTACGGCTTTTCGGGCGAGAAGCTGGCCGCGCAGACACCGCCTCTGCGCACAAAGATCGACGCCGACTATCTTATCAAATACCAGCTTCCTTCTGGTATCACCTTTTTCTTTTCGGTCAAGCAGAAGGACGGCTACTGCGGGCGCTCACTTTTTATCAACAACGAACTGGATTACAGCCGCGGACAGACAAAATTCACCTTGCTTGAGAAGACAAAGACAAATCTTCGAACAGGCGAACAAATTCTGCTCTCCCGCCGCAGTACCTATCAAAAATAAAGGAGGAATCCATCTATGCGTTTCATCACCTGCCGCCTGCCCGACGGCGTGGAAGACCCGGCCATCCTCTCTGCCGATGGCCGTCAGGTCTGGCCCCTGAGCTGGCTGGGCCTTTCTTACGAGACATTGTCCGACGCCATCCCGTTCCTGACCCCGCAGGTGCGGGCGGGGCTGTCGCTGGCCATTGCGGGCATCCCGGCCCTGCCCATCGAGGCCGTCACGCTGGAAAGCCCCATCCCGGCCCCGGCGCAGGACGTCATCTGCCTGGGCATCAACTACATGGCCCACTCGGACGAGGCGGAAAAGTATTCCGCCGACGCCTTTGCGACCCGGCATCAGGATGCCATCTACTTTTCCAAGCGGGTCACGCGGGCGGTGCCGGACGGCGGCTTCATCGAGGCCCACACCGACCTTGTGAAGAAGCTGGACTACGAATGCGAGCTGGCCGTGGTGCTGGGCATGGATGCCAAAGATGTGCCTGCCGGGCAGACGAAGGACGTCGTCTTCGGCTACACCATCCTGAACGACGTTTCGGCCCGCGATGTCCAGACGGCCCACAAGCAGTGGTATTTCGGCAAGAGTCTGGACGGCTTCACGCCTATCGGGCCCTGCATCGTCACGGCGGACGAGTTCGAGACCTACCCGCCCAGACTGGGGATCCGCAGCTTCGTCAATGGCGAGAAGCGGCAGGACTCCAACACCGGCCTGCAGATCTTTGACATCGACCACGTCATCGCGGAGCTTTCGCAGGGGATGACCCTGAAGGCGGGCACCCTTATCGCCACCGGTACCCCGGCGGGCGTCGGCATGGGGATGGACCCGCCGCAGTTCCTCGTCCCCGGCGATGTCGTGCAATGCGAGATCGACGGCATCGGCACCCTGACGAACCCAGTCCGTTGAACGATGAGAACGACGGCCCCGGACAGGACGCCGGGGCTGTTTTTTGATTTCCGAACTGTAATATAATTGCTGAAATTTTGATTTTGTTTAGAAAAAGATGGACAAACCTGTCTTGTTCATAAACTATTAAAAATAAATTCATATACAGTTCATTGACATCCGGTATACATAGGGCAACGAAAGGCGCACCGCTGCGCCAAACCCCAGAACCGTACAGCAATGCAGGCCCCAAAAAGAACGGCCTGTGTTTGAGGAAAGGAATTGGAACGCTATGAAAATTGGTTTTACAGAGCTGATCCTTGTCGTGATCGTTGCGTTCGTGGTCATCGGCCCGGATAAGCTGCCGGAGTACGCACGCAAGCTCGGCAAGATGCTGCGTGAGCTGAAGAAATACACCGGCGCAGCCTCCGAGGAGATCCAGAAGAACGTCGTCGAGCCGCTGAACGAGATCCAGGCTCCCATCAAGGAGGCGGTCGCCCCCCTGACGGACCTCAAGAAGGACATCGACGACAGCATGAAGGATGTGACCAAGAGCTTCACCAACATCGGCAAGACCAGCAAGGAAGAGGCCAAGAAGGCCGAGGAGGCCGAAGAGGTCACCGAGCTGGAAGATGCCGTGGAGGAGCTGCCCGAAGAGCCTGCCAAGGCCGAGGCTGCTCCCGCAGAAGAGTCTGCGAGGGCGGAGGAAGCACCGGCTGAGGCTGCGGAACCCGTGAAGGCCGCAGAAAAGCCCGCCGAAACGGAAGCGCCCGCCCCGGCTGCGGAAGCTGCCCCCGCCCATGAAGCCGAGGCCGCTGCCCCGGCGGAAGAGGCCAAGGCCTGACCGTCCCTATTTGGATGCACCCGCGCCCGCGGTTGTACGATACATTGTAAATCAGCCCGCCCGCACGGCGCGGCAAGAGGAAAAAGGAGATTTTATTATGAGAATCGGACCTCAGGAGCTTATCATCGTTCTGATCATCGTTCTGGTCATCTTTGGACCCAAGAACCTGCCGAAGCTGGGCAAGATGTTCGGCAAGACCATGAAGAACTTCAAGGAAGGCATGGACGACGTCGATGACAACGGCGAAGTCAAGAAGACCGAGACCCAGTCTGAGGACAAGGCTGAGAAGAAGGACGAGGAGTAATTCGTGGCTACAAACGTTAAGCGCAAAAAGAAAGCCGAAGTCATGTCGGAGGACGGCAGCATGACGCTGACCGGCCACCTGAAAGAGCTGCGGAACCGGCTGATCATCTGCGCAGTCGTGTTTGTGGTGGGTGTGATCGGTTTTCTGGCAGTTTCGGACAAACTGATCGATCTGCTGACGGCCATGGCCCGGAATGCGAACTATACCTTCGTCTTCCTGGCCCCGCAGGAGAAGCTGATGCAGTACTTCCGCGTCTCGCTGATCGCGGCGGTGGTTATCACTGTGCCGGTGGCGCTGTATCAGATCTACGCCTTTGCAAAGCCGGGCCTGAAGCGGAGCGAGAGCTTCTTCTTCAAGCTGGTGCTGCTGCTCGGCCTGATGCTGTTCTGCGTCGGCATCCTGTTCGCCTATAAGATCACCCTGCCCTTTATGCTGAACTTCCTGGTCACTCTGGAAGGCACCGATTACATCACGGCGTCCATCAGCATCGAGAGCTACATCAACCTCTGCCTGACGATGTTCATCATCTTCGGCTGCGTCTTTGAGATGCCGCTGGTCACAATCATTCTGGCCAAGATGGGCATCGCAAACCCGGAGATTATGAAGAAGGGCCGCGGCGTTGCCATCGTGCTCATCTTCCTGGTCGCAGCCATCATCACCCCGCCGGACATCGTGTCCCAGTGCTTCGTGGCAGTGCCCATGTGCCTGCTGTACTTCATCAGCATTTTCCTGAGCGGCATCTTCTACAAGCCCAGAACGGACGATGATGAGGACGACGAGGAAGAGGACGAACCCGACGAGGAATAAGCCTTCTGGCCTTTCATTGCAGCGAAAACGCGCTCTGCCTTGCGGCGGGGCGCGTTTTTTGCGCCCTGCGGTCCACAGAACACAGCTGCGCCCCGCACGAGACTGGAAAAATCCGAAAAAATGGCTCCCCATCTGCGGCAGAATATGTTATAATGGCAACAAGGTAAAATGATCAGCGGGCGACCGCTGCGGAAAAGGGGTAAATGAATCATGAAAGAATACGCATTTGGCATTGATTTGGGCGGCACCACCGCAAAGGTCGGTCTGTTCACCACGTCCGGCGCACTGCTGGAAAAGTGGGAGGTGCCCACCGACACTTCCAACGCCGGTGAGCACATCCTCGAAAATCTGGCCGACGCTATTCACGGCAAGATGACCGAGAAGGAGATCGCCGCAGAGCAGGTCGAGGGCGTGGGCATCGGTGTGCCCGGCCCGGTTCTGAACTCCAGCGTCGTGCCCATCGTCTGTGCCAACCTCGGCGGCTGGGGCGAGCGGAACGTTTCCGCCCAGCTGTCCGGCCTGCTGGACGGCCTGAAGGTCCTTGTCGGCAACGACGCCAACGTCGCCGCCCTGGGCGAGATCTGGATGGGCACCGCCAAGGGCTGCCGCAGCGCAGTCATGGTCACGCTGGGCACTGGTGTCGGCGGCGGCGTCATCGTCAACGGCAAGGTCATTGATGGTGCCCACGGCGCGGGCGGCGAGATCGGCCACATCACGGTCAATCCGCACGAGACGGCCGTCTGCGGCTGCGGCAAGCGCGGCTGTCTGGAGCAGTACTCCAGCGCCACTGGCGTCGTCCGCTGCATGAAGAAGCTGCTGGACGAGAACCCGGAGGTGGAGTGCGTCCTGCGCGGCACCGATTTTGCCGCCAAGGACGTCTTTGATGCCGCCCGCAATGGCGATGCGCTGGCCTCCCGCGAGGTCGAGGATATGTCCAACACGCTGGGCATGGCGCTGGCCAGCATCGCCTCCACCACCGACCCCGAAATGTTCCTCGTCGGCGGCGGCGTGGCCCGCGCAGGCGATGTCCTGTTCGACCCGCTGGTCAAGCACTTCAAGGAATACGCCTTCCGCTCCTGCCGCGAGACCCCCATCAAGGCCGCAAGCCTCGGCAATGACGCCGGCATCTATGGTGCCGTCCGTCTCATCGTGGGCGAATAAGCCGAACGTTTCCACGGGAGATCGGAAATGCAGTTGAATTTATTTGTCCGGGACGTGCAGAGCGACCAGATCGTTCCCGTAAAAGTTGTTCCGGCCAGTGATGCGGATTTGAAACAAACCGCTTCTACTGGTTGGCAGACGAGCTGGAATACACAGACTGCGCGGCGTTTTCCAAACCGTGTTGCACTGAAAACAGAAACCAATGAGCTTTTAGGTCTGATGTCCTATGCAGCAGATGAAAAGTTTATGGCGGTGGAAGTAGTCTATCTGGAAAGCCAGCCGGAAAGCAATGCAAATTTGCTGCATTCCGCTGGGCAGGCAAAACGTTATCTGGGGATTGCAAAGGCGCTGTTTGCGTATGCTGTAAAAGAATCGGTAGAAAATGGCTTTGATGGCGTTGTGCTGTTCAAGGCAAAAACGGATACGCTGCTGAGATACTATATCCGGGAGTTCGGCGCACGGCAGGTCGGGCGGTATGATCCGTTCCGGCTGGTGATCTGGGAGGATGCGGCGCAAAATCTGATCAAAGAATACGAGGTGGGCAATGATGAATGAACCAATGGAAAAAAGCTGGGTCGTTCCGTTGGAACAAGAGGATCTGGAGTATTTCGCCTATTTTCGGTCGGTCTGTAAGCGCTACAACATCGATCCATCAAAGGCAACACGTCTGGAGTATGATTTTGTGATGCGTGTAGCGGAGAGTGAATTCTACCTGCAAAAGGCAGCGACCTGATTAAAAACTATAAAAGCGAAGCCGTTGAATGCTCAGCGGCTTCGCTTTTTTCGTACAGAGATTTCGGGTTACAGCGTATCTTTTCCCGGCAGCTGGTTCCACAGGCGGTAGTAGACGCCGTGCTGTGCGAGCAGCTCATCGTGGGTGCCGGATTCCTCGATGCCGTCGGAACCGAGGACGAGGATGCGGTCGTAGTTCTTGATGGTGGTCAGGCGGTGGGCGATGGTCAGGGTGGTGCGGCCGTGAGCCAGCTTTTCAAGGCTCTGGCCCACCAGGATCTCGCTCTCGTTGTCCAGAGCGCTGGTGGCCTCGTCCAAAATCAGGATGGGCGGGTTCTTCAGGAAGATGCGGGCGATGGCGATGCGCTGCTTCTGGCCGCCGGACAAGCCACCGCCAGCTTGCGTGACCTGGGTCTCGAAGCCCTCGGGCTTTTCCATGATGAAGTCATAGGCCGCCGCCTCGCGCGCCGCCTCGATGACCTCCTCGTCGCTTGCACCCATGTTGCCGTAGCGGATGTTATCGGCAATCGTTCCCGTGAACAGCGTGGTCTTCTGCGGCGCGTACGAGATGAGCGAACGCAGCTCGGCTTGCGGGATGCGCGAGATGTCGACGCCGTCGAGCAGGATGCGCCCGCGCGTCGGGTCGTAGAAGCGTTCGATGAGGTCGACGAGCACGCTCTTGCCCGAGCCAGTCGCGCCAATGAGCGCATAGGTCTTGCCGGCCTCGAGCGTGAAGTCGATGCCGTCGAGCGTCGGCTCGTCAGCGCCTTCGAAGCAAAATCCCACATCCTCGAAGCGCAGCGTATGCGCGTGCGCGGCTGCGGGAATCTCGGTGCGCTCGTCATCGTCAGGGTCATGGACGGTCGGCTCGCATTGCAGCACGGCCGTGATGCGCTCGGCGGCAGCCTGGGCACGCGGCCAGATCATGAAGATCATCGAGAGCATCATCACCGACATGAGCAGGAGCATGGCGTACTGGATGATGGCCATCAAATCGCCTGCCTGGAAGCTGCCCAGGTCGACGAGCTGGCCGCCCACCCAGACGATGGCGATGATCCCCATGTCGAGGACGAAGCCGATGAGCGGCATGAGCACCGACATGCGACGTGCGACGGAGACGTTGGTGTCGGCGAGGACCTTGTTGGCAATCGAGAAGCGCCTTTCCTCGAAGTCCTCCTTGTTGTATGCCCTGATGACGCGAATGCCCGTCAGCCCCTCGCGCGTGACGCGGTTGAGGTCGTCGATGCGGGCCTGCAGGGAGCGCAACAGCGGAATGGTGAACTTCATGACGATCGCCACAATAATCGCCATGATGGGGATGGCCGCGAAGACGGCGATCGACAGCTCGACGCTCTTCTGGAATGCCATGAGGGCCGCGCCGACGAACATGATGGGCGACATCATCGCGATGGTCATCGTCATGTGGGCGAAGCGCTCGAGCTGCTGGATGTCATTCGTCGTGCGCGTGATGAGCGAGGACGTGCCGAACTCGCCGACCTCGCGCAGGCTGAACGCCGTGACGCGCCGGTAGATGGCGCTCCTCAGGTTGCGCCCGAAGCCCATGGCGGCACGTGCCGCGCAAAGCCCCGCTGCGACATCGGCAACGACGCAGCCGAGCGCCCAGAGCAGCATGATGCCACCGGTCGAGAAGATGTAGGGAATGTCGCCATTCACGACGCCGATATCGATGACCTCGCTCATGAGGTTGGGGATCATGAGATCGCAGCCCACGCGAATGGCGGTAAGGACGAACGCCCCCACGAAGAGGGGCGTGAAGCGCATGAAGTATTTCCTGACGAGACCGAGCATGAGCAGCCGGGCTAGCTCCTGTACCCGTTGGGGTTGGCCTGCTGCCAGCGCCACGAATCCTCGCACATCTCCGCGATGCCGTATTGCGCCTTCCAGCCGAGCTCGTCGGCCGCCTTGCTGCAATCGGCGTAGCAGGCTGCTATATCGCCCGCACGGCGCGGTTTGATGACGTACGGAACCGTGACGCCCGTGGCCTCCTCGAACGCGTGTACGAGCTCGAGCACGCTCGTGCCGTTGCCCGTGCCGAGGTTGTAGATGTGCAGGCCGCCCGCGGGGCTAATCGCCTTGAGAGCGGCGACATGCCCGCTCGCGAGGTCCATCACGTGGATGTAGTCGCGCACGCCGGTGCCATCGGGCGTGTCGTAGTCATCGCCGAAGACGCCGAGTTCGGCGAGCTTTCCAACCGCGACCTGCGTGATATACGGCATGAGGTTGTTGGGGATGCCGGCAGGGTCCTCGCCCATGGTGCCTGACGGATGCGCGCCGATGGGGTTGAAGTAGCGCAGCAGCACGACGTTCATGTCCGGAATGGCATGCTGCACGTCGGTGAGGATGTCCTCGATGATGGACTTGGTGCGCCCGTAGGGGTTGGTGACCTCGCCCTTGGGCATGTCCTCGGTCAAGGGCAGGCTCTCGGGCGTGCCGTAGACCGTGGCCGAACTCGAGAAGATGATGTTCTTGCATCCGGCATCGCGCATGGCCTCGAGCAGCTTGACCGTACCGCCCACGTTGTTGTCGTAGTACTCGATGGGCTTCTCGACAGACTCGCCCACTGCCTTGAGGCCGGCGAAGTGAATCACGCAGTCGATGTCGTTTTGGGAGAAGACCTCGCGCAGCTTGTCCGCATCGCGAATGTCGCCTTCGACGAAGGGCACGTCAACGCCCGTAATCGCCTTGATGCGCTCGAAGACGATTGGCGAGGAATTGCAGAGATTGTCATACGCGATAGGCTCGTGACCGGCTTGCAGAAGCTCGATGATCGTGTGGCTTCCGATGAAGCCCGCTCCGCCCGTGACCAGAATCTTCATTGCTCTCCTCAATACGCTGACAGCCGAGACATGCGTCTATGATAGTACAGGAACACGAGGTGCAAACGGGTATTTGAGCATCTGGGCGCGAAGTCGTTACTTGCGCAAGCCCACGACGTAGAACAGCAACATGAGCAGCGAGCTTGCGCCCATCACGATGGCAAGACCGCCCACGTAGCTCGTCCAGGGCAAGGTCATGACGACGGTACCCACGGCACCGAGCACCGTGTACATGAAGTTCGCGATCGCGCTTGCCGAGCCGACCTGCTCGGGCGGCTGGTCGAGCAAGATCACGAACGCATGCGGGCGGATGATGCCCTCCATGAGGGCGTACGGTGCGAAGGTGAGGAAGAGCGCAAGCGGCCCCATCGGCCCGAAGAGCCAGGTGAGCACGCCGCCTGCCAAGCCGAGCACGATGCAAGCCAACGTGAGCTGCTTGGGGCGTATTGCCTTCGATACGCGCAGGTAGACGAAGGGCGCGATGACGCTGATGCTGCAAGTGCCGGCATACACGAGGTTGTAGACGAAGTAGCCAGCACCGAAGTCATCGAGCAGGATATACGAGGCCACGGCGATATAGCCCATGTAGGGCAGGCCAGCTAGCGCGACGATGAGGGCCATGGATAGAAAGGCGCGACGCGACAGCAGCGCACGCCCGCGCGAGAGCATGTCGCGCACGGCGGGCATGACTCCCGAGGCAAGTCGCTGGGAAGGCTGCAGGGTTTCGGTGATGAGAAAGGCGAAAACCAGGTCGACACTTCCCATGACGGCAAGGGCAACGAATATCTCACGCCACCCGCCGATGCTCAGTAACAACGTACCAAGAAAAGGTGCGAGGACGGGGCCGATGATAACGAGCGACTGCAAGAGCGACATCGCAAACTTGAGGTCCTTGTCGGTGTAGGCATCCTTGATGAGTGCCGTGACATCGGTTTCGACCAGGCCAAAACCGATGGCCTGCCCAATGCGAAACGCCGTGAGCATGAGCACCGAAGTGGAGAGCGCGCAGCCGAACGATGAGGCCGCGAAGATCGCGCAGCTCGCCACGAGGACCGGCTTGCGCCCGAACTTGTCGGAAAGCGGTCCCGAAACGAGAATCGCGAACGCCGAGACGAACATAAACATGAACATCGTGAGGTTGAGAAACGACGCGGTGGTGTCGAACTCATGTAGGAGGCCCGGCAGCGCCGGCACGTACATGTCAATCGCGAGGATGAGCGTCGTGTTGATGACGAGCACGCACGCCAGGAAGGCGCGTGGTCCAAGACGTTTTTGTGGGGAGACGAGCTGCATGGGCCATAGGATAGCGCAATGAGACATGCGTCTCAGGCACGCTGTCTCAAAACATCGGCATATAAACCTGTTTGGGTAGGATTTGAGACAACGTGCCTGAGATACTTAGCAGGAGTGTGCCGACTCGGGACTGAAGCCGCTTATCTTGGCGGCAATCTTATGGGCCACGGGAAGCAGGGCGAAGATGGCGACGAATCCCGCGAGCACTGCGGGAAGCCACAGCGCGCTTATGATAGCGAGAACATCTACGACGCTCATATTTGCCAGCAGCGCGATGAACATGCAGAGGGTGAGAATAATCGTGACATTCACAACCGCAAGCGTCAGGCTAACGACGAGGTGCCGGGCAGGCTTGCTCGTGACGCGAAGGCGTCTGGCAATTTTCTGCCCCCACTCCATCGTGGGCAAGAAGTCTCCCACGGCATAGCCGACGGGTATGCTCATTATGAGCGACTGGACAAACGTACGCACGATCTCGTCAACCTGCATGACCGACACATCATGAGACAGGAACAGAAACACGCTACCCAAGACGATGCCTATGAAAATGTTCATGAACAGGCTCGTCATGCGCTGAAATCCGACAGGGCCTTTATTCGACATGCCAATAACCTCTCAAATGGCTCAAAAGGACACCTCCCGCGAAGGCTGGGGGCGCGGGAGGTGCGTATTGAGGGACTTACAAGATGGGACCTATGAGTTCTCCGAAGCGGAAGACGCCTCGAGTCGCGCCTGATCCTCCTTCATGATCTTGTGGTCGCTCTTCACGAAGAAGAGGATCAGGAGAATGCAAACGGCCAGGGGCACACCGAGGAACACGAGGGCGGCGGCGGAGAAGCCCCAGCTCGCGATGAGTGCGCCAAAGATGCCGTTACCAAAGAAGGTAAGGTTGGTAACAAAGGCCATGATTCCCAGGACGTAATCCATCTTCTTTGGATCGGTGACGAGCACGGGAATATACGTCCTGATAGCCACGGGAACGATGCCCGCCAGCATGCCGATGCCAATGCCAAACAGCCACATGTTGACAGCGCTGTTGCCATAGCTGCCATAGGAAAGCAGAATCATGCCACCAAAGACGATGAAGCCGCCGATGGCAAAGACCTTGCGTAGTGACGTCTTCTCGAAGAAGACGCCCGAGTAGACGCCAAATAGGACGACGAGAATCTGGGAGTAGAGCGCCGGACTATTGGACTCGACGATGCCCACGCCGATGCTTTGCAGGAAGGTGGGGAAGAAGCCCTGGCACAGGCCGTAAATCCAGCAATAGCCAAAGAACGCAAACGCGCAGATGATGCCACCGCGAACGTAGTTGTGGTTGATGGCCGTCTTCTCCTGGCGCTCGACGGCCTGGGCATTCAAGACGTTCTCGTCCACGGCGTTGAGCTTGAATGCAGCCACGTGAATCAGCAGGGCGAGGACGCAGATGCCGATACCGACATAGGTGATCGTATCAATGGACCCCGTCGCGGAGAAAATAATGGGCGAAATGAGAACTGCCATCACAAGGCCCGCAACGGTCCATTGTGACCACACGCCCATGGCGAGACCCATCTTTTGCAAGGGGAACAGACGCGGAACGATGTTGGGGCCGCAGGCTGCGAGCATTCCCATACCCGTGCCTTCAATGACGCGCGCAGCGAGGAAACCCGCTGCATCCGGTGTGAACAAGCTTGCAACCGAGCCGATGATGGTGATGACCATCGCCAATGCGAGCGTAAACTTAGCGCCGATGTTTCTCATGATCCAGACGGCTGGGAAACAGACGATGCAGCCCATGAACAGCGCAAGTCCGGAAATGTTGCCAATCATGTCCATGCCCATGCCGTGGGCCTCACCCACGAATGCGAGAATGGGATTCCATTTCATGACGACGAACACGACTGCAAGTCCCGTAATCATCATCGAGACAAGCGATATCCAACGTTGGCTTTGCGGAAGCTGGTCTTCTGACACACCCCAGGCACGAATACCCGTCGGCCTTTCCATTTGATTAGCCATGGTGACTCTCCAATCAATTAAGAGAACAGGACGTATTTATCGCTATCTATCGCGGATGCCATTTGGGCAACGGGGCCAAGCTGGATACAGCCGGCCTGGCAATGCTGCACGCACATGGGCTGCTTTCCCTTCGCGGTACGCTCTACGCACCGATCGCAGCGGTCGGTCGGGATGGGCACGAATTCGTACTGCCACGTGCGTTCCGCAATCTGGTCGGGGCCAATCTGCGAAAGCTTGATGCCAAACTGGTCCGGGTCAAGATCGTGGTACTTCTGGCATGCCACCTCGCACGTGTGGCAACCCGTGCAGTACTCGAAATTGATGAGCAATGCATCTCTCATGTCGATAAACCTCCCCTATGCCTTGCGCACGCGGCACAAATCGGACTTGTAGGAATTGCCCAGGCCCACGCTTCCGGGCTTATACGAGAGCATGTTGTTCGGATTGCTTTCGAACGTGCCGAAGTAGGTGCCATCGTGCTGGTCGCGCTCGGGGAACCACCAGCCGTGATCGCAGGACACGACGCCCTTCTTGATGCGCGGGGTAATCTCGGCCCTCTGCTTGCAGCTACCGCGATAGTTCTCGATGATCATCCACTCGCCATCCTCGATGCCGTACTTCTCTGCATCGTCGGGATGGATGCGGCAGATGGGATCTGGCTGAACGCGGCGCAGGTGGGGAATCTGACGGCCCTCCGAGTGGAAGTACCCCCAATTGCGCGCGCCCGTCGTAAGGACGAGTGGATACTCCTCGAAGAGCTCCGGGGTGCTCACGGGGCTTGCAGGAGGCTCGACATAGGAGGCGATGGCCGGGCACTCCATGGCCTCGAGCCCCACCGAATAGAACTCGTAGAGCCCCGTGGGAGTGAGAAAGCCCTGCTCGCCATCCGGACGAAGACCGCCCGTCTTGTAGCGATAGTAGTCGACCACGGGGTAGGCCCAGCTGCGCTTCTTCATGTCCTCGTAGGTGAAGCAGGCGCCACTCCTCTGTATCATGTAGTCGTAGAGGTCTTCCGGAGTGTCAAACGGGAAGATCTCCTCACCGCAGAAGCGCTTGCCCAGCTCGATGAGGATGCTCTGGTCGCTACGCGCCTCGCCGGCAGGCTCGACCGCCTTGACGATTGCGCCGGTACGATAGGGCTGGTGACCGGAGATGCCGCTTCGCTCGGCGTACGTCGCCACGGGCAAGAAGACGTCGGCGCAGGCCAGGGCCGTGGGTGTCATCCAGGTATCCAGCACGACATTGAACTCGGTACCCTTGATGATCGCCTCGTACGTACGTTTGGGCTGCGCACCTTCGTTGGCAAGCGGATTGGTCGCGAAGAATATCACGCTCTTGATGGTGTAGTCATTGGTACCCGCGTCGCCTTCCATGCCTTCGACGATGGACTCGGAGTCAGGCATGCCCATGGCGTTGAGACCGCGAAGTTCCGGCTTCGAAACAGGCGGGCGCATGGCCGGGTCCTGGGGAATCCAGTTGACTTCCTCCATGCTCGGAATCCAGGGAAAGCCGATGTTGAAGGGCGCGATGCCCGCGACCATTCCACCGGGATGATCGAACATGCCCGTGATGCCGACAAGGTCATAGGCCGCCATGCCGGTATAGAAGCCCTCGGCCGTCTGATCCATGGCAACGCCCCACTGCAGGGCCCAGCCCTCCGCATTTCCAATGGCACGAGCCACCGAATAGACCAGATCGACATCGACATCGGCGATTTCAGCGGCCCTTTCGGGCGTCCAGTCCTTGACCGCCTCCTTGTACTCGTCAAAGCCGTAGGTCCAATTGTCGACAAACTCGTGGTCGTAGAGATCCTCTTCGATGATGACATGACCAAATGCGAGAGCCAGTGCGGCGTCGGTGCCGGGGCGAACTTGCAGCCAGTATTCCGAATGGGCGGCGACCCAGGTGAGCTTGGGGTCGATGGTGATGAGCTTGGTACCGCGCTTCATGCACTCGACAATCCAATGTCCGAGCGTGCCGTCGGAGTTGGCGACGACGGGATTATTGCCCCAGATGAGCACGTAATCCGGCCGCTTCCACTTGGGGTTGTCGTAGCGGTCGGGGAAGAACTGGGAGTAATCGCCCTCGTAGAGAGCGCCGCTCTTCAGGTTCGTGCTGAAAGATCGCGGAATATAGCACGCCTGGCCCGGGAAGAAGCCCATGGCCTGGTTGGGCGTGCCAAAGACGCGCTGCAACAGCTGCTCGTAGATGATGACGTCGCGACCCGTGCCGGCGGCAACATCAACGCATTCATTACCAAACTCTGCCTGAAGGGCCTTGATCCTGGTCTCGATGAGGTCAAACGCCTCGTCCCACGTGATGCGCTCCCACGCATCCGGATTGCCGCGCTCCTCCTTGGCGCGCTTCATGGGATACAGCTGTCTGTCCTCGTGATACATCATGTCCGGGAGGGTCAGGCAACGCAAGCACAGACGCCCCTGGTTGTAGGGGTCTTCGGGATCGCCCTCGACGTGATCGATCTTCCCGTCCTTGACGTACATGAGGACACCACAGTTGTCGTGACATCCGGGTGCCGTACGCGCATTGGCACGGACAACGGTGAAGCCGTCCTCTTCCCACGTCCACTTGCGCCCCGTCGGGTCGTCAGCGGTTACGGGAGCCGAGCACGTCTCGCTGCTCTCCATCTCCATATTCGTCCTCCTCGTCTCAATCTCGCTTCGCAACAGCCGCCCGACGTGCGATGTGTCTGGGATCGCACGTACGGGCTGCTTTCTGATTCGAGGATAGGAACGGCGCACTGGATGTGGAAATGCAAAGCTAACATGGGCCATGCATATTGCGCATGACTCCCGTTCGGGATATTTTCATTACACGAAGCCCTCCAGGACGAACCGTGCCAAGAGAGGAGACACGATGCGCATCGAGCATCTTGAGGAGTTCGTGCACCTTTCGGATTCGTTGAACTTCACGCAGACCGCAGATCACTTTTTCGTTACGCAGCCCGTGCTCTCTCGTCATATCTCCGGCCTCGAGCACGAACTTGGGATTCGGCTCTTTGATCGTGTGAAGGGCCGCGTGCGCCTAACGACGGCAGGTGATAGCTTCGCAAAGGATGCACGCCGGATCATAGATGCCTACTGGGAGGCTCTCGAAAACCTCGAGAACAGAAAAAACGGTATCGAGGAGAGCATTTCCGTGGGTTACCTGCTGGGTGCGGGAGGCCCCTTCATCCCCCGCATTCAAAAGCTGTTCTCGGAGACCCATCCCCATGTCGAGGTCCGATACTTCGCCCTCGAATTCAACGAGGTCAACGAAGCCCTGCTTAACGGAAAGGTGGACGTTGCCATTTCGCGCCCACCTGGCAATTCCTACGACGGCTCAATCGATATGCGCCCTCTCTATACCGATGAATTCTTTGCCGTCGTACCCGACTCCCATAGACTCGCTTCTTTCGAAAGCGTCGGGCCCGAAGACTTCCGGGGCGAGACGATCGTCATTCCATCGCATCAGTTTTGGCAGGCCAATGCCGACGGAATGCGCAGTTATCTGAGCCCGGTGCTTGATAGCATCGAGCTGCGCGGCATGCTATACGACATCAACTCGTTGCCGCTCATGGTGCAGACGCAGGGCTACATTGGCATATCCATAGGCCACCTGAGGGATTACTACGGTGAGGGTCTGGTCTTTATCCCGCTGCAACACTGCAGTCTCGAGTTCCCCGTTACCGTCGCATGGCGGCGTTCAAAGATGAACGAGACCCTGTGTGCCTATATTGACGTCGTCGAAGAAGTCGTGGGCGGAGCCGACTTCTCAAAATGAGACAACGTCTCAGGCACGCCGTCTCAAAACATCGGCATATAAACCTGTTTGGGTAGGATTTGAGACAGCGTGCCTGAGACGTCTACAGCTCAACACCGAGTGCGGAGAGCCCGCCCTGGATGAAGCGGTCGAGCGCCTCCTGGCATTGCCGCCACTCCTCGTCACTCGCAGCAGTCGACGTCGCGACGGAATAGCACCCGCTCATCTGAAAGAGACAGATGGCGTGCGCGAGCTGCTCGGGCATGCCTGCCGCCTGTAGCTTCTCCTTGAGCATGTGGAGCCCCTTCGGGTCATAGACGTGCATGGTGGTGGGAAGGAAGCGTTCGTCGGCCACGACGCTCGCATACGAACCCGCGTCACGCAGGCATTCGCAATAGGCGCGCGTCGTCCTGCTCTCGCGACATGTAGCGCACGAGAAGTGCTCGTCGAGGGTCTGCGTGCGCTTGTAGAACAGCACGACCGCCCGCTCATACGCCTCGCACACGTTGTTGAAGTGCGCGTATAACGTGCCGCGACTCACTCCCGCCTCGCGCGCGAGCTCGCTCATCGTTATGGATGATAGCGCCTTGTGCTCGAGCAATCGCGCCAGGGCATCGCAGATGGCATGTTCGGACTGGACGTAACGCGGGTCGCTCTGGTTTGGCATGCGTCAGGCTTTCTTATCTATTGAACAGTATGTATGATATTGTACTTCAAACCTCACCCTGCAAGAACGACAATGTACATGCACGATAATCTGCTCATGACGAGGGAGTGATCCTCATGCGCATCGGCCAGCAATCACTTCTCGACCTGCTCGGCGAGAAGAACATCCGCTTCGTGATTCCCATCTACCAGCGCGCCTACTCATGGACGCAGCGACAATGCGAGGAGCTGTGGAGAGACATCCTGCGTGCTGCCAAGGTCGACGGGCGCCACTTCGTGGGCACCGTCCTCTACACTCCCGAAGACGATGACGAACAGGGACACCACCGCTTCGCCATCATCGATGGTCAGCAGCGCCTCACCACGCTCACGCTCTTGCTAGCAGCCCTTGGCGAATACCTCGGCACTCATGACGGCGCCGTGCCCGAGCTCACCTCCGCAACGCTGACGGGCCGCTACCTGCTTGCCGACGGCGACGCATCCGCATGCAAGCTCGCCCTTTCCCCCAAAGATGACGACACGCTGCAGGCGGTTATCGTCGGCACGCCCATGCCGGCAAAGACCTCCGCGCGCGTCACGGAAAACCTCTCGTTCTTCCAAAACCAGATGGCTGCCGACGACTTCGACGCCCAGACGCTCTGGCGCGGCCTGAAGGGGCTCTTTGCCATCACTGCGCAAGTCGATGACGCCGACCAAGCCCAGAGCATCTTCGAGGGCCTCAACTCGAAGGGCTACCCGCTTACCATCGCCGACCTCGTGCGCAATTACCTGCTGCTCACCGAGTCTCATGACGAACAGGAACGCCTCTACAGGGAGTATTGGGAGCCGATGGAGGGGCTCTTCGTGCCCGATCCCGGATCGCTGCGCCTCGATAACGCCATCAAGGGCTGGCTGTCGGTACGTTTCCCGCGCACGCGCATGAAGAGCACCGAGACCGTGTATAGCGGCTTCAAGCAATACGTCGAGGACGAGTACGACGGGACGAAGGAAGACCTGTTGCACGAGCTGCGCGGCTTTTGTCTCGTGTGGGCCGAGAACTACCGCTATCACGCGGTCAAAAAGTTCAAGTCCTCCTATGACTGGGCCCGCAACGGCGCACCGACACTCACGGCAAACTACAAGCTCAAGCCCGCGAGCAACCCGGAGTACGCCGAGCGCGTGCGCAAGGAGCTCAAGTCCGTCGACACGAACATGTAGAAGGAGGCCAGCATGATAGTAAGCGAGCAGAGACTTCTCGAGTTCATGGGCATGCCAGACGTCCAGTTCGTCATTCCCGTCTACCAGCGCGTCTACTCGTGGACCGAGCGCCAATGCGAGGAGCTCTGGGCAGACCTACAGCGTGCGGGCTCGACCGGCAAGGCGCACTTCATCGGCACGATCCTCTACATCGAGGAGGACGGCCAAGATGCCCCAACGCGACGGCTCGACCTCATCGACGGACAGCAGCGCATGGCGACGCTCACCTTGCTGCTACTAGCCTTCCGCAATGCTTCTCGCGATGGAAAGGTCAAGGTCGCAGGCGTCACCGCCGACGACATCGACGCTCGCTTCCTGCACGGGCATGATGGCGAAACGCCTACGCCCAAGCTGCTGCTCTCGCGAAGCGACCGCAACACGCTTGCCGCACTCGTCGATGGTGGCGAGCTTCCCGACGAGGACGAGCTGTCCACGTACCTGACCGACAATCTAGCCTTCTTCGAGAGGCAGCTGGCACGACCCGGAGTCGCCGCCGACGTGTGGACGGGGCTCCAGGGCCTCTATGCGATTGCCGCGCAGGTCGAGCCCGGAGATCAGCCCCAGCTCGTGTTCGAGAGTCTGAACTCCAAGGGCATGCCTCTGCGACCTTCCGACCTCATCCGCAGCCTGCTCTTCGTCCACTTCGGCTACGACGAGCAAGTGCGTCTATACAAGCAGTACTGGGATCCCATCGACACGCTCTTTGCCAACGATCCCGAGGGCACGCGCCTCAACGCCGCACTGCACGGATGGCTCGTGAAGCACGCACCCAAACTGCTCGTACGCGACAAGAACGAGATCTACGATGCTTTCAAGGCCTACGTGCGCAACATGCATAGCGATAACCTCGAGGACCTGCTCAAGAGCATCAACCGCTATTGCACCGACTTTGCCACCAACCCCAACTCGCCAGGCGCGAAGAAGTCGCTCGATTGGGCCATGGGCAAGCGCGAGGGGCTTATTTCGGAACGCAAGCTCTTCGGGGATTAGGCCAGGCGTCACTTCGCCATGCGAAACGCGAGGTGACCGCTTGCCATGTCCACGTCAAAGCTGCCAGTGACTTCGACGCCTGCATCGCCATAGACGGCGGTCGTGCCCATGGCTGGCGAGCCACCGGGGGCAGATCCGCCCCGCGCGGCAAAGTCACTGTCCACCTTGCCCGATAGCGCATCAAAATTCACCTCGAAGGCACTCGTCGACGGCAGGCCAAAGGTCACGCTTCCGCTTGCCATGTCCAGGTCGGCATACGTGGGGCAATGCGCAGTCGAGATGTTCATGTTCCCGCTGCCCATGTTGGCATTGACCGTGTCGTAGAAATCCCCGTTGAACGTTACGTTACCGCTCGCGACATCGAGCTTGAGCACCCGGGCCGTCACATTGGCAGCCTCGACCTTGCCCGACGCGATGCCGAGGCTCATCTTGTCGCAGGTCAGCCCGTCAACTGCGTAGTCGCCCGATGCGACGTCCAGCTCGAAGAAGCCGAGCCTTTCCGCGACGCTGCGTGGCACCTTCACGTCAAGATGCTTGGAGCCGAGGTTCGAGCAACCCGTGAAGTTTCTCATCGAGGCGTATTCGATGGCCAAGGTGCCGTTCTCGCATCCCCAGCGCAGGGGAAGGTTACGCGTGCCTGCGCCCGTCTCGGTAAAGACGACCTCGCCACCCGTTTCGGCGTCATCGCACACCGTCACGCTCGCAGAGCCCGCCGCCCAGGCGATGGCTATGTTGCGCACATCAGCACCTGCGACAGAGCCCGCTCCGGCCTCCTGCGTCGTGACACCTGCGTCGTTCTGGAACGAGACGGGCGCACGAAACGCGGACGTGCACCTGTTCGAGCAGCTGACGATACCGCCACATAGCACAAGGGCCAGGAGCACGAGCAGGGCTATCTTCACGTAGCTTGCATTGGTAAGGCGCGTCATCGCTATCGCCCCTCTCCGTGCTTATCCTCGTGCGAGGCCTGCCAATTGGGGTCATCCTCGACGATGCGCACGATCCAGTAATAGATGGGAATCGTGAGGAATATGACCCATCCAGGATGCCACCAGCCAAAGACGAAGCCCATGATGAGGTAGATAATCGCGCAGGCAACGGGATACGGGAAGGTCGCCCATGGGCTACGCGACGGCTTGTCCGCAGCGGCTACGGGCTCGCTCGGAGATTGCGGCTCATAGCGCGTCTGCGGGTCGGGCGGAGGTGGCTGGGGCGTATCCGGTGCCTTGCCCTGCGCACCGAAGGCCTCCTTCGTCGCCTGCGCGACCGCATCCTTGAGCTCGTCCTTTAGCTCATGCACGCGTGAGGCGGCCTCGGCTCGGGCAGCCGCATCAGCTGCGGTTTCAGCCGCCGCCGTAATCGTCTCGGCGCTTACTTCGACGGTCGCCTCCTTATCGGCTTCCTCGAAGCGCACGTCATCAGAGATATCGACATCCACTCGTATGAGCTCATCGAGCGTCACGTCGTAGAGGTCGGCAAGGGCGATGAGGTTTCCTGTATCAGGTGATGATTCCGCCCGCTCCCATTTCGAAACGGCCTGGCGCGAGAGACCGAGCTTGTTCGCCAGTTCTTCTTGGCTATAGCCCTTCTCGCGACGCATGGCCGCAAGGCGCTGCGCGATTTCGACATTCATTGGATGCCCTTTCGTTTCGGCGTCGTGTGTCTTCTCGTTCGTCAAACATACGGGTTGCGAGCCAGTTGCACCAGACTTTTTAGTAGTCATTTCGTGTTTTATCACACGCAACTATCAGTTGCGACCGCTCTTGAGCGGGAGAAACGCAGACGCAACGAATGCCTTGCATGGCTTTGTTCTCTCATAAGGAGTACTATTCTGGGAAAAGATTATTCCGTTTCAAGGGGGCATGTCATGAACCAAAACGATCTCATGGACAAGCGCGTCGTCATCGCATTGGGTGGCAACGCCTTGGGCGACGACCCCAAAGAGCAACGCAAGCGCGTCGCTGACAGCGCCACGTTCATCGCCAAGATGATCAAGGAGGGCATCAACGTCGTCATCACGCACGGCAACGGCCCCCAGGTCGGCATCATCAACCAGGCCTTCGAAGTCGCGCACAAGGATGACCCCAACCACGTCCCCTTCATGCCGCTGCAGGATTGCAACGCCATGAGCCAGGGCTACATTGGCGCCCAGCTCACCTGCGCCCTCATGAACAAGCTGCACGAGTTCGACATCATGCGCTCCGTCGTCGATGTCGTGACCCACGTCGTGGTGGACGACGATGATCCCGCCTTCAAGGACCTCGAGAAGCCCATCGGCGCGTTCATGACCGAAGACGAGGCCAAGGAGCTCTCGAAGGCCGAGGGCGTGCCTGTCAAGGAGGACTCGGGCCGTGGCTGGAGGCGCGTCGTGGCAAGCCCCCGTCCCCAGCACATACTCGAAATCGACCAGATTCGCGACCTCATGGACGCGGGATACGTGGTGGTGGCCTGTGGTGGCGCGGGCATCCCCGTCATCGAGAACGACGACATCTATACCGAGGTCGAGGCCGTCATCGACAAGGACCTCACGAGCTCCATTCTCGCCTGGAAGCTCCGGGCCGACTTCCTCGTTATCCTCACGGCCGTCGACAAGGTGTACCTGAACTTCAACAAGCCCGACCAGAAAGCCATCGACACGATGACCGTGCACGAGGCGCACGAATACATCGAGCAGGGACAGTTCGCTCCCGGCAGCATGCTGCCCAAGGTGCAGGCCTGCGTGGAGTTCGTCGAGGCGCACCCCGGCGGACGCGCCCTCATCGCCTCGCTCGAGCATGCGGCCGAGGCCCTGCACGGCGAGACCGGCACCCTCATCACCGCATAGGAACCGGCTCCTAATACCCCATCTCGTGAAGCCGCGCGTCATCGAGGCCAAAGTAATGCCCGATTTCGTGAATGACGGTCTTGCGAACCTCCTCGGCAATTTGCTCGCGCGTGGCGAAGCAGCGTTCGTGCGGTCCCTTGAAGATGGTGATGACATCAGGGTATCCGCCCTCGAAATCGCCGTAGTAGCGCTCGGTGAGGGGCACCCCGCTGTACAGGCCCAGAATCTCCCCGCCGTAGCGCGTGCCCGCTGGGTTGCCTGCCTCGTCCAGCCTTCGCAGCTCCTCGTCGGTGGGCTCGTCGGCAATGACCACCGCGACGTTTTCCATGTCCTGCACGAACTGCTCGGGCATGTCATCGAGCGCCTGCTCGACCAGCTCCTCGAATTCGTCATCGCTCATGTGAACCATGGGTCCTCCCTATTTCGTGCCGAAGATGCGGTCGCCCGCATCACCCAGACCGGGAACGATGTAGGCGTCCTCGTTGAGGCCCTCGTCCACGGCGGCGACGTAGATGTCGACATCGGGATGGGCTGTGCGCACCGCCTCGATTCCCTGCGGTGCAGCAACTAAGTTCACGAGGCGAATGTTGTTGCAGCCGCGCTTCTTCAGGCTGGAGATTGCGTCAACTGCGCTGCCACCCGTGGCCAGCATGGGATCGACCACCATGATGACGGAGCTTTCGTAGCCCTCGGGCATCTTGTAGTAGTACTCCTCGGGCAGGTGCGTCTGCTCGTTTCGCACGAGGCCGATATGACCCACGTGGGCAAAGGGCATGAGCTCCAGCAAACCGTCGACCATGCCGAGGCCGGCGCGCAGTATGGGCACGATGGTGAAGAAGTCGTCCTTGAGAACGGGAAAGGCAGCGCGGCAGATTGGCGTGTCGACCTCGCGCAGCTTGGTGGGAAAGTCGCGCGTGATCTCGTAGCCCATCAAGATGGAGATTTCCTTGAGAAGCGCCCTGAACTCGGGCGAAGTCGTGTCGCGATCGCGCATGTGGGTGAGCTTGGCCTCGATGAGCGGATGGTCGATGACGTGCACGCTTGCCATGGTCTGCACCTTTCGCGAGAGGTGGTGTCGTGAGGATATTGTAGCCGTTGGCGCATTGGCAAGGACAATAGAACAATCTTTCATCTTGCTTATTTAGCAGCTACTTTAAATGCGTCATATATTGATATGGGAATCACAAGCGCGACCTAGACAGCAGCACAACGACGCCTCCATGACCGGTAAATACCCCAGAGCACGGACAGCACAAGCACGACGAGCATCACACAACCGAAAGCTGGGTAGAGCTGAAAAGACGTCAACCCCGTTGCAGCCATAGCGTATGTCAACGTCTGCGAACTTGCACTTACGGCAAGCCCATTCGATGCCGCAACCACCGAAGTCGCCATGCCGTTTTTAGCATTGGGCACAAGCTCGGTGCAGTACGTATAGAAGAAGCAGAAATAGAACGCCCAGCCAAGACCGGCAAGTGCAAGAGTCATCGCTGCGACAATCTGCGAATCCGTCCACGACAAGATAAAGAAAGCGGCGGCAATGGCAAGCAGCCCCGGAATGTACACCTTATTCTTCAAGGCCTTGTAGAAAAAGCCGAACGCGATTGATCCGATAGCAGTAGATATGGTCAAGATACTCGTAAGCAACCCCGTAAACGCCTCATCGCCCAACCCCTTGTCGGAAACGTAAACGCCCACGAGATACAAAATAATGTAGTAGAGCAGGGCCACAAAGAAAACTTGTACTGTCAGCGGCACAATTGCCACCCACCATTTTTTCGTGGCCCCACCCTCATTAGTCCGCGCCACGTTCATAGCCCGGCCAAGCGCACCGGCAGACGAACGTGATTCGCCATGTACTGCTTCCACGCGTTCGAAGGTATCTGTCTTTGGGGGAAAGGAGGGAAGGAACGCAACGAGCATGGCGAGAACGGGGACAGCAAGCCAGTACGCCCTATAGGAAAGCACCCATCCACCAACGGCAAGAAAGCCGGACGCAGATGCGAGCAGGGCGCCCAGCACGGACATGCAGGCGTTATACCAACCTACATAGCGCGCGTGCTGCGTATCATCAGTAAAAAGGTCTGCGAGAATGGCAAAAGCCGCTGTGTTAGTTATGCCCCAACCAATGCCGGTGGCGAGCAGCCTCATTACGACGAAATACCAAACATTCACATACAAGATGCCAAATACGGACGAGAGGGTAAAGATGGCAAAACCCGCGACCATGATGATGCGCTTGTCTACACGATCGCACAGGTATCCAGCTAGAAGACCGAACGGAAGCCCGACGAGCGCGGGACCCGTTATTCCCAGATTTACGAGCCACAAGGGCGCATCGGCAAATGCCTCGTAAACATTCGCGACTATTGGATTTATTACCAAATCCCCCATGGTGCATATGGAAGAAAGGAACAGTGCCGCCAATGCAAGAAACAAGCGCGGTCTCGAAATGTGGGTTGCATTTGCCATCTATCAATCCCCCTATTGGCTAAGCCTCGTAGACAACTTGGCCGTCAACAATGGTGAGAGCAACCTTTGCTTCGAGAATCTCTTCCGGAGCCGCGGTAAACAGGTTGCGATCCATCACCACAATGTCAGCCAGCTTGCCTCTCTCAATCGAGCCAATCTCATGCTCGTAGCCCTCCGCGTAGGCAGCGCCGTAGGTGTACGCCTGCAAGGCCTGAGCCAACGTGATTCTCTGCTCTGGGACAAACCCTCCCTCGGGCTGGGCATCCCACGGCTGTTGGCGTGTTATGGCAGCATAGATACCCTCCATGGGATTGAAGTTCCAAACAGGGGCATCGGTTCCAAATGCAACGATTGCATGAGAATCAAGCAGCGATTTCTGAGGCCACATATACGGAATCCATTTCTCGCCCAGAAGCGCGGGGTAGCCCTCAACGTTGAGGACCGAGTGAATTGGCTGCATCGACGCGATTACGCCAAGCTGAGCAAAGCGCTCGACATCGTCAGGGCAACACGTTTCGATATGCTCGATGCAGTTATGGTGGCCCTTGAACCCTTGTTCCTTGCCAACCCGCTCGAACACGTCAAGCGCTTGCTTGACTGCTCCGTTGCCGATGCAGTGCAAACGCACGGAATAGCCGGCAGCATCCGCCTGTCGCACAAGAGAAAGTAGCTCGTCGTACGCAACAGTAGGCTCACCGCACGTAGAGGAATCGTCTGCATAGGGTTCTGTAAGATACCCGGTATGCGCCTCGCACACACCGTCCGTGATGAGCTTCACGCCGGCAAAGCGAACATGATCGCCAATGATGTTGTCTTGACACCAGCGCGCCCCTTCGAGACCGTCTGTCATCTTTGGGAAAAGACTAAGACGTATGGGCAGTTTTCCCTCTGCGTCAAATTCGTTGAATATTCTCATGTTGTCGTGCTCTTCTATGCCGCCGTATGGCCACACGACACCAGCGGCAGTAACGCCATGAGACAAGCATTCGTTGAACGAGGCGTTGAGTGCACGATCCATGTCACACGACACGTTCGCAAGCCCCCAAACGGGATCATTTGCGGGCGGCTCGAAATTAAGACCGGAAAGGCTTCCGTCGTCATTGCGTCCGATATAGCCTCCGTCCGGATCAGGCATGCCGGCAGTGTAACCAGCCGCGGCCAAACCAGCGCTATTCGTCCACCCCGTATGCATATCCCAACTAGCAAAATACGCTGGGCGATCAGGCACGAGCTCATCGAGGAGTTCCTTTGTCGGCTTTTCGCCGTTTTCCCAAGAATCGAAATTAAGATCGCAACCCACAATCCACTTGTTTTCCGGATGTTGAGCTGCAAATCCCCTGATTGCCTCGGAAACCTCTGCCTTGCTTGTCAAGCCCTCCAGAGAAAGCGTGTACTCGGCATCCTTCATGATGCCGTTCTGAAGAAAGTGCGTATGAGCGTCATTGAATCCAGGGCACACAAGAGCATCCCCGGCGTCAATTACGCGCGTTTCAAAACCAATGTGCTCGTCCGCTTCATGCTCGCTCAGGACATCAATGATGCGACCGTCCCTGATTACCACGGCACCTGCTACGGGTTCCAGCGTATTGCCGGTAAATATCGTTGAGCTCTTAATGACAATATCAGCCTTACTGGACATAACCTTTCCCTTTCTGTCGTTCTTGATGAAAAAAGGGGCGACCTCATAAGTCGCCCCTTAGCGAAAGCCAGATGATTACTTGTTGCCAAGTCCCTCATCACGCGCCTCGTTCGCCTGCTCTTGCACGGATTGCGCCTTACCGCCCTTGCGCATGGACAAGACGAAGACAAGCGAAACCACCGCGACAGCAATGAGCACGTAACCGAAAATCGGCCATGCCTGGACAGCGGTCAGACCCGTCGCCCCAACAATTCCCGTCAGGAGATAAGACGAACCAGCCGCGGCCAATCCATCGGAAAACGCAACGATGGAAGTTGCCGTACCAGCCTTGGAAGCAGGGACGAGCTCGGTCACGCGAACATAGAAGTAGCAGAAGTAGAACGGCCAGAAAAAGCCGGCGACAACAACGCATACAATCGTGACGACGGGATTTGGGAAAAAGCCCATTGCAATGAAGCACACGCCCATGATGATGGTTGCTGGAATGTAGACAAAGTTTTTCATGCGCTTATAGACAGCGCCGAAAATCAGCGACGCTACAGCCGTTGCAATCGTGCCAGCAGAGGCCAACATACCGATGAACGCCTCATCGCCAACTCCTGCATCCATAACGTAAACGGCAATCATGTAAAGCATCACGAAATAGCAGATTGCAATAAAGAAAACCTGGACAGCGAGCGGCAGAGTCTTGACCCACCAGCCCTTGGGCGCGGGCGCGGACTTGTTTTCGCTCTTTGCTGCGATATGACTTGGCGGAAGTTTCGGCAAGAACACGATGAGCATGATGAGCACAGGAACAGAAATCCAGTAGGTAAAGAATGCGTTCTGCCAAGCGGAAACGGCCAAAACACCGGCAACGGCTGCCATAATTGCGCCCATGATGGACATCACGGAGTTATACCATCCAACATATTTTCCATGCTCATCTTCATTCGGGAACATATCCGCGAGAATAGATAGAGCAGCCGTGTTAGTGATTCCCCAGCCCACACCAGTCGCGAAGCAACGCAGGGTGACGAAGGCATAGATGTTTTCCTGAGCACCGAACACGGCGGACACCGTAAAGATGGCAAAGCCGGCTACCATGACCCATTTCTTATCTATGCGATCGCAGAGAAGGCCTGCCAAGAGGCCGAATGGAAGTCCGACGAGCGCCGGGCCTGTAATGCCGAAATTGATAAGCCACTCGGGATCGTTCGCAAACACTTCATAAAGATTTGCCACGATAGGATTGACAACCAAGTCACCCAACGTGCACATGGACGACAGGAACAGCGCCGCAAGCGCAAGCACCATCCTGCCCTTCGAAAGCTGCTTTGCTTCAGTCATTTCTCCCCAATCCTTTCTTCGGAAGCATTAGGCAGCGCCCTCTGCGCCGCCATGGAAGATGGAGGGACTTTAGCCCGCAAGCTGCGGAAGACGAAACATTCGAAGTTTATGGTTTAGAGATTGTTCACAGCCGCTCTCCTCGCAATGATGTCGTATTCGAGAATGGAGGCGCATATTGACATGCCCATAAGTTGCTTATGGTTTGCGAGGTCACAGGCATACCTGTCATGAAAAGTGTTGCATAATAGCGAAACCGAGAACAAGCAGGGGAAGGTCGTGGGTATGCCCGAATTGCAAAACACGTCAATGGCCCCCAGCAGAATAGACGGCCTGGTGCCCGTCCCCTATGTCGGGATATCCTTCTTGCAATCCTGGATTTTCATGCTTTTCTATGCTCGAAGCGCGGGAATCGAAGCGGCCGCTCCCATTTCGCTCATGAGCAATTCCTATATGTTTAGCGTAATCACCATGGTGCTCACTGTGCTGGCCATAGCGTTCTGGCCATCTAATCTCAATGATCACCTGATGTCTTCGACAATGAAGGCAGTGGCGCCTATCTCACTAGCCATCAGTACAGCGGTTTTGATCACATGCGAAATGCTGGGATGCATCTGGCCCCTCTATGTAAGCTCTGCGGCCACGGGTATCTTTTCTGGCATCATGTCTCAACAATGGATAATCGCCTACCGACGAGTGGATTTACGAACGCTCATATGCAGCTTTCCCGTGCTTATTACCGTCGCCATAGGCACTTGCGTCACCGCCATGTACCTGCCGCATACGCTCATGATGGGCATTACGGTTATCCTCCCCTGTGTTTCTGGATTCATGCTGCACGGCGTTAGAAAGTACCTCTTTCCTCTCACAGATATTGACACCGGTCCTAAAGATAAGCCTCTTAACTTCGCAATGGTTCTTCTGCCTGTGGGCATATTCGGGTTCGCAACGGGATTTCTCGACTTCTTCTCGTTCGAAAGCACTTATACCTTCATTTTCTACGCTGCTGTATCCGTCATTCCTTTTGCGATTTCAGGTGCATTCGTGCTTCTGCACAACCGCGCAAATGCCATGCAATGCCTCATACTCCCCTTGCTCGTGCTTATAATGCTGCTCGTTCCCTTGTTCATCCTCGCTGACGCCCTGCCAGCCTCGAATTTCATCGCTATTGGAGAACTTGGCAACGAGATAGTGCTATTCGCCATCGCAGTAGGATTTGCGGCATTTTTTGACCTCTCCTCTCTCAAAACTTATGCACTTGTTCGCGCAACAATGGTTTTTCTTAACACGGGCGGTTGGTATACAGCCTGGTTCAGCAATGAGAACCTCGACAACCTGACAAATGCCCTTGCATCCTTTGCCTTCATATTCATCGGTGTCGAGGTGTTGGCTGTGTGCCTTGTTGCGGCAACGGTAAATGCGCGAAAAAGAATGGCAGGGGACGGCGCACCCAATACGATAGACGCGTTGGACGAGGAAACCGATTCGGGTAGACATGCACCCTTGAATATCGTGCCCAATCGTGAGCTATCTGATATGTGGTTCGAGGCGCGTTGCACGGAGCTTGGGGATACGCATGGCCTGTCGCTACGAGAGCGTGATGTGCTCAAGCTCCTTGCCCAAGGCTATTCATCTGCGCGTATCCAAACGGAACTGTACATTGCACCTGGGACGGTCAATTACCACACGCGCAACATTTACACCAAGCTTGAGGTTCATTCCAAGCAAGAGGTAATAGACCTGGTATTCGATAACACCGAACGGGGAAGATGCGAGTAAGGTTCTGGCATTGCCCTTTCCGTCAACGCTTTGTCATAGCAAAGCGCCCGAACGGCGGGTCATCCATTGACCCGGAGAGGCTTCCTGCCAGATTGCTCCCCGTCTCTCGCGATACGCATTAACCGGCTTGCATCCACCGACCGCCCTCGCAGTGGCGCAGCAAGTAGTCGTAGTCGCGTAGACGCTGCGGGCCGTCGCGTCTGCCGCGATGAAACTCGCCAGGGCGGGACTTGTCATGATTCTCCTTCGAGCAACCACTCCGAAAGTTCCCGTATGCGAATGCCTGTATCAGTAGTGCCTTCCGCAGCAGCATCCCTTGTCAGGATCAGTTTGGGATAAGAGTCCCCAACGGCATTAAGCGGAGCTTCTTCCCTCTGGCGCGTTGTCTCGTCAAGAATCGATTCACAGACCTGGATATACATGCGATCGGAATGCTTTTGGGCGACAAAATCAATCTCCCCTGTGGGCAGAGCCCCAACGTTGACATCGTAGCTTCTCCGGCGCAACTCCATATAAACGATGTTTTCAAGCTGGAACCCTATGTCTTGCATCCGAAAGTCCGACTCAAGATTTCGTAGCCCACTGTCCGGCGCATAGTATTTCTTCTGAGGTTGCAGAACGGCCTTCCCTTTTAATCCAACTTGCTGGCATTCGTAAAGCGCGAAGGCTTTCTTTAGTGCATTGAGATAATTGTCGACAGTCTCAGAGTTCGTCTTTCTTCCCATGCTTGTCAGCGCGCCTGCAACTTTGTTGGCCGAGAACAAATTGCCCGCCGTGGTGTATGCATAGCGAAGCAGCTTTTCCAACAGATCAATGTCGCGGATACCGAATCGCTTTGCCACATCGTTGAGAAGCACGGTGTCATGAATGGCGCCAAGTTCGCGCGTTGCCGCTTCCCGGGAGAACGCGGAGGCGGCAAACAGGCCCGGCATTCCTCCATATCGCAGGTAGAGGTTGAAGAGCTCGCCCTTCGTTCGGTCGATACCTGCTTCGTAATGGTCCGAAAACTCATTGAACTCTCTGAACGAGAGCGGATATACCTCTATCTCCACATAGCGACCCGAAAGGTATGTCGCAAGATCGGAGGAAAGCAGGGAGGCGTTTGACCCGGTGAGGTAAATTCGCGCTCGGCCCGACTCATGGAGTCTTCGCACGGGCCTTTCCCAGCCCGTCACGTCTTGGATTTCATCGAGAAAGACATAGAAGGGGAAGGAAGGGTCAGCTTCATTCACGTAGAAGGACAGTTGAGCATCCAACCATTGCGCATCAACGACCAGAGGCACGTCATAAGAGTTCATTTTCATAAATAGAAGATTCTTCTCGGGCAAACCTTTCGCAAGCAAATCCCGTGACAGCATTTTGAGAAGAGTCGATTTGCCGCAGCGTCGTATTCCCGCCAGGACTTTTATCGCAGGCGATTCCAGCGTCTGCTCAAGAACACTCATGTAGCTCAGGCGCGGGACGAGAGTATCGGATGTTTGGCCCATATACTTCCAATCATAGTTGAAACTTGCGAATATTATATCTCAAAGTTTCAAATACGATTGAAACTTTATTCGAAATGTAGACACCACGATGACGCTAATCGCGATTGGTTCCTATCATTTTGCTTAGCACGCCCACGAACCCTTGGGAATCATCCAGGCTCAGTCTGATTGCGATAGGTCTCTTCGCCCCCCCCCAGAAGGGTCCGTACCTCAACGGGATCGTGCATCACAACCCACACGTTTGCCTGGTAGAAGGTGCCGTAGTTCAGCTTGTCTGCCTTGTCGATATCCGCAGGCTCATGGCGGCTCACGCTTGCGATACAGCTCAGGGGTATCGACCCCTTCATCTGGATGCCACATGCGATTCGCATCTCGTCACGTCTCAGGACCACCGGCCGCAGGACACGCGCCCTTGCATCACCCGCAAGCCAAACGGCAACATAGACGGAGAGCAGCGTCACGACTATCGCGACTGCCACATTCCATTGCGAGAGGAGCATGTGCATGGCAATGATCTCGACCGGAAAGGCCAACCCAAGCCCCAGCATCATGTTATAGAGTGCCAGCACTGCGGTAAGAAAGACAAACGAGGCCCATGATCGGCATGAAAGGGTCATGAATGGGCCTTTCTCTTGGCGGCGTGTTGACTATGTCATGTCAAGCGTTGGGTTATGATCCTAGAAAAGGGGACGGCCCCAGTCTCTCAGGAAGACTGGGGCCGCAAAAGATACGAATCGCATATCAGGATTGGCAGGGCTAACTCCTAGTCCTGTGCGCCTTTGAGCTGGAGCGCCCGCCGTCCGCCATACACAAAGAAGAACACGAAGGGCAGCAAGAGCGCACCGCCCATGAGAGGAAGTGCGGCGGGCAACTTGCTCCAATTGCTGATGGCGAGTGGACATACGATGCAGAGAACGAAGAGGAGCACCGCAATAACGCACATGATGGCAAAGGGCACCTTTCCGTTCAAGTCGCTGCCAGTCTTCTCCGATTCGAGCTCATCCATGCTCTTTCCGCTCGTATCGCGCACGAAGCAAAGTGCACAAATGAATCCAAGCGCGAATGGGATGATGAGCACAAGCACGACCATAGACCAGTTCGTCACTCCATCGCTGAGCTGGAACAAAGCCATACTTGCGATGCCGCCAAGGACAATCGAGGAGGCCGAGCCGCCAAAACGAGCGAACGCCTGGCACCATGAAACGCCTGTATTGCGAATTGCCGTCGGATATTGCTCGGGCATGAGAAGATTGCACGTGGTGATCGCATAATTGAGCGCGAAACCGAAAAGCAGCATGAGACCAATGCAGAACAGGAACTGATTAGGCGCCACGAAAACCGAGCAAAGTATCACGACGACTATCGCGAAAAGCCATGCGCCCAGACAATTGCGCTTGCGCCCGACCCTGTCGCCGATGATTCCACAAAGCGAGTTCGACAAAATGGCGGCGAAGTTGTTCCAGGTCTGCAGCGCGACAGCCTGCGAAGGCGTGTATCCAATGTCCTTGAACCACGCCGGCAGCCATGCGTTCATTCCGTATACGCAGAACTGACCGATGAAGTAGATTGACCAGATGGCGCAGGTGCCCAAGATGTATTTATCCGAGAACAAAACCGAAACGGAGGCGCTTTGCGGCTTGGGGGGCACGATGAGAAGATTCGGATCGTATTCAGTTGTGGTCCCAACAGACCGACGCTCGATGATCTCAAGTACCTTGACCGCATCTTTCTTTCGGCCGACATTGCTCAACCAGTGAGGCGATTCCAGCATCGCGAAGTGCAGGACAATGCCGTAAATAACCGGAATGCCGCCGATAAGGTAGCACAGGCGCCAGTTGGCGAACATCGTCTGCTCAAGCACGGCACCGACAGAATTCGTCGTCATGTAAACTACTTCGTTGGTGAACTCGCCCAGGAGCGGAGTCGTGGCATTGCAGATAGGGTTGGCAATGAGTCCCGCGACGACCCAGCCGCCTACCATGCACGCCTGCCCGATGCCGATGAACAGGCCGCGCCTGTTCGAAGGAACTGACTCGGAAAGCATCGTAGTTACGATGGGGATGCATGATCCGACACCGAGGCCCGCGATGAGACGAAAAACAGCGAAAAAGACGAGATCGTTGGCAAATGCCTGCGGAAGCGTAAAGGCTCCGTAGAACACGACAGCCAAGATGAGCATCTTCTTGCGTCCTATTCTGTCGGACACGATGCCGCCGATTGCGCCACCGATAACCATGCCGAGCAGGCCCCATGTCGTGAGAGAGCCCATGAGAACACCCGGATTGGGGTTGTCAGGCCAAAAGGTATGCGCGACGAAAAGATTCGTCGAGTTGACGATCATAAAGTCGTACCCGTCCAGAATCATCGCGAAAGCGAGAAGGATGAACACGGTCCATGTGTTCTTTGTGAGGCCAAATGAATCGATGACCTCGGAAATACTGTATTCCTTATTCCCCATGGTTCCCCCACAATCTGCCAGTACAGCTTTCAGACATGCATTGCACAGCCCAGCATGCCCATCCTGAAAATCGCGACGAGTATAGGGAAGCCAATCTGAATGAGTCCAATGCGGTAACTTCCCTTTCAGATTCCTCGTTAGGCAGAATGTTATTCCATAATGGAATAATTCAAGTAAACGTACTATAATTAAGTGTTGATTACATCGAGGAGGCGTCTATGAACACGAGCTATCTTGTCGAATTCGTCGAACTCGCGAAGCGCTTGAGTTTCACTGAAACAGCACGCTACCTAGACATGAATCAGCCGACGCTGAGCAAGCATATTGCCGCATTGGAACAGGCATTCAGAATGCCACTCTTTGATAGAACGGGAATCAACCTTAAGCTCACGAAGAACGGTGCCGCGCTCCTGCCTGGCGCATACAAGGTAATTGACGCCTACAACGACCTCCAAGCTCTCGCCACCGATCTTCGGAAGAATCCTCCTCCACGACTCGTGCTATATGGTCTTTCCGATGAGTCGCCTTCGACAGAAATACTTGGCATCATCGTTTCTGCGCTCAAAGAGAATTATGGCACCCAGTTTCTTGAGGTCAAAAGCGACAGGAAACGCACTCCGGAGAGCATCCTCGAAAGTGGAGATGCCGACATGGTCCTCGACTCGGCCGATATGGAAAATGGTGCTGAGGAGCGCCACGAAAAAGCAGCCCTCATGAAGACGCTGCCTCTCGTGGCATTTGTGGACAAGCAACATCCTCTGAGCATGTACGACGAGCTTCCGCTTGCGGCCTTCAAGGATGTCGAACTCATCAAATGCGAGGGCGTCTACATCGAGCGGTCATGGTGTCACATCGCACGTGCTTGCCAAAAAGCTGGGATTCCAGCCTAGAACGCGTACCGTGCGTTGCTCAGGCACGGCAGAAATGCTCACTCTATGCGCTGATCTTGGATTATCCGCCCTGCTTCTCGCCGACAGTTTCGTCGAAAGAATTCCAAGCGGAATCTCGGACTTCTGCAAACCCATCAAAATACCCATTGAGGACGTGAGCATCCCCTTGTTCTTCCGTTACAGAGAAGATAACGACAATCCGCTCCTTGCCGAACTCGTCGCACATTTGGCAGAAAAGTAGCTTTTGACCGGCGTCTTTACTGATGTTTCAAAAACAAAAAGCCGCTCGAAAGCGGCTTCTCGAAATTCTGATGTTGGCGGGATTGACGGGGCTCGAACCCGCGACCTCCGGCGTGACAGGCCGGCGCTCTAACCAGCTGAGCTACAACCCCGCGTCAACAGCGAAAGCAATACTACAGAAACTTGCCCCGTTCGTAAAGAAGGAAGTCGAAAAAACTTGCGGGTATGGGCCGAGAGGCCAACGTCCTGCATACCACCAAAGCGACTACGCATCGGTCGTGGGAGTGACCCCATCGCTCGGCGCTGCCGCCTGCGGCTTGAGGTCATCGAGGCCGTGGTATTCGGGATGGTTGGCATTGTTTACCTGGATGTGCGTGTGGTTACCGTTGTCGTTTACGGCCGTGTAGTTCTTGAGCTGGAGCGATTCGTCCAGATACTGGAAGATGTCGCGAATCTTTGCCATAGGCGTCACGCCGGCAATCACGTGGTCCCCCGGTTTCACCGTGACATCGGTCAGGTGAATGAGCACCACGTCAAGGTCGGGGCGCCCCTCTGGCTGGATGTGGATGCGATAGTCGTCGATTTCGTCGTAGAGCTTGTATTGCTTGACGAGCACGACCTTGCCCGTAACCGGCGCGTACACCGTCGCGCCAACGGGACCACCGCAGTCAATCGCGCTCATGACCGGCCCGGCATTACCCTCCCTGAAGCAACGGATGAACTCGCCGGTCATCCAGTTGTCGCCCGTGGGCTGCTCGGAGGCCACGCGGCCCGTGCCATGCGCGGCGATGATCTCGGTATTGGTCGCCTCCGTGAGCTGCGTCGTGATCTCGTTGGCGTACGCATAGGATGCGTTATGGATGAGGATTTCGGTCAGGTCCTCCATCGCGACGGCGGAGTGCATCGTGATGCCGGAACTCTCCGACATGATCGGCGTCGGCAAGGAGGGCTGCGTCGCCGCTGTCGTCACCATACCTCCGGTTTGCCCCGTGTCCGTGTCGCCCGTCTGCGCGAAGGGATTGAGCACGCCGACCACAACCACAATGACGAACACGACGACGAGCGCGATGATGATCTTGGGGGATACGTTCGGCAGCTTCTTGCCGGAACGGGAACCCGAACTCGTCGCACGCTCGATGTTGGGCCGGCGATCGAATTTGGACTTGCCGGACTGGCCGACGGAATTGACGGTGTATGGCTGCGCCTTGCCACCGGAGCCATAGTTGTCGCGCGTGTATCGACTCATGGCAGTAGGGTCGCCAAAGCTCGGCCGATATTCTGACCGGCGCCCCTGCTGCTGCGTCCAAGGCTGCGCTTCCTGTTCGGTCGGCTGCGAAGCGGCTGAGTCCGCCTGATCCTCGTGCGGGGAAGTGTCTCCCTGGTCAATCCGCCAGGCATCGTCTTGTGCGTGTCGGCCCTGCACATGATCGGCAGCAGGGCGCTCCTGCCGCATTGCCGGCATATGACGTCCACCGTGCACGGAACGGACGATCTGCTCGTCGGCCACCTCGCGTTCGTGCGCGACTACGTGCTCCTGGCTCGTATGGCGCGCATTTTGCGCCTCTTGTATCTGAACGGCTTGTCGGCCGGTTCGCTGTTGCGCCTTGCGCTGCGCGTCAGCCTGCGTCGGGGTCTGCCGAACGGGCCGCTGGGAACGGACTTGACCCTGCTCCGCCGTGGATTGCCGCGCCTGCCGAAGCTGCTGGGATTGCTGCATCTGCTGTGGTTGCCGCGACGTTCGCTGCTGTTCGCGCGACACGTAGCGCCGGCGGTCGTATTGGCGCGTCTGCCGAGCAGCCTGCTGCTGCGCATCGCGCTCGGGCCTCGGCCTGATCTCCTGGCGTCCGAACCTTCCCTGTATGCTTTGCTCAGGTTGTTCTTGCTCGCTGCGATAGCGTCCTTCTCGCCGCTGCTGCTGCTGTTGCTGACGGCGAAGGCGCTCCTCCGCCGCTTGCTGACGCGCCATCTGGCGACGACGCTGCATCTCCGCTTCCCGGCGCTCGGCGGCTTCCCTGCTCATGCGTCGCTGCTCGGCGGCCTCGAGTTCCACCTGCTCGCGCAGCGTCAGCTTGCGCGAGGCCTGCTGCCGCTCGACCTTGCGCCAGTCCTCCTGACGGCCAAAGCGACCCTGAACCCCCATGTCGGGGTCTTGCCGCCGGTCCGGACGGGAGTCCTCATGTGAATGCGAACCTCGCTGACTCATGGCAGCCCTCAGTTGAACCTGTTCATCGCCGTCGTCGCGCCGTCGTCAATCGCACAAAGCGCGGCATCGGCCGCAAGCGCGACCGCATGATCGAATGCCTCGGCCTCCGCGCCCTTGGGAACCTGGAGCACGAAATCCGTCACGGACTTGCGTCCCGGCGGGTGCCCTGTGCCCACGCGCACGCGCGTGTACGCGTCGCTTCCCAGCTTGGCATGGATGGATTTGAGGCCGTTATGGCCACCATGGCCACCGGCCACCTTCACGCGAACCGTCCCCGGCTCGAGGTCCATCTCGTCGTGAATGACGAGGATTTCCTCGGGAGCGACCTTGTGTGCGGCCGCGAGCTTGCTGATGGGGCCACCGCTCGTGTTCATGTACGCCTGCGGCTTGGCAAGCAACAGCTCCTCGCCACCGTGTTGCACGTGCGCGACAAGTGCGCCGCACTCGTTCTTCCAATAATGCGCCCCGAGCTCGTCAGCAAGCAGGTCGAGTGCGAGAAAGCCAGCGTTATGCCGCGTTTCCTCGTACTCGGGACCGGGATTGCCCAAACCTGCTATGAGCTTGTAGTCCATCGTTACAGCGCGAAGTCCGGATCGAACAGGGTCGAAACCGAGCCGTTATTGAAGACGTTGTTGATTGCCTGTGCGAAGAGCGGCGCGATGCTGATCTGCTTGATCTTGCCGTTGAGATGCTCCTCGGGAATGGGGATCGTGTTGCACACGACGATTTCGTCGGCGACCGAATTCTCGAGGCGCTCGTAAGCGGGCCCGGAGAAGACCGGGTGCGTCGCACTGACATGCACCGACTTGGCGCCGCGATCCTTGAGGACCTTCATGCCGGCGCAGATGGTACCCGCCGTGTCGATCATGTCATCGTTGAGGATGCAGTTCTTGCCCTCGACGTCACCGATGATACTCGTAATCTCGGCGACGTTATGCGAGGGACGGCCCTTGTGCATGATCGCAAGGTCGGCATTGAGCAGGTCGCTCAGCTTCTTGGCCGCCTTTGCGCGGCCCACATCCGGGCTCACGACGCAGAGGTTGTCGAGCCCGAGCCCCTCGAAGTAATCGGCGAAGAGGTTGAGTGCCGTCAGGTGATTGACCGGCTTCTCGAAGAACCCCTGAATCTGCCCCTGGTGCAGGTCGATGGTCGTGATGGAATCGATACCGGCCGTCTCGAGCATGCGGGCGACGAGCTTGGCGGTGATGGGCTCGCGCGCGGCCGCCTTGCGATCCTGACGGGCGTAGCCATAATGCGTGACGACGGCATGGATTCTTCCCGCACTTGCACGACGGGCAGCATCGGTCATGATGAGCAGCTCCATGAGAGCGTCGTTGACGTCACCCGAAATCGACTGGACGAGGAAGACATCCTCGCCACGAACGGATTCCATGAAGCGCGCGTAGGTCTCGCCGTTCGCGAACTTCTCGAGCGTGATGTCACCCAACTCGACATCGAGATGCCCCGCCATCTCCTCGGCGAGCTCCGGATATACCGAGCCCGAGAAGATGTGTAGCTTTCGCTCCGCGGCCCTGCTCCGCCTTTTACTCATCGTGTACCTATCCCTTCTTTAGCTCGTGCGCTTGTTCGTGAAATGGCGCTCGGTCCAATTCTCGATGATCTTCTGCTCGTTACGCTCGACGGCGAGCGCCCCGTCGGGCACGTCCTTGGTAATGCAGCTCGCGGCTCCCGTCACGACATTGGAACCCAGCTTGACCGGCGCGACGAGCATGGTATTCGATCCGACGAACGTGGAATCGCCGATGACCGTCTGGTGCTTGTTCACGCCATCGTAGTTGCAGGTGATCGAGCCGGCCCCGATGTTCACATCGGTGCCGATCGTCGTATCGCCGATATAGGACAGATGCGGCACCTTGCTGCCGGCGCCCACCGTGGATTTCTTGATCTCGACGTGCGTACCCACGTGCGCGCCTTCGCACAGGTAGGTGCCGGGACGCAGATAGGCCCGCGGGCCAGCGGTGACACCGGACTCGGTGGTCGTCTCGATGGCCACGACCTCCTCGAGCACGTTTTCGGGCCCGATGGCGCAATCGGTGAGGCGCGTGTCGGGGCCGATGACGCAGCCGCTCGAGACGCGCGTCGTGCCCCAGAGCATGGTCATCGGCAGGAGCTCGACATCGTTTTCGACGACGCAGTCGGGCCCGACCCACACGAGGTTGGGGTCGAGCATGGGGACGCCGTCCGCCATAAGCCGATCGTTTATGCGGCGTTGCGCGACTTTGCCCGCGACGGCAAGCTGCGCGCGAGAGTTGACGCCAAGGCATTCGTCGTTGTCCTCGACGACCATGCTGGCAATGGTCAGGCCATCGGCAGCCAGCAGACTGAGCATGTCCGTGAGGTAGTACTCGCCTTGCGCGTTATTGCGGTCGAGTTGATCGAGATGGCCCAGGAGCGCCGGTGCGGAAAAGCAATAGATGCCGGAATTGCACTCGCCAATCGCGCGCTGCTCCTCCGTGCAGTCCTTCTCTTCGACGATGCCGGCCACGTTGCCACCCGCGTCACGCACGATACGCCCGTATCCAAAGGGATTGGCGGGCATCATCGTGAGCACCGTCGCGGCGGCACCACTTGCCTCATGCGTTTCGACGAGATGCTCGATGGTGCTTGCCGTGATGAGCGGGGAGTCGCCGCAAAGCACCACGATGTTGCCTTCGTAGCCCTCGAACTTGTCCGCCGCGCACATAATCGTATGACCAGTACCCAGCATTTCGAGCTGATAGGAGATGATGCAGTCGCCGAGCAGGGGCTCGACCTGCTCGCGTCCGTGGCCGATGACCACGTGGACGTCATCGCAACCGGCCTGATGCGCCGCATCTACGACCCAACGCACGAGCGGCTTGCCCAGCATCTCGTGGACGACCTTTGGCTTGTTGGATTTCATGCGGGTACCAGCGCCTGCTGCAAGAATCAAAGCTTTAGCTTTCACATGCGCTCCCATTGAGAAGATTGAATGGCTGGGGCAGAAGGAATCGAACCCTCATTCGCGGTACCAAAAACCGCTGTCCTACCGTTGAACGATGCCCCAGTAGCCTGCTTGCCTGATTCTAGTGAAGTGTGCCGCGATTCTCAAGCAATGAACGGCGGAACGTGACATACGCGAACCCAGTCGCACACGGGAGCGATATCGCGCGCGAAACGCTGTGCACCGGACTCGTCGACGCAGATGGCGAAGCTCGTCGACCCGCTTCCGGAAACGATCGCGTTGAGTACGTCGGGGTGCATGAGCGCGGTGTCGATGCGACGCTGGATACGAGGGTCGGCCGCACATGCCGCCGGCCCCAAGTTGTTCGCGCACAACGACGCGAGGCACGCGAAATCGTCAGGGGCGTCGTCCATCGCGCGCGCGAGGGCATCGGCATCGGGGGCGGGCACGGGCCTCCCATCGAATGCACGATACACCGTGGCCGTCGAAAGCCCATTGGAGCTCCCCATGAGGACGATGGGGGCTTGCAAGGGCGGCAGGGCCCGCTCGAACATGTCCCCGCGACCACCCATGAGTGCGGCCTGGCCATGGAGGAAGAAGGCGACATCGGCGCCGAGCTCGCGCGCGACGGCAACGATGCGATCGTCGAGCGCATCGATTCCCGTAAGTTGCGCATACGCCTTGAGCGCAGCCGCCGCATCACTCGAGCCGCCACCAAGTCCGCCACCTGCCGGGATATGCTTCTCGATGTCGATGACGAGCGCGGCACCTGCCGCAACCACGGGACATCCGCAAGCTTGCTCGGCAGCATCGACGGCACGGAAGACGAGGTTGTCACGCGGGTCGAGGTCATCGACCTCGCAGGTGAGCGCGACGTGCGTTCCCATGCCCGTGCGCAGGGCATCTTCCGCGATGTCCTCGGAAACGTGCATGCGCAGCACGTCATGCAAGTCAAGCTCCTGGAAGACGGAGCGTGCGTCATGGTAGCCGTCATGCGGCGGATAGGATATCGCCAGACACAAGTTGACCTTGGCGCGAGCTTCGAATGTCAACGCCCGTGAGCACATGGCGCCCATACGCGGATATGCTAGATGGTCTCTTGCTGAAGCGCGGGAAAGAGCGGCTGCTCGTCTTCGGGATTGGTGAGCTCGACCGTGCCCGTCAGAACATCGACGTATTGATAGGACTGACGCGCCTTACGACCGCGTTTCTCGTCGGTCTCGACGATGAAGAGCGACTTGTGCGCTTGCGTGAGCACGCCCTCGCGCTCGATGATCTTGGAACGGCCCATATTGGCACGAATGCGCAGACGCCTACCCGTAAACCCAACGAGCGTCTCGTGAATGTTGTTGACATAGGCGAGCTGTCTGTTGATTGTTTCTTCCATGAAGAGTCCTCCTGATACAAAGGAGACACAATAATAACACGCCCCACGGGATTTTGCATGCATTATACTTGTCGACACTGTTTTCTATCCGTGCCAGCGGATGGAACGAGCCAAACCGTACCAAGGAGCACGTGCACATGGCGTTTATCGACAGTTCCGAGCTGGGGCATTGCCCCACTGCTCAGCTTCTCATCGAAAACGAGGTTCCCTCCCGCATCGCCGCAAAGGACGGATCCGTCTTCGACTTCTCCGCAGAAATCGCTGACTACGCGGCAACGCGTCTGGGATGGACCACGCTGGCGAGCAAGCCGCCCAGCGATCCCGCCGAAATCGCGATCATCGCGCAACAGGCACGTGGCGAGGGGCTCGATGCCGTCGTGCTCATCGGCCAGGGTGGTTCAACGCAAGCCCCCCAGACGGTCACCAAGCTCTATAGCCTCGAAGTCACCGACGAAGTCCCGTTCAAGACGATGGACGCGCTCTCACCGGTCTACGTCAACCACATTCTCGGTTCGTCCGATCCGGCTCGCACGCTCTACATCGTCTCGAGCAAATCGGGTTCCACGCTCGAGCCCACCGTGTTGTCTCACGTGTGCTGGAAGTACGTATGCGCCCACCTGGGGGCAGAGCGCGCCGGCTCGCGCTTCATCGCCATCACCGACCCGGACACCGAGCTCGAGCATGTCGCCCGCAAGAACCATTGGCGCGCCATCATCCACGGCGAGCCCGACGTGGGCGGCCGTTACTCGGCGCTTTCGGCTTTCGGCCTGCTGCCCATGGCGGCCATCGGCATCGACATCGAGCGCATGCTCGAAGACGCCGTCCCGATGGAGAGGCTCTGCGCTTCGGACTCGCCCGACAATCCCGCCGTCTGGCTCGCCGCCTTCCTGTACGACAACCTCAAGGCGGGACGCAACAAGTTCTCACTGCTCATGCCGCCGAGCAAGCAGGTCTTCGGTCTGTGGGTCGAGCAGCTCGTCGCGGAGTCGCTCGGCAAGGCGGGTGTTGGCATATTGCCCAACGTCGAAGTCGACGCCGGCATCCTTTCCGACCCGCACCCCGACCGCTGCGCGATTCTGTGCAACATGGACAGCGACGAAGCATTCGAACATGCCCGTACCTGCGTGCATCCCGACATCCCCGTCTTCCGCCTCGACATCCCGGACAGCACGGCCATGACGCGCTACTTCCTCATCTGGGAATACGCGGTGGCGTTCTGCGGTTGGCTCATGCAGATCAACCCCTTCGACCAACCTGATGTCGAGAGTACCAAAGTCGCGACGCGCCAGATTCTCTACAACCAAGGCGGTAGGTTCGACGTTCCGGAAGACGTCTGGGGTAAACCCGCCTACGAGGAATTTGAACTCGACTCGTGCGGCTATGCAGACCGCGTTTGCGTGAGCTCGGCCCTGCTCGAGACGCTGGACGGCACGCACGAGGGCATCGATGCGAATGCCGCGCTGCGCTTGCTGTTTTGCTCGATCAAGGACGACGATTACTTCAGCCTCAACGCGTTTCTGCCGTTCAAGGGCGTTGGCCGTCGAGAGACGCTCGAGAAGATACGCCATCGTGCCGCCGATCGCCTGGACGTGTGCTCGTGTCTCGAAATCGGGCCGCGCTACCTGCATTCCACGGGTCAGCTGCATAAAGGTGGCCCCAACACGGGCGTCTTCCTCGTCGTCAGCGCTGACGAGCCCTTCGACATCACCGTTCCACACGAGGACTTCACGCTCGGCGACGTCGCCAATGCCGAGGCCCTCGGTGATTTCTCCGCCTTGGCAAGCCGCGGGCGTCGCGCGATCTACATTCACCTGAAGGATAACGACGACAGGTACCTGTCATCGTTTGCGAATGACGCATGCTCGGCCATCTCTGCTGCCTACGCGTTGAGGACGCGCTAGAAAGCAGGCGTGGCGATGGTGCTCTACGCCTGCGCGAGTGGCATCTTGGGATGGACGGGCATGACGACCCTTGCCCAAAGCTCGTTGCGTGCGCGTGACCTTGCAGATAGCATCAGCCTGCCCTTGCGTGCGCTCGTCGCGCTCGTATGCGCAGTCGGAGCGCTCGGCGCCTGGTTTTTGCTCGATGACCTCGCCTGCTGTCTGGCTTTCTCGCTTGCATGTGCGTGCATGGGCGCATTGCTCGTCTGCGACCTGTGCGAGCACGTCCTGCCGACCGAACTCGTGATGGGGCTGCTCGTTTTCGCGCTTGTCTTTCGCATAACGGCAAGCGGAATCGGAGGCGCGTTCGCGATCGCGTTGCCGGCGGGACTCATCGCCGGTAGCTTGTTGCTTGTCAACCACCTACGCGCGCATCGTGGAGCGGCCGAGGTCATCGGATCGGGTGACGTGCGCATGATCGTGCCGCTTGCACTCTTCTCGGGTATCGACGGCGTCATAGCCGGCGTATTTGTTTGCGTCGTGCTCATGGGAGTGCTCGCGCTCGTGCAGCTCGTCTGCGGCAAGGCACGCTGCGACACACACATCGCACTCGCGCCTGGTCTCGTTGCCTGGCTCTTCGCAGGAACGCTGCTGCCGTTGCTATAGTCTCTTCGGTCGAAATAACGAAGGAACAATGAATCCGGGTGTTGTATTGCGCGCTCGAGGGCATCTTGAGCAGAGCTGCGCTGAACTCGATGCGGTTTTGCGAGGACTGTCTGAGCGTGCGGTCTTTGCACGCGAGTCCCGCAGCGGCATCGAGCGAAGCGCAGCTCGAATGCGAAAGCAAGCCCTCGAGCGCGCAATACAGCAAAGCCTCTTACTCCTCAAGCAGCTTGTTTGCGACCCGGATTCCGTCGAGAGCGGCCGACATGATGCCGCCCGCATAGCCAGCGCCTTCACCGCATGGGTATACCCCATGCACGCGTGTCGCCATGAGCGTCTGGGGGTCGCGCGCAATGCGCACCGGCGAGGAGCTGCGGGCCTCGATGCCCGTGAGCAGCGCCCCGGAATCGGCAAATCCATGAAGACTGCGATCGAGCGCGGGCAGCGCCTCGCGCAAGGCAGCCGTCGCAAAGCCCGGCAGACATGTATCAAGCGAGGCCTCGACAACGCCCAAGGGATAGCTCGCCTCGGGCTTCGTGCGAGCTTCGCCTGTCAATCCGGCAAAATCTGCCACGCGCTGGACGGGTGCATGCCAGTTTGCACCACCGGCGGCAAACGCCGCCTGCTCCCATCGTCGCTGGAACTCGATGCCCGAGAGCGGGTCATCCGCATTGGGAAAGTCATCCGGCGTCACGTTGCATAAGAGCGCGGCATTGGCGTTTGTCCCGTCACGCGCCTGACGCGACATGCCGTTCACGCACAGGCCGCCCTGTTCGCTTGCCGCCGCGACAACCTCGCCACCGGGGCACATGCAAAACGTGTAGACCGAACGACCACCCTTGAGATGGCACGCGAGCTTGTAATCGGCCGCTCCGAGTGCGGGGTGTCCCGCCATCCGTCCATATTGGGCCTGGTTTATGAAGTCCTGTTCGTGCTCGATGCGCACTCCAATGGAAAACGGTTTGGGCGCCAGTTCGAAATCGAGCCCCTTGAGCAGGGCGAACGTGTCTCGCGCGGAATGCCCGCATGCGAGGATGAGGCGTGACGCCTCGACCTCGCTCGAGATGCCATCGTGTTCGAGCGTGATGCCACGCAGCAATCCGCCCGCATCGACGCGCATTCCCACGAGCTGCGTATGGAAACGCACCTCGCCACCACAGGCGATGATGCGCTCGCGAATGCGTTTGACGACGCCGCCCAGTACGTCGGTGCCGATATGTGGCTTGGCCTGCCACAGTATCTCGGATGGCGCGCCCGCTGCGACGAAGGTCTCGAACACCCGGGCAATCTGTGGAGAGTTCTTGCCGGTCGAGAGCTTGCCGTCGGAGAAAGTGCCGGCTCCGCCCTCGCCAAACTGCACGTTGCTCGCCGTATCGAGCACGCGCGTGCGGTGGAAGCGCTCGATGTCGGCCATGCGCTCGTCGACGGGAGCCCCGCGCTCGATCACGAGCGGGCACAAGCCGGCCTCGGCAAGCTCGAGCGCGGCAAACAGACCGGCGGGCCCCGTTCCGACCACGACCGGCCGCACCCCTGCGACCTGCCGCTCGGAAAGCGGGCGCTCCGCGATGGGGACAACGGACTGCGGGACACCCTCCCCGCCACCGACTCCGGCGGTCACGACAAAGTGCACGTCGCTTTTACGCCGTGCGTCTACGGACCGACGAAGAAGGTAGGCGCGTTCGACGCCCAAGATGCTCGCAAGGGTCTCCGACGAGCGGTCGGGCTGCACGTCGCGTGCAACCGCAAGGCCCTGGTCCAGCGTCAGCTTGATATTGGGGCGCCTCTCCATGCGCCGCCTCGTCTAACGGCCCTTGTTGGCCTTGGCGGCGAGCTCCTCGGCGGACAGCTGCGTCTCCTCGAAGACTTTGGCGCCATCGAGACCGAACGCCGTATGCAGCAGGCGCACCGCCTCCTCGGCGCTCTCGGCCGGGATGACGACGCTCGTGCGGATGTCGGACGTCGAGATCATCGAGATATTGATGCCGCCCTCGGCAAGCGTGCGGAACATCTGCGCCGCCACGCCAGAGTTGACCTTCATACCCGCGCCGATGATGGAGACCTTGGCGACTTCATCGGTAATGAGCAGCTCTCGTGCGCCTAGCTCGCGCACGATGCGATCCATGACCTCGGTCGTCTTCTCGATATCGGCCTTTGGGCTCGTGAACGTGATGTCAGTGTGACCGTTTTCGGAAAGGTTCTGGATGATCATGTCGACGCCGAGATTGGCATCTGCCATGGCACCGAACACCTTGGCAGCGACACCCGTGGTATCGGGCACATCGCGAATCGTGAACTTGGCTTCCGAAAGGTCATGCGCCACGCCGCTGACAATCGCCTTTTCCATAGTGGGGTCATACTCCTTCACCAACGTGCCCGGCTCGTCATCGAACGACGAGCGGCAATGTATCACCACGCCGAAGTTGCGCGCGAACTCGATGCAGCGCTTGTGCAGAACGCCGGCACCGCCCGCGGCCATCTCGAGCATTTCCTCGTAGCTGATCTGATCGATCTTGCAGGCGCGCGGGACGATGCGCGGATCGGCCGTGTAAACGCCGGCAACGTCCGTGTAGATCTCGCAGACGTCCGCCTTGATGCCCGCCGCGATGGCGACAGCGGTCGTATCCGAACCCCCGCGGCCCAACGTGGTGATGTCTCCCGCTGCGTCAATTCCCTGGAATCCCGCGACGATGACGATGCGGCCTTCGGAAAGCGCCACGCGGATGCGATCGGCGTGAATTTCGCGAATCGACGCCTTGCCATGCACGCTATCGGTAATCAGGCCGATTTGCCGCCCGGAGAGGCTGATGGCCTCCTCGCCGAGCTCGGCGACGGCCATAGCCAGAAGCGACATGGAAACCATCTCGCCGGTGGAAAGCAGCGTGTCCATCTCGCGAGGGTCAGGGCTATCTGATATGGAACTCGCGAGCGCGACGAGGTCGTCGGTCGTCTTGCCCATGGCCGAGACCACGGCGACGACGCTATCGCCGGCGCGCTTGCGACTGACGATGCGCTGGGCGACGCTCCTGATGCGCTCCGGATTCGCGACGGATGTCCCGCCGAATTTTGCAACTACTACAGACATGCTCGGAATGATAGCAAAAAACCCGTGTAACGGTGCCGATTTCGCACTTCCGCCCACTTTTGGTACTATATCCGCCATGAATACTGCAGAAGAAAAGGCAGCGCAGCGCGAAAGCATGCGCGCCAAACGTGGTTCGATCGCAGCTGATGTTCGCAAAAACTATGAGGCGGCACTGGAAGACAGACTCCTCAACTTGCCGGCCCTCAAGCACGCGAAATGCATCGCCGTCTACTATCCCACCGGGTCAGAGGCACGATTCGTCTCGAACAGGGAGAAGCTGTTCCTGTTCGACCAGCGTCCCACCATCGCCTTCCCCCTCGTGCGTTCCGAAACGAACATGTCGTTCTTCTCCTTTGACATGAACGACGACTGGGGCGTTCTCGAGACGCCTCGAGAGATAGTGACCAACCTCGACTCCGCCCGTCATGTCCCACCGGAAAACATCGACCTCATGCTCGTGCCGGGCATCGCCTTCGATAGGCACGGCAATCGTCTGGGGCAAGGTGGCGGCTTTTACGATCGCTTTCTCCCGTACCTGAGCGCGGACAGCATGACCATCGGCATCGCGTTCGACGAGCAGGTCGTCGACGAGGTGCCACACGAGGCAACCGACTGCCGCGTCGACTACATCGTGACGCCCACTCGCGTTATCACCGCAGAAAAGTAAGCGTTTAGTACCTGTTGTCGAAGATGCGCGTGGTCTTCTTCTCGCTGCGCGGAAGGTCCTCGATATCGACAGGCTTGACCTGCGGCGTGAAGCCAATGCGGTTCCTGAACTCCGTCGCGATGGTCTCCTCCATGTTGTACTTGTTGGCATCCGGCTCGACCTCGACGAAGAGCGTGGCAATATCCTTGCCGTTGAGGTGGTCAATCATCATCTGATACTCGCTACTCGCGCCCTTGACGGCAGCGATGACCTCTTCGATCTGTGCGGGAAACATGTTTACGCCGTGCACCTTGACCATGTCGTCGGTGCGACCGGTAATGATGTCGATACGCGGATGCTCGTTATGCCCGCAGGCACACTCGCCCGGCACGATGCGGGAAAGGTCGTGCGTGCGGAAGCGGATAAGAGGAGCACCTTCCTTCTGCAGCGTGGTGAGCACGATCTCGCCCGGTTCACCGTCGGGAACGGGCTGCCCGGTGACGGGGTCGATGATCTCGAGATACATGTAATCGCTCCAGATGTGCACGGCGCTATCGGCCTGGCAATTGATGCCGATGCCGGGACCGTAGATCTCGGTCAGGCCATAGATGTCATAGAGTTCGACGCCGAGCTCGTTGGCGATGCGACGGCGCATCTTCTCGCCCCAGCGTTCCGAGCCGATGATGCCCTTGCGCAGCCTGATCTGGTCGCCGATGCCACGCTTGGCTATCTCCTCGGCAAGACGCAGCGCGTACGAGCTCGTCGCGCAAAGCACCGTGCTCTCGAGGTCCATCATCATCTTGAGCTGCTTGTCGGTGTTGCCCGGGCCCATGGGAATCGCCATGGCACCGAGCAACTCGCAGCCCGCCTGAAAGCCGATGCCGGCCGTCCATAGTCCGTAGCCCGGCGTGATATGCACGCGATCTTCCTTGGTCACGCCCGCGTACTCGTAGCACCGCGCGAACTGGATGGCCCAGTCGGCGACATCCTTCTTGGTATAGGGAATGATGACGGGCGTGCCCGTCGTGCCCGATGAGCTGTGGATGCGCACGATCTGGTCGGTCGGCACAGCGGCGATGCCCAGCGGATAGGCTTCGCGCAAATCGCCCTTATCGGTGAAGGGAAGCTTCTCGAAATCGGACTGGTCCTTGATGGCGTCAATGTCGATGCCGGCGAACTTCTTCGCGTAGAAGCCGTCGGGAATCGCGACCAGCTTCTTGAGCTGAGCTTTGATGATGTTGAACTGCTCTTCGGTCATCTGCATGATGCGTAAACCTTTCAAGTTAGACGTCGACGCCAAGAAACGTGCGAACAGCGTATCCCAAAACGAAGGACAGTGCCGCGACACCAAGCGAAATGGCGCACATCTGCCCGAAGTTCTTGCCAAACGGAACATCTCGTGCGACGGAGGTGTAGAAGTTGAACGCCGCCAGAATGAGTATGACGAATGCGAGCATGATGCCCATGGCAAGCAGGTACATCTTGTCATCGAGAATGAGATAGGGCAGCAGGAGAATCACGACAGTGATGAAATATGCACCACCCGTCATCAGGCCCGATTTGGCCGCATCGCCCTTTCCGTCGCTGCGTTCGGCGAGGTACTCGCTCGCCGCCATCGAAAGCGTGGCCGCAACGCCGGTGATGAGTCCGGAAAGCGCGATGAGGCGCGTGTTCTGCATGGCGAGCGTGAGGCCGGCAAGCGTGCCGGTAATCTCGACGATCGCATCGTTCATCCCCAAGATCATCGCACCTACGTATGAAAGACGCTTTTCACTGAGCAAGTCGAAGAGCTTTTCGTCACGATCGTGCTCGTCGGCTTCGAGCCTCTCGACTTCGGGCACCTCGTCGAGGAGCTTCTTCGCGTGATGCTCTACCTTGACCTTGCGCTTGTCCATGAGCTTGGCGGCGAAGGTGAACCCGAAGACGCGTGCCATACGCGCATAGCGCCTGACCTTTCGATTATCAGGCTGAGGAAGGGCGTCCGTGAACTTCTCGAGGGCATGGGCCTGGGCGGCGATCTCGTCGGCGATCTTGCCGAGCGTCTCGCGGTTGTGGCCGTCCTTGATGGAAGAGGCCATCGCGTGATAGGCCGCGGCCTCGGTCATCTCGCTTTGCTGGATGCGCAGGAGAAGCCTTTGCGTTTCCTTGCTATATGCCACGCCACATTCCCTCCGTTGACGATAAAGACATTATAGCCATTGGAAAAGCATGTCCCCTTGCCATTTCAGGCGCACCGGAGAATCCCTCCGCATAATGAAAAGGACCGCCGAAGAGGCGGTCCGCAAGATCGGGATGGTGGCTAGAGAGGGACTTGAACCCCCGGCACAGGGATTTTCAGTCCCCTGCTCTACCGACTGAGCTACCTAGCCACAGGCGCTTTACAGCAGCGGTTAGTTTACCAAAACGAGCGACACGGTCAAGCGTCGGCTCTCAAGAGATCGACAGCCTGACATGCGAGGTCCCTGATTTCGTCGTCTTCGCTTTCCGACAGCTCGAGCAGCGGCTCGAGAGCCCCGAGGTCGCCAAAGTGGGCAAGTGCCTCGATTGCGTAGCGCACGACCCACTCGTAATCGTCGTCGAGCGCCTCGATACATGCCTCGGTCGTCTGTTTGTCGACGGGGAAGTGCCCAAGCGTCCAGATGCAAGCCGCGCGCAACTCGCCTTCCTCGTCATCCATCGCGTCGAGCAACGCGACACGCGCCTGCTCGATGAGCGCACCATCTGTCGTGATGTCGAACCCGGGAAGCTCCGACCGTTCGCCGATGGCCGTCGCGGCGGCGGCGCGGGTGGCAGGGGCGACCTCCTTTGGCAGACAA
>OGRO01000301.1_pt1 | contig 49119 bp, 45 predicted proteins | sample 1553451 | NCBI WGS metagenome assembly OGRO01 (sample SAMEA2580021, study PRJEB22360) | human gut metagenome | reverse complement strand
CATTGGCAGAGGCAATAGAGGAGTGGATTGCTTCATTAAAAAAAGAAATCAATTCTATCAACCAACAACTAAAATAAATTATTTTAGAGAAATTCCTAGTGACTTAGATCCTGTTTTCGCAGCCCGTCTTGTCTTCTTAAATAAAAAGAGAAAACCAAAAGATGGAGATGGATATTCTGCACTCTTACTCAGTTTAATCCGAAAAGGATATATTGAACTACAGAGAATTGATCCAAACAAAGATTGGAAAACAAATAATATGCAGTTAAATGTGCTTTATAATCCTCTTGCTGGTAAAACAATCAATACAAGTCCAACACCAACCATTGCAGTGGAATCAAAACCAATCGAAGAGAAAACAGGAATTCCAAATCAAACAACCGTTTCTGTTACGCCACCAGTAGAACGTTATAATATTTATGGAAAAAAGTTAGAACTGCTTACTACCAATGAAGAACACTACTTTAACTTAATTATGCGCCATTCCTTTGGCAAACCGATATCTATGTCCCAATTTGAACAACAAGTTGCCAGTGACTATGATCATACCAATTCCTTTGTTTCTTCTATATCGAAATCGACTGTGGATATTGGAATTTCAAAAGGTTATTTTCAAAAAGTTCTGTTTGACAGGCTAAAAAATCACGCAAACTCTACTGCGAAGATGTGGATCATTCTTTCCATTTTGATCATGACACTCGGTAACTATCTTCTTCATTTTACACGTCTTGATCTTGCTTATGGTTCACTATTCATCCTCGGTATTTCTATGATTCTCTGTGCGATTTATTTAAAACACTGTAGTAAACATTATATTTTATTTACCCAGTTTGGTATCGATGAATACGAGAAATGGAAAGGATTATATCGCTTCTTAAATGACATGACCAGAATGAAAGAAAAAACAGTGATTGAACTTCCATTATGGGAAAAATACTTAGTTTATGCGACAGCATTTGGAATTTCTGATAAAGTGATCAAAGCACTGAAAATCAACTGTCCTGATGTTACAGCAAGTCCTGTTTTCAGTAATCAATATATTTATCGTGGAACATTTAGAACAAGTGGTCGTACATTCAGCCACAGTGTCTATCGTGCATCTTCTGTTTCTAGAAGTCATTCCTATCGTAGTGGTTCTTTCTACGGTGGTGGAGGCCACGGAGGCGGAGGTGGTGGCGGAGGTCACTAATCAAAAAAAAGAGTCATTCCCTTGGATGATTCTTTTCATTTTGTGTAAAAACACCAAGATTCTAACTGAGAAAAAGAAATATTGAGTTCTTTTTCTAGTTCTTCTTTGGGAAAAGTACGATAAATTGTTTTGGAGATATATTTTTCAGCAAGTTTTAAAATAGAATCACTATCTGGTAGATCATCTGGAAAATAGATTCCTCCCTCGTTTTGATGTTTTAACATCCAACAAACCGCTGCTAGACTTGACATCGCAACTGGGGTAATGGTTGGTGTTTGAAAATAGGAATCTTTCTTCTTCTGATAGAGAAACTTTGGTTCTACACGATTTCCAACCCATACTGGATCAAATTCCTCCCCCATGACAAGGACTCCAACATACTCTGTATTTCCATCTAAATCCTCTTGATATGCGATTTTCATTTCTTTTGGATAACGATGTCCACGAATGATTTCGTTGTTATCATCTTGTGGTTTTCCAGGTGTTGGATGGGGATAGGTATTGACTTTAGACTGCTCTAAATACGTTTTTGCACTGATTGGTGGTTCATAGAGAAACATCACTGTCGGTCGGTAACAAACCCGATCTTCTTCTACGACTTCTAATGCTTGGGCAATCGTAATTGTCTCCTCATGAGGAACTAAATACCCTTGAAATGCTCCATTTGGATAATAGGTCTTACATCTTCGATCACAGGCAAGTTTCTCATATTCTAAAAATCCCCGTTCAGAGTCATAATAACGATACGGATCTAATTTGTTGATCTGTTCTTGTGTACCAAGATTTTCACAAGATTCACTCAATAACTCAAAAAAGAACGTATCAGGACACCAAGTACATACCAATTGATCAGGAGAACAAGATGTTTTCAATTGTTGTAAATCAATATCATTGACATGAATCATCCGTACTTTTAAAAGACGCGCTAATTCATTCCATTTCTTTTCTTTCCACAATCTTCGACATTGTCTATCTTTCTTTTTTTGTGTTTTGACAATGTAAGCGAGAGCTGCTTTGACAAAATGAGATACTAATCCCGGATTATTACCATGTTGTAAAACAATGGGATAAGAGATTTCTGGGTATAGTTGACATAGTTCTCTTTTTCGAAGATTTTCATTAAAGATACTATACCAATTTTCAGGCCAATCGGCTTCTCCGGTATTCAAATACATGACTTTATGTTCGATACACCAAATACAAAGATCTCTCGTCCCAATGGTGTCAGCAAAATCGATGAGTAAGTCCCCCTCTTTTAAAAATTTCTGAAAGATTTCTTGATAGTTTTCTTTTTGGACATCATAAACATAGAAGTTGGTAGAGATTCCTCCTAAATTCATATAGGGTTCAAATTCACTGGGATCTCGTGTAATGACAAAATACTGATTTTCTTGGAAAGAGATTTCTTTCTTTACTTTCTCAAAAAAACTTTTTCCAACTGCTCCAAATCCAAATTGAACAATTGTTTTTTTAAATGAAATCATAGTTTTCTACCTCATTCTTCTTTTCTCTTTTTGATCCGTACTTCTTTGGGAGGTTCATAACCATTTGTAAATAAAATCTGTAACTTCTTCTGATAGCGATATAATACTTTTTCTAGATCGTGGTGAAATTGATTTCCACATACAATTAGTTTCGTAATTCCATGATGGAGAAAATAATCAGGAGACGGAATATCCTGTGGATAAATATCCCAGCTATTATCAAAGATGGATGGTGTTGCTTTATAGCGATGAAGACGATTTTCATCCAGTAAGAAAGCAGGAGGTGCATCCTCTTCGAATGGAATTTGAGTAAGAAGTTCTCCACCCCATCTGAGTAACGGTTCAATGGAAGCATTATTGGTTGTTGCTTTGGTTCCAAAATTGGGATTGGTACCATTGAAAATGGGAATGGGACGAAAACCGCGTTTAGCAAGCGCAATGCCTTCCTCAATACTACGGGCTCCATCGAAATCGACAAAGATCGCTGTATCTTTTGTTGTTTCCTTTAAATAATAAATTTCAGGGAGATCCTCGTCGATCACTTCATAAAAAGAACTAGGTTGGTCCATGTGAATAAAAGGAACTGGACGAACCCACTCGACCCATCTTTTGTTCGTAGGAGCCCAGATTTGATAAAGTTCTTTTCCTGTCATGTTTTCAAGTCCTTTCTATCAACACAGGAATATCTTCCGCATCAGAATCAATACGTAGTTTTCTACTCATTCTCGCATAAAATCCGGCATGTTTTCCATCCACTGCATAAGAGCCAATACAAACATGAAACCATTCTCCTTCTGGACTTTCTAATAACTGACTAGAAAACTGTTTTTGTAAAATATATCTTTTGGGATGTCTTTTGACTTCTTTTAATATCTTTTGATATTCTCCTTCCTCACAAGCTTCTTGAATGGAAATCTTCTCGCCAACACGTCCCCAAGCTGGTTTATATAAATAACCTGGAGGTGCTTTTTTTGTTACTTCGATAGTATCTGGTAATAATTTTCTCCATGTAGAAAAAGAGAGTCCATAAGATTCTAACTGATCCCAGACAAATGGGAAGCGTTTGGTTTGCGCAAAGATAGCAATTGGATGATTACAAGAAGGGGTTGTGGTATCAAAATAACCGGACCAAGTTTTCGGTTTGATGTCTTTGACCCATTCTAATGGCGTAAAACGGACAATCCCATCTACTTTTCCCTGGTGTCCATCTAAAATACTGATCGCTTCTTGATTTTGAAAACGAAGGTGATCAATTGCGCCATATAAAGCATGATACCCACGTTGTTCCATTTGATCCCCTAAATACTGCATCACTTGTCTGTCATCACTATACGAAGTACAGTGAACAAAGAAGACTGTTCCTTTTTTTTTGATCTTCTTAGAAAGTGCTTTTACTAAGTGAGATCCAAAATCAATACTTTCCACCTTGTTACTTTTTAAATACTGTAGTGCCAGTTTAGGAAGTAAAGAAGCTTCTGCAAATCCCCCAGGAACATCACTATTCACCTCACTAATGGCCCACTCTCCCTCCTTGGTAGGGTGAAAGTCATATCTTGTTAGACGAATATGACGCTTTGGATCATAGTTTTTCATCCTCTTTAACTCAGGAAGTAATTTCTTAGGAAGTCTTAACTTTTTCGCAAGAGATAAATGAGTATTCAAAAACAACTCTGCATCTCTTGTCTCTTGGTCTAATAACTCTGTCAAATGAGCAAGAGATCGCGCTTCTTGTTTGGTAAGTACTAAAGCATGTTTGGAAATGGTATTGCTGTCTAAAAACTGGGGATCCCATTTATAACAATCAAACATCGCATCAATACGGTAATTTTCATAATCCGGTATGGTTACTAACTTCATAGCAAACCTCTTTTCTATCTTTATATCGTACGAAAATAAGAATATTGAGAAATGTTTTATCAAAATACAATAGAACAATTCTGATCTGTATTTATTATATCACGGATTGTAAGAGATTGTCAGAAAAGAAAAACTTCGTTCTTTTGGAAACGAAGCTTTATTAAATTAATTCTATTTTTTTATTTTACGTTGATAGATAAATGTTCCACCCATAATCAAACCTGATACCACACAAACACCAAGAATTAGTAAGATTGAATCACTTGTTCCTGGATTTTGTGCATCTACTATATCTGTAGTATCTTCTGGAGTTGTTGGTTCCTCTGTTGATGGAGTGTCATCAGGATCTGTTGGTGTTTCTGGATCCGTTGGCTCTACAGGAGTCTCTGGATCTTCTGGATCAGTAGGTTCTTCGATGTCTTCTATCTCATCCGTCATATTTGGCCAAAATTCTACTTCAAAGTTAGAATCTGTATTTCCTCTTTCTAAGAAGAAGATTTTCATTGTATGTTTTGTTCCATCTTGATAAGTATATCTTGTTGTTTCTTGATTTTCATTGACTTCTTTTACAAGATTGTCAGTAACATATTCGCTATCTTCACCTAAAACATCTTCATAAATATCTCCTAAATAATAACGATTTGTATTTTCTTCTGTTACTGCACTTTCAACACCAGGTTTTACAACGACTTCACCGGTTGCGAAATTAATTTCTGTTGTCAATTCATTATGAATTCCTCCCATATCAGAAACTAAAACACCATCGATAAAAATCCAAATATCATCATCCCCTGTAAAGCGGAATGTCATATCTTGTTCTTCATTTGTTTCTTCATTCGTTGTTTTTCCATTTTTCATTTGCGCAAAATCAGTCTCAATCGTCATACCTAAATAATGATTTAAAATAGAACTTGTAGAATCTACTGGCTTATTTACTAATTCATCATCGACAACTTCAAATAAGTCTGTCGCTTTGTTTAAAGGGAAAAATTGACCTTGTACACGTACTCCATTGACTGCAGGACTACTATATAATTGAAATTGATTTGTTGCTTCATTATATTCAGCAAAATTCTTAGCAGAACTATAATAGTCTCCTGTACTAGCAGAATGTAAGAATAACCCTTTTACATCTTGATAAGTTGTTCTATATTCTACATCCATATCTGGATTAAATAAATATTCTAATGATTCATTGGTACGATCAGAAATCCATTCCGTTGCTTGAATATCTTCTTCAGAAATATTTAATACTGGATAACCATTCTCATTTAAAGTTGGCGCAACAATTCCAGTTACTGGTACCCATGGATTGCTCCTATCCCATGCATTCCAACGTCCAAAGTCTAACACTACACCATTTTGTCCATTTCGATCTTGGTCTGTTGTACTGTGAAATAGTAACAAATGATCAATATTGATCCCAAAATTTTCACGTGATTCTGGATCAATCACATCTTCTCCCTCTTGTAACCAATAATCAAATAAATTCACTTTGAAATCATATGTTCCATTAGATTCTACAACATAATCACTGATTTCTTTTGCTTGTCCAATACTAGGAACACCTAGCAATAAACTAACCATTAATACAGCAAATAGTTTCTTCATTCTTTCTCTCCTCCTGCTTTTTTATTCTTTTCTCGTCAAGCGACGAAAAAAGTGGTGTACCCTTTCAAAGAACAACAATAATAGATGTCTCCTACTTGATACCCTCACCTATTTTAATCATAACCCAACTTAAAAAAATTGTCAATACTTGTTTTGGACGATTCATTCATAGAAAAAGAAGGACTTTCCTTCTTTTTCAAACTATTCAAAAGGAAAAAAGCTACGCAAAAAGAATTGCGACAACTCCGTATTTTTCTTGATCTTCTTTTGTATAAAAACGTTCCATTTCTTTCAAATACTGTTCTATGGAACATCCTTCTAAATAAATTCGTTTCATTTCATAGTGATGCGCTAACGTTTCAAAATCAGGATAATACTCCAGCGCTTTTACTGTCTTTGTTATTTTCTCATCATCGTGTGGTCTTTTCAAGAAAATAAGAGTATCTCCAACGTGAAGCTTTCTTCTTTTCTCATCATTCAATCGCACTTCAATATCTTTTGTTCCTGACTTTACAATTTCAAAAATATCAGGATGTAAATGTACCATCATTTCCATAATGTTTCTACTTTCCTTTTCTCTTTTGAATATACGCTCTTACAATGGGAATTCTTTTTTGATCTTTTTCACGTGTACTTGTTTTTAAATATGCTTCATATTCCTCAATATTTTGAACATAGTCTCTCCAATCTTCTCTGGTTGATATGGTAAATTTTCTTTTTTTCCATCGCAAACACACTCGATACAATCACTTACTTGATACCAACCATTTCCTTTTGGTTTTAGAGAATAATTCTCTTTTAACTCTTCTAAACCACGATCCGTTACAGCAAGATCAATATCACCTGCATCTGGAAATATTCCTCTTAGCACTAAAGCTCCAGACGAAACTACCCAAAATTCCTCCGGAGAAACGTTCAATTCTGACAACACTTTTAAGATATCTTCTTTTTTCATTCTTTGACTCATTATCCATTACCCTTCTTTCTCATATCGTCTTTTTAAAAGTAAATGTATGGTATTCCTAGTTTTTGATAAATAGTGGATGCTCTTGGTAATGAGAATATTCTTGCGAATATCAAGTTATAAAGTTCATCACATAAAAAGATCGCACACAATGTATAACTGAAGATCAAAAACTTCTTGCGTTCCATTTTACGCGCTAAAGAAAAGCAGAATGGAACAATCAAATACATTAATAACAAACTAGAAATTCCAAAGAAAGTAACACTTCTAAGGCAGACAAAACCATCAATATTTCCAAAGTTCCATATCTCTGTATTATAATCCCAACATCTTAATCCATCTTGAAAATGATATAGTCCCCAACCTCCAATGTATTCTAAAATACCGGAAGCAAAAAAAGCGACAAAGAATACAAAGAATGGATTCTTTCTTTTCTTATAAGTTAATAAATAGATAGCAATGGCACCAATCGCATAAATATTAATCCATGGAAGAAAGTTACCACCACGAAAATAAAATTGTGTCATTCCACTGTTAAAAAAATAAAAAATAAATTCATAAAGCCATCCAAATACCCCTGAGATAACAATGATTAATGAGAAAATTCCTAACATCGTCGGCCGATCAAAGGAATGATCTTCATTCAGATACTTCTTAAACTTTTCTTTCATACTACCTACTCCTACCACTCTCATTATAAACGATTCTGATTTATTTGCAAAGAAAAAGAAAGAAAAATTCTCTCTATTTACTTACTAACGGGTGCGAGAAGTACTTTTCCTGTCCCACGATAAACATTGACTAGGCCTTCTCCACTTGCCGCTGAACCAACTAAACTTTTACCAGAACGTTCTACTGTAAACTCTAAACTGCCACTCCAAGCGATGGCCATATTTCCATCTATTTTGATGACATCGTTTTCTAATTCAATCTCAATCAATTCTTCCTTCGGACATGGAGATTCTAAACATAAAACACCATTTCCTTGTACCCCTAGATTAAATAGTCCTTCATTTCCGGCTACTGCAGAAGAAAAATTACTACGCATAACGGCTTTTTGTTTTAAAGATGATTCACAAGCTAAAAACAAACCATCATCCAATACAACAGAACCATTCCATTCTTCCAAGTTTAATAACAAAATATGTTTATAAGTGGGTTCTAAAACAATTTTTCCATTTCCTGTATATTCTGGTTTGATTGCTGATTCTCCCGTTACTTTTCCACGTACTGCTTTGGAAAATAAATCTCCAACTCCTTTGATTCCTGTGGTTGCACTTGCATCACCAATCATCCACTGCATCGCACCAGCTTGTAACGTAACAGGTGAGACGGAAAGATCACAAATCACCTGTCTTTTACGAACATTCATAATATTACTAAAATAACTAATCTGTGCATTCTCTGGTGTGACACTTAAGTCTCTTATATACTCAATTACTTGAAATGCACCTAATTGATCAATCACTCTCACATCATCATTATCAGTAAAATTTGATATTTTATACATCGTATCCTCCTATTTTTTATTTAATGTCAATAATTTTTGTTTTTCTTTTTTTGTCTTTTCTTTCATCTTTTCTGCCACTTTTAACTCTTTTTCAGCCATATCTTTTAATTCATTAATATCATTCATAATCGTCTGATATTCTGCTTTATGAATCGATTCATAGGCTTTAAATTCTTGTTCAAAATCTTCTTTCATCCATTCTATTTCTGTTAATGTAGAACTATAAATATCAATTGTTTTATCAATACAATCCTGTCTTGTTTTAATTTGTTTTAATATTGGTTCGATATCAAAAACTTCCACTTGTATCTCTGGTCTTACTGCTCTTCTCAAATTTTTAATCGTATGATTTAGCGCAAAACCTGCCACTATAGTTTTCATCAGAGGATTTCTAAACAATAGTGTTCCCACTGTTCCAAAAGCCATAGAAGCAAAACTAGATAAGAGATGACGAAATCTTCCAAAATGGCTTTCTTTTCTAACTCGAACACTACTCTTTTGCAATGTTGTATGAAAGTCTGATAAAACTTCTTCTTGCTTTTTTAAAAGTGCTCTTATTTTTTCAATACTATTTTCCATCTCTTCTGTAGATAATAATTCAGCATCATCCACTTCTTTTTCCTCTTGTTGTTCGATCTCTTTTTTTACTTCTTGTTCTTTACTTTCTTTCTTTTCCATTTTTTCTTTTTGTTCTTTGATACAATCTTCAATGTTTTCTTTTTCCCCTGTTGTATGCCTTAAAATTTCTCTAATTTTAACATCACTGACTGTTAAACGATAACGATCAAAAGAACGGATATCTTCAAACGCAATTAAACCATGAATATTATATTTTTCTTGTTTTTCTTTATATTCACTTAACGTTTGATTTAAATCCCCATTCATTTTGATAAGCTCTTTTAAATAAGACTCTAATACTTCGATATGAGTCTCATCAAATGAGGCACGATGAATCGCTTCAATTCTCTCCTCATACTGACTCATCATTTTGTTCTTCTCTTTTAGAAAAGTCACTGCTTCTTGAGGACGTGCGATCACATTCTTTTTCTGGAATGGTTTTTCTGTAATCTCGATTTTTTCTTTTCCAGCATGAATCGTTGCGACCACTTTATTTTCTTCAAGTACTTCTTCTGGTTCTATGTGAAATTCTTTGGCTTTTACTTCCAATTCTGTTTTTGCTTGCTTTATTTTTTCACTGGAATTTTCCAGACTTGCAGTAATAAAAGCAGTACTTGCAAGAACACTTTGTCTTGCTTCTAAACTAAGTCCTTCCACATGTACTTCTTTTGTTTTCGTAAGTCCTAACATAGACTCTTTTTCTTCTATATGATGACGTTGTTTAATGATCTCATACTTCTCTTTTGTCTGTGTAAAACGATCCTCGATCTCATCTAATCTCGTTTTAATTTCTTCAATTTCTTTTTGTTCAGTAGCCAAATCAATCTGTCTTCCAATCGTATTTAAATATCGGTCTAAACTTTCCGTATAATCTTTCACATCTTGCTTTAAATATAACAAAGCAGCAGGTGCTTCTTCTTTATTTTTTTCAAAACGTTTGATATCGTGTTTTTCTTTCTTTTTTGCCGGAGATGAAAAAAGACTACCAATCAGCAGAAATACAACTAAAAATGCGCTTTCTGTTTTTTGTTTTACTCTTCCTGTCTGATTAGAAAACACTTGACTATTTTTTATTTTTAATTGGCGTTCTTTTTCTTTTTGCTCTTGTTTTTTTAATTGTTTTTGTAACTTTTCTTTTTTCTTTCGAATACGCCAAGATATCTTTCGATCTTTTAATCCACCTTTTTGTTCGCCATTTCCTTGCATATACTTTCACCAATTACATTATACCATACTCCGATTAGTTTTCAACTCTAGAAAATTGTGCCAAAAAAGGAGAAAAGTTTTCTCCGATCCAATTTTATATACTATTCTTCTATACAAGCATTCAATAATGTTAGAACACTGATGAAATCATTACTACTTAATTGTTCAACAAATTTCAAATTCCTAATTTCATAATCGATACTTCTAATATGTTCACATAAAACAGAGCCATGTACTCTCTTCGTGTCTTCTAACTGGTAATGTGTTGGAAATTCTTTATTGTTTGAGGTAATAGGACACAACATAACCATTTTCGTATTTTGATTAAATGTATTCGTACTTATCACAACCGCAGGTCGCATTCCAGCTTGTTCATGTCCTTTTGTAGGATTAAAATCTAAAAAAACAATATCTCCTTGTTTCGGAATATATTTTTTTACCATATTTCTTTTCCCTTCGGTTCATCCCAAGAAAACTCTTTCGCTAGGTTTTCTCCTTGATATTTTTTAAACCTTTCTTCTAAAGATATTTTCTTTTTCTTGGGAATACGAATCACTATTTTATCTTCTTCTTGTTCTATATTTAAAATGTCATTCGTCTTTATATTTAAAGATTTTAAAATACTACTGGGAATTCTTATTCCAGCTGAATTACCCCACTTTTGAAGTTTTGCTTCCATATCATCATCTCCTCTATAAAAATAGTATATACAATATATATACTTTTGTCAACGATTTTTTCATTCATTATTGTAACCATTTTTAGAAAAAGAAAAAAGGAGAAAACTCCTTTTACATAAATTGACTACATTTTCCACAATCTAAATTTACTACTTGATCTTCTTCTGAACAAGTAAATTGCGGTGAATACGTATGTCTATAAATATGACGATTAACTACGTGTGTATGAATTGGACATACGTGTGGTACTTCATGACAAAATTCTCTTTCCACACATTTTGTAATAGTAGGTTCAACAATTGGACATCCACATTGATTACCACCCATAGGCATCATAGGTTGATTCATACCCATCATGTGGTTTCGTCCACAACATTGATTTCTAAACATTTTAATCCCCCTTACCTAATTTATCATATGAGAAATAAATAAATTTGTATAAGGAATTTGTCATGAGAAATAAGAAAAACACAATAGCTGTGTTTACTCGATGAAAAAACGATTTTTATATTGATAATTTGTTAATTCTTTTTGTATGTATTCTATTTTTTCAGGAACTGTATGAAGCTGTTGTAACTGCTTGTCAATTTGTTCTAAATTAACAGTATGTTCATCTTTTTCATAACAGTAATTATCAATATCAAGGATTTCACTATCTCTTTCTTGTTCTAAATCATAATCATGTGTAGACTTATGCTCTCCATAAAAAACATCACTTCTGATTTTCTTTATCGGATTTCCAGCATATGCGGTATTTGAAGAAAGTTTTTTTCCACTGACAACAGAATTTCCACCAACAATTGCTCCTGATCCAATCACGGTATTTTTTAAAAGTAAGGCATTTTGACCAATCCATACATGATCTCCAACCAAAATACTTTTACTAAAGTTTAATCTCTTTTTTGTTTTTGTATCATAAATCAAATGAGGATCCGCGGTTCTAAAATAACAGTCAAAAGAAAGCAAACACTGATTTCCAATCAATACATTTTTTCTTTCTGTAGCATATATATGAGAAGTTTTGTTTAGATAACAATCCTTTCCTAAATAAAATACAGAATCATTTCCAACTCGAATATCAATCGAAAATGGATATAAATTCTCATCAAAATAAATTAAGGAATGATTCCCAGTAAAACGGATTTTACAATTCTCTAGTTGTATCTTACCGACACAATATAAAACATTGCCAGTTCCTTTCCATTCAATTTGAGCATTCTTTAATTCAATATCACCATAAATTTGATTATCCACCAATTTTTTAATATCACTTTTTTCTTTTACAACTTCCATAAGTACCTCCCATTTAATTATAACAAAAAGATAGCAAAACAGGTATCAATGAGCGACAAGTTCTTCATTTTCTTTCTGTATACAATGAGTATTTTTATCAATTACTTCCGTCATACAATAATTTGAAAAATCAAGTTGATTTATAATTTTTTGATATTCTTGAATAGACAAAGTATCTAAATAAGCAACACTATCTAAATAAGGATAATCAAAGCACACTAAATTATCTATAAATGGTTCTATCACATCATTTAATTTCTCTGGGCGAAGTGATATTTCTAGTTTCTTTTCTCGAATTGATAATTCAAATACGTCCGCATCAATTCGTAGATGTTTTAACGTTTTTAAAATTTCTTTTTTCAATTCTTCTTTTTTGTTTGTATAAGAACCTATTTTTACAATAAGATAATCATCATAGAAATTAGATGATAGAACTAAATTTTTATCGATTACTTTTCTATCTTTCAATTTTTTTACAATTGGTGATAAGATACTAAAATTCATTTCAAAGAAAATTGACATATACCAATCTAGTTTCAGTTTCTGTTCTCCTGTTAAATTGCCAATTGGTACTTTAAAAGACAATTGAAAGATTGGTCTTGCTGTTGGAAAATTAAGAACTGCTTTTTTATTTTTGACCGTAGGCGGTTCTTCGTTTAATAATCTTTTGATAGTATGTGATTCAAATGAAAGTTCATCATATAATTTTGTAATTTTCTCTAACATTTCTTTTTCTTGAAAATTTCCAGCAACTACTATGATTTCATTGGACGGTTGATAAAAAGCACGGTATACTTTTTCTACATCTTCAATTGTCACACTATCCACATCAAAAATTGTTCCAATATTACTACGATAAGATCGATTGTGAAATAATTGTTCCATTTCTAATACATTGATTCTACGACCAATCGAATCTTGAACACCTCTAATTTCTTCACGAATTGCATGTTTCGTAATTTCTAAGTTTTGTTCTGAAAAAATTGATCGATGAATTCCTTTAATTAGAATTTCTAATCCTTCATCGATATATTTTACTGCATCAAAATAATAACGTGTATATAAACGATTTGTTACACCGTTTGTATACATAAACTTTTTCGTAAGTAATGAGATGAGATTTCCATATTGGTTTTGTTCGATTGTATAGTGTTCTAATAAATGTGCCATCCCGTTTTTAAGATGATAATACTCTCCATCTATTATGACATCAGTATCTTTTCCACCAAATTTAACAATTAAATTCACAATCACAGAATGTTTGGTGCGATCAGGGTAGAAATAAACAGTCAGTCCGTTTTCTAATTGATAAGATTTAATATTAATCTGCATCTTCTACCCCCTTTGCAAAATAAATCAGATCTAGCTTCAATCGAGGTAAGAATGCCAGTACTTGCTCTGGCGTAATTTGTCGAAAACATTTCATCAATTCAGCCTTTGTTTCTTTTACTCCGAAATATTTTATTATATACTGATCATATTCATAATAGGTCTCATCCTGAATACGAAGTAATTCACATGCATCTCTTTCCTTTAGTAAAGATAATGCTTTTGCAATTGTCTCATAATCATTTAATTCCTTGAACATTTCCTCTGTCTTATTGATAGTAACTTGTAAATTATTTTTATAAATCCCACAACCAATCCCTAAAAGTCCATGTCTAGAATAAGAATCTGCACTTGCCCAATAAACTAGCTTTTCTTGATTTCTTAACTTATCATTTAAAATACGTGATACATTAGAATCTAAAATATTAGCTAATAAGATTAAAAGAATACGATCTTCTTCTTTCATATCTTTTACTTTATATGCCATGCATAAGATAGATTCACGATATGGTTTATCTTTTTCCACAGTTTTTACAGTAGGATGTAATGTTAAGAAATGATTTGCTTTCTGAAAAGAAACAGAAACATGTGGAAAATCTTTATAAAAAGCTTCTAACAACTCAGACGCCTCTAACAATTCTTCATTTCCATATAAGAAAATAAATGGCTTATGAGTATTTACTGTCTTTTGATAATAGCGATATACATCTTGATTATTTAAATGTTCCAACTGATCTTGATGATGATATAAAGAATCAATTAAACTACCATCTTCATCTAATAATTCATAAACTTCTTCTATTGTAGAATCATATTTATCTTTACGAATCTGCGCCATTCTTTTTTTTAAAAAGCTTTTCTCTTCTTCAAATTTTACAAAACCATTTTCATCGATATTGGGATGATAAATGGTATCCAAGAAGAATTGAATTGCTTTTTTGATATGAAAATCTTTTATATTTTTCTTTTGAGGAATGATTAAACGAAATAAATACAATAATTGATTTCCTACTTGTTGTATTTCAGAAAAAGTTTTTAATATATAATGACGCATATATTCTCGTTCAATCAAGTATTCTGCAGGATACTTTTCGCTTGTATAAAATAATAATCTTGGTAAGATAGCACGTATGGCAATATCTTCATCACGTGATTCAATTGGAAACCATAATTCAATTAAATTGGTATTGTTTTTCTCATTTTTAATAAAATGAATTTTTTCAGTACTTCTTGTTTTCATATGTTCTCCTTAAAAAGGCATTTTCATATTTCCATTCTTCATCTGTTTCATCATTTTCTTCATTTGTTCAAACTGATTGACTAAACGATTTACTTCTTCCACACTTCTTCCACTACCATTTGCAATTCTCTTTTTACGTGTTGCTTTTAATACTTCTGGATGTCTTCTTTCATACGGCGTCATAGATAGAATAATTGCTTCTAAATGTGCCATATCTTTTGGATCTACTTTTACATTTTTTAATCCCAACTTAGAAGCACCAGGTAACATTTTTAATAAATTTTCTAGTGGTCCTAATTTTTTAATTTGTCTCATTGTAGATAAGAAATCTTCTAAGTCAAAGGTTCCTTTTCCCATCTTTTTAGCCGCATTCATTGCTTCTTCTTCATCGATTACACTTTCTGCCTTTTCTAGCATACTCATGATATCTCCCATACCTAAAATACGACTAGCCATGCGATCTGGATAGAATTCTTCTAACCCATCCATTTTCTCACTAACACCAACAAACTTAATTGGTACATGTGTTAAATGACGAATAGAAAGAGCAACACCACCTCTAGTATCTCCATCAAGTTTTGTAAGAATCGCTCCCGTGAGCTTTAATCTTTCATGGAAAGTTGTAATGACGTTAATCGCATCTTGTCCCATCATACTATCAATTACTAATAATACTTCATCTGGATGAACTTCTTGTTCAATATTTTCAAGTTCATCCATTAATTCTTCATCAATATGTAAACGTCCAGCGGTATCAATTAAAACATAATCATAGCGATTTTCTTTCGCATATTGGATTGCATTTTTAGATATTTCTACTGGATTTCCTTTCCCTTCTGAATAGACTTCGATATTTAGTTCTTTTCCTAGTTGTTTTAATTGATCAATTGCTGCAGGACGGTAAACATCACAAGCTACTAGTAATGGTTTTTTCTTGTGTTTTTTACGAAGTAAATTGGCAAGTTTTCCAATTGTCGTAGTTTTACCACTACCCTGAAGTCCTACTAACATTAAAGTGGCAGGATTTCCTTGAACATTCAAATCAACTTTATCTCCACCAAGTAATTCTACTAATTCATCCTTTACAATTTTTACAAACAATTCACTTGGTTTTAAACTTTTCTGAACTTCTTCCCCCAAAGCTTTTTCTTTTACATTTTTAATAAATTCCTTTACAACTTGATAGTTTACATCCGCTTCCAATAAAGCAAGACGAATTTCACGAGAAATCTCATCAATGTTTTGCTCTGTAATTTTTCCATATCCTTTTATTTTATGTATCGCCGTTTGTAAACGATCTCCTAAACTTTCAAACATATTCATCACCTTCTTCATTATACAATAAAAGGCTTGAAAATAAAAGAAAAAGTATGCCTTGACATACTTAAACTTTTTAGAAATCAACAATTTCTATCCATTACTTCATCAAATTTTGAGATATCTTATTCCAAGTATCATTTTTTGCTAACGTTCCTTGCACGCTTGTATTATTCTGACCTTGAATGCGAGGATTGCTAAGTCCTGTACGACGCTTTAAAAATTGATCTACTTTTTTTAAATTGTTTATTTCTTTTTTTGTTTCTAATTCATAATGATGACGAGCATTCTTATTACGATATCTTGCATACATAATACAGTAGTATGCGATTCCTGGAATAACCAATAAGAACTCTCCATCAAAATCGACATAGAAGATAGCAAAGAAACATAAAACTTCAATCAAAAATGATACTAAGAGAAGCTTTGCAGTATAAATTGGAATACTACCCATTGTTTCTTTGGTTCGTGCATTTACTGCAACATAATGGATAATACTTTTATTTCCTTTTTTCTGTTGATAACTATATAACCATACAGGTAAATAAGCTGCTTGCCAACTTTGACCAATAATTTGTAAATCTTGTGTTTGCCAACAAACTCCTCGATCATACTGTTTTAAAGATTCATTTGCAGCAAAACGGGCAATATCGCGAGATTGTAGTGCAACTAAATTTCGAACATCATCTACATTCACATCACGTTTTTCCGAAGTAAATCCTTTTAAGAAATTTGCTTGAAATTTTACACAGTTTTCAATATCAAAAGGCATAATTGCATTAATAATATTATTCGTTTTCTGATCGTTCTGATGGTTTAAACGCTCCTTATTTGATTCTATCGTAAGATTATCAATAGTAAGATCAAATTCGCGTTCTACATGGTAAACATCAGCATCATAATAAGTCTCTCTATGTTCATCATCCCCGATTGTATATCTACGAATTAAATGTTCTCCCTCACCCTTAAAATTAGCATGAGAATTAACGTCAACAATCATATAAGGAAAATATACTCCCATAATATTTTCTGTCGTAAACTCTTTTTTAAAGATAGGATGTGCATAAAATTTTCTTTTACTTACAAAAGCACGTATTAATTGCTCAGCTTCTTCTTTTGTAATATGAAATGGTAATACAACATCTGGAACTGCTCCATTGGGAATCTGATCATTCACAGAAAGTGTATTACGACACCAGTGACATCTGGCATGTAAAGTTTCACTTGTATCAATGACAACTTCCGCTCCACAACTAGAGCACTTTAAAGTAACCATATTACTTGCATCTGCTTGAATATTTTGAACACCTTGTGTCATAGATTGACCAGATAACTGACTTAGATCTTGTTGTTCTACTTTTTGCTGTTCAAACTCATGTCTACAATAATTACATCTTAATTTTCCAGTTTTTACATTTAAAGAAATATCCGTAGCACCACATTTTGGACATTTTACTTGTCCGTTTCCAATACCTTGGGTATTTGGCTGTGATGGATTCGTTTCTTGTACTGTTCCATTCATATTAGATACCTAATAACTTATTCTTTGCAGCATCAAAGTCAGCTTGTGTAATCACTCCAGAATCTAACAACTTCTTAAGTTCTGCAAGTTTCTGATATGGATCTTCTTGCTGTGGTTGAGAAGCTGTTTGTTGAACACCTGGAGCTTGTTGTGGTGCGGCAGTTGGTTGTTGTACTCCTGCACCCATAAATGGATTTGGAGCTGCTGTAGCTGGTTGTTGCATTCCGTTCATTGCACCACCAACTGCATTCATACCCATTCCCATAAACGCCATTCCAGCTGCTCCTCCATTTGGATTTTCACCCGCTGATTGGAATCCACGAGCCATTGCTTGTTGCATAAATGCATTACCACGATTTCCAGATAAAGCATCTGCTTTTTTCACATCACTCAATAATGCTTTTGTATCTTCATCGTATTCAATTGCTTGGATTGCTACTTTTACAATTTCTAACCCACGATCCGTTTTCCAATGATATCCATCTTCAACTGCCTGTGATAAAGATTGTGCAAACCCAATTTGATCTCCTTGAATCTTTGTAATACGATTTCCTTTATTTGGATCATTTGTATAATTTGAAAATGCAGCAGATAAACTACTTACTACTTCATTAAATAATTGCGTAGCAGCATCATTTTCCATATCTGCAAAATCAAACACTTGCGAATTTGGTTGTAAATATTTTACTGGAACAAAATTCTTTACAAATAGAATAGGATCTACAATCTTTAAACTATATGTTCCTCTCGTAACTGCACCTACTTGTGCATTTAAATAAGCATCATTCCAATAAATTTCTGATTGTGTACCAAAACGATTATTTGGAATCTCCTTTAAATTCACATAAAAAGCTAATTGTTGAGAACCTGGTTGACCACCAAATTTAAAACGTTCCCATGATTGTCCAAGAGTAGATGATAAAATTCCATTTCCTACAAATAATGATTGTGAATTTGGATCATCTGAAGAATAAATATATCCTCCTACTTCTGTAACAAGTCCTGTAATTGCTCCATCTTGAATTGTAATGAGAGCTGTTCCTTCAGGAACAATAATCTTACTACCATTAGTAATAATATTGTTAGATCCTTCCGTATTTTCTCCACGACCTGCATTTGTTCCTTGTGGTACTGCTTCAAAAATAGCAGCTGTTCCTGGAACATTATTTCTTGGCATATAGAAATCTTTCCATTGATCAGCGAAAGTTCCACCAAGAGCACCTGAAAATGCTTTAATAAAACCCATAATATATATCCTCACTTTCTCTAGTTTCATCCACATTATAACATGCTTCGACATGATTCGCAACCGACTTAAAACTAGAAAATACACAATATTCTTTTATTTTCAAAGAAAAAATTTCCAACACTGATTGGAAACTTAATCTTCTTCTTTTGAATAATGAAGTGCTAATTGGAGAAGACGATCAAAAAGAGTCATATCTTTTCCCATATATCTCATATATTCCTCATAAGCATGATATACATTGCTTTTTCTAAAAATAGTATATCATACCTTTACTAAAATACACCACTTTCCAATTGGGGTATCCATAAACTTTTCAATTTCTTCACATGGGTGAAGTTGTTGTTTCTTATAAAGTGGATCACAGACAACAAAATTGTCAGATTCATATCCACATAGTACTATTGCATGTAGTACCTCTCCGAACATACCAGCTAGTACAATCACATATCCATGATTTAATTGCTCCTGTAAAAAAGCAATAGTAATAGTAATTTGTGTTTCTACAACTCCACCATTTTCGATCACACCTTGTAGATAACTCTGATATTCTTTCATTGCATTTTGATACATTATTTCTGGTAGAAATTGATTTGCATTTGTAAAATAATCTTTTTCTGAATGAACTAATTTGACTTTCAAATGATTTTTAGAAAGATGATAGGCGATGGCAGAAAAAGGAGTTCCCTCCATATATCTGGAGTGATATTTCTTCTCATACTCTTTTTCATAAAAGTATGTTGCTTTAGGTATGATTTTTTTATATTCTAATATCATTAATAAACATGCGATTGCACAATTATATCGGTGTTGTTTATATGGTGTGATTGAATAGATCACGTTTTTTCCTCCTTTCCAATACCAAAAAAATCATCACAAGGATGATTCTTAATGAACTGCCCAAGTATCAACGACATCACAGTTACTACTTGATGGTTCTGGATTTGGCATTTCCATATGAATAATCATAGGAACACGAAATGCTTTACCAAAAGCAACACAAGTACCTGGTTGTAAGCTTTTTTGTTTTTCCACAATTTCAGCACTAATATTCGGTAACATCTTTTTAATATACTCTAAATCACGTGGGTGATTCATTTTAAAGATAATAAAGTTTGTACATTGTGAAATAACGGTTTCTGATATTTCAACTGGTCTTTGACTAATTAAGTTAAATATTAATCCATATTTACGACCTTCTTTGGCAACACGTTCAAAGATGTTATATCCAATTAAATCTTTATCAGAATCATTTTGTACATAACGGTGTGCTTCTTCTAAGAATACATGGAATGGTAATGTTGCTCTTTGTGGCAAATTCTTTGTAAAATCAAATAGCATTTTTGTATAAATTTTTGTAATTACTTTAGCAAACCAATCATCAATATCTTCCATGTTGAAGTTAATAATTTGTGCTTTATGATTTCCTACTGCTACTAAGGAAGCAATATATTCGTTCACTGTAATAAAACGAGGATAAGATAAGAATTTAGCATTCTCACTAATTACAATGGCATGTAATTTTACTTTTAATGTTACGGCATCGTTATATGTTTGATCATTATTTAATAATCCCTCACTAATCAAAGTGAAATTTAAAGCTTTTTCAACATCTAATAAAGTGAAATAACTGAGTTTTGTTGTTTCGTATTTATCTAGTTCATCATCGATAAAATCAGAGATATATTTTGTTACTAAAACACTTTCTACAAATGAACCTTGTGAGTCAATAATAAAACACTCTCTGAATTTTCTTGTATATCCAATTCCTTGCACTGGAGCTTCTAAATTGAATTGTGGAGTGGAACAAGTTTCTAGAATTGTAAAAATATCATTTCTTTTACTTGTTGCGGTTTGGTTTGTATAAAGAATTGTCATGATTGCTTTTGCGATTAAGTGATTCTTATATTTTAATGCTTGTTCATCATCTTCTGAGAAAATACGTGTTAATTTAATCATTCGTTCGATAATTGGAATTTGAGAATGGCTTGTCGCACGAAGTAATAAAGCCCAATCATCAACATCTAATAACCAAATTGGAATACGAAGTAATTCTCCATCTGTTTGACGTTCATTGGTTGTATAAAATTTAAAGTAATAATTTGGATTCACTTCATGGAGTTTTGAAAAGGCATTGTGATATTCTCCATAAGCATCGAAAATAAAGAAATTCGCACGATATGGTTGTAGTGCATCGTTTTCAAAAACATTTTGTAAGATACGAGCAACTCCGCAAGATTTACCACTACCTGTATTACCAAATATTGCAAGGTGGTTACTAAATAAGTCATTAATATCGACATAGATTGGTTGATCATCATAAAGTGGTGAATATCCAATTAAGAATTTACCAGGTCCTTTCGTTCCAACAATCATACTAACTTCCTCTTTTGTAATTACACGAATTGTTGCACTTAACTTTGGTTTACGAATGACACCACCAACGAATTTTCCATTGACGATTTCTCCTAAAAAGTTTACTTTTACACTATCACTTGTAATGTCTTCTACTTCTCCTAGTATTTTTTTATCTTCATCTTCAAACATGACATGCATGTTCATAATATTTCCTTGTAATGGAACTCCCTCTTTCAATAATACTTCTGCAGAGTTATTATTAATAAATTTAATACGATCAAACATTGTATCATCCTTCCCCTTTATATTCTTTTTTCAATTTCTTTTTTTAAGTTTTCTTCTAATGGTTCAATGAGTTTCATGATTTGTTTTCTTTTCTCATATAATTTTAACTTCTTCTCATATTCCAATAATTTTTCTTCTGTTTCTTTTACTTGTTTATGAATTGCATTCCGACTCACTTGAAATTCTTCACTTAATTCTTGTAGAGATTCATTTTCAAAATAATATCCTTCAAAGTAATCTTGTTGTTTTTGCGTAAGTAATTCTTTGTAATAATCATACAATATAATCATATCGGTACGATTATCCAAGAAGCATTCCTCCAAATAAAGCAATTGAAATCACTGCTCCTAGTAAATAAATCGAAGTGAAATGTTTTCTATGATATACCATATAATTATTATACGCCATTGATAAGAATAATACAAATAAAACAAGTAATACCCATACAAGATCTAAACGATTGATCACATTTAAGATAAAACATACAAGAAAGACGACAAATGAAATAAACTGTGCGAACAATCCTATTTTCTGTTTCCAATCATAAAGACCGGGAATTTTTGTTTCTTCCATACTACTTTTCATCATGTTCATCACCTACGAATCCTTTGAATAACCCATAAATATATTTTTCAATATCAAAGACTCTTAAGTCTTCTTCTCGTTCTCCTAAGCCAACATATTTGACAGGAATATCCACTTCATCTTTAATTGCAAGTACGATTCCACCTTTTGCTGTTCCATCTAATTTTGTTAAAACGATTCCAGTAATATCTGTAATTTCTTTAAAGCTTTTCGCCTGTTGAATTCCATTTTGTCCTGTTGTCGCATCAATCACAAGTAATGTCTCATGAGGGGCTCCCGGAACAATTTTTCCAATGACACGATTCATTTTTTCTAACTCTTTCATTAATCCATCTTTATTTTGTAATCTTCCCGCTGTATCAATTAATGCGACATCATACTGTTCTTTCTTTGCTTTTTCTAATCCATCATAAATGACACTAGATGGATCCGCATTTTCCTTAAATACCACATCAGTACTTGTTCGATTTGCCCATTCTACTAACTGTTCTGTTGCTCCAGCACGGAACGTATCTCCAGCAATCAATAATACTTTCTTTCCTTCTTTTTTTAATTTATTTGCTAATTTACCGATCGTCGTTGTCTTTCCTACTCCGTTCACTCCGACAAATAATAATACCGTTAATCCATCTTGTTGAAAATGAATTTTATTTACTAATATCTGATTGTTTACATAAATCATAAACATTTCATCTACGATGATCTCTTTTAAATCTTCTACGTCTTGAATTGCTTCCTCTTTAATACGTTTTTTTAAACGATCCATAAAGCTCATCACTGTATTTACTCCAATATCAGCGGTAATTAAAATATCTTCTAACTCTTCAAAATAAGAATCATCAATCTGTTTATGTCTTTTACTGAGTTGTGTTAACTTTGTACTCATTTCTTTACTTGTTTTTTCTAAGCCTTTATCATAACTTGTAATTTCTTTTTTCTCTTCTTCTGTTTTTGGCTTTAAAATATTTTTAAATTTGTCAAATAATCCCATGTGTTATCACCTATTCTTATTTTACACGAAAAAAAGTGAAATTACTAGATAAACTTCACTTACTTTTTCCTATCTTCCATATTTTCTCATTAAAGTTTTTGTCTGTGTATAAACTTTCTTCGTTGTTGGATTTTCAAACATCGCATTCTTATCTAAAAGTGTAATTCGGGATGAAGGTCTCTCATACTCTTGTAATTCCTTTTTCATCGTTTCTACTTCTTCTTCACTTAGACATGCTTTCCATTGCTTATCTGCTACTTCATAAAAGTGAAAAACATCTTTTAATGGTACCAAATCCAATTGGGCATAGTGTGTAAAGGCTTCATTGACAACTCCTGATAAATAAGTATACGTCTTTTGTAATATTCTCTGATGGTCTAAATTATTTTCTATTTTGTTTCTCTCTGATATTGTCATATGAAGACGTTGATTTTCTAAATGTTCTTCTAACATACGAATCCGACAATCATATGCCGTTTGCATTTTTCTTAATAATTGATGATATAGATAAAGCTCACTAAACGTAAGCGAGGAAACATTCAAGCTAATTGGAAAAACATGATCACGAATTGTTATATCTGCATTCGGATCCAATAAATGACAATGAAGTTGCTGCAACGTTTCACGAAATCCTCTATGACAATCAAAATAATAATCTTCTAACTTGTTACCTCGTTTTAAGATCACTTCTTGATCCTTTTTTAAAATCGCATCCTTATCTAATCGATACCTTTTCATTCTCATCTTGAAAGACTGATCGATTTTCTTTTCTGAAATAGGACACTCCTCTCGATACACCTGATAAAACACGAGCTTTGATGTTGGATATTGTGTTGTTTTACTTGTCAACATCATATTTCTCTCTCCCCCTTTTTTCAAGCTCTTATTATAGAAGAAAAGAGAAAATTGTCAAATTGAACTTAATAACCTTTAGATGTATCAGAAACGTGATATTCTTCACAGTCTAGAGCATAGACACCAAACTGTATTTTTCCTTTTTTCTCTTTGGTAAGTTGCTCTTGTAATTCCTGATATTTTTCCGCAACCACATCTCCATATGGTGGAGTAATGGTTACAATGGTTTCAGAATCAATGGAATCATGATATAAGCGAACACAGGTAATTCCTCTTTCTTTTAATGCAACTTCTAATTCTCTCGCTTTTGATTTTTCTTCTGCCTCATATAAAATCATTTCTAATTCTTCATCATCAGGATGAAGATCTAAATACTCATTCGCATACTTCACAAGTGCTTGTTCATGTAACCCATTGGCAGTTAATGTAATCCGCTTCATTTCTCCATTTTCTTTGATAAATATTACTTCTGGAGGATTCAAAAACATTTGTAGGACATAATCAGGAATCATATGAAGTTCACACCCTTGGCTTAAGAAAAAGGAAATCAAATCTTCGATATCTTGTTCCATTTCTGGGTAAGATTGTATCTGATTTTCCTTTAGTTCATCTTCAATCGCATACGTTAATTCTCTTCTTAATACATCGAGATTCATAAACATCACCACCCACATCATAACACACGGACTAGACAAAATCAAAAAAAAAGTTTATAATGATATAGTTAAATTTGAAACGTGTGAAGAAAAAAATTTTATATTTTATGTGTCGGGAATCTAAAAAGAAAGGAGTCTTATGAAATTTTTAAAAAATGATATAAAGGGAGAAGATACAAAAATCTTTGCTCTTGGAGGATTAGGTGAAGTCGGAAAGAATATGTATTGTTTTATGCATAAAGACGAACTCATTATTACCGATGCCGGTATTACTTTCCCAGGTGGAGAATTGATGGGAATTGATTATGTCATTCCGGACTTTACATTTTTGAAGAAAAACGAAAAGAAAATTAAAGCTTTATTTATTACGCACGGGCATGAAGATCATATTGGAGGAATACCCTTTTTATTACAAACAGTGAATATTCCTGCGATTTATGCACCAAATCAAGCAATTGGTTTGATTCAGAAGAAATTACAAGAAAGAAATATAACTTATAAAACACTTTATACTTATACAGAAGATACAAAAGTAAAATTTAAACACTTTACCGTTGAGTTTTTTAGAACAACTCACTCGATTCCTGATTCACACGGTATTTGTATCACAACACCAAATGGGACAATTGTTACAACAGGAGATTTTAAATTTGATTTAACTCCAATTGGACCTATGGCAAATTTACATAAAATGGCACGAATTGGCGAAAAAGGAGTTACGCTATTGATGAGTGATTCTACCAATGCTTTAAATGAAGGAATGAGTGCCAGTGAATCGACAGTGGATAATGCCTTAAGTGAAATCTTTACAAGATATAAACACAAAGGAAGAATTATTATCGCAACGTTTGCAAGTAATATCTATCGTTTAAAACATATTGTCGATACTTGTCAGAGAAATGGTAGAAAGATTGTTACGTTTGGACGTAGTATGGAAACAAATATAGAAATATCTATTCAAGGTGGATATATTACAAATAAAGATATTTTTATTACTGCTGAGGAAGCAAATCGTATGCCAGATCAAAAAGTATGTTTACTTTGTACTGGATCACAAGGAGAACCATTAGCAGCACTATCTCGTATTGCCAATGGAACGCACCGTCAAATTAAATTAAAACCAAATGATACGGTCGTATTCTCATCAAGTCCAATTCCAGGAAATGCTTTGAGTATTGCCCGTACAATTAATAAACTTTACTTAAAAGGCGTTGAAGTCTTCACAAACACTTCTCTTAGTACAGTGCATACTTCAGGGCATGCTAGTCAAGAAGAACAAAAATTAATGTTACGTTTGATAAAACCAAAATATTTTATGCCATTCCATGGGGATTATCGTATGTTGAAGCGTCATGCGGATACTGGGGTATTATGTGGAATTCCAAGAGAAAATACTTTTGTCTGTGGAAATGGAGATGTTCTTTCTATGTATAAAGGAAAGATCTATCGTTCTGGAACAGTTCAGGCAGGAGATGTTTATATTGATGGAAATCGTATTGGAGATGTTGGAAATGCCGTCATTAAAGATCGTAAGATTATGGCCAATGATGGAATTGTAGTAGTAATTGCCAATATTGATTCAAATCATCATCAATTACTTGGAAAAGTCAATATTACAACACGTGGATTTGTTCTTGTCAATGAGAATATGGAACTGTTAAAAAAATTAGAAGAAATAGCGCGTGGTGCGATTTTAAGTAAGTGTAAAAATCATGTGAATTATTCTGAAATTAAAGGAGAAATTATTTCTCGATTAAGTGAATATGCCTATGAGATGACAGGAAGAAAACCAATTATTTTACCAGTCATTATGGATATTAAAAGAAACAATAAAGAACCTATGAAACAATCATAAGTTCTTTTTATTTGAAATATTTACGTAACTGCATTCTTTTTTCTACATAGTTTCTATTTTGTTTTGATCATAATAGAATAACTTGCCGTTTAAAATATCCTGTTGCTTAAATAGAAAATAACTCCATACTACTTTCACATTCCTCTGAAAATAAATTACTCATATCATATGCGATCCGATATTTATAATGATCTAAATAACAATAAATCACAAGTTGTCTTTTACTATTATATAAAAACGTAGCTGCTGTTATTTGTGGATATTTGGTATCAAGAATCGATGTTTTGGGTGTTTTTCCTCGATACTGAAGAATATTTAAAATATCTTTTTCATCTACTCTACGATAACTTAGAGAATATTTATTGAGAAATTCTAATGATTTTTCTAAGCGAAATTTGGAATTAGAACCTCTTTTGGCAAGAGGTAACCCAACATGAGTGATAAAGTGGTTGGAGTGGGCAAATTTGTCGTTAATTTCAATGACAGAACGAATATCTAAGCGAAATTCAATTGATACTGAGCGCTTGGCATTGGTGTCTGTCACGTTGAGATTAAATCCACTTGCAGCATCTTTATGATCAAATAACGCTAATACTTCTTCAATACTTCTAGCATCTACAACTCTTCTTAAAATAAACCAAGTAGGAATTCCAATATGATTCATATTTTTTACATATATAGAGTTTCCTGTAAAAATCATTCCATGACTATTCCAACAGAAATTACCACCAGCTAATGTTTTGGTTGTAAAAAAGTCACATAAATACCCATACTCTGTCTGATATTTTACTAAAGCCGTATTTTCTAGAGAATAATCTCCATCTTCATTGTGACCTCCAATGATTTCTTTCTTTCCATTTTTTACAATAATATCAGTACAAGATTCATGATAAGTATAGATCTCTGGACACAAATATAACAAGTAATCCTCTCTTTTGACTTCTGCTCCATCTGCTCTTCCATAAACTTCTTCTAAAATATCAGCATAATGATCTTCTAATTTCTGTTTTACAATTAAGAATCGATCTTGAATGTCAGGATCTTTCCACAGTTCTTTCACTGCTTCCATTTCTTCTTGAATGGTAGTACGAAAAGCCTTTCCCATTTGTACTCCTCTCTCATAAAGAGTACCAGAAACTACCATGATGTTTAATCTCTCTTTCATAGTCTCACCTAAACATATTATACAGGAAAACCTGCTTTCTGTAAATTTTATTTCTAAGTATTTGACATAGGAATTAACGGAAATGTCATCTCTACAGTAGTTCCTTTTCCTACTTGAGAATGATACTGCATTGTTCCATCATGTTTCTTTACAATTTCTATAGATAATCCAACTCCTAATCCTGTTCCATGTTCTTTGGTAGTAAAGAATGGCTCTTTCATTTTTTCTAAATTTTCTTCTGGAATACCTACTCCATTATCTTTAATATAAATCGTAATTTGATTTTGATGTACTTTTGTAGAAATCTCTAAAATTCCATCTTGTTCAATTGCTTCTACCGCATTTTTTAAAACATTGATGAGTACTTGATTTAAACGATAATAATCTCCCATCATATAATATTCTTCCTCTTCTAAAGAAACATCTAATGTAATGTGATTCTGTTTTAAGATTGGTTTAAAATTATGAATTACTTCCTCTAGTAATAAATTCATATCCATTTCTTCTTTTTCAATCTTAACATGACTGGTTGCTAGAAAGTCTTGAATTAATACTAAAGTTCTTTCTATTTCTTCTTTGATAATAGGAATATACTTCTGACTATGTTCCGGATTATTGGGATCAAACATATCTAAATATCCTTTACATACTGCAATGGGATTTTTAATTTCATGAGTAATTTTAAAAAGTGTATCTTGTACTTGTTTTTGTTGTTCTAACTCTTTTAATGAAATATGGAAATGAACCAGTTCGTTTCCTTTTTCTAATAATTTCATAATCAAGATAGAAAGTAAGAAAATAGAAAGAGATACAATGAATACAGAACTCCATTCTTTGTGGAAAAGATACAAATAACAAGTAGAAACAATCACATTCATAGCAAAAAAGATTATCATCATCTGTTTTTCTTTCAGTTTCTTTTTCTCTTTTCCTACATAGATCACAAAGTAAATAACATATGGAATCATGAAAAAAACGATTGGTGCTTGATAATAAATATGATGAACCCATACTAAGATCATACTTAACAAGAAAGCACTATAAAAACGTTCTTTCTTATAGGCGAAAAATACTGGAATAGAGAGAAAATACAATGTTGTAATTGGAAAACGAGTCAGTCCAAAACGAATAAAAAGATAAGTAGAAGTAAATAATGCGAAATCAAAGAATAATTGATTATCTTTTCCTTTGATGTGATTTGTTTGAATAAAATAAAATAGATAAACTAACATAGGAAATACAAAAAACAAAAAATTCAACAATAAACCTTCAAATAAATTCATCCTATTCACCCTTCCTCGGAATCATCATATCAATTTTGCTTGTCGAAATTTGTCGAATAAAATAAAAAAAAGTGATAATTTATCACTTTAAGGCATCAATATATTTCTTAATGTTTGTAGCATCAGGTCCTAAAATAATTTTTAATTGATTCTCTATTTCAACGATTCCCTGTGCTCCTAACTTCTGAATTGCATCTTTATCCACTTTTTCCACATCTTTTACATTGACAATAAAACGTGATTTATGAACTTCATAAGAAATGATATTCTCTTTTCCCCCTAAGTAAGAAACAAGCTTGTTCATTTCCATTTTAAAGTCTTTCTTTTTCGAACGCGTAATTGCAATTCCAATAATTACTAAAATGAGTAAAATTAAAAGATATTGTATCCAAGCTTCCATTTTATCACCAGTCTCATTATACTACATTTTAGAAGGCTTTGGCAATAAATTCTAATTTTTTTGTCAGATGGGAAAAGTTTTGTTGTAACAAAAAGATTTTTAGTGTAAGATAAGGTAAGGTGATGTTGATGAAGAACATTTCAAAATATAAAGTAGATAAAGGGATTTTAATTCCAATGATATTATTTGCGATTATTAGTGTTGTTACAATCTATAGTGCTCAGAGTCTACTTGGAGCGGATATGCAGAATTTAGCTCTAAAACAAGTAGTTTGGTATATCCTTGGTTTTGGAATTGCCTATTTTATTATGTTTATTGGAAATGATTTTATATATCGAAATATATGGATTTTATATGGGATTGGCGTATTATCCTTACTTGGATTATTCTTCTTTGGAACGTCGATTAATGAAGCGAAATGTTGGTATACCCTCCCATGGAATCTAGGGACGATTCAACCCAGTGAATTTATGAAGATTATTTTGATTATGACTCTGGGATCGATGATTCAAAAGTTTCATGAGAATTTTGATCATCCTAGTGTCATGGAAGAGTTTCGCTTTCTTGTAAAAGTGGGAATTGTAGTGGGAATTCCAAGTAGTTTAACCTTTTTACAACCGGATACAGGAGTAGTATTGATTTACTTATTAATTACTGTTGTCATGTTGTTTATTTCAGGAATTCGTTATCGTTGGTTTGCTTTTCTTTTTGGAATTGCAGCACTAGCAGTTGCAGTGATTCTTGGAATATATTTTATCAATCAAGATTTATTTGTGAAAATATTTGGAACAAGTTTCTTTTTACGTGTGGATCGTTTACTTGACTGGTCAAGTGGAAGTGGATATCAATTAGAAAATGGAATTAGTGCGATTGGTAGTGGTGGTCTTTTTGGAAATGGATTTAATCAGACACCTGTCTATTTTCCAGAACCTCAGACAGACTTTATTTTTGCGGTATTTGGTAGTAATTTTGGGTTTATTGGTTCTTTAGCTTTGATTTCATTACTCATCTTCTTTAATGTAAAATTAATTATGATTGCACTGAAAAATAATTCTAATATTAATAAATATGTGATTGGTGGAATTGTGGGAATGTTAATTTATCAACAATTCCAAAACATTGGAATGACAATTGGTCTGATGCCAATTACTGGAATTACCCTACCATTTATTAGTTATGGTGGTTCTAGTCTTCTTAGTTATATGATTATGGTTGGTATTATTTTCAATATTTCAAACGAAACATTACGTTATACCAATTAGTTTATCGTACAAAGGGAATTGTTCCCTTTTTTTGTGTTGTCAAAATAAAAAGATTCACATCCTACTTTTTTTCACAAAAGTAAAAATCAAATCAGATAACATCAATAAAGTAAGAATCACGGTAACTGGTAAAGGAATACGCTTGATTAGAGTTTCTAGTAATGGTTTTAATACATAAATGAAAATAATAGATCCTACTCCCCACATCAAACTTTTACTAAGAGAAATATACTTTCCAATAGAGTATGGTTCTTTACTATAATCCCAAAAAACAGTATGGAAAACTTTTTCAATGAGAATGCCACCTACCCATTCTAAAAGTGTTAAAACAAGGGTAATAATAAGAAAAGTAATGATGGTTTCTACCCATCTTGGTAAATGTAAGTGGGAAAATAAATAATTAGAAATGAGAATGACTAACACAATTCCAAAGCCATAAATTGGTGTCCATGGTCCATATAAAATACCACTTGTAAATTTACTATTGACAAGAAAAGAGCGTGTTGTTTCTAGCATAAATCCAAGAATAGAATAGATTAGAAATGTATTCAAATAATACATAAAAATCACCACTTTTAGTATGGCGATTTTTTCTTATTTTATTCTAATGAAAATTGATTTGAAAATCTGCTCGACTCGTTTGTCCATATTCATCTTGCATTTGCATATAACAAGAATGGATTCCTGAATGCGCATATCTCCAATCTATGATCTGTGGAATAGAACATTGATAGCTTAAGTCTGACTGAATACTACAATCACTCTGTATCATATAGTGGTCCATCCATAACTGATTATCACAATACAATTCTAGTTGAACTTCCCAAATTGGTTTAGAAAGTGTTAGATATAAATTGTCACCTTCCATGATTCTACCATCATGAGTAACAAAACTATTGATCACATTATTCTTTAAAGTAATTTGTGGTTTAGGAGCTTGAAAAACAATTTGATAAGTTTCTGAAGAGGATTGTTGGAAGTTATTTTCTGCTTGGATTACAAGTTTATTTGTGCCATTCTTTAATGGGACAGAACAACTTCCTGTTTCAAAATCACACATAGAATCTACATTTTCATCATTCAAAAAGATATGAACCTCTGTCTGATAATCAAATATTTTTGTATCCATATATTCATTTTCCGCAAACTGAATATCATCTGTAGAATGGGTAATTTGATATTGAAAATTAAGTGTTGGTTGATTCGTTTCCTCAGGAATATCAGCTTGGATCGTTGGTGCTACGACAAATTGTTCTTGGAACTTCTCATTGACAACTTGATTCCAATGATCAATGATAAATTGTACCTCTTCAGGAAAGGAAGGATCCTGAAAATTTTCAATTTCATTCTCAAATTGCTTTTGTGTTAATTTTTCTTCCCGTACTCGATAACCAACAATTTTATCTTTTTCTTTTACCAATGTTCCCATATTTTTCTGATAAGACTCCATGAGTCGATTATCTACCCACATAGTAAACGATTGGTCGTTGTATTTTATATACGTTGTTCCATAGTCTTTGATATCACCTTGAATTACGTGGCTTTTTTCATCTATATAATTGTCTTTCTGTTCTTTCGTTTCTTTTCCATCCTCATTTATAATCACTTCTTCATGAAGTAATCTCCCCGGTGAAACAGGAGTCATTAGGTCATCATTTCTGTAAAAAAATGATAAGTAAGAATTTCCCTGATGATTTTCAAAAAAATATAGAAATTCTATAAAAGGTAGAAATTGATACTCTGACCAGAAAGGAAGTCCTTCACTTTGGTAATTTTTATAAATTCGTTTTGCAAAATAAGTTGATTGCACATCACTTTTCTCACATTGTTCTATCACATAATCCCCTTCATAATATAGATAACATGTTCCAACGCCTACCCTGCCACCTGCATTACTTGTATTCGTTACTAAATTTAATTTTTGATTTTGATCATAGTAAAAGAAATACTCTTCTGTATAATTCCTATATCCTAAGCCATTTAATTTTATTTTCTGAAGAAGATCATTTTCATAAGTAAACTCAATACTTCCTTCTACATCTAGTTGATTAAATATTCCAGAATATGAGATTTTTTTGATTTTATGGTCTTCATATATATAATCATATTCTATTTCTTGAATATCACTATTTACGCTTGTAATATTTTTGTTTTCATCAAAATGAACATCAACTTGATCACTAATATATATCCCATTTTTTAATTGATATAATTCACCTTCTTGTGAAGTTTGAGATTCTCCTGTATCTCGAAAAATATAAATGATAACTCCTAAAAGAATAAATAAAAATAAGATTGAGACGAGAAAAACTAACTTTTTATTTTGGATCAACTTTTTCCATACCTGTTTAACTTTCATAACCTACTCCTTTTTACTCCTACCATAAGTATACACTAATCCTCAAAAAAAAGCCACAAATAGTGACCTTTATAATACGATAGCAAATAAATTACCTGAGCCTTTATTGACTAATTTAGAGAGTATTGTTTGTAGTTTAAAGCGAACATTATCTGGTAATAATGAGATTTTAGCTTGAATTCCCTCTTTGACGATAACATCTAGACTACGACCAAATATTTCGCTTTTCCAGATACTTGCTGGATCATTGTCATGATCTTTCATAAGATATTGAATTAATTCTTTACTTTGTAATTCAGACCCGATAATTGGCTCGAAGGTAGATTCTACATCAACACGAATCATATGAATCGATGGTGCTACTGCTTTTAATTTCACCCCATAACGACTACCTTGTTTAATAATTTCTGGAGTTGATAATTTCATATCTTGAAGTGTTGGTGTAGCAACTCCATAACCAGTTTGTTTTACCATAGCGAGTGCATCTTTGACTTGGTCGTATTCTTTTTTTGCGATTTGATATTCTTGGAATAGTGATAGAAGTGCTGATTTCGATGTGATATCGACACCAATAATTTCTTTTAATACAACTCCATATAGATCATTTGGACAATCAAGAGTCAGTGTGATAACACCTGTTTCTGTATTTACATCAGAGAGATAAGCACGTTTGATATATTCACAGTCTTGGAATGGCGTGATGATTTTATCTACATCTTTTAATTTATCAATATCAATCACACTTTCTCTTATTTTTTCCACATAAATTTTCTTTAACCAATGCTCTTTTGATAAACATCCAATCCATTCTGGCATGTTAATATTCACTTCGGCAACTGGGAATTCATAGAGGGCTTCTCGTAAGATGTTATAAATATCTCTTTCTGTCATATTTTCTACACTAATTGGTAATACTGGTACTTCATAAGCTTCTGTTAGTTTTTCACTCAAGCGTTCTGTTTCTGGTAACATTGGATGGGTAGAATTTAAGATGACAATGAATGGTTTTCCCATTTCTTTTAATTCTGAAACAACTCTTTCTTCTGCTTCTACATAATCATTACGTGTTAATTCTCCAATAGATCCATCTGTTGTCACTACAATTCCAATTGTTGAATGATCTTTGATTACTTTTTCTGTTCCAATTTCAGCTGCCTCTACAAAAGGAATTTGTTCATCATACCATGGTGTTTTTACCATTCTAGGCCCATTCTCGTCCTCATAACCTTTTGCATTTGGAATCACATACCCAACACAATCTACAAGTCTAATTTTTGCTTCTACTTCATCAATATGAATCGTAGCTGCTTGACTTGGAACAAACTTTGGTTCTGTCGTCATGATTGTTTTCCCTTGAGCACTTTGTGGAATCTCATCTAGCGCTCTTTTCTTTTCATACTCATCTTCGATGTTCGGGACAACTAATGTTTCTATTACTTTTTTTATAAAAGTGGATTTTCCAGTTCGAACTGCCCCAACAACACCTAAGTAAATATCACCACCTGTACGGGTACTGATACTTTTCATAATTTCATTTTTTTCCATTCAATCCCTACTTTCTCTTTCAATTAACTATATGAGAAAAAGTAAAGAATATACAAAAAAAGAATGAAAATTCATTCTTTTATGCTCCATCAGCAGATGCATTTTTACTAATCTGTAGATTAAATGTAATATTTCCTCCAGATGCATTGTTTTCACAGTCAACATCTTGTCCTTCAACCCAGAAATATACCCTAATCTTAGTAACACCTTTACTAAGATTTACTAATTCTTTGTATTCAGAAAAGCCTACTTCTGTTTGAATTTGTGGAGTCACAGCTTGAAAATAAGTGCCAGCCTCAGTAGCATTTGCATTACCAAGAGTAATTCCTTGTTCAGTGCCAAAACCTAGTTTAATACCGTCATATGCAACCGGATCATTTCCAGTACCAGCTACTAAATCACCATTTCCATAAGTATCACGAGCATTCGCTACACCGTATGAAGTATGGGCATCCATATTTGGTTCCCAAATTTTAACTGGTGCAGCTACTCCAGCATTTAAGTCTTGAATATTTTCAATATCATCATCACTAGTTGTATTTCCTAATACTGCAAACGCAACTCTAGTCGCATTTTTTAGTCCATTATCTTGATCATCAGCAAATGTAATTCCTGAGTTTGTTGTTAAATAAACCGGTCCTGCACTCTCAGTACGTAAAAACATATCATATACTACATAATTTCCAGTTGTTCCATTCGCATCAATTTCTTTTGTTGCAGCTAATACGAAATTACCACTATCTTCATCTGAGCTTACTTCCCCTAAAAACATTTCCATTGTTCCATCTGCATTCATAATTCCCGCAGAAGATACAGGTACCATTTGCGTTGGAAGTTGGTTCTTTGCATTTGGATAAGTACCACTTGCACTCGTAATATCTGTTGTCGTCAAAATGGATTTCCAGTTTTTTCCATCAGCGGAAATTTGTAATCCAGTTTGTGTAGCAACGTTTACATCAATAGGATTTACTGCAACTGTTTGATTTGCTGTAAACCATGCATATGTTGATGTACCTAAAAAGATTCCTGTTCCCACTAATAAAAGAAGGGATAACAGCAGTCGTCTTTTTTTAGCTTGTTCTTTTTTCTTTTTATTTTTTTTCATATACACATCCCTACCTATTCTAACTATCATTATTCTATCATAAGTGTTTTCCACATCGCAACATATTTCGGCATTTTTTTAATGATTTTACACTTGTTGTGCATTGATCACTACTTCCACACTATCAATCAAATCTTGATATGCTTCTTCATTGTAACTAGATGGAAATGTAACCACTAGTTGATAATGGTCAGTTTTCTCAACAGTTTGTTGAAAGTTCTGTGCTGGAGTTTGAAAACGGAAAAAATACATTCCATCTTCATCTTGAAAGATTTCTTTATTATTAAAATCATTGGTTTCACTATTATTTAAATAAATCTTATACTCTACTGGAATATTGGTTGTCGTAATAAGTTCTAACTGATACTCTAAGTCTACTTCACTTACAGAACCTTCTTCACTGAAGTTAGATACATCAATATTAAAAATATAATCATTCCCATCTGGCTTTACATCAAACATTTTTAAACTTTGTGTTTCTGTCGTAGGATTTATGATATAGAATGCAATTTCTCCAACCGCAACTCCATCTCCATTGGATTCAAATCTAGCCATAGCAACTCTAGTAATACTTAATAAAATGAAAATAGCAATGACTGCAATGGTAATTCGATTAAAAGAAATAAATTTTTTCTTATCAATCATTTCCATCATCCTTCTTCATTTTAATTCCAGAGTAATAAATACCAAAATCATCATCCTTAGATAAATGCTTTTTCCCTGTATATGAGAACGCTAATGAAAACAAGAATAAAGTAACACATACCATAGCAATGATCTTTGGCGTCGTAATAACTTTAAACCAAACGCCATAATTTGGTAATATTTTTACTACTTTTCCTATCACTTGGTCTTTTAATATTGCTTGGTCTTCTGCATTATTTGCATCCCCTTTAGCAATATATCCAGAATCATTGACAGAAATAACACGATGGGTTACAAAGTCATCTCCATCTTCATAAGTAATAATGTCTCCCTCTTGAATATCATCTGTTAATTTTACAATAATCAAATCATTGGTTGTAATGGCAGGGGCCATACTATTACTACCAATTTGAAAAAATGTATATGAGAAAAAGTTAACATATTTGTGTGATAATACTTGAATACTAATAAATGTATATAAACAAAAAACTAAAATAACCCCTAGTATTGCGAATAAAACATTCCCAACTATTTTAGCAATTTTATAAATCATTTCTTGTTTCATATGATCACCACACTTTTTACTCTATCCAATATACTGTTGAAAATGAATTGTAATGGGAATGGTAAATGTACTATCAGGGTCCATTCCTAAAGTTGAATCACTCTCATTATATTGTTCATCCCATTGCCAATGAAAAATCACTCGAATGGTATCTCTTTTTCCCTCTTCAATCTCATTCAATGTCATAGTACGACTGTAGGTATCCTCGATTTGTGTCAATTGAATTCCATTCAAGCCAAGCACTTGATCTACTGTAATTTGTTCTAGTTGATTTTCACTCATATCAATTTTTAATTGATATGTAAACGAAACTTCTGTATCTGTTGGATCAATAATCAAGTCAAATGTTCCTGTACAACCAGGAGCAAACTGATTTGTCGGATTTCCAAAACGATCTGTATATGAAATTTGATCAATATAAAACGTATGATCTTCTGCATTCATATCATAATCGTTTACCAATATGTGCCATTTTGCGATATCTAAATCACTTTCCTCAGTTACTTTTGTTTCAAAAACACCAAAACTCGTCATAATTTGCACTATCGTGAGACCGAAAAATAAGACAGTAAGGAAGATGAGTACTTTTTTCATTCCTCATCTTCTTCAATTGGTGTCTTAATCTCAATAATCACACGATAAAGTTCATATAAGAATAATATGAGTGTTGGCAAAATGACTAAAATTAGAAAACCAAAACGAGATTCTAATACTGACAATACTTGTCCAAGTCCTGCATATTTCTTTGCTGTTTCTGTTTTTCCAATCAAACTTTCACTAGAAATATCATGGCTATTATTAATCGTAAATGTACTTTCTTCTGTTGTCACTGATGTTACATTTGTTACTGTTCCATAACGAATTTGAGGAATTCCATTGGTAACTTCATAAAAGAATATTTGGTCATTTACTGCAATTTCATTTAATTTATTCTTTTTGAAAAGTACCAAATCTCCATCCTCGTACATATCTGAATTTTCATCAATTAAAATAAAACTATAACCAAACATTTCTGTTACCTTATATTTGTTGTAACAAAGTAAACAAGCAGTTACAAGTATGATTACTGCAAAATAACATACTCCAATGATTCCTAAAATAACTTTTAAAACTTTCTTCATATTCCTACTCCTTTATGTTCATTTTATCATATTTTTTCAATTTTTAAATCGCTTTCTGATGATTTTCTATCATCTTTAATATTTTGTTGTTATTATCTAATGTTTCAAGTGATATATTCATATTCTTCAACTGATAATAAATAATCAATTTTCGTAAATCACTCATACAATTGTCTAAATTAGCAGGTTCTAACATTGCTTCTGTCATCTGTACCCCTAATAATCGATAATTAGATATTACAACATCACTTATTTTTAATGAATCTACCAAAGTGATATTATTTATCATTGTATTATCTGGATCTAAAATAAAATAAGCAAATTCTTTTTGTTGTTGATCTATTTCTTGAAAGGTCAATTGAGCATTTTTTTCTAAACAAGCATCTGCAAAGAAACTATAATACTGATTCAATAACAAAAATGCTTTAAAGATCGTAGAATTATCTTTCATGTTCTTTTTTAAAACATATTGGAACATCAAGTGATCTATTTCTTGATATTGTTCGTGAATTTCTTGAATCACTTGATTAATTTCTGGTTCTAACTCATCTACTTTTGTTTTTGTTGCCGAATGAGTCGACTTTTTGTTTAACTTAAATAATTTCTTTTCCAACTCTTGAATTTTCTTCATCTGTTTAGAAAAAGCATCTTTTTCTTGTGGATCTTGATATAATTTTTTCATCTTTTGAATAAAAGAATCATATTTTAAACACTTCTGATATTCTTCCAACGAATGAAGTAATTTGATGGTATCCTGCATAATTTCTTCATCACTTTTATTATTTCTGCTCTCCCCAAAGTAAGTAGTTAGTAAGGAGTCCATTTTATCCATAGAATAATCTTCTACGTGATATTCTCCTTTTGTAAAGCGATATAATAAATTGTTTTTATCCTCTAGTTTTGTCTTTTCTAGTTTTCTTCTTAAAAATGCATAATCATCAATTAAGTTTTTCTCTCCTTTTTCAAAGTGAGATAATAATTCATGTGTCACTTTAGTTACATATTTTTCTAACTGTTTTTGATGTTTTACATATAAGTGTCTCATGTTTAATTCTAATTCTAAGATGAGATGAGGATCTTTCCAATAGATTTCTTCAAATTTCTTTTCTACTGCACTGTGATCTGAAGCCGATTTGGAAAAAAAGAACTCCATATACCATTGAACAAATTTTGTATATCCAAAGTCTTTGCTTTCCAATGGGATCCCTGCTTTGTGAAAGACTGCAATCATCCTTCTTAAATTTTGATTAATCTGTTTTAGATTATTGACTTGATTGTGAGATAAATAATAAATATTTTTATCTAATTTTAATTTCTCATAAGCGGTTGAGAGATTGTTTGTATATGACATTGCTTTGGAAAGTTCTATAAATACACTTTCATAGTCATCATAATGACTTTCTTCTAATTCTTGATATGGTTTTACTCTATTTTCTAATTCTTGATAAATTTCATTTAATTCTTCTTGATAATGAGCGATTTCTTTTTCAATTTCAGTCAGAAATTTCTTTCGATTCTTACTATTATTGGTGGGAAGACTTTGAAAGACTTCTTTACTCAAATTAATTTCAGTACTAATTTTTTCCTTCATCGTTTTTTTCCACTTCTTTCTTCTTTGTCTCTAATTGTTTTAAGTAATCTAAAATCAACTCATAACAAGCAATTAATTCTTTTGTATCTACTGTTTCTACTTTCATAAGACCTCCTATTTTATTATGACATATTCCATACAATCTCCTATATAAGTATCTCCATCATATAACTTTAATACAATTTTATAAGTTCCGCTTATTAGATCCTCTTTTAAATAGAGGAATTTATCAATATCTCCGGTTGGATTTTCTTCTAACATGTATTCATTTTCACCAGTACTTACTAGATTATTAGAAACATAATCCAACAAATTCACCGTTGTATACTCTGTATCATAAATATTATCATAATTTCTACGTTGTAGGCTTATTCTAATGTTTGGATTTTCTAAATTAGACGAATACTTGACATGTAGGATCATCGCATTATTATTCTCTCTTGTAAATCCTGTATCTTTATCAATAATCATATGTTCATCATCTAGTGATACATCCAGACCATATCGACTATTAATAATCTGGAATGGAATTTCTACATAGTCAGATGGAGTTGTTCCAAAGTAAATTCCATCAGGAGAACCAAATGATTCAATTCGCATGATATAAGATCCTGTTGCCAAATTGACTTGTCCTGTATTCACTTTGATACGACTAAATACATTTGCTACTTTATCTGCTAATGGAATACGAATACTTCCATCCATACGAGGATAATACGTAATACCGTCTAATTCATAACTGAGACCTAATAAACTACTGTTATTTAACTGGTTTCCAAGTGCATCATAAATTGTAATATAAATACCTAACCTCTTATCAAAGTAAGTTGTATCCATTACGTTCGCACCACTGACACTTGATTGAAGAAAATTCGTTGTAACATCCAAATTCACTTGATCTCCAATATAAATTTGGGAACTACTTAATGTACCATTTACATCAATCGTAGCTTCCTGATTATCATACAAATTATAAGTTAGATTCGCGTGTTGAATTCCTAGAACACTGATTAAAGTTTGATCATCATCATTTCTTAGTTCAATGAGTAATGAGTTTCCAACTTGATCTCCTTCTATATTGGTATCACCAAAATCGACAATAAATATGAACTCTTCTTGTATGATTCCTATATCTTTATCATAATAGTTCTGCATGTTTTCCCATTCGTGATAATTATTGTCTGTACTAGTTGATCCCATTTTAATAAAATCACTAAAGTAATAAGAACTCTCACCATACTGTTGATACTCTGTAGTTGCTCTTTGAACATCCTCCTCATCAATGACATGATAATAATACGTTGGAGTTGTTGCTAGATCAATCATTGTAATTTTGGTATTGAGTGGAAGAACATAATTAGATACTAATGCATGTTGATATCCCTCTTGATAATACGGCTTTTCTGTCTCCATATAAAGAGAATAATATGCACTTAATTCAGACTTGTTTGTAATATTCGTCTGTGTAGAAGCAAATAAATCATATTTTTCTCCAGAAGTCATCGCACCTTCGTATTCGTTGTTACTGTAAAGTGCAGTATTAATGGTTACATTAATGTTAATTCTGGTTACTTCATTATTAATCTCATCAATTGGTTTAATTTCTAAAAGTGAAATAACAACAGTTCCTAATTCCTTTTTCTCTGTTAAGTTTTTAGAGTGATACAAGTAGAAGATAAAGCTTGGTACAGCACTGGAGTTTTCCACTTGATAATTGGTATTTCCTACCATCGGATTTTCTTCATCTGTTCGAAAATTAGTTGATCCTCTTGTTACAAATCCATTGTTAGAAGCTTCCATACTAAGTCCCATGATTTGATCTGCTGTTCCATCTTGATTGACTCTTTCAATGGTATCAGGATCTACTAATTGAAATCCTTCTTCCAAATTTTGATAGTTAAATCCTAAAATTTCAAATTGAGTATTTGCTCCTACTGAAGTCACGAGAGGTAGTTCATAAGTACCTAGTGTTGCATACTTAGAAGCAGTTAAAGTCAGTTCATAAGTTGTAACAGTTTCTCCAATGACCCACATATAATAACTTGCATCACTTGGGGTTGGTTCAATGTATTTGACTTCGACAACACCTTCTTGTTCTTCATTTTCATAATTGCTATAAAAGCCATCTTTTGTAATATCGTGATTGGTATTATGAAGTCCTAACACATAACTACCAGAAGTAAATGCATAGAATTCTCCAGAAGCAACGGTATCTCCCGCTTCATATTTTTTATCATAAAATGCAGTAAGAACACGATCATTACGATCAAGTTGATACATTCCAAAGAAGGTCATACCGCTGACTTCTCCATAACTTGTTACTGCTTCATTCGTAGCAATGTTCATATTTTTTCCTTCTAACATATAAACACGATTATTGACATTTTTCGTCACAGTTCCATCATCGGCAATCGTTACGGTAGCTTTTTCTTCTTGATCACCATCGATTTTTAAGCTATTCCATTTTTCTAGTAAGTTGGTACCATTATCTAAGAATAAAGTACTATCATTCGCAATCTTTAACTCTTTGACACGACTAATACTAAACTCTGTTGTAGAAAATTCATTTGTTCTATCGGTTGTTCCTGCTAATTTGATTACAGAATTTTTTAATGTGACAATATCAGCTCTTTGGATGGAAATATTTTCTTGATAGTTTTCAAATGTTCCATAATTTGAAATGTCGATATAACTATATCCTTCTGTACTAGATGCATTTCCACTTCCAAAAATAGATCCTTTGATGTAAAATTCGTCATAATTCGCACCATCAATCTGAATATCGATTCCTTCTGTAACACTGATGAAAGAATAGTCATAGTTTGGATCTCCACTGGCATTTGCTTCTCCTCCACCAAATACAGTTCCATCAATACGAATTGGTGAAGTAATTAATGAATCATCAAATGCACCGATGTTTAAATCTACTGTTCCATATAATACCGCTGTATTTGCTCCTCCATAGACATTTCCATGAATTGTCGCACCTGCAATATCTACTTTACTAACGGATTGATTGGTTTCTTCTAATCCTGTATTAGCAGCGTTTCCACCACCAAAGACATGTTTGTCTACAACTGTTTGATTTTCTACTTGTAGTGTTGTATTGCCATGTACGATTGCAGTGTTTCCATTTCCCCCAGCATAAATGCTTCCAGAAATCGTAGAGTTAGAAATAAAGACATTGGTATTTCCAGATACAATTCCCAAGTTTCCTCCTCCGAAAAGATCTCGTGAAATAGAAGAATTTTTAAAAGAAACATCCGTATCATAATTTACTGCAGCTTGGTTTCCTCCACCAAAGAAATCTCCATTCATAACAATTCCATCGACATGAACATGAGTACGATCTGTTGGAGCCATATTTCCACCACCATACAGGTTGGTATAAATACCACCATTTAATGTTACATTCGTCTCATGAGTAAGTCCACCTTGGTTGTTTCCTCCATAGACATTTTCTACAGATAATTGATTTGGATTTGTCGCTTCGATATAGGTTGTATCCACTGTACCACTCTGATTACTTCCACCAAAGACATAACTTGCAGTTCCAGTGATCAAATCTATATTCGTAGTAGTCACTCCTGCTTGGTTTCCTCCACCATAAATGTTCGTTGTATTAGCACCATTCAGTTCTACATGAGAAGTTGTAGTAGAAGTCGCATTTCCTCCACCATAAGTTGTTTCAATACTTCCACCATTCAGTGAAACATGAGTTGTTGTTGTAACACCACCTTGGTTATTTCCTCCATAGACTTCAGTAATGGTACCATTTGTAATCACAATATCTGAAGTAGGAACATTTCCTAAAATGTTAGAACCTCCATATATGCTACCAATTGTTCCCCCTGAAACATCAATATCTGTACCTGTAAGCATACTACCTTGTTCACCGCCACCATAGATGGTTCCGATTTCACCACCAGAAATCAAAAGTTGACTGGCATCTGTATCCGTCGCTCTTCCGCCTCCATACATTGTGGTAACAATACCAGAATTCATCTCAATATGGGTGTCAGTAGTTGTACCACCACTATTATTGCCACCATATAAATTCGTCGTTGTTCCTCCACTAACATAAATATCAGCGGTATCTACATTTCCACTCTGGTTGCTTCCACCATATAAATTGGTAACTGACGCATTGTTTTGATATACCGTTGTATTAGAAACTAATGTGTTGTTTCCACCACCGTAAGCACTTTCAATTGTTCCACCATTTAAATAAACAACTACTTCTCCATTTGGCTCGCCACTTGCATCATTACCACCAAATAAGTTCTTAATGGTTCCACCATTTGTAGTTACTGAAACATTTCCTGTCACATAAGGAGTAATGGTATTATCTCCTTTACCACCACCAAAAACATTTCCAATCTCTCCAGCATTCACTGTCACCGTTGTATCATAATTACTTACATTATTTGTTCTACTACTTGCATTGACTGTTCCATAGGCACTACCACCATATACTGATCCACTGACCTTTAAAGAAGTCGTATTCTCATTACCCACTGTTACATCAACAGAATCTGTAACATAAGTTTCTTCTCCAAGTCCTCCACCATAAGTATCTTTTACAGTACCATTTACTAAAGTAACTTGACTACTTCCATAAACCGTTCCTTCTTGATTACTACCTCCATAGATAGAATCCATGACTGTTCCGCCATTTAATGAAATTTGAATGGAAGAAGTCACTCTACCACTACGTCCAGAACCACTACGGTTTCCACTTCCAAAGACAGAACCAACTACAGTTCCTCCTAATACTTCAATATTGGTACTAGAAGTGCCAGAAGAACTATATCCAACTGTTCCATAGTTTCCACTACCATAAACATTCTTTCGAACAACTGCTTGATCTGCAATAATAATATTCGAATGATCTACAGAACCAATTGTCGCATATCTTGAATTTCCATTTCCACTTCCAAAAACAGATCCAGCTTCTGCTCCCCATAGAGTAGAATTCGCATTGACATCTGCTTCATTTCCAATGGTAGCGACACCACCAATATAAACATAGGAATCACCTGTTAATGTTCCATCACTACTACTTCCATCATATCCATTACTTCCACCAAAAACACTGTAATTTACAAGACCACCAGTAATTTGTAAGATACGATTTCCATATGTTGTAGAAGTTCCAGCTCCACCAACAATCATATCTACTGTTCCACCCGTCATATAAATAAATGTATCATTCAAATCTCCTTTGGAACTTGCTGTTAATGGTCCTCCTATTAAATTGTGAATATATCCCCCTTCTATTTTCGCAGTACGAGAAGCATAATGTGTTCCACCTTGGCGACCACCGACATAAATACCAGAAGTATGATCAATTTCATTAGTTCCAAATTCACCACTTTTTACCGTGGTATTAAGTGCTGGAATGAGATGATCATCAGAAGAATAAATACGTCCTCCCCAACTTCCGGATGCACAGAAATAAACTCTTAAATTTGTATTATTAGCTGTAGCTCGATCATAATCATTCCCATACGTACCATACATTTCTGTATAAAGTTGTGTTCCTCTTGTACCTGTAGAAGAACCCATGGTAAGAGATAAGGAATTATAGTCTCCCGACTCTACAACAAAACTATATCTTTCAGGATTTGTTCGTGATCCAAAAGAACCTCCTCCCCATATACTCGTAGAGTTTCTTCCACCCATAGCAGAAGTAAAATTTACATAGTTTCCATTCTTTTTAATATTTCTTCCTAGTTTGACATTGTAGTAATTTCCATAAAATGTGGCGCTACTATTATTGTTATTTGATGGGTCTACTTCTCCATGTGTTCTTGTCGTTGAAATCGTTAAATTTTCAATTCTCGTATCAGCATAACAAGTAACATCGGTTGTTCCAACATTCCATGTCGTTTGATGATCTGTACCATTGTGTGTTCCAGTTAAAGTAAATGGTTTATTACTCGATTCACTCCAACTTGCATATAAACTATTGGTCATAACGACAATATTGGTATCTCTTGTTGTTAAATAATAATAAGTCGCATCTGGATCTAGAATTTCTTCCTCCCCGGAACTATTATAGAATTGAATCAATTGATAAACAGAACATCCATTACGATTCGTACATGTTCCACTTTGTACAGTTCCAGATTGGTCATAATAACCTGTTACTGATTGATTATAACTAATTTGAACTTGACGATAATATCCAGACATATTACTATCTTCATCAAATAAATTACTATCTTCTGTTCCAATAATAATTGGTTCTAAATTCGCATCAACAAAACTTCCACGATTGATTTCATAATAAGTACTTCCTAGTTGAAAAGAATCACTTTCATCTTGCAAATAATAAACATTGCAGGTATTCGTTTTTGTTCCTGTTTCCATAAAACTAAATGATGGCGCTGGACAAGTATATTCTGTATGATAAGATGTATTTTCATCATAACAATCCGTACAGGTTCCATAATCTACATCTGCACTTCCAAACCAACTATTTTTTGTAGCAGTTGTCGTAATTGTTCCACCTAAATAGTATCCGGTAACTTCTGGAAATTCATAAATATAATTGACTGTTTCAATCTCATGCATTCCAGCATTCAATAATTGATTTTGTGCTTCATCAATAGAAGTTCCCCCTCCGGCATAAGCTACCGTCGCATTGGTCCAAGAAGCATACATATGAATCTCAATCTCAGTTGCATTTCCAACAGGGACTCTGACATAACGTTTATAATAATCTGAGTCATAAGAAATCTCCGCCCCTTGATAATCTGTTACCCATCCATTGAAAGCGAGATCTGTTGGACGATCAGAAAAAGGATTATCAATCAGTTCAATTTCAATATACCCATTTTCCTGTGGATAATATTTATAATAAACATACTTACTCTGTTGTTCTGTTAAAGATACATAACCAGTATGTTTTCCATCATAACTTGTTCCATCATAAATTACTGTTGTTTTGACTAGATTCGCATCACTATAAATATTTTTATTTTCTAACGTTGGTAAACTTCCATCGGTACTATTGGTATAGTTTTGTCCCATATAGTAATAATAATCACTATCTAAATCATCAATATATACCGTATCTCCATTTACCCCTCTTACGACAGTTTCTACAGAATCTGGTCTTAAGGCACCATAAGTAAACGCGATCGTTGTAATCGGGAGAACACATGCGAAAAGAACAAGTAACCAAGCTTGTTTTTTCTTTTTCTTCTTTTTTTGAAACATACATTCTCCCTCCTTTACTACGCTGGATTCGTTGTAAATTCTAAACGGAAACTAATATCTCCATAAGAAGCATTATCTTCACAATCCACATCTTGACCTTCTAACCACATATAAACACGAATCTTTGTAATTGAAGGCTCTAAATCCAATATCTTTTGATTTGTTCCATTATTTCTCGGTGTTGAAATATCGACATCAATTCTTCTAAAATAATTTGGATAATTCGTACTATTCGCATTTTGAATCAGAACTCCATCCCCACTTCCAATTTCACTTGTAACACCATCATATGGAAGAAGTGCACCACCTGTCTGTGAAGTAGTAATCCCATAGACATTTCTTGCATTTAACACACCAAATTCTGTATGTGTATCATAGTTTGGTTCCCAAATAATCGCATCTGTCGCTCCTCTTAGACTCTGAGCCGCACCACTACTATCTGTCGCAGTTCCCTCGTCTAAGAAAGCAACTCTGGTCGCATTTTCAATACCAACACTTTCTTCTCCTAAATAGGTTACTTCTGAATTATTGGATAAATAAAGTTCTTTATTGTTGGTTGTTCTAAAAAATAAATCAAATGCGATAAAAATTCCTTCACTATCTTCTCCAAAGCCCTCTATTTCTTCACTTTTTTGGGTAACTAGAACAAAGTCAGTCGAATCAAAATTCGTCGCATCACCACGAAATAGTTCCAATCTTCCATTTCCATCAATAGTTCCTCCTGTGGATACAGGATATAAAGAAGCTGGGACTTGATTGACACTACTACCATAATTCTGTCTTGCATTCATAATATCTTGTACCGTAACAACTTGCTTCCAATTTACCGCATCTGTACTGACTTCTAGTCCTCCATCTGCTTGAACATGAACATCTAATGAATCAACACTTACTACACGGTTACTGGAAAACCATGCATAAGATGTTGTTACAAATAGAATAAAACTAAAAAATAATGGCAGTAATAAAAATCTTCTTCTTTTCTTATCTTCCTTCTTTTTCATTATCTACATGCTCCTCCATAATTCTCATATTCAACTTAATTTCGCCACCAATAATCGCATCCACACATTCTGGATCATCCCCCTCTAAATAAATTACCACAGTGTATTTATCAATATCTCCAGGTTGAAATTCCGTTCGCTGTTGTAAAACAGGAGTTTCCTCTGAATAAAAAGGGGTTGTTCCTTCTTCTGGTTCTCCAGTAACACTGTTTAATTTCGCATAGATCGTACGATTTCCGTTTTGATAAATCATAATGCGAATTGCTTCATCTACATTTTTAATGACATCTAACACATTCACTTCATACCAATAATGAATTGTTCTTTCTCCTTCATTACCAACATAAAAAGTATATGCAATATAATTATCTCCATTATGAGCACCATCCCCCTCTGTATCAATGTCACTTGGTAACCAATCAACAGAGATATTATCCATAAACTCTAACTCTTCCGCATATAACTTATTTCTCGGTGTCCTATATTCCAAATTATCATATAATACAATTCCCGACTCTAACGAAAAGTTTGGATCAAGAGTCACTGTAAAATTTCCACCCTTATAAATCACCATCAAAATAAAAAACAAAGCAAGCAAAAAGAGAAAGAGAAAAATAACAATCCTCTTTGTATATTTGATCCTTTTCTTTTTTTGCTCTAATTTTTTCGCAGTGACTTTTACAGTACGAATCGCCATAACATCACAATCCTTATTATTATGTTCTATTATCATTCCTATTTTATCACATTCTGTCGCTTGTTGTAAACCGCAAACAAAAACAACGCTAGTCTTTTTTCACGTTGTTTGTACCATCCTTTAAACCAAAATCAAAATCTTTCTCATTCTTCATCACATGAATTGACATGGTCTTAAATAATTCATCTAAATTCAATGTATCATCACTGACTGTTGGCTCAATCACTTCAATGGCTTCTTTCTCTTGTTCCACAGGAGAATTCTTTTCTTTTAATTCATCTTGATAAATCAAAATTTCGATATCTTCTCCCTTTTTATTTGGTTCCTTCTTCACTGGTTCCTTTTTTCCAAGTACGATATACCCAAAAGCAATCACGACAATTGCAACAATCAAAAGGACAATCAACCACTCCATATATGCCACCCCAATTCTAACCTAAACCCATTTTATCACAACTCCATTTGCCTTGCAACGATAATTCATCAAACATCCCATCCA
>OGRO01000298.1_pt1 | contig 49503 bp, 42 predicted proteins | sample 1553451 | NCBI WGS metagenome assembly OGRO01 (sample SAMEA2580021, study PRJEB22360) | human gut metagenome | reverse complement strand
AAAGTAAAAAGGGGCTGTGAAGAAATGAATCCTCATTTCTTCACAGCCCCTTTTTCATTTTCATTTATCCATTCGAGCGGAATTTCAGGAAAAAGAACTGGATAGCAAGCATCATGACAAGCGCCACCGCGCCGCCTGCCAGACCATTTCCTGTGAATCCATCTACCAGGTAACCGACGACGCAGCTCGAAGCGACTACCATGACATAGGGAATCTGGGTCGAGACATGGTCGATATGGTGACACTGCGCGCCTGCCGAAGCAAGGATCGTCGTATCGGAGATCGGAGAAATATGATCCCCGCCGACAGAGCCGGCCAGCACCGCAGCGACCGTCATGACCATGAGGCTCTGGTCGTTATTCACGACAGCCAGCACGATCGGGATCAGAATGCCGAAGGTCCCCCAAGAGGTACCGGTCGCAAAAGCAAGACCGATGGCCACCAGGAAGAAAAGTGCCGGGAGCAGGATAGCCACCGACGCATTGTCGCTGACCACATTTCCTACATAGCCGCCGATATTCAGATATTCTTTGCCGACCACACCGGAGAGCGTCCATGCGAGCGTCAGGATCATGATGGCCGAGGTCATCTGCTTGAAGCCTTCGCCGAAGCAGGAGCAGAACGTGCCAAAGGAAAGCACCTTTCTTGGAATATACAGAACAAAGGTGAATACAAGCGCAATGAAAGAGCCGATGACAAGGCCTCTTGCAGACTCACAGTTTGCGAAAGCGTCCGCGACGCCTTTGCCTTCCAGAATGCCGCCTGTATAGAGCATGCCGAAGATACAGCCGCAAATCAGGACGAAGAGCGGGAGCACAAGGTCAATGATGCGGCCATTGCCCACCGGCGCGCTCGATTCGTCATCCGCGTATTCTTCCGGAATCACCAGCGTGCCGCCGCTTTTCTTTTCAAAAGCAGCCATGCGGGAGAAGTCTTTGCCCGTCCAGATGAGAACCAGCATGAAAATGACAGTCAGCCATGCATAGAGATTCAGCGGAATGGTCGAAAGGAAGAGCGCAAAACCATCGATGTCGCTGCCCTCCGGCAAAGAAGAAGTGACTGCCGCCGCCCAAGAAGAGACCGGAGCGATGATGCAGACCGGCGCCGCTGTCGCATCGATGATGTAGGCGAGCTTCGCACGGGTGATCTTGAAGCGGTCTGTAACAGGACGCATGACCGTACCGACCGTGAGGCAGTTGAAATAGTCATCAATAAAAATCAAAATACCAAGCACCATGGTGACAAAGAGTGCGCTCTTCTTCCCCTTGATCGTGCGCGCTGCATAGTCTCCATATGCCTGCGAAGCCCCTGATTTCTGAATGGCCGCCACCATGATGCCGAGCAGTACCAGGAAAACCAGGATGTACACATTGCCCCCGACCTTGTCCGACATGATCTTGAACATCGTGTCGATAGCACCAAGTACGCTGAAGCCGGTGAACATAAAGGCACCCATGAAAATACCAATGGCCAGCGACATGTAGACTTCCTTCGTCGCCAATGCCAGAATAATCGTCACGACTGGCGGCAGCAGTGACCAGATGGTTTCACTCATTCCCTCATCCCTCTCTCTTAAAAGCAGCATCCCCGCTGCAATGTAATATTTTGTTTATTATACCCTAAATGCCCCTGTTTGTACACCAATTTGCAAATGTCATCAACATTCGATAAAGTCGATTATTTATATATTTAAATACACATACTTTTCGCCGATCCAGCATCACTTGGCATCGGGGCTACGCAAAAGTTTTCCCAGATCCACCGCCGGCATCACGATCGCAAGAATGACCATCAGGATCCCGACAAGCTGGAGACCGACGAAGCTCATGCCGAAGATAAGGCAGGAAAGGATGACGGAGGCCGCCGGTTCACTTGCCGCCGTGATGAGCGCCTGCTGCGGGGACAGGTACATGAGGCCTGCATTATATAAGAGGAAGGCCGTGACCGTACCGAAGAGGACGATCCATGCGACGCCGAAGAAGATATGCGGATCGAAGAAGGCGAGCCAGTCGATCTGCGGGGCAAAGGCCCAGCAGGCCAGCGCTCCGATGATCATACTGACAGCGAGGACGAAAGTCTTATCTACCTGAAGGAAAATGTGCTTCGGGTAGATCGAAGCGAAGGAATAAACCACCCCATTGAATAACGCAAGCGCTATGCAGAGAAATGAGACTCTGAGCTTCGAAGGATCGCCGCCTGTCACAAGAAGATAGGTGCCTCCGACAGCCAGAAGAACCGTGATGACCTCCTCTTTCGAGGGCAGCTTGCGATGGCGGATGGCATTGTAGCAGATGACCATGGCGGGGCAGCTGTAAAGTACGACGGTTGCCGTCGCGGCGTTGCCATATGCGATGGCTTCGAAGTAGGTGTAGTGCATCAGCATAAGACCTAGAATGGCGTAGATCACAATGTCGATCCAGAGCCGCGGCTTCTTTCGAAGACATATGAGACTTTCTTTCATCTTTCCCTGCCATACCGTCACCCCGATCAGAATGAATCCGGCCGCCATCATGCGAAAGGCTGTGAGCTCCATGGAGTTCATAGAGCACTTCTCGAAGAAATTCTCGGCCCCGATGCCGCTTCCGGCCCACATGATGCCGGCTAAGACGACCATGACGATCGCGAAATGATTCGAGGAATGGGATATGATAGATTCTCCTTAGAAAATAAAAAAGGACTCTCTATATTATCGCACAGAAGTGACACCCGCTTTTGATCCGATGATCATTCTCCCGCCGCCTTTTCATTTTCAAAAATGCCCGGCGCTGCAATGGCCAGAAGGACAAGCAGGATGCCAAAGCCCTGAACAAAATTGAAATGGGTATGAAAGATGAAATAAGAAGCGATGACAGAGATCGCCGGCTCGATGGTCGCAGTGACGGAAGCCTGTGAGGCAGGAAGAAATCGAAGCCCCGCATTGTAGCAGGTAAAAGATAGCGCCGTACCAAGGACAACGATCCAGAAAATATCGAAGCGGACTTCCGGAGCAAAGAAACCGGAAAAGTCCCCCATCGGATTGATGATGTAAGCTGCCACGGCTCCGGTGAACATGCCTAGCGCGAGGACGAAGGAATTATCCAGTACACCGATGAAGCGCTTCGGAAATACACAGCAGATAGCGAAAAAGGCCGCTGACGCCAGCCCCAGATACACGCAATCCGCAGGTACAGAGAGACGACTCACATCTCCGCCTGTCACCAGAAGGAGGACGCCGATGATCGCCAGCACGACGGCTGTAAGCTCTCCAGTGAGCGGCAGCCGCCTTTTTTGAAAGGAAATCCAAAGGATCACCATCGCCGGACAGGTATACTGGATGACCGTCGCCGCTGCCGCATTGCCGGCGGCGATCGAAGCAAAGTAGGTATAGTGCATCAGCATCAGGCCGACCACACCGTAGAAGATCAGCCCCCACCAGAGTGACGGCTGCCGACCCAGTTTCTGCCAGCTGTCTTTCAGCTCCCCCTTGGCAATGGTCACAAGCAGCATGATGCCGCTCGCACAAAACATGCGGAAGACCGTCAGATCCATCGAGTCGAGTGTACTTTTTTGTAAAAAATCCTGCGCCGCAAGCCCGCAGCCTGCCCACATGATGCCGGCCGTCATAACGAGAAAAATAGCGATAAGATGCATAGAGATCACCTGTTATTATAAAAAGGAATGCAATACGCTTTCAGTGTCAGTTCTTGGAATAAAAAGGAGCCTTAAAAAAGAGAGATTAAGAGACGCAAAAAGCATGGAACGGGACATTCCGTAAGCCACTGCTTTCACCATTGGCCCGATCCCAGGCATGAGTCAGCTTTATGACCGTCACTTCCAATTTCCGGCCACCTACCTTTATATAACACAAAAACCCGCCATTTGGCGGGTTTTTCATGGTGGGACTATTTGGATTCGAACCAAAGACCTCTTCGATGTCAACGAAGCGCTCTAACCAGCTGAGCTATAACCCCATGTCAGATAAATGTATTATACACGACATGAGAGAAATATGCAAGCTGTTTTTATAATTACTTTTCCTCAGAGATGGCCTGTGGATATATCCATGATTCCAATAGAAAACCCGCCATCAGGCGGGTTTTGTGGTGGGACTATCTGGGTTCGAACCAGAGACCTCTTCGATGTGAGCGAAGCGCTCTGACCAACTGAGCTATAGCCCCATGTGATACTATGTATTATAGCACCACATGAGAGATTTGTTAATAGTCGTTTTACACAGAAGCAAGAAAGATCTTTGGATCACGTTTCATCCGCTACATATGAATGAATCCCAGTACATTCGCCAGAGACGAGATGAAAATGACAGCGAGGCAAATCGGCGCGAGGAAGCGGACGAAAAGACCATAGACGCATTCATAGCGGAATTTCGAAGACTGCTTCACTTCGTTCTCGATCCACTTGATCCCGACAGTCACCACGATGAGGACGCAGGTCGCAAAGGCCGAGACCGGCATCATGATGGAATTCGTCAGGAAATCAAAGAAGGTAAGAATGTCCATGCCAAAGATGGTGAAGGATGCAAGCGGGCCGAATCCGAGCGAAGAAAGAGAGCCTAAGACGATCATCAGGATGAAAACCGCAAAGGTCGAGAAATTACGGCTCCAGCCGCATTCATCCTGAAAGGTGGAGACGCTGGTTTCTGCCAGAGAAATCGCCGAGGTAAGAGCCGCAAAGAGAACAAGTGTGAAGAATACGACACCCACGAGGGTCCCAAGCCCCATGCTGGCAAAGACCTTCGGGATGGTGATGAACATGAGAGACGGGCCTGCATTCAGCATAGACGGATCGCCGCCGGAGAAGGCAAAGACCGCCGGGATGATCATAAGGCTGGCGAGAACAGAAATCCCTGAGTCGAAAGCGATGACCTGAAAGGTCGCATGCTCCACATCAAATTCCTTCTTCATGTAAGAGCCATATGTATAGAGGATCCCCATCGCGACAGAAAGAGAGTAGAACATCTGCCCCATCGCAGAGACGACCGTCATCCATGAAAAATGGTCGATATTCGGCACCATGAAGTAAGTGACGCCTGCCCACGCACCGGGCAGCGTGACGGAGTAACCGGCCACCATGATGGCAAGCACGATGAGTACCGGCATCATGATCTTGGATACGCGCTCGACACCATTCTTGACGCCGGCGAGAATGATGGCAAGGACGCCAGCGGTGAAGACGATGAACCAGAATTCAGCCGCCATGCCGTCAGAGATGAAAGCGCCGAAGAAGGTATCCGTCGCAAGCATTTTCGTATCACCGGCGAGGTATTCGAAGAGGTAACGGGTGACCCAGCCGCCAATGACGCTATAGTACGGCAGGATCAGCATCGGGATGACAGCATTGATCCAGCCGCCTGCGGTAAAGAAGCCGCTCTTCCCGAAATGGTGGAAAGCTCCGACCGGGCTCTTTCTCGTCCCGCGTCCAAGTGCGGTCTCAGAAACGATCATTGTATAGCCGAAGGTGACGGCCAGCAGGAGATAGGTCAGGAGGAAGATGCCTCCGCCATACTCCGCGGCGAGGTACGGGAATCTCCAGATATTCCCGAGGCCGACAGCGCTGCCTGCGACAGCCAGCACATACCCCATTCCCCCAGAAAAGGTACTGCGGCTATTCCCATTTTGATTTGTCATATGATTGCCCTCCTGTTGGGTACTGAGGAAACACTGATTCAATAATTTTTTTGACTGGTGACTCGTGACTTAAGGAAAGAAGAATGCATCCGATTTCCACTTATACGGAATGGAAAACGGCCAGCCGTAAGGCTCTATGTCCTGAAAAACGCGGATATGGAATGCCTTAAAGCTGACCGTCAATGTATACACCGGTTCAATAGATTCTATGGAACTACGAAACCTGTCGGCTCATTCATCCAAGCTGAGTCATCAAAGGATAATGGAAAACCCCATTATTCTCCGAGCGGTACCCACTTGCCGCCCTTGACTTCGAGGACTGCGAGATCCATCTTCGGATCGCGGTTTTCATCGAATGCGAATTTACCGGTAGCGCCTTCGAAGTCGCTGATCTTAGCCAGAGTATCGCGGAATTTCTTGCGATCGGTGGTGGTACCGGACTGTTCTACAGCCTGATGGAGGACATACATGGCATCATATGCCTGAGCAGCAAACTGATCTGGTTCATGACCGTATTTAGCCACATACGCTTTACGGAAGTTCTGTGCCTTATCGGTCTTTCTTTCCGGGTTCCACGGAGTAGCTACGACGGTGCGGTCAGCTGCTTCGCCAGCCTGTTTGATGTATTCCGGGCTGTTGAAGCCGTTGCCTGCAAGAACATACTGGTTCATGCCCATTTCACGCGCTTTCTTCACGATGAGAGCGCCTTCCTGATAGAGGCCTGCGACAGCGATGACATCCGGGTTTGCTGCCTGGATCTTGGTCAGCTGAGCGGAGAAGTCGGTATCCTTATCTGCGAAGGTTTCATCCGCAACGACTTCGAGGCCGAGCTTCTTGCAGGCGTCCAGATAGAACTGGTGTTCACCGACCATCTGATCATTGTTATTGGAATACATGATAGCGATCTTTTTGAAGCCCAGTTTCTTCTGTGCTTTTTCGACCACCTGCGGGATGTTCATTTTGCCCGGGATGGCGTTACGGAATACATAGTCGCCGATTTCAGTGACTTTCGGGCCGGTGGTGCCGGTGCCGAAGACAGCGACTTTGGACTGCTGGGCGATCGGGTCAGCCGCCATCGCTTCGCCGGTGGTCATCGGGCCTTCGATAGCGAGGACTTTATCCTGTTCGATGCACTTCTTCATAGCGTTGATGGCTTCGTTCTTGACGAGCTTGGTATCGTAGACTTTGAGATCGATCTTGACCTTGGTGTTCGGGTTCTTATTGATTTCCTCAACTGCGAGTTCGGTGCCTTCCTTCATAGCGACGCCGTAAGCTGCGCCTGGGCCGGTGTAAGCGGTGATGAAACCGAGTTTTACGGTCTTGCCTGCATCTGCGCTGCCGGAAGCTGCTTTCTTATCTCCGCCGCAACCTGCGAATGCACCTGCCAGTGCTGCTGCTGCCATAACTGCTGCCATTCCTTTGAGCCATTTTTTCTGCATGATTTTCTACCTCTTTCAAAAATTTGCTACTCCACCCCGAAAGATCGTATGAGGAAATAAAAAGCCTCCGCCGGCATTTCTGCCCGCGGAGGCGCGTGCGCGGTACCACTCCGATATTTCACTCTATGCTAAGTCAATGCGGGTAAAAAAAGCCCCTATCTTCTTTCGAAGATAGGGGCGAAGTCTCGCGGTACCACCCTACATTGTACTTAGCAGTCTTATTCGTAACGTGAATGAAACGCCTGTCATTACTCAGTTCACGACAAGGGCTCTCGAGGGATATTATACAAGGCTCTTCACCGATTCTCACCATCCATCGGCTCTCTTTAGAAGGAATCAAGTACTTTTTGTCTCGTTCATAGCTTTCTTTGGGGTATTGGGTTTTAGATTGTGATTATTTTACTTCCTGCTTCATGAGTTGTCAAGAGGGAATTTGAAAAAAAGTGACTGGTTAGCCCAGGGGGCGTGCCATCTCATGATTGCGAATAAAAGCTCTGCTCCAATTCCTAATTTTCCCTCTCCCCGACAACCTGAAGTTTGAAAACAGGGATGAGTGACTAGTGACTGGTGACTAGTGACTGGTGACTGGTGACTAGTGACTAGTGACTAGTGGCTGGTAACCAGGGAAACGCGGATTCAATCGCAGAGTCAGACTTCATATGGATTTTTATACATAGCTTCGTCATCATCTTCCTTACATAGCTCGCTATTCGCGTCAGATGATTCCTCGCTCTGTATAGAAATCCAAGAATGAAATTTGACAACGATTTAATCAGTGTTTCCCGAGGAATCAGACTAAAAGACTGCGAGACTATGAGACTGAGAGACATCAGATTCCCCCACATTGTCATTTCGAGCGAAGCGAGAAATCTTTGTCATTCGCGGCGAAGCCGCCACCTTTATTCCTCATTCCTAATTCCTAATTCCTCATTCGAGCAAAGCTTTCATCCATAATCAATGGACGCCCCGTCCCGCGGGCTACCCCTACCCCCATTTTCCCAATAAAAAAATCCCAAGACCATGGTCTTGGGATTTTCCGCTTTTGATTAGTCAGCGCTGAAAGGAAGCAGAGCGATGGCTCTTGCTCTCTTGATAGCGAGATTGATCTTACGCTGATGTTTAGCGCATGTGCCGGTTACGCGGCGAGGAAGGATCTTACCTCTTTCGGAAACGAAACGGCGAAGTGCGGCAATGTCTTTGTAATCAATGGTGTCTACGTGATCTACGCAGCACTGGCAGACCTTTCTTCTCGGTCTTCTTACTCTATCTCTTCTGATCATGCTAGTTTATCCTCCAAAATCAATGTATCTCAGAACGGAATGTCTTCATCTTTGGAAGCCTGTCCGAACTGACCAAAACTGCTCTTCGGCTGGCTCTGTGGTTGGCTCTGGCCGAACTGGGAAGCCCCGTTATTGAAGCCGCCATTGTTTGCGCCATATCCGCCATTGGTGTTATATCCACCATTGGCACCATAACCACCATTTCCACCAAAAGCATTATCCTGAGACTGCTGATGAGAAGGTGCACCAATCGGAATGGCAACAAAGTTAGCATTCACTTCACTGATCCATCTTCTCTGTCCATCTGGTGTGTCGTAGGAACGAGTGGTATAACGGCCCTCCACGAAAACGCGGCTGCCTTTTTTCAGCTGATTTCCTACAGCTTCTGCCAGATTGCCCCAAGCCACAACGTTAATCCAGTCAGTGATCTCTTTCTGTTCGCCCTGTGGTGTCGTATACATACGGCTGACAGCGACACTAAAAGATGCAACGGCGCGGCCGGTCTTTGTTGCACGCATAACCGGATCCCGCCCCAAATTACCCATGATTTGAACTGAATTCATTGTGCTACCTCTTAGTCATCCTGTTTTACAATGATATGACGGATAATTTCTTCATGAATCTTGATAACGCGGTCAAGCTCTTTGATCTCTGCCGGGTCAGCCTGGAAATCTACTACTACGTAGTAACCTTCGCTCTGGTGTCTGACTTCGTAGGCAAGATGACGTTTGCCCCATTCATCAACTTTGTCAATGGTGCCACCGATTCTGGTGATGGTGTCCTGTACCAGTTTGACAGCAGCTTTGATGACTTCATCATTTGCTGCATTCACAATGAACATAACTTCATACTTTTTCACGAAATTCGCCTCCTTTTTGGACTTATGTCCCATGCTCTCCATGGGAAGAGAAGTTGCCTGCATCAAAGCAAGCTTTTATATTATATCCGTTTCAGAGATGAAATGCAAGGGGGAAAATAAAATAAATGGTTCAGAGTTCAGGATTCTCTCGTGTGGCGTATCGTCCCTTGATTGGGGATGAAAGCTCCAATGTGAACGATAAATGAGAAATGGCGGTGGCGGCTTCGCCGCGAGCATATATGGGGCGATGCCTGAAAGTGGTATTCAAGTCACCAGTCACTAGTCACCAGTCACTCACCCCTGCTTTCAAACGCATTCAAGGGACCGCACACCCCATGGGCTACCCCTGAACCCTGAACCCTGAACCCGTCAAACCTTACTCCTCTATCTCATACACTTCCATCGCATTCTTCTTTGTCTGCTTCGCGATTTCTTCCACTGATACGCCTTTCAGATGAGCGAGTTCTTCGGCGACGAAGCGGACGTTGGACGGGTCGTTTCGCTTCCCGCGGAAGGGCGGCGGGGTGAGATATGGACTGTCCGTTTCTATGAGGAGACGATCCATCGGGATCTCTTTGGCGACTTCTTTGAGCTTCAGGCTCTTCGGAAAAACGACGGGCCCTGCAAAGGAGATGTAGAAGCCGAGCTTCATGAGTTCCTTCGCGGTCTCCAGACTGCCGGAAAAGCAGTGGAGGATGCCGCGCAGATTTCCTCCTTGGTGCGCTTTCAGGATGGAGAGCGTATCTCCGTGGGCATCCCGGTCATGGATGAGGATGGGAAGGTCAAGCTCTTTGGCGAGCTCGATCTGGCGGGCAAACCAGTATTTCTGTGTTTCCTTATCCGTGTAGAGATAGTAGTAGTCCAGCCCGATCTCCCCCACCGCTTTCACCTTGTCATGCGTACAGGCAAGCGTTCTAATGGCTGCAAGCGCCTCTTCCGTCGCATCCTTTGTCACCTGCGGATGGATACCGACTGCTGCATACAGAGAAGGGTGGCTCTCTGCGAGAGCCACCGCTTTTTCACTGGTTGCAAGGTCTTCGGAAGGGATGACCACGTAGTCCAGCGTCTCGAATATGTGATGGATGACCTCTTCCCGGTCACGGTCAAAGGCTTTGTCGTACAGGTGTGCGTGGGTATCGAAGAGCCCCATCATTTCACCCGGCTGCCGGCAGGCATATCGACGAAAGGTACCTTGAGACTGCCGTCTTTCGACGCCGCGAGGATCATCCCCTGCGACTCGATCCCCATGAGTTTCGCCGATTTCAGGTTCGACACAAAGATGACGTGCTTGCCGATGAGTTCTTCCGGCTGGTAGTATTCGGAGATCCCGCTCACGACGGTGCGCGTCTCGCCATCTCCCAGAGATACAGTCATCTTGATGAGCTTCTTGGATTTTTCGACCTTTTCAGCCGTCAGGATTTCTGCGACGCGAAGGTCTGTCTTGAAGAAATCATCGATGGAAATCGCTTCTTTCTTTTCTTCTTTCTTAGCTTCCTTCTTCGGCTGTTTCTTCTCTGCCTTCTTCGGTGCGGGTGCTTCTTCCTCTTTTTCGATTTCAATGCGCGGGAAGAGCTGCGGGCCCTTATTGATATGGGTGCCGTCAGCAATGCCGCCCCAGACGAGGTCTTTGTAGTCCGCATCCTTAAAATCGGTGAGCCCCAGCTGGTTCCAGATCTTTTCGGACGCGATCGGGATGACCGGCTCTGCCATCAGAGAGACGAAACGCATGCCTTCACAGAGATGATAAAGGACAGCATCGAGAAGAGGTGCCTTGGCCTCATCCTTAGCCAGTGCCCATGGCATGGTCACATCGACATATTTATTGAGCGCGCGGACGAAGGTCCATACCGCTTTCAGTGCATCATTGATCTTCCAGCCATTCATGCCGGCGCGGAATGCAGCGAGCGTCTCGGCTGCTTTGTCTTCGATTTCCTTCGAAGCGACTGCCACTGTCTCATCAGAGGAAGCATCGCCCTTGGTCAGGACGCCCTTTCTGTATTTTTCCACCATGGAAAGGGAGCGGTACAGGAGATTCCCGAGGTCATTCGACAAGTCGGAATTGATGCGGCCGATCAGTCGATCGCGGCTGAAATTGCCATCCTGCCCGAGCTGGATATCATTCAGAAGGTAGTAGCGGATCGCATCAGATCCAAATTCCTGCAGGAGCGGGATCGGATCAACGACATTGCCCTTGGACTTGGACATCTTCTCTCCGTCTACGATGAGCCAGCCATGGCCGTACACCATCTTCGGAAGCTCGATACCAAGGCTCATCAGCATGATCGGCCAGATGATGGTATGGAAACGGACGATTTCCTTGCCTACCAGATGCACGTCTGCCGGCCAGAACTTCTTGAATTTTTCCGGATCGTCAACGATACCCGCCGCGGTCAGGTAGTTGACCAGTGCATCAAACCAGACGTACACGACATGCTTCGGGTCAAACGGCACTTTGATGCCCCAGGAGAAGCTCGTGCGGGAGACGCAGAGATCTTCGAGACCGCTCTTGACGAACTGGATCATTTCATTGCGGCGGGATTCCGGCTGAATGAAGCCCGGATTCTCTTCCACATATTTCATCCAGCGATCCGCATACTTGGACATTTTGAAGAAATACGCTTCTTCACTGACTCTCTGCAGCGGACGGCCGCAGTCCGGACAGATGTGATTCTCATCCAGCTTATTTTCTGGCCAGAAGGATTCGCATGGCACGCAGTACCAGCCTTCATACTTGCCCTTGTAAATATCGCCCTTGTCATAGGAACGCTGAAAGAGCATCTGTACGACCTTTTCATGGCGTTTCTGGGTGGTGCGGATGAAGTCATCATTGGAAATATTGAGCTCCTTCCACAGCTGCTGGAACATGCCTACGATCTTATCCGTGTATTCGATCGGCGTGACACCGGCTTCCTCTGCCTTCTGCTCGATCTTCTGCCCGTGCTCATCCGATCCGGTCAGGAAAAAGACATCATAGCCGTCAAGACGCTTGAAACGAGCCATGCTGTCGGCGATGGATGTGCAGTATGTATGCCCGATGTGCAGCTTCGCGCTGGGGTAGTAAATCGGCGTGGTAATATAGTATTTCGGTTTGTCGTTCATTCAAATTCCTCCTGCCTGTATTGGTCAAACGAAAGGATTTCGTTTTGTAAGCATATTTAATTTATTATACCGCTTATATAGAGAAATGGAAAGAAAATAAAAGTTGTAGGGTTCAAGGTTGTGGGTTCAGAGTTAATCCCGGGGCGTGCCGCCCCTTGATTGCGTTTGAAAGCCTCGTTTGAATGAGAAATTAGAAATGAGAAATGCGAAATGGTGGTGCGGCGCATAAAAATATAGAAGCGCCGCGGAGTATAAATCATGATGATACCCGTAGGTGTATTTAGTCACCAGTTACTCCTAATCCCCAATCCCTAATCCCTAGCCACTCATCCCTGCTTTCAAACTTCAGGGTTGTGGTGCAGCGCATTTCGTCATCCTAAGCGGAGAAAAACGTCGTATGTTAAAAATGGCTTATCTGAAACAGGAGAACTGAGTCGAAGGATCTAAGCGCCGCGGAGTTTCAATAGTGGCGATGCTCGAAAGTGGTATTCAAGTCACCAGTCACTAGTCACTAGTCTCCATTTTTGAGCAAGTACTGATACACTTCTCTCCGGCCCATATGGAACTTCGCCGCGATCTTTCTTGCGGCTTCTTTCTGCGGCATAGATTCAGCGAGTTTCTCTGCCTCTTCCTGCCATGAGACTTCTTCCTCTTCTTCCCCCGCCATCTCTTCATTCCAGCCTTCGACGAGGATGACGTATTCCCCTCTGGGGTCATTTTCATCCAGCTCGGCGCGGAGCTCTTTCAGCGTCCCCCGCCGGAAGGTTTCGAATTTCTTCGTAAGCTCTCTCGCCGTCACGGCCTCTCTGTCTCCAAGGTACTTGATGAGCGTATCCAGCGTTTCCTTCAAGCGATGCGGCGCTTCATAGAAAATGAGCGTCACAGGCACGCGGCTCATATCCGTCAGGAGCTTCTTCTGCTTCGCGGTGATTTTCGGCAGGAATCCGATGAAAGCAAACTGCCTGGCGTCGAGGCCCGATGCCACAAGAGCTGTCAGTGCAGCATTCGGTCCCGGGAGCGGCACGATGGGGAGATTTTCCGCAAGCGCCAGACGCACCAGATCTGCCCCGGGATCAGAAATGACCGGCATCCCGGCATCGCTCACCTGCGCGACCGACTGCCCCTCAAGCAGTTTTTCGATGAGTTTCGGCCCTGCTTCTTTTTTATTATGTTCATGGTAGGATACGACGCGTCCCGCAATGCCCAGATGATCCAGCAGGATCCGGGTATGGCGGGTATCCTCCGCTGCGATGATGTCCGCCTGTTTCAGGACCTCCACCGCTCTTTCGGTGATATCCTCCAGATTTCCGATCGGTGTCGGCACCAAGTACAGGGTGCCGGGATTGATTTCACTCATGGAATGGCTCCTTTCGTTTGTATATTTTAGTGACTGGTGTTGCATTTTCAGGATCACTGGCATTCAATTAATGATTCAGCGACGAGCGGAGTAGCTAGGGAAACACTGATTCAATCGTTGTCAGATTTCATATGGATTTTTATACATAGCGTCGTCGACATCCTCCTGGAATAGCTGAGGGAAACGCACTATTTATACTGCGGCAAAGCCGCCATCACCATTCCTAATTCCTAATTCCTAATTCGAACCAGGAGTCCAAGCACAATTCTGAGAAAGCTGCCCTACGGTCGTCCTTATTTCCCATATATTTCCAGCACTTCTTCCGTATACGATCCGTCTTGGTTATGCAGGAGGAGCGGCGGCTCTACGGTGAGCTCCGGATTTCCCCCATACTTCCACTCGATCAGGACACGCACTGCGGTATGGCCTTTTCTGGCATAAATGAACCGCATGCGTTTCGGCTCCATGCGGTACATCCGTCCAATGGATATGAGATCGGCTGTGCGGTCAGCGCGATGCACCATCGCAAGACGGCCGCCGTATTTCAAAAGGTACTGCGCCGTCTTGAAAACGTCTGTGAGCGATGCATTCACCTCATAGCTCGCACTGGCGACACCCTCCAGCATGCTCATCTTGCCCGTCCCCATTTCACGATACGGGGGATTTGCGAGCACCAACGAAAAAGAGCCGGAAGGAAACCTTTCATTCACCTTCCGGTAATCGCACTCGACCACATGGATCCGGTCCTCTTTTCCATTTCCCGCTATGTTGCGGCGCGCGAGATCCGCCATGACGGGATTCACCTCAAAGGCCGTGATATCCCTTCCCCCCAGCGCCGAGACGAGGAGAGAGATGACGCCTGTCCCCGTCCCGAGGTCTGCGATGCGATCCTTTGCCTTCGGCTTCACATAGTGTGCGAGCAGTACGGAGTCCACCGAGAAGCAGAACTGATCCGGCCTCTGGATGAGACGCATGCCATCCCGCACCAGATCGTCGAGCCGCTCGCCATCTTTCAGCGTCCACTCAGTCATTTTCCACCTGCTCTACCACATCCCAGGAAAGCGTCTTCGTCTTCTGGCCATCAAGCTGCACCTTGACCGTATGCTTCTGTGCATTCACATACAGCACCTGTCCCATGCCTTCATCCGTGATGACCTTCATGCCGACGCGGAACTGTTTTCCTTTCTGCTGCATCGCACAGCACTTCTTCCTGTGGCTGTTGTCCCCCGTGTACTGGTCATTTTCATAGCGCAGGCAGCACATAAGACGCCCGCAGACGCCGGAAATCTTCGTCGGATTCAGCGACAATCCCTGATTCTTCGCCATCTTGATCGACACAGGAGCGAAATCTCCGAGGAATGTCGCACAGCACAGCGGCCGTCCGCACGAGCCGATCCCCGAGACCTGCTTCGCCTCATCACGCACGCCCACCTGGCGAAGCTCGATGCGCGTATGGAAGACCGCCGCCAGCTCCTTCACCAGCTCTCTGAAATCGACACGCCCATCCGAGGTGAAGAAGAAAACGATCTTATTTCTATCAAACGTATACTCTGCCCGCAAGAGCTTCATCGGCACCTTGAACTTCTCGATTTTCTGGAGGCAGATATCGAAAGCCGATTTCTCCCTCGCCTTATTCCGCTCCAGCTGCGCCATATCCTTGATCGTCGCCCTGCGGATGACCGGCTTCATCGGATTCTCCTCATCCTTCTCCGCCTCAGCCGGCATCGTCACCACATAGCCATACTCCAGCCCGCGCGACGTCTCCACGATGACCCCGTCATCCAAGTGAAGCTCCAGACCATTGCCATCGAAATAATATATTTTCCCTGCCGGCTTGAACCGGACACCTACGATCTGCTCCATTTCTGGCTGCCTTTCTGTATACGTTCCAAACTGATGAGAATATAATCCCATACATTTTTACTGTTGATATAGCGGGAAACCGCCGTTTCTGCCGTCTGCAGCACGCCCATCGCTTCCTCGCCCCGGCCGCGGTCCCAGAAAGAAGCGAGAGAAGCCTCACGTCCCGCGACCGACCCGCAGCGGGAAAGAGAAGCATCCCCTGTCTCTGCGATCACCATGATATCGCGCCCCACCAGACGGATCCAGCGAAGCCGCCGCAGGAAATCCTTCCTCTCCCCCAGCTCCTTGGCGGAAAGCGTCGCAAAAGGCATCGCATCATGCGTCAGGATATTCCAGAAATCCATCGCCGACTGCGGCTCTGCCTCTCCCTTTTCATCACAGACCTCCAGCGTGATCCCCGGATTTCCTTCCGAAAGCTGGAAGAGCACCTTCGCATCCATTCCCTTCGGGAAATGATACTTCTTCGGATCCGAAGCCATGAGCGAAAGATACTCCCCCTCCGAAAGAGGCAGGAAGGCAAACCGCTCGCCGCGCGAAATGATGGTCGGAAGCAGCGCGTGAAGATCATGCGTGATGAGGATGAAATGGATATTTCCCTCCGGCTCCTCCAGGGTCTTCAGGAGCGAATTTGCCACCGGATCCATCATCGTCTGCGCTTCGTCAATGATACACACATGCACCGTCTCATCGAATGTTGCCATCGCGTCCAAAAACAGGCGGAACTGCTCGATCTTGAGCTCCATCCCCATCGGACGAAGATACCAGACCTGATGATCCGCAAAGGTCACGACCGGCTCCTTGCCGGAAGACTCCCGCTGCCAGAGACGGATCTCCTCCCAGAGCTTTCCCGACTTCCCCGTCAGCTCGCCCGCAAGGTCAAAAGCAGCCGTCGTCTTCCCGAGACCCTCATCACCATACAGGATCAGCGTATGCGGCAGCCGCCTCTCCTCAAGAAGCCGCTTCCACTCCTTCTTCACTTTTTCCTGTCCATAGACATGAGGTAGGAAATCCGTCATCACTCGCTCCTTGAAAATTATCCTAAAAACTCACATTCTATTGTATCATGCGACGAACGATGGTGCAAAAATTTCATGCACAGAGAAAGAAGAAGTCTCCTTAGTCGCTTTCTTCAAAAAGAAAAACCGATGCATCTCTCTTTTACGAAAAACACATCGGTTCTTTGCATTCATTTTTATAGCGTGGTTTTATGGTTGCATCATTCCGGCAGGCTCAGGAAGCCTTGCAGCAATGCACCAGGGAACTGAAACTTTTTCTCCGTTTCTCCAAACCGTACAATCATCAAGCCGCCTCGGATTTCTTTTACCGTCCCCATGCCGAATGCTTTATGCCGAAGCTGACCGCCAACCACAACACGGGACAAATCCACCTGCGTGTGTAGTGCAGGTTCTGCCGGTTTTGGCACTGGCGAGGTGCAGCGCGGCTTTTCTAAATGCCGCCGATACGCAGCCGGTTTTTCTGCGGCTTGCAGCTTCTTTTTGGGCTGATCCATATCTCGGACAGCTTCCGCAAAATCCAGAAACGGTTTTTCCGGCAAATCATCCGCAGAAGGAATCGGTGCTTCCATCGAAGTCTGTTGCAGAGCGAACATACTGTTATAGTCAGCATCCGAGATAACCGTATCCCAACCGCCACGGTTTTCACCTTCATGCCGGTCAATGCCTGTGTAGCTCAAACTGGCATCTTCGTATCTCTTGAACTTGTAAACAGCATCGTTCATCAGCGAATCGTTAAACACACCGAGAGATACCAGCAACTCAAAATCTTTGACATCCAGACCCGTTACTTTCTTGAAAAGCCTTGGTTCCAGCTGTGTAATAACATCCTTCAGGCATCGTTCCCTATAATCGGTCAGGTACATAAAAACTGGAATACGGGTAGCAAACTTAATCAGCTTCTCCTGAATCTGTTTGCGTTTGGATTTGTACTCTTTTTCTTCCTCGCTCAGCTCTTTTTTCTCTTTTGGCGTGAGTTTTTCTGTGCCCTCTTTTTTTGTCTTTTTTACAGCTTCGGACTTGTTGATAATGGTCTGTATATCCTTGTTCAGACTGCGGAACCCTTCGATTTTCATCAGAGCTTCCATCGCCGCCGGAGTAGCCATCAAACGGGAAAGAGTATCGTTATCCACATTGACAAGCAGTGCACTTTCCCAACGTTTGGCAAGCAGGGTGGCAGATGTACCTGCCATAGCGATGTCCAGTACCTCGCCCGCATCAATCTGCCGCATGGTGCTGCCATCGTAAGCGATGACCGGAAGGAAATTGATAAACTCCGCTACCTTCTTTTCCGGGTTGCCTTCGTCAATGTTCAAGCGGCAGCTGTAATCGGAAATCTGTTTGAGCGCTCGGTCAAGAGCAAAGTCAAACACATAGCATTCCTTTTTGACGATTTCTTTTTTGCCGCCGTCCGTTGTGATTTCCCACGGGCTTTGCACACGAAACGCCGCCTGGAAATAGGTTTCCGGGCTGGACAGATTGCGCAGCATAAAAATGCCTGTCCATGGCTTGACTGTAACGCCCGTTGTCAGTTTACCGCAGGAGAGGGTGATGGTCTTGCTTTCCAATGGGTCACGCATGGATTTTTGCACCGGCTCCAGAGCCGCTGCACCGATTCCGGCACTCGTCCCTGCACAGACATTGATGGTGTAATCATGATAGAACGCATTCTGCTTCTGCATCAGCAGATTTTTCATCGCACAGCAGGAAGCTACATTGGGGAGAAACCAAAGTGTATGCTGCAAGACATTCAGCAGACGTACATCGGCATACGGCATGGCGGGTTTCTTAGCACCCAGTTTCAAATCATCCACACTGGTTTCCAGATAAGCACCCCGAATGAGATCCAACCACTTCTGCACCTCATTTTCATAGACAAAGGAAGCCTCCGCCCCTTTGCCTTTGGCAGAGAAAAAGACATTCAGGTCAAACTCGTTGAACTCGCCCTGCATGGCGATCTGACGGATACTGTCTGGGATGCGGTAAGTCATCATCACCATGCGAGGCAGTGCTGCATAGGGATTTCCATCACCCTGCCAATTTTCCTTTGCCCGCTGTTCATCCGAGTATGTCCAGTTGTAAATCTGATCCTCGATAAATTCGCCGGAATTCAGCGCCCGAAACGGCGTACCGGACAGATAGAGATAATACATGGTTGTGATGGGGAGGAACGTTTCATCGTAGGCGTTGCCACGGTCATACGTATCCATATCCTCACTGTCGTAGCTGTCCTCGTCCTCCTGCTCAAACAGCTTTTTGGCGGTATCTTTCCATGCTCCGAAGTGGTACTCGTCAAAGATCACCAAATCCCAGTTGGTGGAATGTACCCACTCGTTTTTTGCCTTGATGCCACCGGTTTCCCTATTCACTCCCAGATAGTCCTGAAAAGAGCCAAAGCAGACAATGGGACGAGACTTGTCCGCCGTTTCATAGGTCAGCTCTGTGTTGCGGCTGATAAATTGCCAGCCCTCAAAATCAATATGGCTGTTCAAGTCCTCCTGCCACGCACTGACCACAGCAGGTTTGAAGGTCAGAATCAGAATCCTCTTGAATCCCATTTTCTTTGCAAGCTGATAGGACGCAAAGGTTTTGCCGAAGCGCATTTTGCAGTTCCACAAAAACTTGGGGTAGCGTGTAGAGTCCTCCTCATAAGCACTCTGAAAATAAGCGGCGGTTTTGTCCACGGCTTCCTGCTGTTCCGGGCGCATGGTGAAGCTGTTGACCCGGTTCTCCACATTGGCAGTATGGTTTTTAACGGCCAGCACCGCCGCCCGCACATCGTCTACGGTACAGCGAAACCATTCGCCGCCCATGCCGGCAATCTGCTTGCGCTTCAGGGCACGATGAACATCATGGTCCGTGAACGAGGAACCGTCCGGATACATGGCACTTTCCCGGTAGACAATGCGGTAAGGAACGCTGCCATCCGGTCGTTTGGTGGGGTACTGCTGGGCCACACGCTTGTCCACATCGATGGCGGTATACCCCACCTTTAGAAGCCCTTGATACTGTGGGTTGGTGTCCTCGTAGGCGTATATCATCGGGTGAGCATTGGGACGTTGTGGGAAAAAATCAGTCGGCACAATAGTCACCTTCCAAACCATCATTAATTATCCGCATCAAAAAATCATGGAGTATTTTACAGCTATCTTCCACCAGTACTTTATTTCTATCAGTCCTCATACTTTTTGAGCCATGAAAAAGATTGCATCGAACTTGATAAATCTGCAAAAACAATTTTACTGTATCGTCTTCTTCATTTTTTATATAGCTTTTAACATTTCCTTTTTTATCATCTCTTACCGGCCATTTCCATTCTTGATTCAAGGATAAGAAAGGATGATAGTCATCCCACTTAGAAATCTTTTTTTCTACATACGCCTTTACACGTTCATATTCTTTATTCTCGTCTGTTTCTTGATTGTATAGCCAATTGAAAGCAACGAAATAGCAAAAAAATTTGAATATATAATTTTCTTCTTTGTCTCCTCGGTCAATCCATTCTTTTACAAATTCAAATTCCATTTAGTTCTGCTCCTCTTTATCGAAATCCATCGGTCGAATCATGCTTTCGATGAAAGCAATTTCTTCGTCTGTTAAGTCGTATTTCTCGTAGAGTTCTTCATCTGTCCACGGTTTGGAGAAGTCTTGCATAGGAACATATGAATATACACTCTGCGACATGCTTTGATCAACTTTTCTTACTCCCACCATCGTTCTGAAAAACTTGGTCGTCATATATGACCAACAATTCATCATTTCTTGTTCTGCTTCAAATAGTCCAATAACCAGAAATGTTTCTGTACAAGCTTCATTTGGCCCTGCAAAAATTGGGGTAGAAAAAGTTTCTCCTAACATGCCTGTCCCTTGATTTCGAGACATAAACATTTTATATTTTGCTATATATTCTCTCTTGGGAAAAGGATAAGTAGCGGAAACATATTTTTGGACTCTTTTGTTTTTTTCTAAGCCATGAATAATAATATCTCCTTCTTTATATACATCCCTTACACTTGGCAAATTATATTTTTCGGAGTTTTTAAAGAAGTCTCCTCGTAAGCCGAAAGGTCTCATTGAAGAAACTATCGACATAAATGATGTTTCGCCTTTTTCACGTACTTTTTTATATATTGCCACAAGATTATTGTTTCTAATAAATATATCACATCCATTCTCTAACATAGGTCTCGTAGCAGTGGATGTTATTTTACCTCGTTCATATGTGTTGATTGTACAATTTCCAGAATAGTCTCTATCCCACAAGAAGTAATTAACGCCACCCTTAATTTCTACACCCGGAAAGCAATCTGAAGCATCAGGGTAATCACAAATTACTTTTATCCGACTGTCGTGCAACATGGTGTTTCTGAAACTATCAAGTCCTCGGCCACCTGCAAACCATCTGGACGGAGTAATCATAGTTAAATAACGAGGCTTGAGTTTTTTTGCTTGCTCGATAAATCTGTGATAAATTGGAATAGCACTTGCTTGTGCACCGCCATCACTCAACTGATACGGCGGATTGCCGATTATGACATCAAATTTCATCTTAAATATCTCCTCCGGGTTGATCGTATGTATCCACTCATAAGCGTGGGTTTCCAGCTCATCCCCTCGCTCGTATTCACTTTCAGAGGCACCGCAGAACAGGCACTTGCCGTTCTGCCAGCGGTGCGGGATCCGCTTGTATCGGATATTGCCGCTGGTGTCCTCAAAATGCGTGATGGAATACTTGCTGTTGGGATACTTGGAACAATACACACTTCTTCGGGAGAGAAGGCTGGTTAATTCCGTGATGGCAATGCCATACAGCTGCTTGTGAAAAATGTGGTCGATGCGTTCCTGCAAATCCGGGATTTCCTCTTGTAAGCCCTCAATCAGCCGTTTGGCAATTTCCCGCAGGAACACCCCGGACTTGCAGGCCGGGTCGAGAAATGTGGCGCTGCTGTCATGCCACAGTTCTTCCGGCAGCATATCCAGCATCCGGTTTGCCACCTCCGGCGGTGTGAATACCTCATCGTTGGACAGATTCGCCAGACATGTGAGCACATCCGGGTTATACATGCTGCTATAAAAATCACTCATAATCCTGCACCCTCCTGTAATCGGTCAACGGATATTCCTTGATGGGCGGTGGGATAAATGCCTGAACTTCTTCGTCATACTCCCAGCCGATCATGAAAATATTCATCTCCTCCTCGTGTCCGTTCAGAAGCTCATCCAGTGCAAAATCACGGCGCTTCATCTGATTGCCTGTAACAAGGCTCCACTCTGCAAAAACAATAGGGGAACCGTCTGATTGGAGCATGGTGAGCGCATCTCCGCACAGAATGTTCTTGCGCAGGATAAACCGTACCGCCTCCCGGCACTGTTCGTTTGCCTGGGCTTTGGCATTGGCGGTATATTCCTTGTCCCAGATGTCAAACAGCCGCTGACGGCATTCCTCTGCGTTATCCTCCAAAATGTCAACTCCGTACAGACTGGTCATTGCCAGTACGGAGTACCGTTCATAATCAAAGGGGCTTTTCCTGTAACGACTTTTTACCACTGCCAGCTTCCGGCGAAGAACTTCCACAAGAAAATTCCCATTTCCGCAGGCAGGCTCTAAAAATCGGCTTTCTATTCGTTCTGTTTCCTGTTTTACAAGGTCGCACATGGCTTTTACTTCACGCTCGGCAGTAAATACCTCGCCGTGATCTGTCACACGCTGCTTTGACTTGACCTGTCGTTCTGCCATTTCTTTACACCTCATATATCCATGCGCTGACAGAAAGGTAACCACCTACAAGATGGTGTACCTTTTCGCAGGTGTATTTTTAGGTGTTTGAGAAATGGCAAAAAGACTTTTATTCACAGATTTTATATGGAAAAAGCCAGTGTTCTGTGGTATCATTTTCTTATAGCTAAAAAGCAAACATTTTACAGAAAGGTACACATTCCTGTAAAAACACCTGCTTACAATAATTTGGCTTTTTCGTAAATCTCTGCACGATAGCGGAAGGTAGAAAGTGGCATGCCACATAGCTTTGCAGCAGCTGTGCCGGTAATTTTTCCATTTTTCCATTGTTGGTATAGGTGATGGAAATTTTCCGGTAAAGGCTTTGGTGGGCGACCAAAGCGGACACCTCTGGCTTTAGCTGCGGCAATTCCTTCTGCTTGGCGCTGTCGGATATTGTTTCGCTCGTTTTCTGCCACAAAGGACAATACCTGCAGCACAATATCGCTGAGGAATGTCCCTAGCAGGTCTTTGCCCCGACGGGTATCCAGTAAAGGCATATCCAGCACCACGATGTCAATTCCTTTTTCCTTGGTCAGTATCCGCCATTGCTCCAGAATTTCAGAATAGTTACGCCCCAGACGGTCGATGCTCTTGATATAGAGCAGGTCGTCTTTTTTTAGTTTCCGTACCATTTTCCGGTACTGAGGACGTTCAAAATCCTTACCGGATTGCTTATCAACAAACAAATGTTTCCCCGGGATAGAAAGTTCTTTCAGTGCAAGAATCTGCCTGTCCTCATTCTGTTCTCTGGTGCTGACGCGGATATATCCATATAAATTTCCCATGACGTTTCCCTCCCTTTTTCCGACCGGGAAAACAGCTCCCGCACCGGATAAGTTTCATTTTCTATGGTACTGGATACTTCATGCTCCTGAATAAAAAGACTGTGAAAATGTCGAGTGCAGACCCGGCATTTTCACAGTCATCTCCCTATATCAGGCACTTTCCTTTTCGAGCTATGGCGTCTCCTACAGTCAGGTATGGATCGGCAAAAGGAGGACATGGAAACGCGTCCATTTCATAAAAAAACCGCTTGGCGAATGGAATCCATCCGCCAAGCGGTTTCAAGTGTCTTATTTGAATTTATCGATGATCTTATCAAGCCAGGAGCTCTTTCCTTTGTACTGCGCGCAGTCCTCTCCCATGAGGTGGGCGTAGTTCAGGAGGGCTTCTTTCTGCTCTTCCTTCAGGCGCTTTGGTACGGTGACTTTGACTTCCACGTACAGATTGCCCTTCCGGCTGGACTGGAGGTGCGGCATGCCTTCACCGATGATGCGGAAGCGGGTACCGCTCTGCGTGCCGGCGGGGATCTTGAGCTCGACTTCTTTGTCAAGGGTCTTGACCTTGATGGTGCTGCCAAGAGCGGCGACCGGGAAGGTGATGTCTACGCTCTTGTAGAGATCGTCCCCGTCACGCTCGAAGTCCGGATCGTCTTTGACGTAGATGTATACGTAGAGATCCCCCTTGGGGCCGCCGCGCTTGCCGGGTTCGCCCTCACCGGAGACGCGCATACGCACGCCGGTATCAGCACCGGCAGGGATATTCACTTCGATGGTCTTTTTCACGCGGATCGTGCCGGTGCCGCGGCATTCGGAGCATTTGTTTTTGATGATCTTGCCGCTGCCCTGACAGTGCTGGCAGGTGATGATATTCACCATCTGTCCGAAAGGCCCATTCCGTACCACACGCTGCTGGCCGGTGCCGTGACAGTCGGGGCAGGTCTCGATGGAGGAGCCTGGCTCGGCGCCGGTGCCGTGGCAGTGGCTACAGGTGTCATTCTTCGGTACGGTGAATTTCTTCTTGATACCGGTCGCTGCTTCGCGAAGGGTGATCTCCATATCATAGCGGAGGTCAGCGCCCTGCTCCGGACCATTGCTCCGTCTGCGTCCGCCGCCGGTGAACATGTCGAAGATGTCGCCCATGTCGAAGCCGCCAAAGCCACCCTGACCGCCGAAACCGCCAAAGCCTCCCTGTCCGAAGCCGCCGTAGCCCGCGCCGCCGCCGCTGGCCGCCTGCGTGAAAGCATCGTGTCCGAGCTGGTCGTACTGCGCTCTCTTGTCCGCATCGGAGAGGACGTGGTAGGCTTCATTGACTTCCTTGAATTTTTCTTCCGCGGCTTTTGGATTGTCTTTATTCAGATCCGGATGGTACTTGCGTGCCAGCCGGCGATATGCTTTCTTGATCTCATCGTCTGAGGCGCTTTTATTGACGCCCAGCACGTCATAGTAATCTCTGCTGTCTGCCATTCTTTTCTATCCTCAAAGAAATTAGGGAAACGCTGATTAAATCGCAGAGTCAGATTTTACAAAAATTTTTATACATAGCTTCGTCATAACCTTCCTTACATAGCTCGCTATTCGCGTCAGGTGATTCCTCGCTATGCATAAAAATTCAAGAGTAAAATCTGACAACGATTGAATCAGTGTTTCCTTAGAAATGCCTCAAAAGGTCCTGAAGGCTCCGCTCTCTTCCCGTTTTCTGGAAATCCGTAGAACCTTCAGAACCTTCTGAGTTTCTCTATGATGATCCCCTTGCAGGAGATCAATTATTTCTTGTCGTCGTCTACGACCTTGTAATCGGCATCGACTACATTGTCATCGGCTTTCTTGGCACCTGCCTGAGGTCCCTGCTGCGGGCCCTGCTGAGCGCCTGCCTGCTGCTGCGCCTGCTGTGCCTGCTGGTACAGTTTTTCGGTGAGTTCATGCAGCGGCTTGGTGAGTGCTTCCGCATCGGCTTTGATCTTCGCGGTGTCATCGCCTTTGAGGCTTTCTTTCAGGGCAGCGATGGCGTCATTGACTTCTTTGACTTTGGCAGCATCTGCTTTGTCGCCCAGTTCTTTGACCGTCTTTTCTGCCTGATAAATCAGCGCTTCTGCATTGTTCTTGGCTTCGATGCCTTCCTTACGCTTCTTATCTTCTTCTTCATGCGCCTTTGCGTCGTCCTGCATCTTCTGGATTTCTTCATCAGAGAGGCCGGTGGAAGAGGTGATATCGATCTTCTGTTCCTTGCCGGTGCCGAGGTCTTTTGCAGAAACGTGGACGATGCCGTTCGCATCGATGTCGAAGGTGACCTGAATCTGCGGTACGCCCCGTGGAGCCGGCGGGATGTCGGAGAGCTCGAAGCGGCCGAGGGTCTTGTTGTCAGCTGCCATCGGACGTTCACCCTGGAGGACATGGATGTCTACAGACGGCTGGTTATCTGCTGCGGTGGAGAATACCTGAGACTTGGAGGTCGGGATGGTGGTATTTCTCTTGATCATGGTCGTGAAGACACCGCCCAGAGTTTCGATACCGAGGGACAGCGGGGTGACATCGAGGAGAAGGACGTCTTTGACTTCGCCTTTGAGGACGCCGGCCTGGATGGCAGCACCGACAGCGACGGATTCATCCGGGTTCACGCCCTTGGACGGTTCCTTGCCGAATTTATTCTTGATGAGTGTCTGTACTGCCGGGATACGGGAAGAGCCGCCAACCAGAAGGACTTTATCGATATCGCCGACGGAAAGGCCTGCATCCTTCATCGCAAGGTCGATCGGTTCTACCGTCGCCTGTACGAGGTCTTCGGTGATTCTGTCAAATTCTGCGCGGGTCAGGGTCGCATCGAAGTGAACCGGCTGACCATTGGAGTCTATGGTGATGAATGGCAGGTTGATATCCGTGCTCATGACGGAGGACAACTCGATCTTCGCTTTTTCGCCTGCTTCCTTCAGTCTCTGGTTCGTCATCGGGTCACGTTTCAGTTCGAAGCCGTTCTGTGCTTTGAATTTTTCAGCGATCCAGTCCATGACGCGGGCATCGAAATCGTCGCCGCCGAGATGACCGTTGCCGTTCGACGCTTCGACTTCAAAGACACCGTCAGCGAGGTTCAGGATGGATACATCGAAAGTACCGCCGCCGAGATCGTAGACGAGGAAGCGATGTTCTTTGCCGTCTTTGATCTTATCGAGGCCGTAAGCCAGCGAGGATGCGGTCGGTTCGTTGATGATACGAAGGACATTCAGCCCTGCGATCTTGCCGGCATCCTTGGTCGCCTGACGCTGTGCATCGGTGAAATAAGCCGGGCAGGTAATGACTGCGTCGGTGACTTTTTCGCCGAGATAGGCTTCTGCATCAACCTTCAGCTTCTGCAGGATCATCGCGGAGATTTCCTGCGGGGTATAGGATTTGTCATCGATGGTGACTTTGTAGTCGCTACCCATGTGACGTTTGATGGAAACGATGGTGCGATGCGGGTTCGATACCGCCTGGCGTTTTGCCAGCTGGCCGACGAGGCGTTCACCGGTCTTGGAGAAGCCGACGACAGACGGGGTCAGACGAGAACCTTCCGCATTCGGAATGACGACAGGCTCGCCGCCTTCCATGACGGCAACAACAGAGTTTGTAGTCCCCAGATCGATACCAATAACTTTTGACATTTGAAATGTCCCCTTTCTTTCTATTGTACTTACTATTTGTACTCACAAAATGCTATATAGAGAAATGGAATCGCAAAGCGTCCCATTGATTAGCCGTTATGTACGACCTGCACCTTCGCTACGCGGAGCACGCTGTCTTTGTACATGTATCCCTTTTGGAAGACCATGGCGACGGTTTCATCGTCCTTGTCATCGGCTGGGGTCATCATGACAGCTTCATGGAAATGCGGGTCAAAAGGTTTCCCCAGCGCTTCGATTTCCTTCACGCCGAAGCCTTCCATGATCTTGACGAACTGTTTCTGCAGGAGCTCGAAGCCCTGTACATACGCCGCGCCGCCTTCATCTTTTTTCATATGCGCAAGCGCCAGCTCGAAATTATCCAGCACCGGCAGGAATGCTTTCAGCGTCTCTGCGGTATGGGTATCCGCAGCTTTCGCTTCCGCTTCTCTGGTGCGACGGCGGAAATTATCAAAATCCGCCTGCAGTCTGACATACTGGGAAAGAGCCGTAGCCAGCTTGGACTCTGCTGCCTCCGCCTTGCTCTTGGCTTCTTCTGCCGCTTTCTTCGCCTCTCCCAGCTGATCCATCAGGTCATCTACGGGAGACGGTTTCTTTTCTTCTTTGGCTTCGGTTTCTTTCATCGGTTCTTCGACGTCGACTTTCTTCTTATCTTCTTTCATCCAGGAGCCTCCTATGTTTTCCCTTTTAATAACAGATCCAGTCGCTGCTGCATGAAGCGCATCATGCCGACGATGCGGCTGTACTGCATCCGTGTCGGTCCTAAGACAGCCACGGAGCCGATGACCCGGCCGCCGGAGGTAAACTGCGCTCTGACAACGGACAGATCCGAGAGCGACTTCATCGGATTCTCTGTCCCGATATGCACGGCGATAGGCTGATCGGAAGAGGAAAGAAGCATGCTTTCGAGCATGTCTCTCTGCTCTAAGAGATTCAGTATATCCTGCATCTTTTCTACATTTTTAAACTCCGGCTGCTCGATCAGCTGCGAAGCCCCGCCGGCGTAGACCTCTTTCTGCGGGCTCACCGCTTTCTGCAGTGCTTGGAAAACCGACAGATACGGTGTCAGATCCTTCTCTACCTCTCTCTGGAAAGAGAGGATCATCTCTTCGTCCGTATGGTCGATCTCCCTGCCATGCAGGAAATGATTCAGCTTATCCGCGAGGAGCTGCATCTCATCGAAGGAGAAGCCTTTCGGAATATCCACCACCGCATTCGACACATCGCCCTGATCCGTCACGACAAGGAGGATCGCCCGACTGCCATCGAGCGGAAGGAAACGAACATAGTTGAATTTCTTCTTCTGTCCCGCAGAAGCCGCGACGGAAAGCGTATGCGTCAGCATCGCGACGGCTTTCGCCATGTTCCGGAAGATTTCTTCCTGACGGTTCACATGATCCATCAGCATGTGGTCGATCATATGCTCCTCTTCCGAAGAAACCGGAGCGGGCTGCATCAGCCAGTCCACATAAAAACGGTATCCTTTGATCGAAGGGATGCGACCCGCGGAGGTATGCGGCTGCTCAAGGTAGCCTTCATCCTCTAAGTCCTGCATCTCATTTCGGATCGTCGCGCTCGATACGCCCAGGTCATACTTCCGTGCGATCGTGCGCGAACCGACAGGCTCGGCCGTGTCTGCATAGTCCTGCACCACCGCCCATAGGACGCGCCGTTTTCTTTCATTCAGTTCATTCACACCATGTCCGGTGCTTTCTTGATTGATTCTACGTGCCATATGTATCACCTGAATTTATTAGCACTCATTATCTCCGAGTGCTAACTTACGATATTAGAATAGCATTCACCTAGGGGAATGTCAAGGATATTTTCGATTTCTTCCGGAAAAACGGGGGTAATGGTTTGAGGGTTCAGGGTTTAGGGTTCAGGTGCGGCGCATAAAATAATAGAAGCGCCGCGAATATTTATGGGGCGATGCCCGAAGGTTTGCGATGGCAGGTTTCCCTCGTATCGTCAGCCCCCCTTGCGGGGAATGCTATTAAGTTAAGCGGCAGAACGTTCTTAGCTCCCCATCGGGGGAGATCCCCGATGGGGAGAGGGGGCTACGTAGCGGTATTGCATGAAAGTGTTGGAATATCGATAGCATCGGACTATTCAACATAGCACGCTATACCGCTGGCATGCCCCATCTCGCTTTTCTCGAAATGGCGTCTCACTGGATTTTAGCGTCGCTGCGCTCCTAAAAATCCAGTTCGCTTGCACATATTGCCTTCGGCACTTCCCCTGAAGGGGGAAGCAAGACGTTACGTAGCTAACGATTTCCTTAAAACTTAATAGCCTTCCCCTCTAGGGGAAGGTGCCCCGTAGGGGCGAATAGGGCACAGGCGGTATGAAAGACAGATGAGAAATGCAGAGAAGTGCGCGACACATGTGGGGAAAGCGTGAGTCTTAGGCCGCGAATGACAAAGATTTCTCGCTTGCGCTCGAAATGACGATACGGGAGTCCGATGTCTCCTAGTCTCTTAGTCACTTGAATCATCTAATACCTGCTTTCAAACTTTATGTCCCCCCTCAAACCGTCCGGCGCGGATTTCTTCTTCCTTGCAGAGCACGCCAAAAAAAGCTGCCTTTGGGCAGCTTTTTCTATCACACGGTTTCGCCAAGCTTGATTCTTCGGATGGCTTCTTTCGCAGCCCGCTGGGCTGCTTCTTTTTTATTCTTTCCGATGCTCTCGCCCATAACTTTGCCATTGATGTGGATTTCCATCCAGATGGTCTTGTCGTGAGCCGGGCCTTCGTCCTTGGTGACGACATAGGAGATATTCACATCTCCGTGCTTCTGCACCATTTCCTGCAGGTCAGACTTGTAGTCATGGTCATAGTCTCCCTGATCGATCAGATCGAGAAATTTCTTCATGTGACCCAGGATGAAGCGGGATGCCACTTCATAGTTGTTATCGAGATAGATCGCACCGATGACCGCTTCGAAGGCATCGCCTAAGATCGAGATTCGGCTTCGGCCGCCGGACATTTCTTCTCCGCGGCCAAGACGCATGTAGTCGCCCACGTGGAATTTTGCCGCGCATTCAGCGCAGGAAGGCTTGCAAACGACGCTCGCCTTCGCACGGGTCAGTTCCCCTTCCGGCCAGCTGGGGAAACGCAGGAAAAGGTATTCCCCGATGACCAGATCCAGGATGGCATCGCCTAAGAATTCCAGCCGTTCATTATCATGGATGACTTCATTTTTATGTTCATTCGCATACGAGGTATGGGTGAGTGCTGTATTGAGAAGTTGTGCATTCTGCACGGGAATTTCATTTTCCGCAGCAAACTTTTCAATTTCTGCCATACGGTTTCTTCTTCTCATTTCAGCATGTCTCATTCTTCATAGCGCCTCATAATGACAACGGCATTGTGTCCGCCAAAGCCGAACGCATTGGACATGGTCACATCGACTTTACGGTCTTCCGGGCCTTCAGCGGCGTAGTGAAGGTCGCATTCCGGATCCGGAGTCTGAAGGTTCAGTGTCTGATGGACTTTGTTATTCATGATAGAGAGTACGCAGACGACAGCTTCGATCGCACCGGCAGCACCCAGAAGATGGCCGGTCATGGACTTGGTGGAGTTCACGACGATGTCATAGGCATGCTGACCGAGGACTTCTTTGATCGCCTTGGTTTCATTCTTATCATTGAGACCGGTGGAGGTGCCGTGTGCATTGATGTAGTCGATATCTTCCGGAGAAATCCCCGCATCCGCGATGGCATTCTTCATGCAGCGGGCTGCGAGTTCGCCGCCCGGACGCGGAGCGGTGATGTGGTAGGCATCGCCATTCGTACCATAGCCGATGACTTCTGCATAAATGTGCGCGCCTCTCTTCTTCGCGTGTTCGAGTTCTTCAAGAATGAGGACGCCGCTGCCTTCGCCGAGGACGAATCCGTCACGACGTACATCAAAGGGGCAGGAGGCTTCTTCCGGCGGGCATTCGCGGGAAGAGAGCGCATGCATGGCAGCAAAGCCAGCCATCGGTGTCTTTGCGACAGCCGCTTCGGTGCCGCCGGCAAACATCACATCCGCATCCCCCCACTGGATCATGCGGGTCGCTCTGCCAAGGGCATTGTTACCGGAAGCGCAGGCGGTGACGTCGGTCAGGACCGGTCCCTGCAGACCGAAGGTGATGGAAACCATGCCGGAGGCCATGTTCGCGATCATCATCGGGACTGCGAATGGATTCACCTTTCCCGGGCCGCGTTTTTCGATGCGTTCCACGGTATCTTCCATGGTCTTGATCCCGCCGATGCCGGTACCGATGATGGTGCCGACGCGGTTCGGATCTTCTGCGCTCATATCGAGCTTTGCATCTTCGATGGCCATTTTCGCTGCAGCGACAGCGAACTGGGCATTTCTATCCATGTGACGGACGGTCTTCTTGTCGCCCACATATTTGACAGGGTCGAAATCTTTGACTTCGCCTGCGATCTTGACCGGGAAATCCGTCGCATCAAATTCAGTGATCGGTGTTACACCGGATTTGCCCGCCAAAAGGGCATCCCAAAATGCATCGACACCGATACCGACGGGGGAAACCACACCCATGCCAGTCACTACTACTCTTCTTCTTTCCATAAAAAGGGCACCTCTCTTATAAACTTCTTTCAAACATTCTTTATCGCATGTTAGGTTTTTAAGCCAAAAATTATAGGACTTGAAAAGGCAAGACTCCGCCTGTTTCAAATCCATCACGCATGGACAAAACCTCAAAAAAACGAACCACGACGGTCATTCGCTTTTTTGAAATATTCTCCCCCAAAGGAAGTCATATGGCATGCCGGAGGGGATATCCCTCCGGCTTCCAATATGATGTTGAAATGCGAATGCGCATTACATCTGGCTGTCGATGTAGTCTACAGCGTTCTTTACGGTCTTGATCTTTTCAGCAGCATCATCCGGGATTTCGATGTCGAATTCTTCTTCAAATGCCATGATCAGTTCAACGATATCCAGGGAATCAGCGCCGAGGTCATCGATGAAAGTGGAGTCGATGGTGACATCGGCTTCGCTAACGCCCAGCTGGTCAACAACGATCTTCTTTACTCTGTCAAAAGTGCTCATTACTCATTTCACCACCTTTCTCATAGAAGACAGACGTCTCCTTATATTGTACCCTACTGATTATATTACATAACCATTCCGCCGTCCACCTTTAAAACCTGTCCGGTGATATAACTTGCATCATCGGAAGCCAGGAAGGAGACAGCTTTGGCGACGTCTTCGGCAAGACCCATGCGTCCGAGCGGGATAGCTGTCAGCATGGCTTCTTTATTCTTTTCCGGGATGGCATCGGTCATGTCAGTCGCGATGAAGCCCGGTGCGACTGCATTGACGCGGATATTTCTAGCAGCGAGCTCCTTGGCGCAGGCCTTGGTGAGGCCGATGACACCTGCTTTTGCAGCTGCGTAGTTCGCCTGGCCGATATTGCCCATGATGCCGACTACGGATGCGATATTGATGATGGAGCCTTTCTTCTTTCTCATCATCATCTGCGCAGCGGCTTTGATGGTGAGGAAATCACTCTTGAGATCCGTCGAGAGTACGGCATCCCAGCTTTCTTCTTTCATACGGATGAGAAGTCCGTCGCGGGTGATCCCTGCGTTATTCACAAGGACGTCCAGCTGACCGAATTCTTCCTTGATGGTCTTGAAAATGCGGTCTACATCTTCTGCTTTGGAGACATCGCCCTGAATGGTGAAGGCTTTGCCGCCAGCGGCTTCGATTTCTCCCTTGACAGCTTCTGCGGCAGCCTGGCTGCCGGCATAGTTCAGTGCGACAGCATAGCCTTTGGCAGCCAGTGTGAGCGCGATGGCTCTGCCGATGCCGCGGGATGCGCCCGTGACGAGAGCGGTCTTTTCGATAGTTTCCATAATTATTCTCCCTTCAGTGCAGCCACGACTTCATCGATGGTAGCTGCATCTTCTGCATGGTGGCAAGGTACGGAACGATCGATCTTCTTCATGAAGCCGGTCAAGACCGTGCCAGGGCCGGCTTCGACCGTCATATCGACGCCGCCGGCGATCATGTTCCGGATGGATTCTTCCCAGTGAACCGGATGCGCTGCCTGATCGACCAGGTTCTTGCGGATGTCGTCCGCCTTTGTTTCTTCTTTCGCATTAACATTGGCCACGACAGGGATGGTGGTGTCATGGATGTCGATCTTATCAAGCACTTCTTTCAGTCGAAGAGCGGCCGGTTCCATCAGGGTGGAATGGAATGGTGCGCTGACCTTCAGCATGATGGCACGGCGAGCGCCTGCTTCTTTCAGTGCTTCGCAGGCTTTCTCGACAGCTGCTGTCGCACCAGCGATGACGACCTGCCCCGGGCAGTTGAAATTGACCGCCTGAACAGGAAGGTCTTCGGTGGAGACTTCGCCGCAGACTTTCACGATGGTTTCCGGAGTGGAACCGATGACAGCTGCCATGCCGCCTTCTCCCAGCGGTACCGCTTCCTGCATGAAGCGGCCGCGCAGATGGACGGTATGCACGGCATCCGCGAAGGAGATCGCACCCGCTGCGACCAGCGCAGAGTATTCACCAAGGCTATGGCCTGCTGCGATATCCGGCGTGAGGCCGTGCTCCTTCAGCACCTGCCATACAGCGACGCTCGCCGTCAGGATGGCCGGCTGGGTGAATTCGGTCTTCATCAGCTCGGTATCCGGGCCTTCGAACATCATTTTGGAAATCGAGAAGCCGAGCGTTTCATCCGCTTCTTTGATCAGGGCTTTGACAGAATCATATTTTTCACACAGATCCTGTACCATGCCCACCTTCTGAGAGCCCTGTCCAGGGAACAGAAATGCAGTTTTCATGTTGTCACACTCCATTTATATGATAAATATTTTTATTGATTGGGATGAAAAGGGACTAGTGACTAGTGGCTAGGGATTAGGGATTAGTAGCTAGGGATTAGTGGCTAGGGATTAGGAGTCTCAAGTGACTAGTGGCTGGTGACTTGAATGCCACTTTCAGGCATCGCCACTATATAAACTTCGCGGCGCTTAGATCCTTCGACTCAGTTCTCCTGTTTCAGATAAGCCATTTTTAACATACGACGTTTTTCTCCGCTCAGGATGACGAAATGCGCCGCACCACAACCCTGAACTCATCAACATGAACCCTTTTCCCTATTTTACATCCATCTCATGACATCGCAGCCCCAGGTAAGGCCGGCGCCGAAACCAGTCAGGACGACGTAGTCGCCATGCTTCACGCGTCCGGCGCGGACGACTTCATCAAGCGCGATGCCGACGGACGCAGCCGATGTATTGCCATAGCGATTGACATTCACATACATACGCTCCTCTGACAGAGCCAGACGCTTGGCGATCGCCTGAATGATGCGGTTATTCGCCTGATGGGCGATGAACATATTGATATCTTCCTTCGTAATGCCGGCGGCTTCCAGCGTCTTCAGCGTGGTCGCACCCATGTGACGGACAGCGGCTTTGAAGACCTCCGGTCCTTCCATATGGATGTAGATACGGCCGGAATCAATGGCGCGGTGGGTGACCGGTTCAGCGACGCCGCTTGCCGGGATATTCAGGATCTTCCCAAGGCTGCCGTCTGAGCCGAGATCCGAAGCCAGAAGGCCATAGCCATCTTCGACCTTCCCGATGACAGCAGCCCCTGCCCCATCACCGAAAAGGATGCAAGTGGAGCGGTCCTGCCAGTTCACGAGGCGGGAAAGGATTTCCGCGCCGATGATCAGGATGTGCTTGTACATCCCTGCTTTCACCAGATTCGATGCCAGAGCTACTGCATAGATGTAGCCCGAGCAGCCGGCGGAAATATCCATCGCACCGGCATGCTTGCAGCCGAGCTTATCCTGCACCATGCAGGCTGTGGATGGCACCACATAGTCCGGAGATGCCGTCGCTACGATGATGTAGTCGATGTCATCTGCGGTAAGGCCCGCCATTTCCAGTGCCGGAAGAGCCGCCTTCACGCAAAGATCGGAAGTCGTCTCCGACCGGGAAGCGATATGTCTGGTCTCGATGCCCGTGCGGGTGCGGATCCACTCATCACTGGTATCGACCATTTTTTCAAGGTCTGCATTGGAAAGAATCTTCTCCGGTGCATAATGACCGGTACCCAAGATTCCTGCAGAACATAATTCACTCATATATAATGTCCTTTCCGTTCGTTGAAAAGAATTTTTGGTGACTAGCAGCTAGGGATTAGGGATGGGGAGTCAAGACGTTCTGCTATTCAAAGCCGCATCGGGAAGGGAGACCTCACCAATGGCGCTCGGATACTACCGTAAATCGCCCGCTTGAAACACATTTCCCCACTCTCTTTCATACCGCCAGTGCCCTATCCGCCCCTTCGGGGCACCTTCCCCTCGAGGGGAAGGCGATTCCTATCAAGCAACAAAGCTGCCACCCTCATGCCTCATTATTTTCCATCTGCTTCAGCGCATCCATGACTATCTCATCCAGATGCTCCTGACAGACGCCCATCGCCATATGGATGGCATTCTTGATCGCTTTCGCCTTCGAAGCGCCATGACAGATAATGAGGCCGCCTTTGATGCCCATGAGCGGCGCACCGCCGTACTCTGCATAGTCGAGAGGCTTTGCCATGTATTTCTTCAGTGCCGGCTTCAGGAGCAGCCCACCGATCTTCGCACGGAGCCCTCCCTGCATGACAGCATTCTTCAAAAGGGCAGCGACCAGCTTCCCGGCGCCTTCCCCGAATTTCAGGACCACATTCCCTGTAAATCCATCCGTGACGATGACATCGAACTCCCCTGTCATGACATCGCGGCCTTCGGCATTGCCCGCAAAAGGAATGACCTTCTGTGTGGAAAGCGCCTCATTCGCTTCCGTCACGAGGGGGCTGCCCTTCGTCGCCTCTTCCCCGATATTGAGAAGTCCGATCTTCGGCTCCTTGATGCCAGCGACCTTCGTCGCATAGATATAGCCCAGAAGTGCATTCTGGATATACGTCTCCAGCTTCGGCTGCGCGCTCGCGCCGGAATCGATCAGATACGTATAGCCGCCCTTCTGGTTTGGGATCGGCGTCAAGATGGCCGGACGCTCGATGCCCCTGATGCGGCCGATACCGAGAAGCCCGGCCGTCACGGCTGCCCCGGTCGATCCGGGAGCCACGAGAGCCCCGCACTCCCCCTCTCGCACCAGACGCGCGCCAACAGAGACAGACGCATCCTTCTTCTTGCGATACGCCAGCCCGGGATGCTCTCCCATCTCGATCACTTCAGAAGCATGATGAATCTCGATCAGAGGATTCTGATCCTCATGATGCTTCTCCAGAATGGAACGGATCCGTGCCTCATCTCCTACGAGAACGACCGGCACTTGGTATTCCTTCACCGCCTGAATGGCGCCAAGCACGATTTCCAGCGGCGCAAAATCACCGCCCATCGCATCAACAGCTATTTTTTTCACAGGATGCCTCCATTACTGCAGGATCTGCATAATAAATTTTGCGCGGTATACTTCTTTTTCACCGTCAAAGAAACTGATATAGATATGTTTTTTATTCCCTCTGACCAGTACGATCCGCCCTTTCACGACAAGCGCCGTGCCCGGCTTGACAGCGATCTTATACTTGATATTTCCGACCTGCGTCGGAGCGAAAGGCACACCGGCCAGCGACTCGGCGAAGGCAGCAGCTGCGCCATATAATTTTTCCGCAGCCACCACACCGAGACTATCCGCCATCTCCTCGCTGGTCTGAAAAAGACCCACGCCTTTGACGCCGATATCCTTATCTAAGATCTGCAGCCCGCGCGCCTCCGGACTTCCTGCCACGAGGTGCTCCATACGGTCACGCATCTGCGGGATGCCAAGTGCCTGTCGGTCCAGTCGGATCGTAGCTCTTGATACAGAAAATTTCTCTGCCAGATCTCCATCTGTCAGACATGGATGTTGGCGGAGCAGGCTCTGTATCGCATCGCGTCTTTGGGTTTTATCCATTTTGAAATTTCTGCTCATTTTTATCACCTGCTGATAATACTATATCACAAGCAGTCAAGGATTGCACGGAGAAATTGAAAAAGAGCAAATCCTTCCTTTGGTGGCATATACAGGAAATCGAATCTCTTTCATATGCCTTCGATTTTCATCGATATTTTGGGCGATTCAGCGCAATCGTTGATTAAATTTTCATTAACCCAAAAGATTTTCAAAAGGAGTCTCGGAAGGATTCTCTCAGATGAGCTTCTGTTCATATAAGGAAAAACGCCCACATTGACTGACTTTTTTCGCCTTCAGTTTTATCACCAGGTGATAATTCAAACATATATCGATTTTCGTTTATCTGAAATTCAAGATTGTTTAAAAACTTATCCATTGACTTATTTCATCTCATGGCATAAACTACAGTAAATACAGGATACTTCATGCTTGCTATTTTGTCAAACATATCTGTGATACCGTATAGTTATTTAAAAGTGAGATTTGTAGAATATTTAGGAGAAAATCACATGAAATTACCAGCATTACACATTGGCAACCTGACCGCTACCGTACCGATCGTACAGGGAGGCATGGGCATCGGCGTCAGCCTCTCTGGCCTCGCAAGTGCCGTAGCCAATGAAGGCGGTGTAGGTGTCATCTCTGCTGCCAACGTAGGCTTCAATGAACCAGACTTCAAAACAAATACAGTAAATGCCAACCTTCGCGCACTGAAATCTGAGCTGCTGAAAGCCAGAGAAAAAGCCAAGACCGGCATCATCGGCGTGAACATCATGTCCAAAGGCCATCACTATGAAGACTATGCCCGCTACGCCGCTGAAAACGGTGCAGACATCATCTTCTCCGGCGCCGGACTTCCTGCCGACCTCCCCTCCTGCGTAGAAGGCACCGACACCAAGATCGCCCCGATCATCGGCTCCCCGAAAGCAGCCCGCGTCATCCTGAAACTGTGGGAACGCCACCATCACCGCACCGCCGACATGGTCGTCATCGAAGGCCCGAAAGCCGGCGGCCATCTCGGCTACACCAGAGAACAGGTCAAAGAACACGAAAGCGACGGCTATGAGAAGGAAATCAAAGAAATCCTTGCTGTTGTCAAAGATTTCGAAGAAAAATTCGAAAAAAAGATCCCCGTCATCTTCGGCGGCGGCGTCTTCGACAAGAAAGACATCGAGCACTACCTCTCCCTCGGCCTCTCCGGCGTGCAGATGGCGACCCGTTTCGTCGCCACCAAAGAATGCGACGCCGCTGACGAATTCAAACAGATGTATGTGAATGCCAAAGAGAGCGACGTCACCATCGTACAGAGCCCGGTCCACATGCCAGGCCGCGCACTCCTGAACCCCTTCGTCAAAGCCTTCACCGAGCACCGCATCCCGCCGCAGGGCTGCTTCCACTGCCTCAAGACCTGCGACCCGGCGACCACCCCCTACTGCATCACCATGGCCCTCATCCGCGCTGTCCACGGTGATGTCGACCACGGTCTCGTTTTCTGCGGTGCGAATGCCTATCGCATCAATAAGATCACGACCGTCCATGAGCTCATCCAGGAACTGACACAGGACTAATCGCTGGCGACTGATGACTGGTGACTGGTAACTGGTGAGTAGACATCAGACTTTAGACATGATAAAACGCTATCCACATTTTCGTGGATAGCGTTTTTTGTTATGAGGTTATATTTCAGGAAACAGACCCGCCTGCACTGCGAATGACTTCTTCCACATAAGGAATGCTGCTCCTCGTCACTTGCGCGATCATTTCCTTCGGCATTTGGATTTTGACCAGGCTCAGGATGGTTTCTCGTTTCTCTCCTTCCACGCCCTCTGCGCGTCCTTCTGCACGTCCTTCTGCGCGTCCTTCTGCCAGGCACTGGCGTTTCCACTGCTGCAGTTCTCTTGCGTATGTCATATATTCTCGCCTCGTTTCTTCATGTTTTTTCACACGAATGACTTCCTGATTCACTTCTTGGGTAAAAGCACCCTCTGCCATCATTCCGAACGAAGTCGAGAAATCTTTGTTGCCATCCGCTTCCTTTTCTGCTCCGCATTTTCGTGGATCGCATTTTTTGTTATGAGGTTATATTTCAGGATACAGACCCGCCTGCACTGCGAATGACTTCTTCCACATAAGGAATGCTGCTCCTCGTCACTTGCGCGATCATTTCCTTCGGCATTTGGATTTTGACCAGGCTCAGGATGGTTTCTCGTTTCTCTCCTTCCACGCCCTCTGCGCGTCCTTCTGCACGTCCTTCTGCGCGTCCTTCTGCCAGGCACTGGCGTTTCCACTGCTGCAGTTCTCTTGCGTATGTCATATATTCTCGCCTCGTTTCTTCATGTTTTTTCACACGAATGACTTCCTGATTCACTTCCTTCGTAAAGGTGCCTTCCGCCGCCTTGCCATCCACGTAGCGCAGGAAAGCCGCGATATCGGGATCCAGCGTATCACTCTTGCCTTTGCTGTTCAAAAAGATCTTGGTCGCCTGATCTCCAAGTTCCAATGTTTTATCTTCGATGCAGAGATTCCTGAATGTGTACATCGGCCGTCCCTGATCAAAGGGGTCAAAGGTACAAATGAAGATGATGAATGATTCCTTCAGATCCTGATAATACTGTCCCTTCTCCGTCTCATCCATGTCGATCATGCCCTGATAATAGCGGGTGCGCTTCGGCAGCTCACTGTCCGTGCCACTGGTGCACTGCATCTCAATATCATAGATGCGTCCCTGTTCGTCATGTACATACACATCAAGACGAACACTTTTACTGTCATAGTTCACGTCGATCGACTTTTCAGTTTCCGGGAAAGAAATCTCCGTAATGCGTATATGGAGAATTTTCTCAATCAGCTGCTTGCAGATTCGCTGATTTCTCATCACCTTCTGAAACAGAAAGTTATCGCAAATCGTCAGCTCTTCCCACGTCTTGATTTTCGGCAAGGGCACCACCGCCTTTCTTCTATCCCTATTCTACCAAAAGAAGAAAAAGAAAGCGATAGATCTATCACTTTCTTTTTAGGGAACCACTGCTGAGAAAGGCTTTCGCTTTAGGCGGCGGTGTCTACGATAAGAAAGACATCGAGCACTACCTCTCCCTCGGTCTCTCCGGCGTGCAGATGGCGACTCGTTTCGTCGCCACCAAAGAATGCGACGCCGCTGACGAATTCAAACAGATGTATGTGAATGCCAAAGAGAGCGACGTCACCATCGTACAGAGCCCGGTCCACATGCCAGGCCGCGCACTCCTGAACCCCTTCGTCAAAGCCTTCACCGAGCACCGCATCCCGCCGCAGGGCTGCTTCCACTGCCTCAAGACCTGCGACCCGGCGACCACCCCCTACTGCATCACCATGGCCCTCATCCGCGCCGTCCACGGCGATGTAGACCACGGCCTCGTCTTCTGCGGTGCGAACGCCTATCGCATCAATAAGATCACGACCGTCCATGAGCTCATTCAGGAGCTGACACAGGACTAAATCAAAAAAACGCTATGAGCTTTGATATGATCCCCCTAAAGCAGACAAGGCAAATAACCAAACTGCTTTAGGGGGATTTTTTTAATGGCCAAAAGGAAACATTCAGCAGATTGGATGGTTGCCAGAGTGAGCGAATATCTTTCCGGCAAAGGATCTTACCGACAAATCGATCGGGCAAATGGGATATCCATGCAGAGTCTTCGTGGCTGGGTAAGGAAAGACGAGGAACAGGACAAGCGCTCCTTCGACGATTTGAAGTAAGGACGCCAATGGAGGTTCTTGCGGCGGCTCTCACTGCGAAGCTCTAGGAGCCGTTCCCGATGGCTGAGAACAGACGGATGCAGACATACAAAGCGGAATCCGCGGCATAACAAAATGCCGCAAATCCCATGTGGGTGCTCAAACACCAACATGGGATTTACGGCTATACATTTTTTAGATATTTGCCATGTCTACCTTGACAGGGGCTGATCCCTTCTGTCCGCTTTTGTTTCCATCAAAAACCACCAAAGTGCGACGCACTTGCGTGATCTGCCAAACCAAGACCTGCCTGCATCACCTGGAGAAGGCCGTTGCATTGACACGTCAAGCGCCGATTCTTTTCTTCAAGCCCCAGCCAGTAGCTCGCCGGCTTCCCTTGGAAGAAGGCCTCTTTCAAAGGCACTGTCTGTACATCGCCCTCCATTGTGTTCTGATTCTGTTCTCCTTCTTTTCTTGTGTTCTCGATTTCTTCCAACCGTTGTAAGCCAGGCTTGGTGCGTCGGTTCGTATTCATGATCTTTTTTCTCAGATCAGCAGGTGGCTGAGCTAAGAGGTAATCATTATAGACGCCAATGGCACTGGCGATTCGTGGATCCAGAAAATTCAGTGGCACATCCTCATCAAGGGCAGCTTTCATAGCATATCGGTTGGCCTCCGCCTGCATATACACTTTCGGCCCCAGCAGGATCGAATGCTGCTTCCCCTCCGGGTCGTAAAAAGCCTGCGCCTTGCAGATTTTATTCAATAAAGCTGCGACGGACAAGGTGACGGAAAGATATGACGTCTGCCCAAGGCAAATGATCGCATATTGGGGCGGCATGATGCACAACCCTGTCACCGCAAACAAGTCTATGTATCCCATGGAGGGCGAGAGGATCTGCATTTCGATCTTTGCAAAAGCATGCCCGTCCGCCAGACGATATCCGTGTTCCGATTCCTCATAGGGATTCCCTCCATACGTGACCCCCTTGCACTCTGCCAGTGATGACGCATATCTCAGAAACATAGTATTCGCTTCTATATAGTGTCTGCACTTAGTTCCATCACTATAGCAGACCTGGCAGCTCGCGATTTTCTTCCCATCGCACTGTTGAAATGGCTCTGGCTTGATGCCCAGGATTCTCTGACTCATCGGATTCAATATATCTATCGTCTCATTCATCATGATGATTCACCTGAAATCTATGTAATAAGAAAAAATGAGTATACCTCTTTATGAACCTATTTTAGCATATCATCAGACTCTTATACAATATATCGCAGTTTTCCAAATTCACTCACTCCAGATAGTGCTTCGAGCATACAAGATATGCATAAAAATACATACCTCGTATGCTTAAATGAATCTATTCAAATCATAATAGAGCTGTCTCTGTATATTTATTGCATATTTATCCATTTTAATTTACTAGCACTCTCTCGAAACGAGTGCCAAGAAATTCTTTATAAATCGTCATCGTTTTTCTTTATAGCTGATCTTATGAAACCAATCCCCCCAAAAAACATGCAAAAAAAACAGCCCACCGAATGGTGAGCTGCTTTTCCTGCTACGCCTTAGCCACCGTCGGCGAGGTCGTAGCTGTCGATGACGCGGATCCCTGAGAGCGTCTGGCTCTGGAGGTGCTCCACAGCTTCTCCCGCTGCGAGAAGCTGGTCTGCGGTCGCATCGAGCTTGATCTGGTTCAGGTTCAGGCTCTTCAGCGCCTTGGCACCGGTAGTCGTGGTGCCGTTCTCTACTCTGACCTGGAGTTTGATGTCGTAGAGTTTCTTTGTTGCTGCCATTTTATATCTCCTTTTTGTTTACTACTCAAGCACTTCGTCCGTGGTCGTGGTGACGGTGGCTTTGATGAATTCTTTCACTTCCGCGCCGCTTCGGGTGACGAGGACGGGGATGAGCTTGGCCGCTTCCTGACGGACGGTCTCTAAGGTGAGATCGTCTTTCGCATTGTCGATGGAAAGCGTGAAATTGGATTTGCCGGATGTACCGAAAGTGAGTTTCAATGTTCTCATGATATAACCTTTGCCTTTCGAAAAAAATGAAATCGGAAATGAGTGCCCGCAAGTGCGGACCTGCCCGTATGGGTCTTGCCGTGAGGTCGGTCATACCGTTCTCCTTTCTGGTGAGGCGATTTCCTTGTGGATGGTCTTGCCTCTCTCCGAGAAATACCATCGCAGAATTTTTCGATTTTACACGGTTTTGAGAAAACTTTTTTGTGCGCATCATTCTCGTATCACTTTCCCCATCTCAAAGCCCCTTCCGATAGAAAGGGGACAGCGGTACAAGGATACTGCCTTCCCACTTTTCTGATGGAAAAAGGGAAACCATATGGAAATACCAATGTCTCACTCTCCCCAGGAAGGTGCAAAGAGGAAATCATGACGATCCACATAGCCATCAGGAAGGATCGATGTCTCTTCTCTCAGCTCTTCGAGCCGGTCTCGCAGGTCCTCTGCCTTCAGGAGGCGTTCGCGGATGCGATGTCTCTTATTCCACAGGCTCTGCGGGGTGAGCGCGTACTGTGTCTGCAGCTCGCTGGAAGAAAGCCCCGCCGCCATGGAACGAAAGAGCGCCTTTTGGTTCTCCCTGAGATGAGCTGCGATGTCTTCGATGAGCTGTGCCCGCTCTGCCTCGGTCATGGGGATCGCAGGATTATTGACCACGGGTTTCGGGGAGTGGTCGACATCGAAGCACTCTGCTTTTGCATACGTGATTTCCTTCCGCTGCCAGTCGATCTTCCCCCACTTGAGCTGTTGCTTGATGTAGAGTGCAAAGATCGGCAGCTTCTCTGCGTCATACACCTTCGTCTTTTCCAAAAAGACCAGTGCGAGCTGCTGGAACAGATCCTCATCGAAAGTCTGCCTGATGGGATCATAGGCGAGCTTTCGAAGAAGCGGCTGGAAATCGGTCAGGAGCTTACCTGCCGCTTCCGCATTCCCTTTCTGATATGCTTCTGCGAGGCGGATGTGTTTCTGATTTCTGTCTTCATCATATGGAATTGTTTTGGAATTCATTTTTATCCTCCGAATTCCGTTCGGAGAAGGCCTTCCCAAACTGTAACTACGTTTTGGAAATACTATGATTGAGCTCTGTTATTACCATATCATGTATTTTTCGTCCTGTATATACCGATAAGCTGTGCCTATATAGTGGTGCCCTCTTTTGAAGCCTCTATTTTTGCACCTTTCAAAAGAGGACCCCTACAATTTTTCGCCCTTACTGTGAGTCTCCTCTTTTGAAAACATGAAAAACGAGGGTTCAAAAAGAGGAGTGACTTTTTTCAAAAAAATTCATTTTACGCATTGCTTTCCATTCACCAATAAAAAAACGCGCCTCTCGTCATGAGAGGCGCGTTTCACGCAGCCAAAAAAGGGCAGCCGTTTTGAAGAATTCTCGATGAAGGCATTCCCTGCAATCTGGCACCAGCGCATTTCACGGTTCATGTCGTACAAGTACGGCTAAACTTCGCTCTAGGGTTTGTCGTGGAGGCGAATCCGTTATTCGAGACAGGTTTCAGTCCTGGCTGTCCCTTCTTCAGTTTTGATTTCTCTTCCCGATCGGCTAGCACGATGAGGAAGAGGGAGGCGGGAAATCCTTCCAGATCTGCCTCCGCTTTGGCTTCCTCAGCTCTTCTTTCCATCTGTTGTGTGCACAAAAGAAGATCTTTGTCAGCCGCCGCTTCGGCTCCCGGGAGGATGGATTTCCTCTCTCCGAAAAATACCATCGTAAAAATTTTGGATTTTACACGGTTTTCTTTATGATTCAAAAAAAATCCCGCTTTTTCTTTGCCTTCCCCATCGGGCAAGGGGAATGCGCTTGCGGCGCTCGGGTACTGCCATCAAAAGCAAAAATGAGGCAGACGCTTTTCGCGTCTGCCTCATCCTTTTTCATTCCGCTAGTATCCTATCCGGCTCGCTCCGCTCGCCTCTTCCTTTGGAAGGGGTGGACGAGCGCAGCGAGGCGGGATTGGCCACCCTAATCCCTAATCCCTAGCCACTAGTCACTCCAAATCTACGCTCCGAGCTCGATGGTCCCGGACTTCAGGTGGATGAACTCGCCTGTCGCTTTTTCCTTCCCGACTTCTTCTGCGATGCGCATAGTCTGTGCATGGCAGGTGAAGAGGAAGATCTGCTGGGTCTTGCCGAGTTCCATGAGGAAGCGCAGTGTCTCACACTGGCGCTCTTCATCAAAGCGCACGAAGATATCATCCAAAACGATGGGGAGCGGCTCGAGCTGCTCGCCGAAGGAGAGCGCCATGGCGAGGCGAATGGCAAGGAAGACCTGATCGCCTGTACCGGAGGACCAGATCTTGGCCTCTTTCACGCGGTGCTCGCTGTCCACGATGCCGATATCTTTCCCGTCTTCGGAGATCCGAAGGGCATACTTGCCTCTGGTCATAGCAGAGAGGAAAGTATTCGCCTGCTTCATGATCTGCGGCTGGCGGCCGGACTCATAGGCGGCCTGCGCGCGGTTCAGGATTTCCTCGGTATACATGTAGGTCAGCCATTCAGAGAGGGCACCCGCCAGCTCGGCTTCGAGCTTTTCTTTTTTCTGCAGTGTGTCTGTGATGGTATTATCCCCCGCCAGACGGAAGATTTCATTTTCCACCGCGCCCTGGTTCTTCTGGAGCTCACCCAGTGATGCTGTCACTTCCTTGATGCGTCTCGCAAGGTTCTGGTGGTTTTCCATCCAGTCGTCATACTGTCCGCTTTCCAGGAAGTGCCAGAGGGACTGGAATTCTTCATCGCTGCCTGCATAGAGGCGCAGGTCCTGCTTCACGGCTTCCCATTCCTTCGTCAGCTGGTCATGATGCTCGTGGGCATTCACTTTTTCGGCAAATTCTTCCGCGTTTTTCGCATTGACCAGATGGAGAAGGGTATCCATCTCCCGCTGGCAGGAGGCCCAGCCGTCATCAAGCTTATCCATTTCCTTCCGATACGCATCGTGCTGGTTGTTCTTTTCCTGAATGGACTGCCACGTCAGGCTGCGCGCATGCGTTTCCTCGTAGAGCTTCTGGATGCCGTCCGGATCGACGGTGTAGGGCATCTTCGTCTTCGAGATGATGCTCTCTGCCCGACGGCTATAGGCATCGAGTCGCGCATCCATCTGCTCCAAGCGCAGGTCAAGGATCTTGCCCTTGCCTTCGGCGGAGTAGATTTTCTGCCACTGCTCCTGCAGAGCGGAGAGATTCTCTGCGCTGGTCTTTGGGAGCTTGTTTTTCACGAGGAAGGCATCCCAGTCTTTGTCTGCTTTTTCCTTCTTTTCGCGGAGCAGCTTGCCTTCTTCTGTCCACTTCTGGTGTGCAAGCTGCTGCTTTCGTACCGTTTCCCGTTTCCAGGAGATAGCCTGCCGCTTCGCCTGGTCTTTGTAGAAATCGGAGCGGCGGCTCTGCATCAGGTTATGGAAGGCCTGCAGGTCATCTATGTCTTCCGGTGCCTGCCCGGGGAATTTGCCGGAGATGTCCTTTCGCTCTTTCACGAGAGAAGCCAGCGATTCATTCCATTTCTCAAGGTCATTCCCCTTCTTATGGATGCTCTTATTATGGAGGAGGAAACAGAGAATGCCCAGCACAAGTCCGCCTGCTGCGCCATAGAGCGAGGCGGTGCCTGCCATGGCCATGTAGAAGGCGGCGATGCCGGCTGCGGCTCCTGCCATAGAGAGAATGCCCAGCCAGAACCAGAAGGTGAATTTCTTATCCTCGAGCTGCGAGGCGGCATCGATCTTGCCTCTGATTTCCGCTTCCTGATGGAGAAGCTGCTCGAGCGAGGAGGCCATGTCCTCCATCTGCTGGAAATCCTCCTCGGTCTGGATGTCTCCATCTGCCGCCTCTTCTGCGACGACTTCGACCTCCGGCTCTCTTTGCTCCCAGAAATGGAGCTCATTGCCCCTGACACCCACGCTCTGCGCAAGGCGCCGTCCTTCTGCCCAGTCCACATGGACGCAGGCATCCTCCAAAGGCAGTGCGCGATCCCAGAGCGGCAAGGAATAGCCCAGATTCACAAAATCGAGCTTCCAGTTTTCCTTTTCCTCTTCCAATGCTTCCACATCGACGATGGTCTGGCGCCACTGTCCCAGATCGACGTAGAGTTTTTCCAGTGCTTCAGCCTCTCTCGCCCATGGGATGATGTCTTCCTTCTTCTTCGGCGTGTACTCATCGAGCTTTTCTTGGAGCGATGCCTTCTGGTCGTGGATCACCTTCATGCGGTTCATGAGCTGGTTCCACTGCTCCTTACCGTTCGAAGGGAACATCTTCACCTGCGAGGAGAGATCCAGCTGGTGCTTGATATCACGCGCCCGCTTATAGTATTCCCATGCCCCCAGCCGCTTGGAAAGTTTCCTGTCTTCTTCCTGGTCTCTTGCAAGCGAAGCCTCGAGCTCACTGATCTGCTTTTTCAAAAGCTCCTGCTTCTTCTGCAGCTCGGCGAAATCCTTTTCCTGATGAGAAAGATGATCCAGCTCCTGATTCACCGTATCCAGATCCGCCATCAGCTGATTGATCTTGCGCTTTCCCTGAGACGAAGCCACGAAGAGCTTTTCCTTATTCTCTTGGATATCCTTCTTGGCGCCGGCGAGCTTATCACCGCCCTGCAGCATGAAGAAACGGCTGCGGATGGAGTCATTCGCAAGGAAGGAAGCCCCCTGCAGGTCCTCTAAGCCGACAGCGAAGATCTGCTCATACATAGAGCGTGTGAGACCGTGCCACCAGAGTGTCGGCAGCTCCTCGGAGAATTTCTCATGGCTCGCATTCTCGAACCAACGCTCCTTCTCTTCACGAAAGACACGATACTCCTGCCCGTCCGCACGGACGAATGCCATATTTCCCTTCCGTCCCTGCCACTTGCCGCGCCCATAGCCGAAGAGCATATCACGGATGAAACGAAGCATCGTCGTCTTCCCGCTCTCATTCTCTCCCATGACCACATTCAGCGAAGACGTCGACGGCTGCCAGGACGCGCCCCGATAGATGCCGTACTCTGAGAGCTGCAAATCCGTGATTTTCATCGTCCATCCTCCTCTGTCAGCATTTCCGCTCCCAGCACCTCCGCCCGGCGGAAAGCAGCAAGAAGTGCCTCATCAGACACCTTGCCCAATAAATTCTTATATTTCAAAAGCTCCGGCTGAGAAGCAGCCATCTCGCGGAGCGTCTTTCCCCGCTCTTCCGCTGGAAGAGCCATGACTGCATCGAAAGCCTTCAGATAATTCCCCGTCACATCGGGAAGCTCGCGGCGCTCGGCCAGATTCAGGAATGGCCGCGTCCGATCCTCGATGCGGGTGAAATAAGCAAAGAGATGGCGGAACTGCTCCTTTTCATTCAAAGACTGCAGAAGGAAATCACGTCCCTCTTCCGTCGCGATCACTTTGTGCAGCGCGCCGCGCCCCGTCAGTACCAGACGCACCATATTCGGCCTACCGGTCAACTCCTTCAGTCCTGCGCGGCGGCGTGCGACATCCTTCAGAAGGTCATCAGCCGTCAGGAAAGGCGCGATATCGATCACCATGTCCATCCAGCGGATCACATCCGTCTCGATGAACTTCAACGTCACCGTACCGTAGGCTCCCACATCGACCAAGTAACAGCCGCGGGGACCGATCTCCGTGATATCCAGCCCCTGTGTATTGCCCGGGTAGACGATATAGGGCTTCATCGAGAGCGTCTTTCTCGTATGCACATGCCCCAGTGCCCAGTAGTCGATGCCCGCAGTCTTCAGCTCCTCGACCGTGCAGGGCGCATAGAGGCTCCCCTCGACGCCGGCTTCCGTGTGCAGCATCCCGATGGTGAACCCATCCTCCGGATTCACATGGAAAGAGCGCACCAGATCATCCTTCGTATGGCGTGTCTTGTAACTGATGCCATAGATCGTGGCTGCCTTCTCCCCATCCTTCATGAGCGGGATCCCTGTCACTTCGTCGGAAGAAAAAACATGCACCGTCTCCGGCAACGGGATATCCGCGCGCCAGGCTTCTCCCGGGTCGTGATTTCCATGCACGATAAAGACCTCGATCCCCGCCTGCGCCGCCCGATACAGCTCCCGTCCGAAAGCCATCTGCGCGGCAAGGCTGTGATGGTCTGAATTATATACATCTCCGGAAATCAAGATCGCATCTACCCGATTTTCCAGTGCCGCATCCACCACCCTTTCAAAGGCCTTGAAGGTGGCTTTCCCGATCTGTTCATTCCACGGCCCCTTCGTCCCGAGGCGCACGCCTCCAAATGGTTCTCCGAGGTGCAGATCCGCACAGTGGATAAAAGAAAAATGCTTTCCCATACTTCCTCCTTGATGGTAGATAGATATGTCGATGATGGTATAGAAATCCGCACTTGCGGAATAACAGATGGTTTTTGGGGCAGGATCAGCCTGTGGGGCGAAGCGCCCTTTGCCGATGGATGAAAGCCTCTCTTGAATGAGAAATGAGAAACGGTGGTGAAGCACATAAAAATCAGAAGCCCCGCGGAAGTTTGAAATGAGCGGTTTTCTCGTATTCCAAACCTAGGGAAACACTGATTGAATCGTTGTCAGATTTAATCAGCGTTTTCCTACTCCCTAATCCATAGTCCCTAGTCACCAGTCACTCGCTCATTTCTTAGAGAAACACATATTATTGTACCATATCCGTAAATGGCGGGAAGCCCATTTCTGCAATAAAAAAATGCCTCTCTATCGAGAAGCATTTTCCTTTGACCATTATTCTTCAACAGTCTTGGTGATGATCTGTTTGCCTTTATAGAAACCGCATACTGGGCATACATGATGAGGTTTTTTCAGTGCATGGCACTGTGGGCATTCCACAAGACCCGGAACAGTCAGTTTCCAATTTGCACGTCTCTTGTCGCGACGGGATCTAGAACTTTTTGTCTTCGGAACCGGCATTTCTCGCACCTCCTTACCTATCGGCCGTTATGCCGTTTGTCTTTCACTGTTTCGCCAGTGCTCTAAACGCGTTAGAGAAATTTATCAACTTCAATAGTATACGGGATTGGCCGGGGAAAGTCAAGGGGAAGTTTGCGAGCTAGTGACTAGTGTATGAACCATATATGATATTGTCTCACTGTGCCATAAATGATTTTGTCCCGCATC
>OGRO01000297.1_pt1:0-47500 | contig 49518 bp, 39 predicted proteins | sample 1553451 | NCBI WGS metagenome assembly OGRO01 (sample SAMEA2580021, study PRJEB22360) | human gut metagenome | reverse complement strand
TTCCAATCATTGACCGCCAAGCCGCGCATGACAATGATTTCTCGCTGGCGCTCGAAATGACGATATGTGGGTCTGACGTCTGATGTCTCCTAGTCTCAAGTCCCTAGCCTTAAGTTATTAGTCACCCTGATCCCTGAACCTTGAACCCTTGAACCCCTCACAAAAAAGAGCCGGCTTGCGCCAGCTCTTTTTTTAGAAGATCTTATCCTGATGTCCGACTTTCTTTTTATTGCCTTTCTTCTCGTCGCGTTCTTCGAGTTTACGCATGATGTCATAGAGATTGATGCCAGAGTTCTCCCACATCACAAACAGATGATAGAGGAGGTCACAGGATTCGTCGATGATCTCTTCTTTGTCTTGATGCTGGTCGGCGATGATGACTTCAGAGGCTTCTTCGCCGATCTTCTTGTCGATCTTGTTTTTGCCTTCGCTCTGCAGGTAATTGGTGTAGGACTTATCCTGCGGATGGGCGCGGCGATCTTTGATTTCTTCAAAAAGAGTATGAAGTATCGCAAGGCTTCCTGTTTCTTCCCTATTTTCCCACTCTGTAAGGCTTCTGAAGAAGCAGGTGGGGTTGTTTGTATGGCAGGCAGGGCCATCGGGAATGACCTGCACGACGAGTGTGTCCGCATCGCAGTCCACGAAGATCTTTTTTACATGCTGGAAGTGGGCCGATTCTTCTCCTTTGTGCCAGAGCTTCTGTCGGCTTCTGGAGAAGAACCAAGTCTCTCCTGTCTCGATGGTTTTCTGCAAGGATTCCTGATTCATATAGGCCATCATGAGGATCTCGCCGCTTCTGGCGTCCTGCACAATGGCAGGCACAAGGCCTTTTTCATCAAAGGAAATGTTTGGTATCGATACTGTATCCATGTTGTTTGCCTTTCAAATGTAGCAGCTGGGTATCCGGGATCAGGATTCTATAGGTTAGAGGTTGCCCATCTTTCAGAAGAGCGATATTTTCACAAATACAAAGCCTTGCGCCGCTTTTGCAGATAAGACAGCGCATACCGCCTGTGAACCCTGCCCTTAGACCCGCCAACCATTTATACTCTTATTTCTACTCCGTTCTGTGCAAGGTAGTGTTTGAGGTCGGGAATCGCGATTTCTCCGAAGTGGAAGACGGAAGCAGCCAGTGCTGCATCAGCGCCTGCTTCGAAGGCTTTGAGGAAGTCTTCCTTCTTCCCCGCGCCGCCGGAGGCGATGACGGGGATGGAGAGTTCTTCTGCGAGGACGCGCATGAGCTCTAGGTCATAGCCATCTTTTTCGCCGTCGGCGTCAATGGAATTCATGCAGATCTCTCCTGCGCCGAGCTCCATGCCTTTTCTGGCCCAGTCTACGACGGACAGGCCTGTATTCTTGCGTCCGCCTTCGACGAAGACGTCCCAGCCGCCTTTAGCGTTCCGCTTGCCGTCAATGGAGAGGACGACACACTGATTGCCGAAGCGTTCAGCACTTTCGCGGATGATTTCAGGATGCATCACAGCGGCAGAATTGACGGAGACTTTGTCGGCTCCTGCCAGCAGCATGGTACGGAAATCGTCTGCTTTGCGTATCCCGCCTCCTACCGTGAAGGGGATGGTGAGCTCTTCTGCGATGGCACGGACGGTATCAACGAAGGTCTCGCGTCCCTCATGAGTGGCAGTGATGTCATAGAAAACGAGCTCGTCCGCGCCGGATTCGGAGTAGTATTTTCCTAGTGTCACCGGATCGTCAACGTCCTGAAGATTGTGAAATTTTTTGCCTTTGACAACGCGCCCGTGGTTCACGTCCAGGCAGGGAATGATTCGTTTGGCTAGCATAATGTTGCGTCCTTTGCGGGTCTACTCAAATGTGGTGGATAAAGAAGGTTCGGAGGCAGCCCAAGGGGCGTGCTGTCCCTTGATTGCATGCGAAAGAGGTTCAGCAGGTTCTATAGGTTCAAGAGGGTGGGCGGGAATGGTGCAGCGCATAATACTATGGAAGCGCCGCGAAGTAAAATAGAGCGATGCCCCAAAGTCGTATTCAAGTCACCAGTCACTAGTTCCCAGTCACTCGAGGCACCTAATCCCTAGCCACGCATCCCTAATCCCTGCTTTTAAACTTGTGGTGCGGCGCAGCCGCCGCATCAACCTTGCCCCCGTCAGCCTGAACCCTTTACTTTTCCTGGATCTCCACGATCTCTTCCATCGAAACTTTTTCTTCATAGAGGGCTTTGCCGGTGATCGCACCGTAGAGTCCCATGTCAGAGAGCTTCCGCAGGTCGTCTGCACAGGAAACGCCGCCGGAAGCGATGAGGTGAATCCCGGGAAGTGCCTGCAGCTCTCCCATCATCTCGAAATTCGGTCCGGTCAGCATACCGTCACGGCTGATGTCGGTGTAAACGATGGTATTGACGCCATTCTCCAGAAGTGTCTTGACGAAGGGCAGGACCTTCTGGCGGCTACCGTCGACCCAGCCGTTGGTGGCGACGGTGTCGCCGTGGGCATCGACGGAGACGGCGATATGGTCAGCGCCGTATTTCTTAGCGGCCTGGATCGCAAAGTACGGAGAGGCGACAGCTTTTGAGCCGATGATGACGCGCCAAACGCCGTTCTCGATATGCTGCTTGATGGCCTGCTCTGTGCGGATGCCGCCGCCGACTTCGACGGGAATCTTCACCGCCTGACAGATGCGATGGATCACCTCGGTATTCACGCCATTTCCTTTGAAAGCACCATCAAGGTCGACGACGTGGAGGTATTTTGCCCCGAGTGATTCCCACTTGAGTGCCATTTTTACCGGATCATCGCCATAGACGGTGAGGTCGCCGATCTTGCCTTGCTTTAGGCGGACGCAGCGTCCGTCTTCTATATCAATTGCTGGAAATATTTTCATTTTTCTAACCATTCTGCTAAATTCTTCCAGATCCTAAGCCCTACGGACCCGGATTTTTCTGGATGAAACTGGAATCCCAATACATTGTCTTTTCCGACGACGGCAGGCACGGTGACGCCGTAGTCTGCGGAAGCGATGACGTCTTCGCTGTCCCCGGGCGTCTTATAGTAGGAGTGTACAAAGTAGACGTAGCTCTTCGGAGGGAGGCCAGCAAGCACTTCATGCGGCCGGTGCATCACGAGCTCATTCCATCCCATGTGCGGAACTTTGAGATTTCCTTCGGGGAAATGGACGATTCGCCCCGAAAGAAGTCCCAGAGCCGGCACTTCGCCCCCTTCTTCGGAGACTTCATAGAGTGCCTGCATGCCGAGACAGATACCGGCGAGTTTCTTGCCCTTTCTGACTTCTTCGCGGATGATGTCCGTGAGACCGTAGCCGGAGAGGTGATCCATGGCATCCTTCATCGCACCGACACCGGGAAGGATCATGGCTTTCGCTTCGCGGATCTCTTCCGAATCGCGGGTGACGACGACATCAAGACCGGCCCGGGTGGCTGCGCGCACGACGTTCGCCAGATTTCCTGCATCGTAATCAATGATGGCTATTTTCATCAGAGCACTCCTTTGGTGGATAATACCGTGTCGCCTTCGATGGTGACGGCCTCCTTCAGTGCGTGGCCGATGCCTTTGAAAAGAGACTCGACGATGTGATGCCCGTTCACGCCATAAAGGGTCGCCATATGAAGATTCATCTTCGCGTTGTTTGCAAAGGCGAGGAAGAATTCCCGCGTCATTTCCGTCTCGAAGCTGCCGATCCTCTCGACAGGGATATCGACATCAAAGACGAGGTACGACCGACCGGATAGATCGAGCACGATGCGGGAGAGCGCTTCATCCATCGGGCAGAAGAAGCAGCCATAGCGATGGATCCCCTTCTTATCCCCCAGCGCTTTTTCGAATACCTCTCCCAGCGTGATCCCGATGTCTTCGATGGTATGGTGGTTGTCTACATCGAGGTCGCCCTTACAGGTCAGGGAAATGTCCATGCCACTGTGACGGGCCAGAAGGTGCAGCATATGGTCAAAGAATCCAATGCCGCTAGTCCCTTCAAAACGTCCTGTCCCATCGACAGTCAGAGTGATGGAAATATCCGTCTCGCCTGTCGTGCGGCGAAGTGTGGCTTTTCTCATGCGAGTGCCTCCCGGAATACAGAAATCAGCACATCATCGACATCTTTCGTCGTGACGGAAATGCGGAAACCATTCGGGATGTCTTGGCTGTTTCTATAAATCTTGACGAGAATATCTTTCTTGCGAAGCGCTTCGAAGATCTCCTCCTGCTTTTTATCCACCTGAACGAGGAGGAAATTGGTGCAGGACGGGTAGACCGTGACGCCCGGGATTTCCTTCATGGCCGCGTAGAGACGATCTCTTTCCACGCAGATGGCATCGCGTACTTTGAAAATATCCTCTCTGTGACGGATGACGATCGGCGCAAAGAGCTGGGTGAAAGCGTTCAGATTGTACGGTGCCTTGATCTTCGCGATGGCTTCGATCAGCGCTTCATCGGCAGCAAGGTAGCCGCAGCGCATGCCCGCTAGGGCAAAGGCTTTCGAGAGCGTGCGGAGGACAATGAGATTCGGGTATGTATCGATGAGATCTATGACGCTTTCCTTCTGGGCAAACTCCATGTATGCTTCATCAACGAATACGATATTGTCAGCGGCCTTCAGTACTTCCTCGATGAATGCGCGCGGAAGCAGCTCTCCCGTCGGATTGTTCGGATTGCAAATGACAGTCACCTTCGGCTGGTATCGCCTGACCGCTTCCAAAAGCCCCTTCTGATCGCGCCGGTATCCGGGAAGATCCTTGACCTTGATGGCAGATGCCCCCAGCGTTTCCGCGCCAAGCTCATACATGTCGAAGGTCGGACTGTGGATCAGGATCTGATCGCCCGGATCAAGAAATGTCCCCAAAAGATAGGTAATCATTTCATCGCCGCCATTGCCGACGATGAAGTTCTCCGGCTTCGCACCGATGTAATCCGCCAGCGCTTCCCGAATGTCATCGGACATCGGCTTCGGATAGACCTGCGGGCGGAACGTATCGAGAGCCTGAATAATCTCCTCTTTCACGCCGGGGATCGTCAAAACATTCAGATAGTTTTCATTCGCATTGATGACATGCTTTTCTGCGATCGGCGCCACGAAGTACGGATCAAAGTCAGCGATCGTTTTTCTGAGCCATTCAGTCTTCATCGCGCACCTCCATCGCATGAGCGTGAGCCGTCAGGCCTTCCGCTTTGGCAAAGATCTGAACCTTCTTGGAAATCTTCTGGAAGGCCTCTTTATTATACATTTCTACGCTGCTGTGCTTGACGAAATCATAAACACCGAGCGGCGAGGAGAAAGCGGCGGTACCGGAGGTCGGGAGCGTGTGGTTCGGGCCTGCCATATAGTCACCGAGCGGTTCGGAGGTGTATTTCCCCAGGAAAATTGCACCTGCATTATAAATGAGCGGCAGATACTGCTTCGGATCCGGCAGCTCGACTTCCAGATGCTCCGGCGCGATCTTATTCACGATGTCGAAGCACTGCGCCACATCCTTGCAGAGGAAAGCCTTCGCATAGTCATCGACAGAGCTCTTCATGATCTCATAGCGGGAGAGCTCTTTCATCTGGCGCTCCATCTCCGCTTCGACCTTCTTGCCAAAGTCTGCATCCGGCGTGATGAGGAAAACAGCCGCGCGCGGGTCATGCTCTGCCTGTGACAAGAGGTCGGCTGCGATCCATGTCGGATCCGCGCTGGCATCTGCCACGCAGCACACCTCGGATGGGCCTGCGATCATGTCGATGCCGACTGTACCGAAGACGAGACGTTTCGCCATAGCGACGAAGGCATTGCCCGGTCCTACGATCTTGAAGACCGGCTCGACCGACTCCGTGCCGTATGCCAGCATCGCGATGCCCTGCGCACCGCCGACCTTATAGATCTCCTTTACGCCAGCCACGTAAGCAGCCGCCAGGATATTCGGATTCACCTTGCCATCCTTCCCTGGCGGTGTCGTCATCGCGACCGAAGGGCAGCCCGCCACGAGTGCCGGTACCGTATCCATGAGTACAGTCGACGGATAGGCCGCGCGGCCGCCAGGTACATAGACGCCGACACGCTGGATGGGAAGGAACTGTTCCCCGAGCTCCACACCCTCTCTGAAATTCTTTGTCCAAGACTTTCTTACCTGTTCCTTGTGGAATGTCTCGATATTCGCTTTCGCTTCTTTCAGGACTTCCAGAAATTCCGGCGTCACCTGCGCGAGGGCTTCCTGCATCTCTTCTTCCGTCACACGGAAATCGGAGAGCTCTACCCCATCGAATTTCTTCGTCAGCTCACGGATGGCAGCATCTCCCCCATCTCTGACCTTTTCCAAAATGGCAGAGACAGATTTCTCCAGCTCTTCCGACAAATTCACATTGCGGTTCGTCAATGTACGTACTTCTCTCAAAGTAAAACCTTTTTCAGGTACTGTGATCCATTCCATGATGTTATTATCCTTCTTTCAGTATATAAGTTGGCGGGTTCAAGGTTCAGGGTTATCCCCCGAGCGGGTGCCCTTTGATTGCGTGCGAAAGAGATTCAACTGATTCTGTAGGTTCTAAGGGTTCAAAGGGGTTGGTGCGGCGCAAATAATAATGAAGCGCCGCGGAGTTTTGATAGCGCTTCGCGCCGTCGTCATTTCGAGCGTAGCCGAGAAATCTATATTGCAGAACACTCATTGCCTGATATGAGGCAGCACCAAGACATCGTTTCCCCTCAGCGCATACACGCTGATTTCCGCAGTGCAGTAGAGATCCCTCGGCTACGCTCGGGATGACGATGCCGGAGAATCCCAGTCACCAGTCGCTAGTCACTCCTAATCCTCAATTCCTAATCCCTAGCTACTAGTCCCTAGCCACCAGTCACTTATTTATTTAACCAACGCCATAAATTCTGCAATTCCCTTCTGCTTCATTTTATACGATACCTTATTACAGATGAGGCGGGCGGAGAAATCCATGAAGTAATCATAGGCTTCGAGGCCATTCTCGCGAAGCGTCGTCCCCGTTTCCACGATATCGACGATGACATCCGAGAGGCCGACGAGCGGTGCCAGCTCGACCGAGCCATTCAGCTTGATGATATCAATGGGCTGGAATCGATCTGCGAAATATTTTCGCGCGATGGACGGATACTTCGAAGCCACCGTCAGGATCCGCTTCTGCATGACCTTCTGATTTCCCTTGATACCAGACACCGCCATGCGGCAGCGGCCGATCCCAAGATCCAGCACCTCATAGACATCCTCTTCCCCGTCCTCCATGAGGACATCCTTCCCGACGATGCCGGCATCAGCTGCCCCGCGGCGCACATACACCGCCACATCCGGGCTCTTCACCAGCGTCACGCGGATGCGCTCCTCATCATCGGTGAAAATGAGCTTGCGGCTCTCATCCGAATAATCAGAAAAATGGAAGCCCCCCTCCGCCAGCCGTTTCATGACCGTCTTCGCGATGCGCCCTTTCGCCAGTGCAATATGCAGCATACTACAGACCTCCCAATTTTTCTTCCAGCTCTTCCTTTGTGAGCGCCGCCCCCTCTAAAAGGAAACGCCCCTCTTTATAAGAAACGATCAATTTATAATCACCTCTGGCGATCGCATTCGTACTCGCGACCCCCATCACCGAGTAGCCCTTCTTGCGCCAAGCCATGAGCGTCACGATGAGATCTCGGTCCGCCTTCTCATAGACCACCGCCAGATCGCACGAGGGTGCCATCTCTTCCAAAAGATTCGAGTCCGCCATCACTTCATAAAGCAGATTCATATTCATCCCGAAGCCGCACGCCGGACGCGGCACCTGGAACTGCGCCGCCAGCGAATCATACCGCCCGCCGGAAATCAGCGAGTACAGCGCGCCATCCGCATAAATGCGGAAAACCAAGTCCGTATAGTATCCCATGTGCGACGTGAAGCCGAAGTCCAGCTGCACGCGATCCGCATAGCCTGCGACCGCCAGATACTCATACACCTTCTCAAGGCGGGCGAGGGCATCCGCCATCTTATGATTCAGGCAAAGACCTTCCGCACGCTTCAGCGTCTCTTCATAGTTGCCAAAGAGCCGCGGCAGTTCCAAGAGCACATCCCGCTGGATCTTCGTGATCGACAGCTGGTCAGCCAGCTTTTCGAAGGAAACGAGATTTCTCTTCTCCAGGAACTCCCGCACCTGCGACAGCTCCTCCTTCGAAAGACGCAGCTCTTCAAAAAGCGCATCCATGTACGCCACGCTTCCGAGATCGATACGCATATCATGGATGCCCACCGACTCCAGAAATTCCGCCGCCATCACCATGACCTCGCCATCGCACTCCGGCGTCTCATCCCCCAAGACCTCGACCCCGCTCTGCAGGAAATACTTCCCGTGCGTCGACTTACCATAGTATTCACGGAAGACCATCGACACGTAGCCGAATTTCAAAAGCTGCCGCGCATCCGGATACTCGCGCGACGCCGTCTTCACGAGAGGCACCGTCACATCCGGGCGCATGACCAGCACCTCCCCCTCACCGCTGATGGTCTTGATCATCTCGCGCTGCAGCTGCGGGAAATAGGTGCCGTATGTATCGTAATCCTCAAAAGTCGGCGTCTGGATGATCTTGCATCCGTGCCGCCGCATGACGGAAACCACCGCACTCTCGATGCGGTCATAATTTTTCATTTCCTCTTCATGCACCATTTTTAAATCGTCTATTGCATGAGCCATACGAGCCCTCCTCTTTCTTTGTTACGGTTATACTTTATCACGATAAAGAGAAAAAGTAAAGGGGTTTGACATATTTTTTACCACGCTCGTTCATCATTTTCATTTCTAACGTGCGCCCCACTGCTCTTCACAAATAAAAATGCGCAGACCATAGGCCTGCGCATCCCGCCAAGTACATACTGTCCTACATCCCATAGAGATCCTTTTCTAAAGGGATCACCTATAATGGACCCAGAGATTCAGACCAACCCCTTGGATTTTAAGCGCGGATCTGTGGCATAATTAGATCAAATAGGAGGTCATTATCATGCCAAAGAAAAAGTACACCGCTGAATTTAAAACCAAGGTCATCCTGACAATCATCTAGGGGGACAGGGAATTCAATGCCATGTGCGCTAACTTTAACCTGAACCCCAGCATAGTGCGCAAGTGGAAGCAGGAATTTCTGCAGAACGCCCATCGTGCATTTGACTCAAATGAAAATAAGTCAAGGGAAAGCACCTTGACTTATTCTCAGAAGTGTGAGGGATGCTAAGCAGTCCCAGTCCTATCAATTTCGTACATTTTAAGCGTATTGTGTCAGCATGCTATGAAGCGTGCTTAAAATTTCAAAACACGTTCTTGACAGGCGGGCCATTATAGTGAATCTTTTTCGCTAACTGCCAGAACAAAGTCTGCCATTGTCATTGCTGAATTAACAAATAGACGGGCATGGTGATCTGAAATATTGATGCGCTTTGCTCCAACACCATGTGAATCGCTTACTTTTCGTCTGCGTTCTTCGCTATACGGTGCTTGCAGCCTAATAGACAGTTTGGACTTGTCCAGCACATAGATCACGCCGCCCTGGGCGAAGGATTTTTCACAGCAGCAAAGGTCGGGGTGTTTCTTGCTGAATGCTGCCAGCCGCTTCCGCAGTCCGGCCATTGTAGGTCTGCATGTGGGCGGTGTCCTCGCCCTCATTGAACAGGAAAAGGCTCTCTTTTTCATACTTCGTTAAGGGCATATTATAATGGACCGATTGTCAAGACCACGTTTTGAAATTTTAAGCGCGCTTCATAGAACACTAACACAATGCGTTTAACATGCTGTGAATGTCAATGAAAAAGTGATCCGCATGACCGTGAATTTTTGAGCCACTTTGACCGTAAAAAACTGCGACTTTCTTTTGCACGCATTTTGGAAGCGATATGATTCGCCATTCATGTTAAGGATATGGGAGTGGTAGGTCAGGCGATCTACCACTCCCACAACCAGAGTGACATCCTTGAACATCTCAGGCATTTGGAAAACTCAAGATTGGTCGTAATCATATAGTGGTTATAGATTATGGCTGGCATTAGGAGCTGATATTATTCCTTTAGGGACTGGCATTATAGGAAGATCTATTAATCTCCCCCTCTCATCAAAAATCAATTCAAAAAGAATGTCATCTAACGAAAACCTTTTTTTGATTGTACACTCATACCTACCAATCGCAGCCCCGCCATCAACGCAAAACCGCCGGAAGGGGGATCCCCAATGGATCCCCCTTCCGGCGGTTTTATACTGTGCACAAAGTGCAAAGGGCTACAAGATGTAATTCGAAATATCAATATTTTCCGTGACGTCGCCGAGCTTATTTCTCACATAGCTCTCGTCGATGGTGACGTGCTTGTCCTCGAGGTCCGGCGCATCGAAGGAGAGGTCTTCCAAGACGCGCTCCAAGATCGTATAGAGGCGGCGGGCGCCGATGTCTTCGGTCTCGGTATTCACGCGAGAGGCGATGTCGGCGATGGCGGAGAGGGCGTCTTCGGTGAAGGTGATGTCGACGCCTTCGGTCTCGAGGAGCGCGGTGTACTGGCGGATGAGGGCCTGCCTTGGCTCGGTCAGAATGCTGCGGAGGTCATCCTTGGTGAGGCTTGAAAGCTCGACGCGGATCGGGAAGCGTCCCTGGAGCTCGGGGATGAGGTCACTGGGCTTGGAGACGTGGAAGGCACCGGCGGCCATGAAGAGGATGTGATCGGTCTTCATCTGACCGTACTTGGTCTTGACGGTCGCGCCTTCGACGATCGGGAGGATGTCGCGCTGCACGCCTTCTCGGGAAACGTCGGGACCGCCGGAGGAACGGCCGCCTGCGATCTTGTCGATCTCATCGATGAAGATGATGCCGCGTTCTTCGGCGTAGTGGATGGCTTTGTCTTTGACGACTTCCATATCGACCATCTCATCGGCAGCGGCTTCCGCGAGGATCCTCTTCGCGTCGCGGACGGTGACTTTCTTCTTTTTCATTTTCTTCGGCATCATGGAGGAGAGCATCATGGAAATCTGATTCGCCTGTTCGTTATCGGTGTTCCCCGGATTTCCTTTCTCTTCCACTTCGATCTCGATCACACGGTCGTCAAGGTCGCCGTTTCGGATGCGCGTCTCGAGGTCCTTTCTTCGCTCTTTCTCGCCTTCATCCATCGGCGTCTCTTTCTTTGCTTCGCCGAAGATGATGTCCATGGGGCTTCGTGTCTCGACTTTCTTGGAGGGCCACATGGCTTCTGCGATGCGGTGAATGGCTTCTTCGTCGGCATCCTTGCCGTGGCGGGCGCTCTCTTCTTTCTTCACAAGGCGGACGGCTTCTTCGGCAAGGTCGCGGATCATGGACTCGACGTCGCGGCCGACATAGCCGACTTCGGTGTACTTGGTCGCTTCGACTTTGACGAAGGGGGCGCGGGTGAGGGTCGCGATGCGGCGGGCGATCTCCGTCTTGCCGACACCGGTCGGCCCGATGAGGAGAATGTTCTTCGGGCTCACCTCTTTCGCCATTTCCGGCGTGAGGCGGCTGGCACGCCAGCGGTTTCGGAGGGCGACGGCTACAGATCTCTTCGCATCGCTCTGCCCGATGATGTACTGTTCCAAGTATTCCACGATTTTTCGCGGGGTCAGGTTTGTATTTTCGTTCATCAGATTTCCTCCACGATGACATTGTGATTCGTATAGACGCAGATGTCGGCGGCGATGTGCAGGGATTTCTCCGCGATGTCACGGGCGGAGAGATCGGTCGCGGAGACCAGAGCACGCGCGGCGGCAAGGGCGTAGTTTCCGCCGCTGCCGATGGCGAGGATGCCGTCGTCCGGCTCGATGACTTCGCCGTTCCCGGAAACCAGGAAGAGGTGCTCCCCATCAGTCATGATGAGAAGGGCTTCGAGCTTCTGCAGCACGCGGTCGCGTCGCCACTCCTTGGCAAATTCGACGGCTGCGCGGACAAGATTGCCATTGCAGTCGGAGAGGCGCGCCTCGAATTTATCGAAGAGCGCAAAGGCATCTGCGACAGAGCCTGCAAATCCGGCAATGACGCGGCCGTGGTAGAGGCGGCGCACTTTGCGGGCGGTATTCTTCATAATGACCGCATTGCCCATGGTCACCTGTCCGTCGCCGGCGACGGCGGTGTGTCCATCCTTCTTGACCGCGAGGATGGTGGTAGCGTGAAATAGAGAGTCTTGAGACATGGGGTGTTCTCCTTTATCGTATTGACTAAGGGAAATAGGGTTCAGGGTTAGCCCCTCGGGGCGTTGCCGTCCTTTGATTGCGTGCGAAAGAGGTTCAGCGGGTTCTACAGGTTCAGAGGGTTCTACAGGGTTGGTGCGGCGCATAAAAATCAAAAACGCCGCGAGTATATATGAGGCAATGCCCGCATTCCAAATTCTCCCTCCTTCCTCTGAAAGGAGGGAGTACTATCGCGATCCGCTTCCTCTAAAAGAGGAAAACCCGCGCAGAGGAAGGGGTTGGCATTTTTATTTGCGTCGCTTTGCAACGCCTCGACTTATCTAAAACTCACGGCGCCTACTTATTTTATGCGCCGCTCCGCAACCTTGAACCTGTCAACCTGAACCCTGAACCCGTCGCGCCAGCGACTAGACTAAAATGCAAAGAGGCTCATCTGCTCCTCTTCCGGCAATCCTTTAAGGACGCCCATGGAGTCTAAGGTATCTATGATGGACTGGCTGACCTTGCCTCGCTTCTTGAGATCCTCCTTCGAGGTGAAGGGATGATCCTGTCTGGCAAGTACGATCTCCTTGGCCACGGCATCGCCAAGAGCAGGAATGCAGTTGAATGGCGGCAGGAGCTTTCCATCGACCATGAGGAATTGCGAAGCGTCAGATTTTTCCAAATCAATCGGCAGGAAGGAGAGGCCGCGCAGGTACATTTCAGCAGCGACTTCGATGACGGTCGCATTTCCTTTTTCCACGGCTGTCGGCTTGTCGAGCGCTGCGATGCGGGCCAGCTCCTGCTTCATGGACGCAAGGCCGCGCAGGATGACGGGTGCATTGAAGGAGCCTTCGGCACGGATGGTGAAGTAGGCTGCATAGTAGGCCAGCGGCTGATAGACCTTGAACCATGCGATGCGGAAGGCCATCATGACATAGGCGACGGCATGGGCTCTCGGGAAGAGGTAGCCGATCTTGAGGCAGGAGTCGATGAACCACTGCGGCACGTGCGCGGCGTCAAGCTCGGCGCGGTTGTTCGAGCCGCCTTTTTCGAGGCCCTTGCCTTTACGGACATTTTCCATGACTTTGAAGGATGTCAGGGGCTTCACGCCATGCTGGATGAGGTAGTTCATGACGTCGTCTCGGGTGGAAATCGCATCCTCCAGTTTGACGACGCCGTTCTTAATGAGGTCCTGGGCATTGTTCAGCCACACGTCAGTGCCGTGGGAGAAGCCGGAAATACGCACCAGCTCTGAGAAATTCTTCGGGCGCGTGTCTTCGAGCATGCCGCGGACGAAGGGGGTGCCGTATTCAGGCAGGCCGAGAGCACCGACGGTGACGCCTTTATTCCCGATGGCACTTGCAAGCTCATCCGGTGTCAGGCCCAGTGCCTCGGGCGAGCTGAAGAGGGACAGTGTCTTCTGGTCGTCGAAGGGGATCTTCAGCGGGTCGATACCGGTGATGTCCTGCAGCATACGGATGACCTTCGGATCATCGTGGCCCAGAATATCCAGCTTCAGCATACGGCCGGAGATGGAGTGGTAATCGAAGTGTGTGGTGATGGTCCCGGGGATCTGCTTGCCATTCTCATCCTTCAGGTATTTTTTATTCGCGGCGTACTGGAGCGGCGTGAAATTGTGAATATCCATATCACGCGGGCAGACCATGATGCCTGCCGGATGCTGGCCGGTCGTGCGCTTCACCCCGGCCACGCCGGCGGAGAGTTTTTCGATGAAAATATCATTGAATGTCAGCCCACGGTTCTCCGCGTATTTCTTGACGAAGCCGTAAGCCGTTTTATCCTGAATGCCTGCGATGGTGCCGGCGCGGAAGACATTGTCGCGGCCGAAAAGCTCTTCGGTATACTTGTGCGCGACGCCCTGATCGTCCCCGGAGGAGAAATTGAGGTCGATATCCGGTACCTTGTCTCCATCGAATCCGAGGAAGACAGCAAACGGGATGTCATGCCCATTCTTTGCGAGGTCGCTCCCGCACTTCGGGCATTTCTTATCCGGCAGGTCGAAGCCGCCGCCGACAGAGCCGTCTTCGAAGAAATGGGTCCAGTGGCACTTCGGGCAGACGTAGTGCGGCGGGAGAGGATTCACCTCTGTGATGCCTGACATCGTCGCGACGAAGGAGGAGCCGACAGATCCTCGCGAGCCGACAAGGTAGCCTCGGTCATTCGAGTGTTTGACGAGCTTGTGCGCGATGTAGTAAAGGACGCCGTAGCCATGATTGATGATCGGCGTGAGCTCGAGCGTCAGGCGGTCCTGTACGACCTTCGGGAGCGGATCGCCGTAGATGGCCTTCGCATTGTCGTAGCACATCTTGACCAGCTTCTCATCCGCACCTGCGATTTTCGGGTTATAGGACTTCCACTCTTCGGCGAGCGGCTTCAAGACTTCGCACTGCTCGGCAATCTTTCTTGTATTCGTGACGACGATTTCAATGGCCTTTTCCTTGGGAAGGTAGCTGAATTCGTCCAGCATTTCCTGTGTGGTACGGATGTAGACGGGCGGATGGGACTCGATCTTCCCCGGCTTCTCCCAGTTTGATAGGAGGATGTCACGATTTCTCTGGTCTTCCGCAAACATGTAGTGGGCGTCGGATGTCGCGCAGCAGGGCATCCCTGCCTTGTCGGCGATCTCAATGACCTTGCGGTTCAGATCCTCTAGGTCCTTCTTCGTATTGATCTTGCCATACTTGTCGTCATTGATGAGGAATTCATTGTTTCCGAGCGGCTGGACTTCGAGGTAATCGTAGAATTTTGCTTTTTGGATGAGTTCCTCATCACTCTCCCCCGCAAGGACCGCACGGAAGAATTCTCCCATGACGCAGGCGGAGCCGTAGATCAAACCTTCGTGAAGCTCTTCCAGAATGGGCTTTGGGATAAGCGGGCGTTTTCTGTAAAATTTGAGATGTGACAGTGTCACCATGCGGTACAGATTGCGTAGGCCGGTGATGTTCTTCGCAAGGATGATGATATGCCCGTACTGCTGGCGGTCGGCATCCGGATCGGCCGGGATCTCATCGATCATGTACCCTTCCATGCCATAAATGACCTTCTGTTGGTACTTGTCTGCGAGGTCCTGAATCTTCGGGAACGCCTGAATGACGCCATGGTCTGTGATCGCGACCGCTGGATGATGCCACTTTGCTGCCGTCTTTATGATTTCTTCATTGTCGATAAGTCCGTCAAGACTCATCTTCGTGTGCAGATGAAGCTCGACACGGGGCGTCTCATAATTGTCCTCGTGGTCGATCTTGACCGTCTCCCCTTTCTCCATCTGCGAGAGTTCCAGAACGAGTCCGCCGGAGTACTTGTCGAGGCGCACATTCCCGCGCACCTTGACCGTCGTCCCCGGCTTCAAAGACTCGACAGCTTCTGCTTCCTCAGGGCGGTCGAAAAACTTTTTGCACGGGATGCCATTCGTTTCATCGGCCAGATTCATGAGGAGAAGTTTCTTTTTGCTGCGAAGCTCGCGGACTTCGATAGAAATCACCGTGCCGACAAAAATGACGCCGTCCTTCTCTTCATTCACGGTGCGGATCTCGATGGCGTCTCCCGTGATGTGCTTCCGTCCAAGGTATATGCCATTCACTGCGCCGCCTTTTTTGGCAGCGGGCGCTGGCGCTATGAAAGCACTCTTCGGCAGGACACTCGAAAGAGAAGGCAGGCTGCTCGGCATGGAGATCCCCGGCATCGGTATCTCATCCGTCATAGACGGTGCTGCCATTTCCGCTTCCTGCGCCGCTGCGATGTCATCCGCAGTCGGGAAGACAGGGATATACGGCGCAAGGCTGTAGCTCTCCATGGGTTCTTCCGGCGGCGGGAAATCCACCGGCGGCATATCCGGATCCATCATGGGCGCTGCTGGCGCAAAAACCATGCCCGACACATCATCCCCATTGATATAGATCGTTTCCACGCATGCCAAAGCCGGCCCCATATCTTTGAGTGCCTTCAATGCAGCTTCTTTATGGTCGGCCTTGATGTACCATGCGCGGCTCTCGGTGTCGATCTCCATCAGCGTGATGACGGATCCCGCCTGTCTGGACTTCAGACGATACTTTCCCATAGGATCTCCTTTCGAGGTATAGATAACACAGGTGGTGGCATTTCGACTTTTTAGGATGAGACATTAGAAATTAGGGATTAGGGATTAGGGATTAGAAATCCCAATTGACTAGTGACTAGTGACTAGTCACTAAATGCCACCGTCAGGCATTGCCATGATTTACGCTCCGCGGCGCTTCTATATTTTGATGCGCCGCTCCACCATTTCTCATTTCTAATTTCTCATTTCTCATCACTTCATGCTCCCTTCTTCACTGCCTTAGGGGAGGGCGGCTCGGATGTCTGAGGAGGATCATCCGGTTTCACCTTATAGGTGATGACAGTATCGACAGGTTCATAGTCAGAGAAGAAGCTGTCGTGATAGATGCGGCCGTCAGCCCACTTGACAGACTGCGTGACGAGGACATTATGTCCTTCGTGGCCTTCCTCGACCTTTTTATCCTCTTCCTGCGAAGGGTCGACACGGATCACGGTCTTAAAAGGCAGGATTTCATCGCTCTTCCTGGCGATTTCTACGAAAGAGGGCTTGTCTTCCTGATTTCCTAAGATACGCACGGTCACAGCCCCCGGTTCATAGACCGCATAAATGTAGACGCCATGCTTCAAATGATTCAGGAAGCAGAAATCCAGAGAACCTTCCGCGACGGTCGCATCACGCCCGATCGGTGCATAGGATGCCGGCGAATAGTGACAGGTACGCTCTGTCACGGCAAGTCCTGACAAGATGACGGCATTAAAAAGCGTCGTACTCACCTGACAAACGCCGCCGCCTGTCCCCGGCTCGACCTTGCCATTGATAATGACAGGGGCTTCGAGATAACCATTCGCACTGGAGCGGGAGCCTGTCGCCTGGTTATAGGAGAAAGACGCGCCCGGTGCGACGTACCTGCCGCTGATGCTGTTCGCAGCGATCTCGATATTTCTGCTGCGGTTGCCGCCGGCGTAAAAGGTGGTCGTGTATTTGGCAAGAACCGCATTGATTCCCTTGGCAGCCTCTTTTGTCATATTCGGCTGCTGGATATCTGTCGCCGGGATCTCCACCTCTCCGCTTTCACCCTTTTGGAGCTGGAGGGCAGCTGCTTCTTCCAGTGCTGCCTCGTTGATTTTCATAGAAGGACGGCCTTCATCGAAGGAAACGGAACCGTCTTTCCCAAAGTGGGGCTTCGCATTGACAGGCGGCTTCGCATACTTGTTGGCCAGATGGGCGATGTCTTGCGTGAGCCGCTCCTCATCAAAAGAAGCATCGATGGCTGCACTATGCCCTGTGAGGAGGATCCGCCAGCGATCATACCAGCGCTGAAAGAGCCCGCCTGTCCGACCAAGCGCCATGGCTTTTTCTATGGCTTTCTCGTCATAGCGGACAGAAAGCGACTGAAAAGAGATCTCTTCGTGAACATCCCCCTTCGTGAGTAGCAGCTTCCCATGCAAAAGATCCGCATTTTTCACGGAAAAAAGCTCTTTGAGCTCTTCCTCCGTCGCACCGCCTGCCTTTGTCCCATGGATGGTGACGCGGGGGATGACCTTGCCGTCATTCGTCCATAGAAATGGCGCGCTTCCGATGCCGATAACAACCAATGTGAAAACCAGTCCGAATATCCGCTTCCAGCGGTATCGTCTTTTAGTCAATGATAGTCCCTTCGTTTCATATATGACATTTGGGTGTAAGGTGTATGGGTGCAGGATTAGCCCCTAGGGCGTGCTGCCCTTTGATTGGGAATGAAAGTCTCTCTTGAATGAGGAATGGTGGGGCGGCGCATAAAAATATGGAAGCGCGCGAAGGTTTGAAACTAGCGGTTTTCTCGTATCGTAAACCTAATCCCCAGCTACTAATCCCTAGTTACTCATTCCCTGTCACTAGTCACTTGAGACTCCTCATCCCTAGCCACTCATTCCTGCTTTCAAACTTGTGGTGGCGGCTTCGCCGCAAATAGTTATGGGGCGATGCCCGAAGGTTCCTTGGATAGCAGGTTTCACGTTTGAGCATTCCCAAACATCGACCACCTGACCGCGAATGACAAAGATTTCTCGCTGACGCTCGAAATGACGATACGAGAGTCTGATGTCTCAGAGTCTCTTAGTCTTATCCCCAGTCACCAGTTACTTATTTCCTCAAACAATACTTCAGCAGCAAATCTTTGAGTTCGAGTTCCGAGGCGCCTTGGCGGGAGGCGAGCTGGTACTTCATGATTTCCAGAAGGAACCACTCGGCCTCTTCTTCCGTGACCTTTCTGGCCTCGGCCTGCACAGCCCGCCACTGCCAGGAAGATCTCACCCCCAGCGCCTGCTGGATACGGGTAAGCGTTACGCGGTTCCTTTCCATTTCCTTCAAGATCTTGATCTTGCGGAATTTGGAAGAAAGGAGACCGAGATTTTTGATCGTAGTGGTCATATCCGTGAAGACGCGGTCCGCACTTTCTAAGACCACCTGTGACTTTTTATCCAGAAGAGCATCGACGAATTTGAAAATTCCCTGATTCATGTAGTCGGGGAGTGCAAGCTCCAAAAGCTCTTTCGTCACGACAGACTTGTCCCCGCACATCAGTACAATCTTATCACATTCCGTCTGCAAAAGGGGAAGGGAAATCGTATCCCACGAGGAGAGCACGGCCTCCAAATAAGCCTGTGCGGGGAAATCGACGCGCTTCCCCGCTGCTGACAGGAGACGTATCATCGCACCTGCTGCATCCCGCGGCAAAAGGAGCGAGAGCTCCTCGCTATAGCAGACCGACAGCAGCGCTTTCACGATCTTCGTTCGCTTGTCCGGCTTTCCATCAAGCTGGATCAGGCAGAAAATATCAGGCGGCAGGCCTTGCAGCACCTCTACAAAGTGGAGGGCCGCCTTTTCTTCTTTCTCCGCTTTCAAAATGCGCTTCAGGAAAAGGGGATTGTGCAGCACGACCGCCGTTGCACTGGAAAAAAGTGACTGCCCCGCGAGGGCATTCTCATATTCTTCCAGACTTCCCTCTCCATCGAACAAGACAGGATCGGGCGGATTTCCTTCAAAATAGGCCTTGAGCAGCCCTTCCCGCCGGAGAGCCAGAGATACCAGATCCTCCCCATAGAGAAAACAGCAGTTCTTTTTATTTAACTTTTTGGCAGGCATAAGTGTTCGTCCTTGTATAAATGTAAACAGGAATCGGGAGTGACTTGGGCTGGTGTCCAGGGATTAGGGATTAGACATAAAGACTGAAAGACTAAGAGACTGGGACGTCTGACGTCTGATGTCTGATGTCTGATGTCTGATGTCTGACTTCTCACCCAGTCCAGAAGCTGACAAATCGCAATACCAGTCACCAGTCACTAGTCACCAACTTCCACCCATTCTTGTACACGACCTCCTGCATCCCCTTCTGGTACAGGTTCACGGATGGGATGTCTTTGAAGTCGAAGAGCTCCATATCTTCATAGGCATGGACGAGACGGGTCCCGCCGTAGATGACAAGCTCAGGCGCGATGGTCTCCACATCTTTTTCTGTGTATTCGAGGAAGCCGTGGCTGCCGGCGATCCACAGGGTATGAGGCGTGGCTTTCGGGAGGGGCTTTCGCCCGGAAAGGACGATGTCTTTCTCCCCCATCGCGATGCGCCAGCTGCTGCCGTTCGTAGCGAAACGCATATCATCCAGCGCAAGTCCTGCACGTCCCGGCCGGCGCACGCTTGCCCCCGTGTCTTTCATCAGAAGCGGCGTCAGTTTTTCCGGATCGCCGCCCGTGACCCAGATTTCTTTCACGGGGATCCCCATATCGAAGGGGAGCGGCTTTTCCACGTCTTCCAGATCCAGAATGAGTACATCTGCCTCCTGCACCCCTTCGTAGGCGAGGATGGAATTCCACTCCCAGACGGCGGTGTGTGAGGAGATACGGCTTGCCTTATAGTATAAGATGTTTCGCCCGTCATTGACAAGGAGGATTCCGCGATCAGCACCAAGATCCGGGCAGATGATGCGGGGCGAAGGCGGTAGGAGCTGCGCCGCCGCGATAGCAAGAAAAAGAAGCGACAGGATCCCTCCAGCTGCCATGCGGGAGCGGATAGAAAGCCGCTTTCTGAAATACACTGCGGCAAGAAGCGCATAGTAGAAGACCGTTTCTACCAAAGAAAGGCCCCCTGTCACGAGCTGCGCTCCCTTGGCCGAGGAGAGAAGCATATTCAGACGCAGGGATGCGAAGACTCCGTAGTCCGCCGTATAGAGAAGCCCGGCCATCAGCGGGCGGCAAAGAAACGAGATGACCGCTGCGAGAAGACCGGCGATGATGACCCATTCCAGAAACGGCGTAACGAAAAGATTCGCAAAGATGAAATACACCGGAAAGCGATGGAAATCATAGAGCATGATCGGTATCGTGAGGAGCTGCGCCGCTGAAGACAGCGCGATCCCTTCCTTCACCCATTTCGGCAGCTTTCGGAAAGGGCTCATCCAGTGGAGAATCGGACGATAAAAGAGAAGAATCCCCGCAGATGCACCGACAGAGAGCTGGAAGCTCACATCATACACATAGTAAGGATCCCAGAGCAGCATGCCAAGGACCGCTGCCCCCAGAAGATTCAGCGTCGTCTTCTCTCGGTCAAGAAAAATCCCAACGACAGAGAGGATCCCCATGACCGCGGCACGGATGACGGGCGGTACAAGTCCCGAGAGGACAGCGTAAAACAGCACAAGCAGGATGGCCGGCAGGATCACAAGACGTCGCGGCAGCGAGAGCCATCGCCCCAAGAGGTACAGGAAGCCAAAGAGCAGCGCCACATGCGAGCCCGAGACGGAGAGTATATGGATGATGCCTGTCGCGGAGAATGACGTCATGACTTCTTCCGGAATATCATTGTAATTCCCTCCGAAGAGAAGCGTCATCAGGATCGAAAGGCGCACCGGATCCATGTAAGGAGCAAATGTCTCTTTCAGCGACCGCTTCAGCTCCGAAGAGAATCTCTCTACGCGATACGCACCGCTCTCACCGGCAAAGGCGGGATGCATGCCTTCGGTGAGATACAGCCTGCCAAGGAGATGACGGCTCCGATAGCGCCCCGTGAGATCGATCTTCCCCGGATTCTGATACAGGCGGATCGGGCTCATTTCCCCTTCGGCGTAAAGGCGGTCACCGGGATGGAAATACTCGATTTCCTTCTGGTCATAGAGGTAGCACGTCCCCGAGAGCGGCTGGAGAGTCCCATCGGCGTACCGGATGGAAACGAGCGCAAGCGCATACCTCGCATAGCCCTCCTCCCCTTTTTGCACCAGCGGCTCCTCCATGACAATGCCTTCATAGGTGCCTGCGCTTCGGCTCGCCCAGTGCGACTGCTCCTGCCACAGCGCATCAGAGAGCGCCATGCGGAAAGCGCTGATCGTCAGAAGAGAGAGCGCCGCTCCCAAAAGGACAAGGAAAAAACGGCGGCGGAAATGCCCATAGAGAAGAAAAAGCCCTCCTGAAAGGAGCAGCAAAACATACCCATAAGGCAACAGAAAAGGCGGAAGCTTCTCGAAAAGAAAAACTCCCGCTGCCAGCAATAGCGCACTCCAGAAAAGTCCCAGCCGGATCATCATAGGGTGATCTTATCCGCCATCTTCCGGTAACGGCTCTCCCCGATGGAGGGCACCTTTTTGAGCTCCTCCTTCGTGGAAAAGCGGCCATGCTCTTCACGGTAGCGGATGATCTTCTCCGCCGTCACCGCACCGACGCCCGGGAGTGCTTCGAGCTCTTTCGCGCTGGCGGCATTGATAGAGATGAGCCCGCTCCCCCGCGCATCTGCCTGCTCGGGATCAAGAGGGATATGGATCTTCATCCCGTCAGAAAGCGGCTCTGCCATATTGACATCTTCGAGAGCCGCATACGGCAGCACATCGCCCGCCGCCTTCACCGCATCGAAGAAGCGGCTCCCTTCGGCAAGCTCATAGACCCCAGGCTGCCTCACAGCGCCCGTCACGTAGACGAGGAGCGTCCGGGAAGATTCTTTGCTGGAAAGGTCGACCACAGGAAGCGGTTCCTTTTTCGTCTCCCCTGCGATATGCCATAGAAAAAAGGCCACTCCCAAAGCCAGAAGAGCAGCCGCAAAACAGATCACAAGGATCCGTCGGCTTTCCTCTTCTCGTCCCATGGGAATGGCCTCCTTTTACATGCTGATGTGAGGGAAACGCTGATTCAATCGCAGAGCCAGATTCTACAAGAATTTTTATACATAGCTTCGTCATAGCCTTCCTTAAATAGCTCGCTATTCGCGTCAGGTTATTCCTCGCTATGCATAAAAATTCAAGAGTAAAATCTGCCAACGATTGAATCAGTGTTTCCCTAGACAGTTGGTTGGTAGTAGTGAATGCCAAGGTGGAGCAGAGAAAGTGCGGCGCTCTGCGCCGCATGATCCATAAGGATTGGGGATTAGACATCTCAAGTGACTGGTGACTAAGGAAACACTGATTAAATCGTTGTCAGATTTAATCAGCGTTTCCCTAGATCCTTCGACTCAGTTCTCATGTTTCAGATAAGCCATTTCCTGACATACGACGTTTTTCTCCGCTCAGGATGACGAAATGCGCCGCACCAACCCTTTTGAACCTCTTGCACCTATAGAACCACTGCACCTCTTTTGCAAAGGGTCAAAGGACGCTCCGTCCTTTGAACTCACCTTGCGCCCTTATTTATTCTCTTTTTCCTGCTGGCGGGCAGCGGCGGAATTGGAATCGATCAGGCTCTGGCGGTTCTTTTTCAGGCTGTCTAAGACATTTTCCATATTCGTTTCCACATACTTCAGGACATCTGTCGCATAGGTGACAGAGCTGGTGCGGAGCTCATCGGCGGATTTGTTGGCCGAAGAAATCACTTCATTGGCACGTTCCTGCGCCTGCTTGACAAGTTCGCTTTCTTCCGTGATGCGGGCGATATAGTCTTTCGCCTGCGCCACCGTGTCTTCTGCTTTCTTTTCTGCGTCGAGCATGATGCGCTCTTTGTCTGCGACGATGCGGCGTGCGCTCTCGAGTTCATTCGGGAGCGACTGATTGATGGCATCGATCAGCCGTTCGATCTCGTCTTTATCCACCAGTTTCTTATTGGTGAGCGGTACTTCACTCGCGTTATTGATGACATTTTCTAATTCTTCTAAGAGTTTTCTTGTGTCCATAATTGCAAGCCTCATTTCTTTTTCGAAGTTTGAGAAAAATGCTGATGGAAATCAGCATTTTTCTACCTTTTTCTTGATTATTTCCTGTACATAGGGCGGGACCATCCGGGTGACGTCGCCGTCAAAATGGGCCAGCTCACGAACGCCGGTAGATGACAGATAGGAATAGCGTCCATCCGTCATGAAGAATGCGGTTTCCAGAGTAGGATCGATCTGCTTGATCATGAGCGCCCGCTGGAATTCGTATTCAAAATCGCTGAACGCACGAAGCCCGCGAATCAGCAGATGGCAATTTCTCTTCGCTGCGTATTCATTCAGAAGACCATCAAAAGCATCCACCTCGACATTGGGAATGTCTTTGGTCGTCTCGCGAAGCATATCCAGCCGTTCTTCCGTAGTAAACATATAATGCTTGGTCGGGTTCAAAAAAGCTGCCACAATCAGTTTATCGACCAGACTGGCACTTCTTCTGATGATATCCAGATGACCATAGGTCACCGGGTCGAAACTTCCTGGGCAAATCGCTATTTTCATTGCACTTCTCCCTCTGTAGATCTGCATAGCAGATAGGTAACAACAATGGCCCCCACTTTTTTCTCTTTCCAGACTTCACACTTGTCAGCAAAGAGTGATACATCCGGGGGTTCGGATATGGAATGTTCTGCAATAATGATCGCATGATCAGCAGGAAGGCCGCAGTCGAAAACCATTGCCAGTACTTCATTGATATAGCCCTTCCGATACGGAGGGTCCATGAAAATATAATCAAAGGTCCTGCCCTGAAGAGACTTCAGCGCAGCCCCTACCTCTCTTGATATGATCTGTACCTGATCTTCTACATGGCACTTCTTCGCATTCTCGCGGATGATGCGGCCTGTGGTCTTGTCGATAAAGACCGCCGACGATGCATACCGGCTGAGCGCTTCAAGTCCCATCGCGCCAGTCCCTGCAAAAATATCAAGGACATCCGTCTCGATGAGCCCCACATTGGTCAGTACATTGAAAATGCTTTCCCGTACCCGCCCCAGCGTCGGCCTCGTCGTATTTCTTCCTACGGGTGCCAAAAGGTTCGTGCCTTTGGCTTTTCCACCAATAATCTTCATATCTGTTTCCTCATCGTGATTTCAGCAGGAAACCTGCTGATTACACTCATAGTCATTATAGCATAAATGAAGGAAATTGGAATTAGAAATTTGTGACTGATGACTAGTGACTAGTGACTGGTGACTAGAAATTAGTAGCTAGGGATTAGTGGCTAGGGATTAGGAGTCCCAAGTGACTGGTGACTTACATACCACTTTCGGGCATCGCCTCATATATACTCGCGGCGAAGCCGTACCTTCATTCCTCATTCCTCATTTGAGCAAATCTTTCATTCCCAATCAAGGGCCAGCACGCCCCACGGGCTAACCCCAAACCAAAAGAGCCACAGAAATGCGGCGCATTTCTGTGGCTCCTTCATTCTCTTAGCAATACGCGAGTGCTGCTTCGAGTCTATCCATGGTCTTTTCTCTTCCGAAAAGTTCCATCATTTCAAACATGCCCGGGCCCTGGGTCGCACCGGTCAAAGCGATACGGGTCGGTTCGTAAGCAGCTTTGCCCTTGATGCCCTGTGCTTTCATGCATGCATTGAAGCATTTCTTGATCTCTGCCTGATCGAAGGTTTCCAGCGTTTTCAGATCATCGATGAAGGCTCTGAGCAGCTTACCGCTGGTTTCTGCCTTCATGATGGCAAGGACATCTTCATCGGTCAACTCCGGCATATCTTCGAAGAAGAATTTCAGCTCATCGGCTGCCTGGCCCGCGAAGTAGATGTGGTCTTTCATGAACCAGATGACTTTTTTCAGCCAGTCTTTCTTTTCTTCACTGACAGCAGCATCCACATAGCCGGCTTTCACAAGGAACGGGAAAATCAGGTCATAGAGCTGGTCTGCATCGAGTTTCTTCATGTACTGAAAATTGATCCAGTTCAGTTTATTAATATCGAAAACAGCATCATTCGAGGAAACGCGCTTCATGGAGAACTGTTTGATGAGTTCTTCTTCCGTGAAGATTTCCTGTTCGCCCTTCGGGGTCCAGCCGAGGAGCGCCAGATAGTTCACGACCGCTTCCGGCAGGTAGCCCATATTTCTATATTCAGTGACGGAGGTCGCGCCATGACGCTTGCTCATCTTCTTGTGATCTTCGCCGAGGATCAGGGAAATATGTCCGAATTTCGGTGGTTCATAGCCAAGGGCTTCATAGATAGCGAGCTGACGCGGGGTGTTCGAGAGATGTTCTTCCGCGCGGATGACGTGGGTGACTTCCATGAAAGCGTCATCGATGACGACAGCGAAATTGTAGACCGGGATGCCGTCGGATTTCATGATGATGAAATCACCGACACCGGCTGCTTGGAATTCGACATGGCCGCGAACCATGTCATCAAAAGCGAAGACGCCGTCTTTTCTGACTTTGAGACGGACGACCGGTTTTCTGCCTTCGGCTTCGTACTTGGCTTTTTCTTCTTCGGTGAGGTGGCGGCAGTGTTCATCATAGATCGGAGTCTTGCCGGCATCGAGCTGCGCCTTGCGGCTTACTTCCAGTTCTTCTGCGCTGCAGTAGCAGTAGTATGCTTTGCCTTCATCAAGAAGTCTCTGTACTTCCTTCTTGTAGAGATCAAGGCGTTCGGTCTGGCGGTACGGGCCATGCGGGCCGCCTACGTCGATGCCTTCATCCCAGTTCATGCCGAGCCATTTCAGAGAATCTTTGATATTCTCTTCGGATTCCTTGGTGGAACGCTTCAGATCCGTATCTTCGATGCGGACGAGGAAGGTGCCGTCAGCGTGACGAGCAACCAGCCAGTTGAAGAGCGCGGAGCGCGCACCGCCGATATGAAATGGGCCTGTCGGGCTCGGGGCAAAACGAACTTTCAATTTCTTTTCCATCTGTTAAAACTCCTTCTTATTTTCTATAAATGATAACGGATGCCAGAGCTGCCATACCTTCCCTGCGGCCCACCGCACCCAATTTTTCATTCGTGGTGGCTTTCACACCCACCTGATTCTCAGAAATCCCGAGAAGATGCGCGATCGATGCTTTCATTTCCGCTATATGCGGCGCAAGCTTCGGCTTCTCCGCGATGACCGTGCTGTCGATATTTCCAGTCTGCCAGCCTTCTTCAGAAAGGACGCGCGCGACTTCGAGCATGAGCTTTCTGCTGTCCGCTCCCTCATAGCGAGGATCGGTATCAGGGAAATAGTGCCCGATATCGGGAAGACCTGCTGCCCCCAGGAGTGCATCCATGATGGCATGCAGCAGCACGTCAGCATCCGAGTGGCCCAAGAGACCGCCTGTCTTTGCGATTTCCACGCCACCAAGCATGAGCGGACGGCTTTCATCGTATCGATGTATATCATACCCCTGCCCGATACGGAAGGGCAAGCCCTCTTTTTCAATCATTTTCGTAAACCGGCTCCAATCGTCCGGTGTCGTTACTTTGAAAAACTGTTCTTTACCGGGCAGCAAGGTGACCGGCACGCCCGCTTTTTCTAAGATCGACGCATCATCCGTGATCCCCTCCTCAGAGGGAAGAGCCTCCATCGACTCTTTGAGCAGCTTCGAAAATGCCCCCTGCGGCGTCTGTGCCCGGAAAAGGCGGCTCCGATCTAGCGTCCCCTGCACTCGTTCTCCATCGACTTCCTTGATGGTATCCACACAAGGGATACCGACTACGACGGCGGGATGCGCCTTGCTGATAGTGGCAAAGGCATCATCGATGGTCTTCCCATCGACGAAAGGCCGCGCCCCGTCATGCACGAGGACTTTTTCAGAATCCTTCGCCAAACAGGATAGACCATTCTTCACCGACTGCATGCGCGTCGCACCGCCTGATGCAAAGCGGACAGGAATATGATGCTCGATCCCTTTCAATATGTCAGCAAAAAGCGGCTGTTCCTCGACCCTTGCGACGATGATGAGCTCTTCTAAGAAGCGGCTCTGAAAGACATGTCGCAGCGTATAAGAAATCAGCGGAAGGCCCCGGTGCTTCAAGAGAAGTTTATTCACCGGAGCCCCCATGCGGCTGCCCTGACCGGCAGCCACCAGTATGAGACTGTTCATAAATATATGTACTCCTAAATGGATTTGAGGGTTTGAAGGTTTAAAGGTTCAGGGTTCAAGGTTCAACGGGGGGTAGTGCAGCGCATAAAAATTGGGAAGCGCCGCAGAGTATAAATAGAGCGATGCCCGAGGGTCTGCGAATGTCAGGTTTCCCTCGTATTGCCAGCCTTCCCCTCGAGGGGAAGGTGCCCCAAAGGGGCGGATAGGGCACTGGCGGTATGAAAAACGGCTGAGCCAAGCGGGAAATGCATCTGCAAACATAGGAGTACTCACTTAAGCACCCTATCCACCGCTAGCGCGGTCCCCCTTCCCCATGCGAGGAAGGCTTATACGGAGGCGGCTTCGCCGCGAATATATATGGGGCGATGCCCGAAGGCCGGAGGATAGAAGTCAGATGTCTGATGTCTCCTAATCTCCTAGTCTCTTAGTCACCCAGTCACTAGTCACTCCTAATCCCTAATCCCTAATCCCTAGCTACTAATCCTATTCTTCGAGTTTCGCAAAGATCATCTTCCCTGCCGAGGTCTGAAGGACGGAGGTAATGATGACGGCAACTTCCTTGCCGATGCTTTTGCTGCCGTCTTCGACGACGATCATCGTGCCGTCGTCAAGATAGGCGACTCCCTGGCCTTCTTCCTTGCCATTCTTCACGAGCTGGACGAAGATCTGCTCGCCGGGAATGACGGCCGGCTTCACAGCGATGGCGAGGTCATTTACATTGAGGACAGCGACGCCCTGCAGCTCCGCGACTTTATTCAGGTTGTAGTCATTGGTGATGATCTTGTAGCCCTTCTCTCGAGCGAGCTTGATGAGTTTGGAGTCCACCTCATTGATTTCCTCGAAATCATCGGTGATGATCTTGATGTCATCGCGGTTCTTCTTACGCATATGGTTCAGGATATCCAGTCCGCGGCGGCCGCGATTCCTCTTCAGTACGTCCGAGCTGTCTGCGATCTTCTGCAATTCTTCCAGCACAAAGACAGGCACCACGATGGGGCCTTCCAAAAATCCGGTCTGGAAAATATCTGCCACGCGGCCGTCGATGATGATATTCGTATCCAGCAGCTTGCCGATGCGCTGTTTTTCCTTTGATTTCTTTTTCCCGCTCTTTTCTTCCGCATGCAGCTTAAACCAGCCGACCATCTCCGGCTTCTTGCTGACGGCGAGATGCATCCCCAGGTACCCGAGCACGATGGACAGCACGACAGAGACATACGGCCCGATGAACGGCACCGAGCTGAAAGCAAGTCCGACCAGGTTCGCAATGATGAGCCCGAAGAAAAGCCCGAGCGTCCCCGCGATGAGATCCTGCGTATTCATGGCGGAGAGCGACTTCTCCATACGCGACGTCAGCGCGAAAAGGCGGGAAATCAGGTAGGGCGATACAGCGCAGCCCACGACAGCTCCTAAAATACCGCCCAAAAGCATCGTCGCCAGAGATATGAAGGTGATCCCCAGAATGGTCTCCGTCAGGACAGAGCTCGGGAGCAGTGCTGTCAGCACTGACTCGCCCTGCCTCGAAAGCACGACGCCAAGAACGGTAAAGAGCAGGATGAATATCAATCGTAATATTTTTTCCGGCATCTTGAATCCTCTTTGATTACACTATGTTTTTGTAGAAAACAACTTTTTCAGATAGTAAGTCCATTTTTACATTTTAAGTATTATCTTATTATAGCAAACTTTCGCTCTCATTTATACCGGAAATGAAAATTTCTTTTCACCCCCTTCGCCATAGCGACAAATCCCTCATCGGGAGCCCTCCAGAAAGACAGCTGCCTGTGATCGTTCCTTCTCCTTCCCATTCCATTCTTTTCTGTGCAGCTATAATGGTCTCATAGAAAAGAATGATCCAGTGAAGAGAAAGGGCATATCTCTTTTTCTAAAAAATCAACGGTGAGCACGTATGGATCACAATCCTATCAATCCGTGCTCACCGTTGTTATTGTAGATCATTTTATCCTTTCTGATCTGATTTTTATTTGTTGCCCTTTGCCTTGTTATGGGTCTTGCAGAGCATTTGACAGTTGGATATATCGGTAGAGCCGCCCTTGCTCCAGGCCGTTACATGGTCGGCATCCATTTCAGATAGTTTGTAAATCCTTTTTGCGTTATTGTCATGACCAAGAGCACAGAGAGGACAGTTGGAAATGCCTTCTTTTTTGGCTTCCTTCGTCTGTTTCTCATACACCTTCTTGATGGTGGCTTTATCAAATACACGGATATTCAGGAGCTTCGTGTCTTTTTCACCGCCAAGGATATACTCGAAAATGCCTCGATGATCCGTGACCTGTGGGTCCCCCAGAAGCTCATCCACCCTTTTCTCTACCTTTTCTTTGGAATAGGGATGATGATGGTACTCATTGTACAGGCGGCCCCATTCCAGACCGCACATTTCCTTCCCTGTATATTCGAAAACAGAATCCACCCAGTCAATGACCGTATCAAAGTGATTTTTCAATTCATCAATGCTCCTGTCATTCCGATGGCGAGCCATGTAATCCTCAATATTCCCATGGCTTACCCAGTCCAGAGCCCTTTCCAAAATGGCCTGCCGTTTGGGGTCTCCTTTGATATAGGTCTGCCAGCGATTCATATTGGCATTGTTGGTATTGGAAAACTCCTCTCGTGCCAATGTGACGAATGGACCGTGATAGGCTGCATTGCGAAGCTCCTGCTGTACCAAGGGTACTCCCGCAATATTGATGGTTTCAAACCACGCTTCAATTTCCGAAGGCTCCCCTTCGCAGACGTAAATGGTGAGCGGCGCATGTAAAACCCTGTCCCTGTCATCATCATCCAGACTGTCGATATATCTTGTCTTGCCCTTCCAGTTCACCGCAAAGGGCCAGGTTTTCTTCACGAACCGGGCAAAGGATGTGATTCTCTGCTGTCCATCGAGGACTTCATATTGACCGTCCTTGTTCAGGACAAAATAAATCAGTCCCAGAGGATATCCCTTGAGAAGGGATTCCACCACGGCCACATCTCTTTTGCCATCGCCGTAGATATAGTTTCTTTGGTATTCCGGCTGGATAATGAGCTTTCCATCCAGTCCGAAAAGCCCTTTATTTTCATTCTTATCAAAAATGAAACCTTGGCAAAGGTCTTCTACTGTCCAGTTCGTGTGCAAAGTAGTCTTCATAGCTTATGAGTCCCTTCATTAGATTGAATAAGTATTCGTCCGTAACGCAATTTCCCATTAATATATGGGCCATCCTTATCAATTTTTGATGGAATTCCTGCAAGGCCTCGAATGTTTCCTGCTATCAGGCCTATAATTTTAAACTGCTCCAGATTATATTTATCCATAAAGGTAATAGGAACGCCCATAACACCGTCATAATCTGATGGAATACATTCCGTAAAGGGAACTTCTATGGCATCATAGTTATCATAGTGCGGATATGCAATACCCTTGAATTCTTTTTCCAATTTCCGGCGTAACTTCTTATTGAATTTCAGATTATGAGCCATGGTGTCCAGTTTCAGCCATTCATGACGTTTACCATGGTCGATATTGGTAAACCAGCAGGCAGAGGCCAACCTGCCCATGACTACGCCGTTAATGATTTTATAGGCAGACCCTTCCTTCTTATTGGCCAGAAGCCAGGCCTTGTAATCGTCGGTGACATTGAAATACATATCATGATTCAAGTCCTTGTACCCCAGCCAAATCACATTATCCTTCAGGTAGGGAAACACTTCCTTATAGGTAATGGCGTTCATATTTCCTAGAATGATAAACTGCTTCTTTGCTTCCATAATCCACGCCAGAAACTTTCTGAACTGCGAAAATGGCGGATTTGTAATGATAATATCAGCCTCATCCCGGAGCTTCCGCACTTCCGGGCTGTTGAAATCTCCATCTCCTTCTAAATATCCATTGAATTCGATATCGTCTGTATCTATGCTCCCAGAGTGATCCTTGTCTCTAGCTACGGTAAAAAGTTTGCCGTGGGTGCTGTGCTTTGCTGCATCAAAAGCAGGGGATTCGCTCTCAAACAGGCTGATTTCCCTGTTAGCTGCTCCCTTGGCATAGGAAGTAGAAATCAGCTTTTTGATTCCAAAACGGGTGAAATTGGACGCAAAGTATTTCGTAAAATTTGACCATTCGGGATCATCGCAAGGAAGAAGGATCGTTTTCCCTCTGAATACATCAGGATTATATTCCACATACGCATTCATTTCTGCTTCAATATCGTTATACTGGGTATAAAACTCATCGTTTTTAGCTTGTTTCGCTGTTCCTAAGCTGGAATTATCTGCCACTTTACACTCTCCTTTTTACCTTACCATTTCCTTTTCTCCGTATATGGGCTTTTTAGCTATTTCCCTATGATTGAAATACGCTTACGTTCATTGACAGGTCTTTTGAAATTTGGCTCAAAAAATGAGGAAAGTCCCCTTTCTACTACCATGGTTTTGTCATTCCCGCTTCTTCACAGAATTGTTCCAGCTTGTCATAGACGGGAGCTACCCATGTAATATGCAGTATTTTATCATCCTTTTGGGGTCTAGGTATTTTATTGTATTATAGCATGCCTTTTTATAGAAAAAGTGTCTCTATTTCGCTTCCCTGTTTAGGAGAATGAATGATGCTGCCACATTGTCAGCCATCTGTTTCTAGTGAATACAAAGATCGGTATGACAGACTCATACCGAAGGATCATTCCCTTCGTAAGCTCTTCGATCTTGTAGATATCTCATGCATATATGATGAGCTTGTGGAGGTGACCATCGGGCACGAATCCCCTATCCCCTATGTCATGGGCGGGGAAACAGGATTCGTGGAGAGGCTGCCCCTAATCATTTCACGGCTTCCATCAAGTCTTTCAGATTTCTGACGAAGACGGTATGTTCCCTGACCTCGTCCAGATGATGCGCTTCATAATAGGCAAGGACTTCTTTTTTATTGCGTTCCGACAGGATGAAATGGGTAAATTTCATCTTGAGTGCTTCTTTGAGACGAAGGGTAACGCGGGAAACAGGCATGATTTCTCCGGTGAGACCGATCTCCCCGAGTGCCATGAGGTTCTGCGGGACGGCGACGTCGCCTCTGACAGAGATTAGCGCGAGTGCGACAGCCAGGTCGGCGGCAGTTTCCTTCACACGGAAACCGCCCGCCACATTGAGGTACACATCTTCGGTCGAGAAAGGGATGCGTCCGCGGCGTTCCAGGACTGCGAGAAGGATGATCATGCGGTTGTAGTCATAGCCCGCCGCGATGCGGCGCGGGATGGCAAGGACCGAGTGGACGGTGAGTGCCTGGATCTCTACAAGGACCGGTCGCAGTCCCTCCATGCAGGCGACGACAGCCTGCCCCGGCGTCTGGCTCGTGCGGTCACGAAGCAGGTATTTCGACGGGTCTTCGATCCCTTTGAGCCCCTGCCCCTCCATGACGAAGAGTCCGGACTCTGCGGTGGAGCCGAAACGGTTCTTCACCGTCCTCAGCACACGGAATTGGTAGCTGCGGTCGCCTTCCAAGTAGAAGACCACATCGACCATGTGCTCCAAGATGCGCGGTCCCGCGAGATTTCCTTCCTTCGTCACGTGTCCGATGATCATGACAGCGATATTCTCACTTTTCGCGAGGCGCACGAGTACGGCGGTGCAGTCGCGGATCTGCGCGGGACTTCCCATCGGGGATTCATTGGCAGAAAGATACATCGTCTGGATGGAGTCGATGACCAGCATGGATGGCTTTTCTTTTTCTGCCTCAGAGACGATGGCATCCAGATTGCCGCCGGAATAGACGAAGAGATTGTCATCAGCAGCGCCGAGTCTTTCGGCGCGCATCTTGATCTGTGCTTCGGACTCTTCCCCGCTTGCATAAAGGACACTCCGTCCCGCCTTTGCCATGGCGTGGCAGACCTGGAGAATCAGTGTCGACTTGCCGATCCCCGGCTCTCCGCCCCAAAGGATGACGGAACCGGGTACGACGCCGCCTCCGAGCGGACGATCGACCTCGGGCATCGCCAGCTGCATGCGTTCATGGTTTTCCAGATTCACTTCCGAGAGTTTCTGCGGACGCTTGCCGCTGACCACCTCATGCGTCGTCCGCAGCTGCTTGGGGAGGACTTCCTCCACCGTCTCCTCGAGTGTATTCCATGAGCCGCACTGCGGGCATCGCCCCATCCATCTCACAGTCTCTGCCCCGCAGTTCGAGCAGACGTATTTGGTTCGGTTCTTGGCCATGGACGTATCTCCTTTATCATCATATCGTTCATCAGTACGCTATACAATTTCTCAAAGTGAGGAGTGCGGAGTGAGGAGTGGTGGTGGCGGCTTCGCCGCCATTTTATCATTCGGCGCTTCGCGCCGCACTTTCTCCGTTGAACCTTCAACTCGTTGAACCCCTAAAAACGCAAAAAGAGTGCAACGGGAAATGTCTACTACATTCCCATTGCACTCTTATTATATCATCTGCCTAAAGGCGATGGCATCATTCCGCGTGGAAAGTCAGCTTGCCATCCTTGGCATCCATATGGAGGACTTTCTTCTTTTCGAGACCCTCCTGCAGAATGAGCTCGGAGATCGGGTCTTCGACTTCTTTCTGGATGGTACGGCGCAGCGGACGGGCACCGTATTCCACATCGGTACCATGATCGATGAGGAGCTTTTTCGCTTCTTCGCTGGCATCGAGCTTCACTTCGAAGTGCGCGAGCTTCTCGCCGACCTTGGCAAGCATCAGGTTCACGATAGAGGAAAGATCGGTAGCGGTGAGCGGATGGAAGACGATGATCTCATCGATACGGTTGATGAATTCCGGACGGAGCGTGTGTTTCACTTCATCCATCATCAGCTTCTTCACATCCTCGAAGGTTTCCTTCTTCTCGCCTTTGTCCTCTGCTTTGAATCCCAGTTTCTTCATCTGGTTTTTCAAAAGGGCAGAGCCAAGGTTACTGGTCATGATGATGACAGCATTCGTGAAGTCCACGGTGCGGCCCTGACCATCGGTCAGACGACCATCATCGAGTACCTGCAGAAGGATATTGAAGAAATCCGGATGCGCCTTTTCGACTTCGTCGAAGAGGATGACGCTGTACGGCGTCTTTCTCACGGCATCGGTCAGCTGGCCGCCTTCTTCATAGCCGACATATCCTGGAGGCGCACCGACGAGACGGGACACTTCGTGTTTCTCCATGTATTCCGACATATCGAAACGAATCATATTCTTCTCACTGCCAAACATGCATTCAGCGAGCGCTCTGGCCAGCTCGGTCTTGCCGACACCGGTCGAGCCGAGGAAGAGGAAGGAACCGATCGGACGTTTCGGATCCTTCATGCCGGCACGCGCACGACGGATCGCCGTGGCAACGGCATGGACAGCCTCATCCTGACCAACCACTCTCTTATGCAGCTCTTCTTCCAGATGGAGCAGGCGCTCGGAGTCGCTCTTCTTCAGATTCTGCAGCGGTACACCCGTCCATTTAGCGACGACTTCTGCCACATCTTCTTCCGTGACTTTAAGATCATCATGATCTGCACCCTTCCAGTCCTTCTTCATGAGGGCGATCTCACTCTGCATCTTCTTGGCATCATCACGATACTCGGCGGCTTTTTCAAAATCCTGCGAAGCCACAGCCGCTTCCTTTTCTTTCAAAAGGGAGGCCAGCTTCTCTTCCTTCTCTTTCAGCGCATCCGGTGTCGAAGACGCTTCCATGCGGACCTTGGCGGCAGCTTCATCGATGACATCGATGGCTTTATCAGGCTGGAAACGATCCGTGATGTAACGACCGGAAAGTTCGACAGCCGCTTTCATTGCTTCATCGGTGATCTTCGCTTTATGAAAGGCTTCGTAGCGATCACGCAGACCCTTCAAGATCTTCAGCGTATCTTCCGGTGTCGGTTCACCGACTTTGACCGGCTGGAACCGACGTTCCAAAGCGGCATCCTTTTCGATATACTTCTTATATTCTTTCAAAGTGGTCGCGCCGATGCAGCGCAGCTCCCCGCGTGCCAAAGCCGGTTTCATGATATTGGCTGCATCCATGGAGCCTTCCGTCGAGCCTGCTCCCACCAGTGTATGCAGTTCATCGACGAAAAGGATCCAGTCTTTATGTTTCTTCACTTCATCAATGACTTTTTTCAGCCGTTCCTCAAATTCGCCTCTGTACTTGGTACCGGCGACGACGGAGGACATATTGAGAGAAATCACATGGCAGTCCTTCAGAATCTCGGGCACATCATGAGAAACGATCCGCTGTGCAAGCCCTTCTGCGATGGCTGTCTTGCCTACGCCCGGCTCACCGATGAGGACAGGGTTGTTCTTATTTCTGCGGGACAGGATCTGGATCACACGATTGATCTCCGTCTGACGCCCGATGACAGGGTCGATCTTGCCCTGTTTGGCTTTTTCATTGAGGTCGATGGCAAAATCACCCATCTCTCCCAGCTCTGCACTGCCTTCTCCATTTCCGTCTTCCGAAATATAGGTATCGAAGGCTTTCTGCAGCTTCTCCTGTGTCACGCCGAAATGCTCCAGGATCTGCATCGCAACGCCGCTGCCTTCCCGAAGAATGGCAAGCAGCAGATGCTCCGTGCCGACGAAGGAATTGCCAAGATCATTGGCTTCCTCCAGCGCCATTTCCAGCACCCGTTTCGTCCGCGGCGCTACATACAGCTCACGGCGAGAGAAGAAGCCGCTCCTTCCCTGCCCGGCGAGCAGCGGCTCCACCGCCTCTACGGTCACGCCGAGCGAATTCAGGATCTTGCCGCCGGCCGAATCTTTTTCGTGGGCAATGCCCAAAAGCAGGTGCTCGGTTCCCAAATAATCACTGCCCAGCTTCGAAGCCTCTTCTCCTGCAAATTTCCAGGCATTTTTTACACCATCTGTATATCTGTCTTCCATAGAAATCCCTCCTTTGTTTTGGGGTTTATATTAAATGAGAAATTAGAAATGAAGGTGGTATTTCAGTCACCAGTCACTCATTTCTTTCCTTCAATCGCCTTGATCTTATCTCTGACCTCGCAGGCACGCTCGAAGTCTTCGCGATCGACGCAGCTCTTGAGTTCTTTTCTTAAGGCTTGCAGCTCCTCGCTCTCCGCCGGAGCGTCCCCCTTTTCTTTTGTCTTCGGTTCATTGACGGGAATTTCATTCTTCCCTTTCTGGAACGACGGGCGGATGGACTCTTTGAAGCGGCTGTAGCTGTCTTCATTCTCCGGCAGCTTTTCCGGGCTGACTTCGATGAATTGTCCGCCCTGATCTTCCAGCGTGCAGGTCCCAAAGGGATCTTCTAAGAGATGCCCAAGCATCGATCCGCCGAAGAAATGATCCAGCGGACTGTCGAAGAATCCATTTCCAAAGAAACTCTGCTCCTTCTGAAAAACATGCTCTTTCTCCGCGCACTCGCTGCAGAGATGCTCTTCTTTTCTATTTCCGTTCACCACCTGCACCATATGAACGGTGGCAGGATGTGCATGACAACGTTCACAAAGCATATTTATTCTCCTTTCAGTGCCCACTCGATGCGATGGATCATCGTCCGTCCGGCTTCCTTTCGGTGTCCTTCCGGACAATACTCCAACATCGTGTGCGTCATGGCATACATCAGCCGATACTCACGCTTGGAAATGATGTCGTAATTCAAAAGCATCTGGAAATATCCCCGAAGGCCGTTTTCTATCTCCTCCTGAGATATTGATTTGTCTTTTGTTTGATGATTTGACTTTTCATTCTGGTACTGGCTCGCTGCCGCCTTCAACCGATGGTAGTAGTCCGGCACCTCCTCACGCTCTACAGGACGCAGAGATATCTTGATATACCCACCGCTTCCCCGCCGTGACTCGACGATGAATCGGTCATTGGAAGAAAACCTCGTATTGATCACATATGTCACCTGAGACGGTGCACACGCGAGGTGATCGGCCACATCCTTGCGCTTTAAGAGCAGCTCGTCTGTATTCTGCTTATTCATCAAGTCCAGAATGAAATTTTCTATTTTATCAGATAGCATTGTACTATTCATATCGCTCACCACTTTCCACTTGACTTCTTACCTCATTTCTGTAATCCATTATACATCAAATAGTCAAATAGTCAATAGCTTTTTCGATTTATTTTTAGCTTGCCGTGAAAAAGGATTAGTGACCAGTCACCAGTCACTCGTATAGCAATTTGTTAACTCCTGGACTTAGTGAGAAGTGCTGGAAGGGGCACACAATTCATATAGGGGCTCAATACCCCTCATTATATAAAACTGTTTGCCCACCATTTATATAAAACTCCGCGGCGCCTCCTAATTTTATGCGCCGTACCTTCACTCCTCACTCCTAACTCCTCACTCCTAACTTAATTTGGAAGTTGATTTAAATGCCAGTTATTTAGAAAGCGAAATACTAGGGAAACGCTGATTAAATCTGACAACGATTTAATCAGCGTTTCCCTAGTCTCTAGTCCCCGCCCATCAAAAAACGGCAGACCTCTCGGTCTGCCGTTCTCACTCTTCTATTTCTTCAAAATCCATCTCATGCATCACCGTCATGACCGCATCGCGGGAAAAGCCCCTTCGCAGGAGGAAAGAGGCTGACTTTTTGAAATCTGTCCGCATCTTCGGGCTCATGCCCCATTTCTTTTGCAGGAGGGCGGCCGCCATCTCGATTTCTTCCTCCAGCTGCAGGTGCTTCTCCGTCACAAGCCCCTTCAGCTTCAGCTTCTGATGGATGTAGGCGTCTCCGTACTGCGCGCGGCGGCGGTAGGCTTCGAAAAGCTCATCGGCGAGATTCTCATCATTAACATAGTCATAGTCCCTGAGCCTTGCCATCGCCTCTTCGATTTCCTTTTCCGTGTACTCCCTATCTTTCAGCTTCCGCGTGAGATCCTTCTCGCTCTGGTCGCGGAACTGCAAAAGGTACACCGCCGTCTCGTAGCAGGTCCTATCCTTCGGACGAGTCCGTTTCGCTGTCCGCTTCCGAGTGTACGCCATCTTCGAAATGATCCGGTTCTACGACAAGGGTGTCACGGATGATCTTATCGATTTCCGCTTCGACATCCGGGTGTTCCTTCAAGTAACGTTTCGCTGCCTCGCGGCCCTGGCTGATGCGGCTGCCCTTGTATGAGTACCACGCCCCGCTCTTCTGGATGATTTCCATATCGACCGCGATATCAAGGAGTGTGCCTTCCTTGGAAATACCTTCCCCGTACATGATGTCGAACTCAGCCACTTTGAATGGCGGAGCGACTTTGTTCTTCACGACCTTCGCCTTTGTGCGGTTGCCGATGATGTCCGAGCCGTTCTTGATGACTTCGAGCTTGCGGATCTCGATGCGGATGGAGGAGTAGAATTTCAGCGCACGGCCGCCGGTGGTGGTTTCCGGATTGCCGAACATCACGCCGACCTTTTCACGCAGCTGGTTGATGAAGATGACGATGGTCTTCGACTTGCTGATGATGCCCGTCAGCTTGCGGAGCGCCTTGCTCATGAGGCGTGCCTGCAGGCCGACCGATGCATCGCTGATATCCCCTTCGATTTCCTGCTTCGGTACGAGGGCTGCGACCGAGTCGATGACGATCATATCGACCGCGCCGCTTCTGACCAGAGACTCTGCGATGGAGAGTGCCTGCTCGCCGCTATCCGGCTGGGAAATCAAAAGCTCTTTCGTATCGACCCCGAGATGGTGTGCATAGACCGGGTCGAGCGCATGCTCTGCATCGATGAATGCGGTGATGCCGCCCATCTTCTGCGCTTCTGCGATCGCATGTAGTGCCAGTGTCGTCTTACCGGAGGACTCCGGCCCATAGATCTCGATGACGCGACCGCGCGGATAGCCGCCGACGCCGACAGCGATATCCAGTGCGAGCGACCCCGTCGGGATGACCTCAATATCGAGCTTGTCCCCCATTTCGCCAAGACGCATGATGGAGCCGGCGCCAAATTCCTTGGTGATCTGCTTCATCGCATTTTCAAGTGCTTTCTGTCTGTCCTGCTGCATATTTGTGTCTTTCGTTGCTGCCATAAGTCCTCCTTGAAATACAGTCTTGCGGAAACGATTGCATCCATGTTTCCTTACTCTGATGTAATTATACGATACAGCCAGAGGAAAAGATAGCGAACCCCAGATTAAATCTCGCCACTCTCTTCCCTGTATTTTCCCCCCCAATCACTTCATCAGTCAGATGCAAAAACCCGCCGCGCTTTTCCGCGCGGCGGGTTTTTGCTGGGATGTATGTGGCTGGTGACTGGTGACTAGGGACTATGGATTAAGATCACGAGAATCCCCTGTCATCCGCTTATTCTTCCTCATCTTCAGCTTCTGGATCATTCGAGAGCACGTCGATGGAGGCGATGCGGTCGCCTTCTTCGAGACGCTGGAGGATGACGCCCTGTCCTGCTTTCGTCTTCTTGCTGACGATCTGGCTCGCTTTTGTCTTGATGGTGATGCCCTGTTCGGAGACGCCGACGAGCTCATCCTTATCATCCGCTGCGACAAGAGCTACAACTTCGTAGCCGCGGCGGAAATTCCGGATGCCCTTGCCGTTTCGGCTCTGGATATGATAGGCAGAGGCCTTGTTTCTCTTCGCATTACCGTCAGCGGAAATGGTGAAAATATCCTTATCCGCTGCGATGCATGCACCAACGACTTCATCATCGCCGGCGAGCTTGATGCCATGGACACCGGCGGCGGCGCGGCCCATGGAGCGGACTTCGCTGTCATCCACCGAGAAGCGGATGGCCATGCCGTCCTTGGTGCCGAGGATGATCTCCTCTTCACCGGTGATCGCAAGCACAGCAGCGAGGCGGTCGCCTTCATTGAGACGGATGGAAATGAGACCGTTCTTATTGATATTCTTGTATTCCGCAAGCTCGGTCTTCTTCACATAGCCCTTCTTCGTGACCATGAGGAGGTACTTCGTCCCTTCCTGAACGTTGTCGAGGTCGAGAAGCTCGGTGACTCTTTCATCACGGGCCAGATTTGGAATGAAATTGATGAGCGCGCTGCCGCGTGCGGTTCTCGTGGATTTCGGGAATTCCACGGCAGTCTTCATGTAGACCTTGCCCTTATTGGTGAAGAAGAGGATGCGGTTGTGCGTGGAGGTATTCAGGATCTTCCAGACATAGTCTTCGTCCTTCATCTTCATGCCGGAAACGCCGCGGCCGCCCTTCTTCTGGACGCGGATATCCGCAGAGTCCATACGCTTGATGTAGTTCTGCTTCGTCAGGGTGATGGTCATCGGTTCATCCGGAATGAGGTCGGTCAGGGTAAAGTCTTCCTTCGTGGCCGAGATCTGGGTGCGGCGTTCATCGCCGAAATTTTTCTTTTCATCCTGAAGTTCGTCTTTGACGACGCCCATGATTTTCTCTCTGGAGGAAAGGAGATCTTCGAGGTAAGCAATGGTTTCCTGCACGTCCTTGTAGTCCTGTTCGAGCTTGTCTCTTTCGAGGCCTGTCAGCTTGCGCAGGCGCATGTCGAGAATGGCGATGGCCTGCTTTTCCGAAAGTCCGAATTTCGACATGAGAGCCTGTTTCGCCACGTCATCGGTGCGGGATTCGCGGATGGTCTTGATGACTTCGTCGATATGGTCGAGCGCGATGAGGAGGCCTTCCAAGATATGCGCTCTGGCTCTGGCTTTGTCGAGTTCGTACTGACTTCTTCTGGTGATGACTTCTTCCTGATGCTTCAGGTAATAGTAGAGGATCTGCTTCAGGTTCAGGATGCGCGGATGTCCGTCGACCAGCGCCAGCATGATGGCGCCGAAATTCACCTGCATCTGGGTATGCTTGAAGAGATTATTCAGCATGATGTCCGGGCTGACGTCGGCGCGCAGCTCGATGGCGATGCGCATGCCGGTGCGGTCGGATTCATCGCGAAGGGCGGTGATGCCGTCCAAGACCTTCTGTCGCTGCAGGTCAGCGATGGACTCGATGAGGCGCGCCTTGTTCACCTGATACGGGATCTCCGTCACTACGATGCGGTGCTTGCCGCGATCCATGTCTTCGATCTCCGTCTTTGCGCGCACGGTGATGCTGCCGCGGCCGGTGCGGTAGGTATCCTCGATGCCCTTCACGCCCTGAATGATACCGGCGGTCGGGAAATCCGGGCCTTTGATATACTTCATCAGCCCTTCGATCGTGATATCAGGATCATCGATCATGGCAGAGAGGCCATCAACCACTTCCGACAGGTTGTGCGGCGGGATATTCGTCGCCATACCGACGGCGATGCCGTAGGAACCATTCACAAGCAGGTTCGGGATACGGGACGGCAGGACGAGCGGTTCCTGCAGCGAGCCGTCATAGTTCGGCATGAAATCAACGGTATTCTTGTCGATGTCGCGCAGCATTTCCACGGTGATCTTCGCCATACGCATTTCCGTATAACGCATGGCAGCCGCGGAGTCACCGTCGACAGAACCAAAGTTCCCGTGGCCATCGACCAGCGGGTAGCGCGTCGAGAAGTCCTGCGCCATACGGACAGCCGACTCATAGACGGCGCCATCGCCGTGCGGATGGTACTTACCTAAGACATCGCCGACGATGCGAGCCGACTTCTTGTACGCTTTGCCCGGCAGCATCCCGGCCTCGCTCATTGCGTAGAGGATGCGGCGATGTACGGGCTTCAAGCCGTCTCGCACATCCGGCAGCGCACGAGTCACGATGACCGACATGGCGTAGTCAATGTAGGAATTCTTCATCTGCCCTTCCAAGGGGGTATTGATGATCTTTCCTTCTTTCCATTCGATATCCATAGTGTCTCCTTGCGAAAAAAGACAGCGCTTTGCGCGCTGTAAATTAAACAATGACTTAACTTATTATAACACAAAAACGCTCTCATAGCCATTTGAGAGCGTTTTATGGGATTCTTTGAAAAAGTTAAACAAAAGCAGGATCCATGCATAGCCAATCGTCGTTATCCCCGATCGCTACGAATGGGCGCATCGACCGGCAGGCACTTCCACTTTACTTAGATACATATATATTATCTTCCAGCACCATGCGCCACGGGAAATTTCTTCCATACGTCGCATAGTCGATGCCGATGCGTTTGGTGCGCTTCACGGGAAAGTGTCCCTCCCCCTTTTCGATCCAGAGACGGGTTCCGGTGAGGTCTTCCCCATAGAAGGAGCGATCGATCCCCATCGCCATCGTCAGGCGGCCGGGCCCTCCTGTGAGAAGCCTACCCTTCGCCCCTTTCCGTCGATGCTGCATGAGCTCCACGCCGGAGAGCGGCTCAATGGCTCGGATAAGGACGCAGCCGGGTATTCCCTCGGGTTCGCAGACGATATTGAGGCAGGTATACATGCCATAAATGAGATACACGTAGGCATGACCGGGCTCACCAAAGATCACTTTCGTCCGCGCGGTGATGCCCTTGGCAGAGTGCGCGCCATCGTCTTCATGACCGCGCCAGCATCCGCCGTAGGCTTCGCACTCCACGATGCGACCGGTGGTCAGGCCCTCCTTCGTGCGGCAGCAGAGTACAGCGCCGATGAGCTTCTTCGCCAGTGTCACGGGATCGGTGTCGTAGTCGGCGCGCTCCCATTTCATTTCACATCGACCTCCATGCCCATTTCGAGGTCTTTCGTCGGATCCGTCACGACGCGGTCGCCTTCAGAGAGACCATCCATGATGAGCAGGAATCCCCCTGTCTCGCTGGCGACGTCTACGGTCCTGATGTCGATGAGCCCGTCATCATTCACGACAGCGACGGAGTCCTCGCCGATCAGAGCTGTCTTGGGGATCATGTAGGAAGACATGGTCTTGCCGCTTTCGATGCGGATGTTGTACTCATTCCCGATGGTGATCTCATCATCGCTGTTATCCACCTGTACTTTGTAGGTGGTGTATTTGTCGCCGTCTTCATTAGGCTGCTTTTTAAGCTCGCCATACCAGATCTCATCACCATCCGTCATCGTGACCGTCAGCGTCTTGTCATCCTTGGCGCGTTCCATCAGCGTATCCAGCTTGGACGGGATCTCGATAGAGGCCGTCACCGGTGAATCCTGTCGGATGACGAGAGCGGGCTTGCCTGCCATGGCCATGTGCGTATCTCCGATGTAGACCTGAGAAACGATCCCGCTGATCGGCGCACGGACAGTGCAGCCGGCGATGGTCTTCTGCAAGGCTGCGAGGGCGGACGCCAGATTTCCATCCACCTGCGCCCCGCCGCCGGAAGGTGCCGGCTGCGCCGCTGCGCTCCGTCCCTTGATGCGGTTATATTCGGCGCGGGTGATGATGCCCTGCTTCAGAAGCGAGGCTTCCATGCTGTTATCGATCGGCGCGCCGCCATAGCTCGCCGCCGGAGCCGAAGAGGCACTCTCGGCGATTTTCGCCTCGAGCGCTGCCGCCTGCGACTCATACTGAGAGGAGTCGATCCGGAAAAGGACATCGCCTGCTTCGACCGTGGTCCCGATATCAGGCGGATCGGAAAGAAGACCGCCCGATACGGATGGGATGACCGGCGCGACATGAAGCGCCTCCGGCACTGCCTTTGTCTCCAGAGTAAATGGTTCCTGACTGGCCTCCGCCTTCATCACATGCACGGAGGGTTTCCCGCAGCCCGAGAGAAGCAATACAGCAGAGAGTGCTCCTGCCGCCATCCAAGAGATCCATTTCTTCATCATGCGCCTTCTTTGCCAAGAATATCCGCGGCCAGCGTATCTGCCAGAGAAATCAAAATTTCGTCATCGCCGGTGATGCTCCCCTTCACATGGAGCGGTTCCTCGATGATCTCACACTTCTTCCATGTGCTGACGATATCCTTCATGAGCTTGCCGGATACATTGGGCGCCCAGCTGCTGTTCCCCAGAATCGCCACTTTGCGGTTCTTGATGCCCATCGTCGTACATTCGTGAAGGAAGGAAGCCATGGCAGGATTGAGACACATATTCATCGTAGGTGCTGCCAGCACCATGTGACTTCTGCGGAACACTTCCGCCCACGCATCACTCACAGGAGTCGTGCAGAGATCGATGAGCTTCAGATTTCTCACACCTCGCTCGCCGAGGAGCGTCGCGAGACGAGCAGCTGCCATCGCGGTATGACCGTAGGCAGAAGCGAAGAAGATGGAAGCCGACGTATAATCCGGTGTAAAAGACGCCCACTTCTTCACGCGATCGATCACATACGCCTTGTCCTTCTCCGTGCGAAGGACAGGCCCATGGAGCGAGCAGATGATGTCGATGGGAAGAGCCGCCGTCTTTTTCAAAACGGAAAGCACCTGCATGCCGTACTTGCCCGTCGTATTCGTGTAATAACGACGACCTTCCGTGCCATACACATCCGCATAGTCGACGGCATCGGCAAAGATGGAGCCGTGAATCGCGCCGAATGTCCCGAAAGCATCCGCAGAAAAGAGAACCTTCTCTGTCTCATCATAGGTGAATGTCACTTCCGGCCAGTGGACCATCGGTGCCTTGATGAAGCGGAGCTTGTGCACGCCGAGATCCAGCACCATCTTTTCATCAGAGATGATGTAGCGATCTTTGAATGATACATGGAAGAACTGCTCGAACATTTTGATCGCCTGCGGAGAAGCGATGATCTTCGCTTGGGGATGTGCCTCTGCGAGTGCCAGAAGAGAACCGCTGTGATCCGGCTCCATGTGATTGATGATGATGTAATCAAGCGCACGGCCCTTCAAAAGATACGAAAGGTTATCCATGAAAATGTCCCGGCATGCATTGTCGATCCCATCCATGACGCAGGTCTTTTCATCATCGATCAGGTAGCTATTATAGGAAATTCCCTGTGGGAGCGGTACCAGATTATCAAAGCGAGGCGTCACGAAATCGTTTGCGCCGATCCAGTAAATGCTGTCCGTCACTTTCTGTTCATTGTGCATCATAACAAGACTCCTTTGGAAAATAGGGTATATATATTTATTATAGCATTCGCGGGAAGAAGGCTAAAGGCTCAACGGGTTCAGGGTTAGCCCACGGGGCGGCTCCGTCCACTGATTATGAATGAAAGCTTTGCTCGAATGAGGAATTAGGAATGAGGAATGATGGTGCGGCGCATAAAAATATGGAAGCGCCGCGGAGTATAAATAGGGCGATGCACGAAGATGGCATTTCAGTCACTAGTCACCAGTCACCAGTCAAAAAAGCACCTGCCTTCGCAGATGCTCACATGTTCTTTTCCAGTTTTGCAAGGAACCGACTGGTAACGACCGTCAGAAAGAGATAGATGACGGCTGTCGTGATGAACGTCTCCCACACGCGATAGTACTGTGCATTCGCTGCATTCGCCCAGTACATGAGCTCCGGCGTCGCAATGACGGAGGCGAGAGACGAGTCCTTGATCAGGCTCACGAAGGAATTGCCCAGTGCCGGTACGACCGACTTCAGCGCCTGCGGCAGGATGACATAGCGCATGCTCTGCCATGCGGAAAGCCCCAGCGCACTGGCGGCTTCCCCCTGCCCTACATCGACTGACTGGATGCCCGCACGGATCGTTTCCGCAATGTATGCCCCCGCATTGATGGAAAGCGCGAGTGCGGCTGCGAGGACCCCGTCCGGCTTCTTCATAAAAAGAGGTACGATGCCGAAGTAGGTGATCAGCAGCTGCAGGAGAAGCGGCGTCCCGCGTATACTTTCGATGAAGAGCAGCGCGGGGAAAGACAGGCATTTCTTTTTCGAAATACGCAGGAGTGCCAGCACGAGCCCCAGCAGAAATCCGCAGAGGATTGCGATCACGGAGAGCTTGATGGTGAGCCATGTGCCGGATAAGAAAAACGGCGCATACTCCTGAATGATGGAAAATTTGAAATCAGACATAGAATAGCCTCAAATAGAAAAAGGTTCAGGGTTCAGGGTTAGCTCACCGGGCGAGTTGTCTTTTGATTGCGGGTGAAAGCTCTGCTCGAATGAGGAATTAGGAATGAAGGTGGCGGCTTCGCCGCAAATGTATAAGGCGATGCCCGAAGGTTTTGGGGATAACAGGTTTTCTGTTTGGAGTTTATAAACATGATCCGCCTGATCGCGAACGAAAAAGATTCGAGGGCTTCGCTCGAAATGACGATACGAGAGAATAAGATGTCTCCCAGTCACTAGTCACTAGTCACTCATCTCTACTTTCAATCTTCAGCAGGTTCAAATTGAACCCATGAGCCTTTTATTTCCCCAGTTTCCCGAGCGTCTCTTCATCGACTTTCGTCTTGAACCATTTTTCATAGATCTTTCCATAGGTGCCATCCGCGATCATATCCTGCAGCGCCTTGTCGATCTTGCTTTTGAGCTCTGCGCCCGTATCCTTCGGATACAGGATGCCGAAGAGCTCGGGCGTGAAGGCTTCGTCATCATAGACGATGGAAAGATGCGCCTCGGGGTACTGCGCCTGAATGGACTTCACGGATGTCTCATCGCCGACCAGCGCATCGACCTGCCCTCCGATCAGCATCTGGATAGACATCGGTGTCTTCTTGATGGAGGGATGATTCTTTCCAAGAAGTTTTTCCAGCGCTTCCTGACCCGTCGAACCATTCTGCACGGCGATTTCTTTGCCGTCCATCAGATCCTTCGCGCTGTGGATATCCACGCCTTCCCGCGCCAGGATCGCCTGACGGGAGAGGAAATACGGCGCAGAAAAGAGATAGGACGCTTCTCTGTCCTTCGTGATGGTGACACCGGAAATCGCCATGTCCGCCTGATGTGAGCGGATCTGCTCGAAGAGCGCTTCCCAGCCCGCATCGGTGAGATCCATCGTAAGCCCGGCGCGCTTCACCGCTTCTCTTGCGAGGTCCACGTCGAATCCGACGATCTTCCCATTCTCCATATACTCGAAGGGATTCCAGTTCGCATGTGTCACGACATGGATTTTATTTTTCGTCTGTTTGGGCGCATTTTCTCCGCAGCCTGCGATAAGGAAACAGCCTGCCGCGAGAAGCGTTGCCCCTGCAATGATGATTTTTTTCATTGTTCTTCTCCTACTTATTTCATGGGATACCATGGAAGAATTTTACGCCAGCCGAAAAGGTTTTGTTCAGCATGCCTCTTGGATATTCCCATTATACGACCGCGAGCATTCCAATACAAGTTGTTTCGTATTTATTTTATAAAACTCTAGGTAAATACTGATTCAATCGTTATCAGATGTCATCAGTATTTCCCTTAGTCTCCAACAAAAAAGGCGATGTGAAATAACGATCATCTCATTTTCGCGTTCCATCTGCCGCGGGG
>OGRO01000291.1_pt1 | contig 50107 bp, 44 predicted proteins | sample 1553451 | NCBI WGS metagenome assembly OGRO01 (sample SAMEA2580021, study PRJEB22360) | human gut metagenome | reverse complement strand
AAAAGGGCTTTATTACATTAAATGGAAAGTTATATCTGTATGGAAGAAGTAGTGGCCAATTACAAAAACGTGGTTTTTATACCATCGATAATAGTACTTACTATACAGACTACACAACAGGAGAAGTTGCAATCGGAAAGAAAACAATTAATGGCTACGAGTATTACTTTCATGAAGATGGAGTAATGCAAAAAGGTTTTCTTGAATTAGATGGAAAATTATATCTGTATGGAAGAAGTAGCGGTCAGTTACAAAAGCGTGGTTTTTACACCATTGATAACCATACTTATTATACGGATTATACAACTGGAGAAGTATACCGTGGCATTCAAACAATCGGATCCAAAACATATGGGTTTGATGAAATAACAGGATCTGTATTTGATGGCTTTGGTACGATTGACGGAAATACGTACTATTTCGATTTTGAAAAAGGAATTTATTACACAGGAAAACATAAAATTAATGGCTATGATTATTACTTCCATGAAAATGGAGTGATGCAAAAGGGCTTTATTACATTAAATGGAAAGTTATATCTGTATGGAAGAAGTAGTGGTCAGTTACAAAAACGAGGCTTTTATACGATTGATGATAGTACCTACTATACTGACTATGCAACCGGAGAAGTCGCAGTCGGAAAGAAAAGGATCAATGGTTATGATTATTACTTCCATGAAGATGGAGCAATGCAAAAAGGCTTTATCTGGTTAAATGGAAAATTATATTTGTATGGAAGAAGTAGTGGCCAGTTACAAAAACGAGGCTTTTATACGATTGATGATAGTACCTACTATACTGACTATGCAACCGGAGAAGTCGCAGTCGGAAAGAAAAGGATCAATGGTTATGATTATTACTTCCATGAAGATGGAGCAATGCAAAAAGGCTTTATCTGGTTAGATGGAAAATTATATCTGTATGGAAGAAGCAGTGGCCAATTACAAAAACGAGGTTTCTATACCATTGATGATAGTACTTACTATACAGACTATACAACAGGAGAAGTCGCAGTCGGAAAGAAAAGAATCAACGGTTATGATTACTATTTCTTAGAAGAAGGAGCAATGCAAAAAGGCTTCATCGAATTAGATGGGAAATTATATCTGTATGGAAGAAGCAGTGGCCAATTACAAAAACGAGGTTTCTATACCATTGATGATAGTACTTACTATACAGACTATACAACTGGAGAAGTCTATCGTGGTTGGTTTGAGTTAAATGAAAATACCTATTATGGAGATCTAGTAACTGGAGCAATCAAAACAGGAAAACAAACAATCGATGGTTATGATTACTATTTCTATGAAGATGGAATTATGCATAGAGGATTTATTGAATTAGATGGAAAACTGTACTTATATGGAAGGACATCCGGACAGTTACAAAAACGAGGTTTTTATACCATTGACAACAACACTTATTACACAGATTATGTAACGGGAGAAGTATACCGTGGCCTTCATGTTATTGATGGAAAAACATATGGATTTGATGAAGTAACAGGAGCTGTCTATGATGGCTTTGGAACAATTGCAGGAAATACTTATTATTTTGTATTAGAATCTGGAAGTTATTTTGTTGGAAAACATGAAATTGATGGATATGAATATTACTTCCATGAAAATGGAGTGATGCAAAAAGGATTCATTTGGTTAGATGGAAAGTTATATTTGTATGGAAGAAGTAGTGGTCAATTACAAAAACGAGGCTTCTATACCATTGATGATAATACCTACTATACAGACTATACAACTGGAGAAGTATATATTGGAAAACATGAAATCGATGGATATCATTATTATTTCCATGAAGATGGAATCATGCAAAAAGGATTTATTACTTTAGATGGTAACACTTATCTCTATGGAAGAAGTACAGGGCAGTTACAATATGGATGGCATGATGTGGATGGATATATGTATTATTTCGACTTAGAGACAGCTGTTATGTATACAGGAACACATACCATTGATGGAATCGAATATGTCTTTTATGAGAATGGACATATGAAAAATAACTTTGTAACAATCGATGGAAATACATATTATTATTTTGAAGATGGTACAAGAGCAAATGATTGGGCTACCATTGCTGGCACAAAATATTTCTTTAATTCTCTTGGTGTTATGATCGGAAAGAATGTAAAGAAAGTCATTGATGTTTCTTCTTGGCAAGGAGACATTGACTGGGAAAGAGTCATCAATGAAGGTGGTGTCGATGGAGTTATTTTAAGAGTCGCAATGGATGCAGAAAGAGAAGATCCATATTTAGCGCAAAACATTCGTGAATTACAACGTTTAGGAATACCTTATGGAATTTATATTTATAGTTATGCAGAAAATTATAATGAAGGGGTTATATATGCACAATTCACTTTAGAATTGATGAAAAAATATAACATGAATCCAACCATGGGAATTTTCTTCGACCTAGAGTCTAATGAAATAACAAGTTACATGGGAACTGCACAGTATGAACAAACAGTAAGAGGATTTATGGATACTATGGCAAGTGCGGGTTATGGTGATCTGGCACGTATCTATACGTATAAAAACTATGCAGAAGAAGTATTAAATAGTGATTATTTAAAAGGATTGATCACATGGATCGCTCAGTATTATCACTATTGTACTTATGATGGAAACTATATTGGATGGCAATATAGTAGTACAGAACGCGTTCCTGGAATTGAAGGGAATGTTGATATGAGCGTATGGTTTAGTTAATAAGAGGTGGAAAATGAAAAAATATAAAGTTGGTTATGTACAAGGAAGTTTTGATATGTTTCATATCGGACATCTAAACTTAATAAAAAATGCAAAAAGTATTTGTGATTATTTAATTGTTGGAGTCAATAGTGATGAATTAATGAAATCATTCAAACATAAAACTCCTATCATCCCAGAAGACGAACGCTTAGAAATTATCGAAGCAATTCGTTATGTAGATGAAGCACATATCGTTACAAATCGTGACAAATTAGAAGCTTTAGATAAATTTCACTATCAAGCACTCATCATGGGAGATGATTGGAAAGGAACGGACTTCTATAAAAAAGTCGAACAACAATTAAAAGAAAAAAATGCAGAAGTTGTTTATTTTCCTTATACGAAAACAACATCTTCGACATTATTAAGAGATGCAATTTATGAAAGAGTAAATGGAAAGTAATTTACTCTTTTCTTGTAAAAAAAAACGTTTTTTGTTATACTAAACGTAGATTTATTGAGGAGAATGAATGATTATGAAAAAACTAAATATTACTTTTTGTAGTTTCCCTGATTATGACAGTAATGCCAAAGCTCTTTATGAGTATATGAAAGAAACTTATCAAGGTAAAATGAACTTTGTATGGATCGTGAACGAAGAAGATATGGTAGGGGTATTAAAAGAAAAAGGGATTCGTGCAATTTTAATGGGTACGGAAGAATTTAAAGAATATATTAAAACAACAGATGTCTTTTTTACAACACATGCCAATTTAACAGGTGATAAAACAGAGGATTCTTTATATGTAGAATTGTGGCATGGAATCAGTTCTAAAAAATTAGGATTTATGATTAATAACATTTCAAAACATGATTTAGAGTGGTTCCAACACTTAAGTGAAGTATTAGATTATATCATTGTTCCATCTGAATTCTGGGCAGTTATTTTTGCCAATCGTTTTCATGTCGATTTAAAACAAATTTTACCAATTGGTTATCCAAAACTTCATATGATTGAAAGAAAAAATGCAAAGAAGAATCTAAGTAAAGTAATTCATGAAGAGGTAGAAGCATATGATAAAATTATTTTCTATACTCCAACTTTCCGTACCGGTTGTGGAAGAAATACAGAAGTAGGGTTTGGAAATAACATTTTAAATCTAAAACCATATCAAGAAAAAGAATTATCCGAGTATTTAGAAAAACATAATTATTTACTATGTTTGAAATTACATCCTAGTGAAGAAAGTGATTTTCTAAAAGATTTTCAAGACCAGAAATATATTAAATTATTAAAACAGGATCAAATTAAAAAAGAAGGTTTTGTTCTATATGACTTTTTAGATGCCGCTGATATTTTAATTACGGATTATTCTTCTTTAGGAATTGAATTTTTATACTTAGATAAGCCAGTTATTTATTTAAATACAGATGAAAAAGAATATATGGAAAGCCGTGGTATTTGTTATAATGATTTTGATTTCTGGACTTCTTCTAACGGAGTATCTACATTACCAGAAGTATTAAAAAAGATCGATGAATATCAAGCATTAAAACAATTACCAAAAGAATTACAAGAGAAGAAAAAACTTTGGTTTGATCATATCGAAGATGGTGGTTGCAAAGCCATTTGTGATTACTTTTTCACCAAAGAAGGAAAACTGAGAAGTTCTGTAAAACCAGTGGTAAATGCAAATCGAAGAGCAAAACAATTATTAGAACAAGTTTCTTTTTATGAAGAGAAGAGTAAACATTACCAAGAATTATATGAACAAAAAGAACAAGAACTTCAAGCAATGATTCATTCAAAAGGATGGCAAATGTTAGAAAAAATGAGAAAAATAAAAAATAAAATTCATAAATAAAACATGAAATACAAAAATTTCATGTTTTCTTTTTCCAAATTTCTTTGTTTCCATACATTAATCTGATATAATGAATATGGTATCAGAAGTACGTCATATCTTTTGGAAAAAAAGTGAATTTTATGTTATGATATAAAGGCGAGGTGAACGAGGTATGACAAATTTAAAAAATATTATTGCGAATTTTAAACATTATTGGTTTTTAATGACACAATTAATATCAAGAGATTTTAAGGTAAAATATAAGCGTTCTGTGTTAGGAGTAGTTTGGAGTTTACTATATCCAATTTTAATGTTAGCCGTTATGGCAGTTGTTTTCTCACAGATGTTTAAATTCCAAGTAGAAGGAGTCAACTATATTGTTTATTTGATGACTGGTATTATTATGTGGAACTATTTTAATGAAGCATCTAATACGGCAATGACATCAGTTGTTACAAACTTTTCACTAATTAATAAAGTATATATTCCAAAATATATTTTCCCTGTTGCAAAGTGTATTTTCGTTGGAATTAATTTTGCTTTAACCTTAATCCCATGGTTGATTATCATAGGACTTTCTTATTTTGGATTAGGTGAGTATACATGCCACTTTAACATTTATTACTTGATATTACCTTATATATTCTTTTGCTTTTTCTTATTTACAGTGGGAATTGGATTGTTTTTATCATGTATTTCCGTATTTTTAAGAGACGTATTCTATATCTATGGAATTGTATTAATTATGTGGAACTATTTAACTCCAGTATTCTATAGCTTGGAGATATTACCAGCAAAATTACAAACTTTATTTCAATTAAACCCATTGTACCAATTTTTAACAGCTGCACGTGAGATCGTTTTATTTGGACAATGTCCATCTCTATTAAGACTTGGTATATTAGGTGTACTAGGAGTAGGATCTCTTTTAATTGGTGCATTCATCTTTAAGAAAAATCAAGATAAATTTATTTATTATGTATAAGGAGGCTATTTATGATTAAGTTAGAACATGTTTCCATGAAGTTTAATTTGGGGATAGAAAAAAATTTCTCTGTAAAACAAGCATTTGTTGATTTCTTTAGTTTTAAAAAGAAGAAGAAAAAGAAAAAAGACGAATTTTGGGCTTTAAGAGATATTTCTTTTGAAGTAAAAAAAGGAGAAGTTATCGGTTTAATTGGAAGCAATGGTGCTGGTAAATCTACATTATTGAAAATCGTCAGTGGTGTAATGAAACCAACCAAAGGAAAAGTAAAAGTAAGTGGAGTTATTTCTCCTATGATTGAACTTGGTGCTGGATTTGATATGGAATTAACAGCCCGTGAAAATATTTTCTTAAATGGAGCAATTTTAGGATATTCTAAACAATTCCTAGAATCTAAATTTGATGAAATCGTAGAATTTTCAGAATTAAAAGATTTCTTAGATGTACCAGTCAAGAACTTTTCTTCTGGTATGACTGCAAAACTTGCTTTTTCGATCGCAACAATTGTCGATCCAGAAATCTTAATTGTAGATGAGATTTTATCTGTTGGAGATATTAAATTCCAAGAGAAGAGTAAAAATAAGATGTTAGAAATGATCAAGGGCGGAACAACTGTTTTATACGTTTCTCACTCATTAGATTCTATTCGCCAATTATGTGATCGTGTTGTATGGATTGAACACGGAAAAATGGTGAAAGTTGGAAAGACAGATGAAATTTGTGACGAATATTACGATACACAGATGAAAAAGTAGGAGGGTTTATGAAAAAGTATATTCACTATTGTTGGTTTGGAGGAAAGCCACTTCCAAAGCTAGCGAAAAAATGTATCAAGAGCTGGAAAAAATATTTACCTGATTATGAGATCATTGAATGGAATGAAAGCAATGTGGACTTAGAAGAATGTCCATTCATTAAGGAAGCCTATGAGAATAAGAAGTGGGCGTTTGTTGCTGACTATGCAAGAACAAGAGCCATCTATGAAATGGGTGGTATTTATTTTGATACAGATATGTTAGTAACGAAAAACATTGACTTCTTACTAGATAATGAAACTTTTTTAGGATTAGAAGATTCTATGATGGTGAATTCTGCAGTGTGGGGTACTTCAAAACCAAAAACAGAATTCGCCAGAAGAATGTTAGAGTTTTATCGTAGTCAAGAACATTTAGATTTAAATAATATCTATAAAGTAAGTATTCCAAGAATCATGACTCGTATTTTAGATGAATATGGATTAGATCCAACTTCAGAAGAAATTCAAGTGTTAAATGGAAATATTTATATTTATCCTCGTACTTATTTTTATCCGATTTCTTATGATTTTAAAAATAATTGTTTCAGTGACAAAACTTGTATGATTCATTATTTTGACGCTACTTGGGTTCCAAAAAAAGAACAATTAGAAATGAAATTAGTTCGTAAAATAGGACGTAAACAAACCGCTTTTATCTTAAGAGTTTACCGTTTCGGAAAAAGAGTAGTCAAAAAGGGATTAAAAGCATGTTTATTTCCAGTTGTTCTTTATAGAAGATATAAGCGTAAAATTAATGAACAATATTTTGCTGTTTTAAAGACAGCAGAAGAAGATTTTAAAAAAGTAAAAGAAGATTATGTTGTAATGCATAATCCTGAATGGTTTGGAATAACGTCAGCAACGATTGAGTTGTTCTCCTCTCGTGTTCGTTGTGGAGAATTACTAAGAAAGAAAGATGTCAAACGTATTGGAAATTTGATCTTGGAAAGTAAAGTAAAACAAGTTGTATATAGTGCAATGTGTATTGGATGGAAAGATCTAGCCATTTATTTAAAAAAGAAAAATCCTGAGATCAAGATGAAAGTATTTTGGCATGGAAATCATTCTCAAGTATCAGAACCATATGGATGGGCAAGAAATTTAGAGATTATCGAGTTACATAAAGCGGGTATCATTGATGTATTCGCAACTTGTAAAGAGAGTATCATTCCATTCTATGAGAATGAAGGATATCGTACTATGTTAATTCATAATACTGTAAAATTGCCAAAAAAGATCAAAGCAGAGAGACCAAAAGATCAAATTCGCATTGGTGTTTATGCTGCAAAATGTGATGACTGGCGTAAGAATATGTTTGCTGCTTTAGCAACCGCTGCATTTTTCAAAAATGCTGTTGTAGATATGGTACCACTCAATCCAGAAGCACAGATCTTTGCGAATTATTGGGGAATTCGTTTAGAAGGATTAGATAAACCAATTCCAAGAGAACAACTTATTGAAAGAATGAGTAAAAATACGATTAACTTATATGTGACTTATTCTGAATGTGCTCCTATGGTCATTCTAGAAAGCTTTGAAGCAGGTGTACCATGTATTTCTGGAAACAATCATCATTATTTTAAAGATACTAATTTTAGAGATTATGTTGTTGTCGAAAATGAGGAAAATTCAAAAGTAATTGCTGATAAAATTAAAGAATGTTTAGAACATGAAGATGAAATTATGGCTTCTTATAAAAAATGGAAAAAAGAGAATGATAAAAAGAGTGAAGAAAGTGTGAAAGAATTTCTTTCAATGTAAGGATGTGTTTTATGAAATTAAGTGAATTAGAAAATATAAAAAACAAAGATTATGTTGTTTTTTTACCAAGTAGTGATTGGGATATTAAAGAAAGTGTAGAGTATACATTTGATTCTGTAATCTATATTGATTATGAACCAACGATTCAAGATGTTCAAAGAACACTGACTTTTATTAATAAAAATGTGAAACAAGTAATTTTATTTGACTTTTGTCCATTTTTTAGAGAAATTATTCACCATATTAAAAAAGAAAAGAAAGTGACATGGGTATTTAAAAATAGTATTGCAATGATGACCGATGGTGGTGTACGAGCTACAGTAAGTAATATTATGGAATTTACTGATAGAAGAATTGTAGATGAAATTGCTTGTATAGATTATGCTGCTTATCAAGTATTTAAAGAATTAGGTTTTCATGCAAAACATTTAATACTGGATGTAGAAAGAAAAGAAGAGGAAGAAGTAAATTCTACTTCTATTGGATTACTTGGAAATGATCATGATCCAAATCATAATACTTATAATCAATTAAGTGCTTTAAGAATGGTTGATTATAGTAAATTGAAGCTAGTCCATGTTATGCCAGCTACAAAAGAATTTATCTCATTCTTTGATTTGAAAGAAGAGCCTGTTGAGAATATAGATGAGGCAATGAGAGATAATTGCGTCAATTTATATGTTAATTTTACCGGAAATAATTTTCAAGTTATTTTAAAGAGTATGGATTTAGGAATTCCTTGTTTGCTAGGAAACACAGATCTATTTGATGAGTATCCAGTATTAAAAGAATATTTAATTATGGATAGTGATGATGATATTTCTGAGATAGCAAAACGAATAGAAAATGCAAAAGAGAATCGTGAAAAAATCATGAAAGAATATCGTAAATTTAGAAAAGAATATAGCAAGTTAAGTAAAAAGAGTATAAAAGAAATTTTGGTGAGTGAAGTATGAATAAACTAAAAAAATTAAAACCGATTTTAGTAGCTATCGTTGCCTTAATGTTAGCTACAAGTTCTATAATTAGTGTTTTTCTTTATCAAATTTCTGCTGAAACAAAAAAGGTCATTATCCGAAATGAATCCGGAGAAAATGTTATTAATAGGATAACAGTAGGTGAGACTAGTAGATATTTAGAATATTATGCAGATCTTTATGATTTAAAATTGGATGATCATGATGATGAGGATAGTAGTAATGATGAATTGATCTTAAGAGAAAATGATAGCATTGAATTTGAAACAAGTGTATTACATAGTGTTTTTGTATCATTTAATAAGGATGAATCAGACGGAGAAATCTTAATACAAGAAGATAATATACAAACTAAATATGATTTAAGTGATGATTCAAATGAGCAAACATATTTTAAGCAGGCATCTATAGTTTCATTATTGAAGGATCATGTTAACCATTTTTCTGGTGCTGAAAAGACTGGATACATTTTAGGAATAGTTGCTATTTCAATATTATTCTATTTTGCTATTATACAGTTATTAAAAATATTTTTTAAGATTAAGAAAGAAAAAAGAATTAGTGTTCCACAGTTCCTTCTCATATTCATTGCTTATACTATAGTTAATATTGTATGTATGTTACCTGTTATGGAAATAATATATAGATGGTACTTTATAGTTATTGTTTTCCAATTGGCATTTATACTATATTATTTTAAGGATATATTGAAGGATAACTTACACATCGTTTTTACTTTATTTGCAACAATTCTATGTGTTAATATGGCAATTTTGTTACCACCATTTCACGTCCCAGATGAGTTTTCACATTATATTAAAGCCGCAAGTGTTTTTGATAGTGAAAATGTGTTAATGGTAGATAATAAGCCACGTTATGAATTATCAAGTGAAGATTATAATATATCTACTAAATATACTTTTGCATTACATGATGCAAATTACAAGACTTCATTTAGAGAGTATTATGTAGATATGACAACAAATATTGATAGTGATGAAAGATTATCGGTTGGATTTGCTAATACTTATTACTTGAATTCATTTGCATATTTGCCAGATGCACTTGTAATTAAATTAGCTTCTTTCATGAATTCTCCAATTACATTAACAGCATTGTTATGTAGAGTCATGAATGCATTTATCTTTATTATTTGTGGATATTTTGCATTAAAAATCATTCCATGCTTTAAAAAATTGTACTTTTTAATGTTGTTATTTCCAATAACAATTCAACAAGTGAGTGGTATATGTCAAGACAGTTTGACGTTAAGTGTTTTGTTTCTATTAATAGCAGTTATTTTGAATCAAGCGTATGGATCGGAAAGAAAAGTTTCTAAAAAGAGTATTACGTTGATTTTGATATTAAGTATATTTTTAGGAATGTGTAAACCTGGTTATTTTCTTTTCCTAGGCTTAATGTGGTTGATTCCGAATGAAAAATTTAGTTCTAAGAAAATTGCAATATTATTCAAGTTACTTCCACTTGTTCTGTGTATAGGATTGACCTTTGCGAAGTATTTAACAACGACAACAATAGGTACAACAATTGAAGATGGAATGACAATCAAGTATGCATTATCCCATCCTTTGACAATTGTGAAGATATGTTTATCAACTATTTACCAGAGACTTTCTTTGGATTTGATAACAGGACAACTTAATTTATTTGGTTGGTCAACTATTTTTTACGATTATCTATTTTCATATATTATCTATTTTATTTATACATTGTTAGTATTTTTTGATAATAAAGAAAAAAATGTTTTGGCAGTTAGAGATAGGATAATAATGATTGCGATTGCTGTTCTGTCATGGGGAATTATATATGCTTCGGCAATGTTTAGCTTTAATATGACAACAATTCATTCTACAATTGTTGCAGGATTACAGTCAAGATATTTTATTCCAATGACAATTTTATTTGCATTTGCTTTGTCGAATAATTTGGTAAAAATAAATATTAAAAGAAAAGAAATGTTGTATGCAATAGTAGTTATTGTGACTTTCGGAGTATCGTTTTTCACAATTATTAATGGTTTTTATCTATAAACAAGGTAAACAGCCTTGTTTTTTCTATGAAAATTGGTTGATAAGTGTTATTATTTATTATATAATAAGTGTGGTGGTAAGAATGAAGAAAGATAAGGTGTTATTTGTTATTCCTGCCTATAATGAGGAGGAAAATATTGAAAAAGTTTTAAAAGAAATAAAAAGGGATGTTCATTATGCAGATATACTTGTAATTAATGATTGCTCGAAAGACCATACAGAAGAGATTGTAAGAAAAAACAATGTTCATTGTGTTTCAAATGTGTTTAACATGAGATATGCGATGGCAGTACAGACAGGAATTAAGTATGCTTGTGAAAATGGATATGATTATGTAATACAGTTTGATGCGGATGGACAACATGTTGCGAAAGAAGCAGAGAAATTATACAAACATGCAAAAGAAACAAAATGTGATATTGTGATTGGTTCTCGTTATTTAAAGGATTTGGGTTATCCGTGCCCATTCTTTAGAAGAGTAGGAACAAAACTTTTTGAAAAGATCATTAAAATTTTTTGTCATAAAAGAATTGCAGATCCTTTATCAGGATTTCAATGTTTAAATCGTCGTGTCATTGAAAGATATGCGAAAATGGGAAATTATCCGGAATTTCCGGATGCAAATTTAATTATTGAAATGTTGAGAAGTGGTTATACAGTGGAAGAGATTCCTGCAAAAATGCGATTGAGAGAAGCAGGAGAGAGCATGCATGGTGGAATTATAAAGCCAATCAAATACATGATTCAAATGTTTTATAATATATTTTTCATTTTAATTACTTGTCCAAAAAAGAAGGTGAAGACAGATGAATAACATTTATTTTATCATTATTGCTATATTTTGCATGATATTTGTTTTTGTTAATGTAAGAAAAAAGAAATTTTCTATTAGCGAAAGTTTTTGGTGGATGGTTGCATCTTTTGTAATGTTATTACTCGCAATCTTTCCATATTCTATTGATTATATAGCAAAATTAATTGGTGTAAATTATCCGCCATCATTGTTTTTTGTTCTTTGTATTATTTTCTTGGTTGCAATGATTTTTAGAAATAGTAAAAGAATTTCAGCGCAACAAGAAAAAATTATAGAGTTAGGTCAACAGGTTTCAATTTTAAAGGCAAAAGTTGAAGAAGATAAGAACTCAAAAAGGTGATTGCTAATGGATGTTAGTATAAACAAAAAGAAAGATTTTATCTGGAATGTTTTAGGGCTAACTATTAATGCATTTAATTCGCTTTTCTTTTTAATTATTGTTAATCGTATTAATGGAGAATTTGCAGGTGGTGTATTTACATATGCTTATTCCTTAATTTGTTTATTTTATATTATTGGATTATTCTATACGAGAACTTATCAAGTATCTGATGTTAGTGGTAAATATAAAAATAAAGATTACATTGTTAGCCGTGCTATATCATGTGTTATGATGTTTATTATAACAGTCATAACAGTAATGATATTTCAATATGACACGACAAAATCTATTGTGATTATTTTGCTTTGTTTGTATAGGTTGATAGAGGCCTTTGCGGATGTTTTCTTAGGGATTCTTCAGAAAGAGGGATTCTTATATAAGGCTGGATTCTCATTGTTCATAAAGGGAATAGTTGCTCTTATATTATTCATGATTGTTGATTATATAACAAAAGACATGATTCTTTCTTGTGTTACAATTGTATTTGTTAATTTGGTTTTATTTTTACTATACGATTTAAAAAACACAAGAAAATATATTGGCAAAGAATATAGTTTTCATAATGCCATTTCTATTTTAAAAAATAGTTTTCCTGTTTTTGTATTTTCTTTTTTAAATATTTATTTAATAAATTCTACAAAATATATTTTGGATTTTGTTAGTGATGCTACATTACAAAATATATACGGAATTATTTTAATGCCGGGAACGGTATTAAGTTTATGTGCACAGTATATTATTAATCCATATATCGTTCCATTAACGGATTTGTTTAAACGAAAAAAATATAATGAATTCAGGAGAACTCTTTTGAAAATTATAGCAGTAATATGTTTCCTTGGAATTTTATGCATTATAGGTGCTTATATTCTTGGAATACCTGTATTGAATCTTATATATGGTATTGAATTATCAAAATATAAAACGGATTTATTAATTATCATTTTAGGATCTATTTTTGTGGCATTAATTGCTGTTATATCATCCGGACTGACAATATTGAATAAAAATTATATACAGATGTACATTTATATTTTTAGTTCTATTTTGTCCACGGTGTTAGGAATCGTATTAATCAATCAATTTAAAGTGTTGGGAGCATCTTTAACATATTTAATTGTGATGTTTGTGCAATTTATTATAACATATATATATTATAATAGATTTATCAAAAAAATAGAGGGAGTTAAGGTAAAATGAAATATGATGTAATTATTATTGGTGCAGGATTTGCGGGAAGTGTTCTAGCTCGTCAATTTGCAGAAGATAACAAAAAAGTATTAGTTGTTGAGAAAAGAGATCATATTGGTGGAAATATGTATGAAAAAACGATGGAAAATGGAGTGAGAGTTCATTTATATGGCCCACATATTTTTCACACCAATTCAAAAAAAGTATTAGACTATTTAAAACAATTTGCAGGATTTTTCTTTTATGAACATCGTGTAGTAGGATATATTGATGGAAACTTTGTACCAATTCCATTTAACTTTAAATCTTTAGAAATTTTATTCGATGAAAAAGAAGCAAATGAAATTAAGGAGAAATTGTTAAAAGCTTATCCTGATACAAAAAAAGTTTCTATTCTAGATTTATTAGATAATCAAGATGAGACAATAAAACGTTTTGGACAATTTGTTTATGAAAAAGTATTTGTCCATTATACTGCAAAGCAATGGAATATTCCTATTGAAGAAGTAGATACTTCTGTTATTAATCGTGTTCCTGTTTTGTTGGGATATGATGATAGATATTTTCAAGACACTTATCAATATATGCCAAAAAATGGTTATAATGAGATTTTTGAAAATATGTTGAATCATAAAAACATTGAAGTGAAATTATCTACAGATGCCAAAGAGGTAATCAGTGTTGATACAGAAACCAAGAAAATTTATTTTAATGAAGAAGAATATCAAGGGATTGTTATTTATAGTGGAGCATTGGATGAATTATTAAATTATAGTTATGGACCACTAGATTATCGTTCTTTAAATCTAGTATTTGAAAATAAAGAAGAAAATTATTATCAACCAAATAGTGTTGTTAATTATCCAAATGATGAGAAATTTACAAGAATCACAGAGTTTAAATATTTATCAAATCAAATTGTAAAAGATCATACGACAATTTTAAAAGAATATCCATTAACTTATGATTATAAAAATCCAGATCATGTCCCATATTATGCAATATTTAATGAGAAAAATTTAAATTTATATCAGAAGTATTATGATAGTGTAAAAGAAATTCCTAATTTTTATTTATGTGGAAGATTAGCAGAATATAAATACTATAATATGGATGCAGTTGTTTTAAAAGCATTAGATTTGTATGAAGAGATTAAAGGAGTAAAATAATATGGCAAAGCAAAAAAAATTAAGTATCATTGTCCCTTGTTATAAAGTAGAAGAGTATTTACCAAGATGTCTTGATTCTTTAGTTCATCAGACATTAAAAGATATTGAGATCATATGTATCAATGATGGCTCTCCAGACCATTGTATTGATATTTTAAAAGAATATCAAAAGAAATATAAAGATAAAATTGTAATCATTGATAAAAAGAATGAAGGCGTTTGGAGAGGACGCAAAGACGGAATTCAAAAGGCAACTGGAGAATTTATCGGATTTGTTGATAGTGATGATTATGTAGATTTAACTTATGCGGAAAAATTATACAAAAAAGCAAAAAAAGAAAAAGCAGATATTGCAGTCTGTGGATTTGATAGAATTGATTTAGATACAGGAAAATTGTATTCTAGAGAAATGTGTAAGAAAGAAACAAAAGTCATCGATATTGAAGAAAATCCAGGAGGATTATTAGAATTAAATGGTGCTCCATGGAATAAAATTTATAAAGCAGAATTGTTAAAGAAACAAGCTGATTTAGAACATCCACCTAGAATTTTAGATGATATGATGTTTTTACTTTTGATTTATATTAATGCAAAGAAAGTTGTTTTCGTTAATGAAAGTCTTGTTTATTACATGGTAAGACAAGGATCTATTATTACAACTATAAAAAAAGAACAGATTGATTCTACTTATCAGGCAATGGTAGAGGTTAGAAGAATTTATGAGGAAAGCGAGAATAGGGTAAAGATGCTTCCTATGTTAGATGCAATGGCATATCTTCACTTAGGTGTTTCTTTGATGTTCCGTCTTTCTTATGACAAAACATGTGATTTGAAACAGTCATTAAAAAATAACTATCAATTTATGGATGATTATTTTCCTACATGGAGGCATAATTGTTATATGAAGTTGTCTCATGTGTTAAAATATCACATGAATTTTAAACTATGGGTAGTTAGAACTATTGATAGAATGCACCTCTTCCGCGCATTCCTTACAGTATATCGTTTTATGATTGACAAATTAAAAATTGATATTAAGTGGTAGCATGGTCACATGGCCACTTTTTTGTATATTTGAGAAAACGAAACAAATAATAATAAAAACTATTGAAAATAAAAGAAAAGATATGATATATTAATCATAGGGGGAGATGGATAATGAACAAAAGAAAAGTCAGAGACTCCAATTATGAATTATTACGGGTTATAGCAATGTTTTCCATTGTGTTATGGCACGTTATTACTAAATCACAAATTGATATTAGAACAACTGGAAGTGTTCATTTTATTTTAAATGCAATCGAAATGCTGTTAATGTTTCATGTTAATACATTTATGCTTATTACGGGATATTATCAATGTAAATCAAAATTCAACTTAAAAAAATTATTATCGCTAATCCTACAAATTGCTTTTTTTAATTTTTTTATTAATACATTTTTAAAGTTGAGTGGTTTAGTTGAATATTCAACCTTAGAATATTGGAGAAGCATCATGTTTTTTAATATTGATTCATATTGGTATATAAAATGCTATTTTATTGTATATTTATTAAGTCCGTTTTTTAATAAATTTATAGATCAAATAGATAAAACTACATTTAAAAAGTTAAACATTGTTTTATTAACTTGTTATGTTATTTTGCCATTTTTTTCTAGAGGTTTAGTTTATTGGACTGACGGTTTTGCCGTTTCTCAATATGTCTTAATGTATTTTATTGGAGCTTATATTAGAAAGTATGATTTAAATATTCATTTTTTAGAAAGACTAAATTTAGAACAAAAAAGAGTAACATATTTTTTAGTTTTTGTTTTTTCCGGAATTATAGGTGTCATGATGAATTATTTTGGTAACTTTTTAATGACACTTGACAACTCGATTTTATCGGATATCGGATCATATATTGCTATTTATAAATTGTATTATAGTAATCCACTTGTGGTTATTCAGTCAATCAGTTTGTTTATGTTATTTGGAATGTTTAAGATGAAAAGCAAAGTGATTGATAAACTAGCTTCCTTGACGTTAGGAATATATATTATACATGAGACATCAGCGGTTCGAGATCATATTTATCAGTTACTTGTAGTCGAGCCGGGTAAAAGCGTAATTTATGGAAAGTCTATTATTTTGACTGCTTTTGTAGCTGCTTTTATTATTTTCTTTGGAAGTGCATTGATCGAAGCGATGAGACAATTACTGTTTAAGTTACTGTCTAAACTTAAAAGTGTTCAGAAATTAGAAAATAAGACGCTTTCCTTTATTAATGCAATTATTGATATCAAATAGTTCGTAAGAAACTGTCCCCGCGACAGTTTCTTTTCTTTCTTTTTTTCTGTATAATATCATTAGGAAGTGAGAGAGATGAAGAAAGTATCGATATTAGCTTTACATTTAGGATATGGTGGAATTGAAAAAGCAGTTGCTACACTAGCTAATACCTTGTGTACTTCTTATGAGGTAGAGATTGCCTGTATTTATCAACTCCAGGAAGAACCTGCGTTTCAAATTGATCCAAGAGTAAAGATTACTTATTTAATCAAAGAAAAACCAAATCGAGAAGCATGGTTATCTGCATTAAAACATGTAAAACCAATTACTTTTATAAAAGAATCATTTTATTCGGTAAAAACTTTATATTATCGTAAGAAAAAGATGGCTTCTTATATCAAGCAATCTGATAGCGATATCAACATTGCTACTAGAGATTTTTTAGATCAATTATTAGGGAAGTACGGAAAAGCATCTTGCTTTAAAATTGGATGGGAACATAATCATCACCATGGCAATCAACGTTATGAGAAAAAGATTGTAAAGTCCAATCAAAAGTTAGATGCGCTCGTATTGGTATCACAAGATTTAAAAAAAGATTATCAAGCAAAATTAAAAACATGCCGTTGTGTTTATATTCCTAATAGTATTGATGATTATCCAGAAATACCATCTGATCTAACTCATCATCACTTGATCTCTGTAGGTAGGTTATCGAAAGAAAAAGGATTTTTCGATTTAATTCAAATATTTGAGAAGATTGTCTCATCTCATCCAGATTGGAAATTAGATATTATCGGTGATGGAAGAGAAAGAGAACATTTAAAATCTTATGTAAAAGAACATCATTTAGAAGATTCTATTATTTTTCACGGCTTTCAAGGAAAAGCGTATATTAATCAAAAATTGTTATCTTCTTCTATTTATCTAATGACTTCATATACAGAATCTTTTGGTATTGTATTGATAGAAGCAATGAGTTATGGTTTACCGACAATTGCTTTTGATTCGGCAGAAGGAGCAAGAGAAATTATTGAAGATGGGAAAAATGGCTTTTTGATTTCTGATCGTGATCATGAAAAATATATTCAAAAAGTAGAACAGTTAATGGATAGTCAAACATTACGTCTAAAATTAGGAACAAATGGAAGAAAAAATGTAAAAAAGTTTACTAAAGAAGAGGTTGGAAAAATTTGGTTTGATTTTTTGGAAAGGGGGAAGTAATATGTCATATTCTGTAAGATTACTCGCATACAATAAAGAAAATTTATGGAAAGTTCACTATATGGATGGGATGATTTCTCCTGAGGGAGAGTTTTATGTGATTGCAGAACGTGGAGATCTGGACACTAGGCATGATGATTTTGCTGAGGGATATTTATCCATTAAGAAAAATATCAATGTAAAAAAGTATTATGAAGAATATAAGGAGATACATCCAGAATTCAATTCTATTAGATTTTCTTATAAAGATGTATTGATTCATTTATTTGGATTTGTAAATTATGAATATACGAATGGTCATGTAGAAATTGAAGTGCCAAATCCGAAATATCGAAAATGGCACATTACTGACAAACAGTTTGAACTGTTAGAGGCTTTAAGAGAACTCAATCATGATCATCCATCGGATTTGCTGCAAGCACTTCGTTACGAGAAGGGAATGGAAGAGTATCAATATTTCTACGGAAAAGCTGTATCACATTGGAAAAGAAAATAGTTTTCTTTTTTTGTTTCAAAATACAAATTATATGGTATCATTATGATAGGTGAAAACATGAAGGATAGTTATTATAAGAGTCAAAAAGAAACATTAGAAACGTTAAATGCACCAATGGAAGGATTATCAAAAAAAGAAGTAATGAAAAGACAAGCTGAACAGGGAAGAAATGAATTACATTCAAAAAAAGCACGAACGATTTTTGATATGCTTTTAGAACAGCTAACAGATAAGATGATTATGATTTTATTTATTGCCTCTATTTTATCTTTTTTCCTAGGAGAGACGTTAGAAGGAATTGTAATTTTAGTGATTATTTGTATTAATGCAACAGTGAGTATTATTCAGGAGAAAAAGGCCGCTGATGCGATTGCTGCACTGAAAAAGATGAATGCTCCTTATGCTTATGTATTACGAAATCATGAAAAAGAGAAAATACCAGTTGCAGAATTAGTGACTGGAGATATTGTTTATTTAGAAGATGGAAATATTGTCCCTGCAGATATTCGTCTATTAGAAGAAAGACAATTAACAGTAGATGAATCTTCACTTACTGGAGAAAGTGTACCGGTAGAAAAGGATAGCCAAAAAGAACTTAAGAAAGATACTCCATTAGCAGAACGTACTAATATGGTATATTCTTCTACCATTATTACTTATGGTAGTGGTTTAGGAGTCGTTACTGCAATTGGTATGGATACGGAAGTAGGAAAAATTGCCCGTATGTTAGATAGTGAAGAAGAACTAGAAACACCTCTAAAAAAGAAATTAAACAAAGTAGGTGGAGCACTTAGTATTGTTGGAATCTGTATTAGTATCTTAATCTTTATTATTGGATTATGTTATGGAAAAGATGTAACAAGTCTTTTGATGATTTCCATTTCTCTTGCGATTTCAGTCATTCCAGAAGGTCTACCAGCAACTGCTACGATTGTTATGGCACTTGGTGTAGAGAGAATGACAAAGAAAAATGCTTTGGTAAAAAAATTACCTGCAGTAGAGACGTTAGGAAATGCGAGTGTTATCTGTACAGATAAAACAGGAACATTGACAGAAAATAAAATGACAGTGACGAAGTTACTCCAATATGAAGAGATTATTTCTGGAACAGAGGAAATGCCAAAGACAATCTCAGAAGATTTGATTCATTGTATGGTGTTATGTAATCATGCGACGATAGAAGAAGAAAAAACAATTGGAGATCCCACAGAGGGAGCGCTATTGGAGTTTGCGAAAAAACAAAAGTTTGATGTGAAAAAGATCAAAAAAGAGTATCCTATCTTACATGAACAACCATTTGATTCTATTCGTAAACGTATGACAGTTGTTATAAAAGGAAAGAATGATTATGTTTGCTATACCAAGGGTGCAGTAGAAGAAATGATAGAACTTTGTACCCATGTATTCAAAGATGGAAAAGAAGTTCCAATGACTTATGAAGATAAAGAAAAAATCATTCAAATGTGTGAAACATTATCAAATCAAGCATTGAGACTTTTAGGATATGCGAAAAGAAAAATAAAAGAATTACCAAAATCAGAAACAGAAGACATGGAAATGCATCTTACCTTCTTAGGAATGAGTGGAATGATTGATCCACCAAAGAAAGAAGTGAAAAAAGCAATTGAAACTTGTCATCAAGCTGGTATTCGTGTCATTATGATTACAGGAGATCATAAATTAACTGCGAGTGCGATTGCTAGAGATTTAGGAATTTTAAAAGAAAAAGAACTTGTTGTAACAGGAGAAGAGTTACATCGTATGAAAGATGAAGAGTTAGAAAAGAAGATCAATCAGATCAGTGTCTTTGCCCGTGTGACTCCAGAAGATAAGCTTCGTATTGTCAAAGCGCTACAAAAGAATAAAGAAGTTGTTGCGATGACAGGAGATGGAGTCAATGATTCTCCTGCGTTAAAAGCCGCTGATATTGGTGTTGCGATGGGAATTCAAGGAACGGATGTCGCAAAACAAGCTGCTGATATGATTCTTTTGGATGATAACTTTACAACAATTGAACATGCAATACGTGAAGGTAGAAGAGTATATTTTAATATTCAAAAAGTAATTCAGTTTTTACTTGCTGGTAATATTTCAGAGGTGTTAATTATTTTCTTAGCAATGGTTATGAATTTAGAAACACCAATTCTTGCGATTCATATTTTATTTGTCAATCTAATTACAGATACACTTCCAGCACTTGCTTTAGGTGTTGATCCAGAAGATGAAAGAACAATGACACATAAACCAATTAAAAGTGGTAGTCTCTTTGAAAAAGGAATGGTAAAAAGAATTATATTCCATGGTATGTATTTATCATTTATCTCATTACTTGCATATATGATTGGAATTCAAGTAGATTATGGGCAAGCAATTACGATGACCTTCTTAGTACTTTGTCTATCACAAATTGTTCATTCTTTAAACCAACATTCCAATACAATTTCTGTATTTTCAAAGAAGCATGCGAAGAATAAATATTTATATGGAGCAATGTTACTTTCAGCACTCTTATTAGTTCCAATTACATGTATTCCACCGATTGCTCATTTCTTCTCATTAGAAGAATTAAATCTAAGTGAATGGGCATTCGTCATTATGCTTGCGATTTCACCACTTGTTGTAGTAGAATTAGTGAAGTTTATGAAGCGTTATATAAAAGAAGAACAAGCTTCTGAAAAATAGTAGTAAATATTTGCTACTATTTTTTTTCGATTTGACTTTCTAAGTGAATTTCTATATGATAGTCCCTAAGAAGGTGACAATATGAGCAAAATCATAGCCCATAAAGGTGGTGACTACCTATTTCCAGAAAATAGTTATGAAGCAATTATAGATAGTTATCATCGAAATACTTGTGATGGAACAGAATTAGATATTCGTATGACAAAAGATCATGTTTTGGTTGTTGTACATGATGTGGATGCTTTTCGTTCTGGAAATCAATTCAAGTTGATTCGGAATCATACTTATCAGGAATTGAAAGAGTTAGAAGTAAGACCCCATCGTATTGATTGGTATTTACAATATTTAGAAAATCGTTTCTCTAACGATGGGATTCATGATTCATATAACTTAGAATTATTAAGAACATTAAAAGAGAAAAGAGGGACTTTTCTGACTTTAAAAGAAGCTTTGGAACAATTACCTCAAGATCATGAATTAATCGTAGAGTATAAGGGATGTAATGAAGAATACGATGCGAGAAAGACTTATCAGAAAGTGATATTAGAAACAGTTCTTCCATATCAAAAGAAACAGATCAAAATCAAAGGATATGATCGAGAGATTGGATTATTTTTAAAAGAAAAATTAGATTATCAAATTGAAGTAGGGACATTAGTAAATAAAAAAACAATTCAAAATATAGATGCTCCATTTGATTTTGTTTCTATTTCCTTTTCTCTGTTGAAAAAGCAACCAGAATTGTTGGAACAGTGTATTCAATATCACCATCAAAATCGCGAGTTATATGTATGGACACTAGATCGATATCAACAGTTTTTAGAATGTGTAAAACAGTCCCAAAAATGGAATCTGATGCCCCATGTGATTACGAATAATCCAGATGTGATGTCATGTCTAATGAACGCTTATTTATCAGATCCTGATCATTTTGAAGAGAATACAGAGAAAAAGAGTATGAAGCAACTTTTGAAGTAAAATATCAATGCAAATCGTGTTGATATTTTTTTCTGTTATTTTGGTAAATTCTCTTTTTGTTCCTATACAGATGTACAATGAACAAAGAAATTCCATTTTTTAGCACTCATCTATTGACATTGCTAAGGGAGGGTGCTATACTTGTTATAGCACTTGGGTAGAAGAGTGCTAAAAAGAGAAAACAAGCATAGAATATGCTGAAGAAGGTGATGAAGTGTTAACATCAAGACAATCCCAATTATTAAAATTAATTGTGGAAGATTATATTAAAACAGCAAAACCAATTTCATCAAAATCTCTTTGTAAGAGTTTGAATTGTTCTAGCGCAACAATTCGTAATGAAATGGGTTATTTAGAAGAATTAGGACTATTAGAGAAAACACATACATCAAGTGGTCGTATTCCTTCTGAAAAAGGATATCGCCATTATGTAGATCATATTATGAAACCAAAAGAATTAACTGGTGATGATGTATTAAAACTACAACAAATATTTAAAAATCATTCTCTAGTTTTAAGCGATGCGATTAAACAATCTATGGAGATCGTATCAGAGTTAACAAATTATACGGCAATCGTACTTGGTAAATCTTCAAAAGATAATCGTGTTAGTAAAGTAGAGGTCGTTCCACTAGAGCCAACAAAATTACTTGCTATTGTAATTACAGATAAAGGCCATGTAGAACATAAGACAATGATTCTTCCAGAGACAATCTCAAAAGAAGAAGTAACAAAAACAGTCGAATTAATCAATAAATTAATCGTTGGTACACCAATTGATGAAGTATCTGCTAAACTAGAGTTTGAAGTAAAACCAATCATTGGTAAATATGTTACCCAACATGAAGCTTTATATAATGCCTTCTATCAAGCATTTTCAGATTTCGCCCAAGAATCTAAAATGCAAATGGCAGGAGCAAGTAAATTTATTTCCCTTCCAGAATTTTCCGATGATACCGAAAAGATTCGTGAAATTCTATCGAAGTTTGAAGATAAAGATTTGATTCAAAATATTGAAAAAAATGAGGAAGATGGAATCAATATTTATATAGGTAGTGAAAATGATTTCGATCAAAATGTGACCATTATTAAAACCAATTATGAAACAGATGATGGAGTAGAAGGAACCATTGCTTTAATTGGTCCAAAACGTATGGAATACGATCGTGTCATTGGGTTATTAGATTTTATTAAAAAACATATAGGAGAGTGATTTTGAGTGAATGAAGAAACAAAAGAAATGAAAGAGGAAGAAAAACATCCACATCATGAAGGGGTAAAACCTCATCATGAACATGAAAAACCAGAAGAACACCATGAGAAACATCACGACCATCACGAGGAACATAAACATCCTCATGAGGAACATCATCATGACCATCATGAACATCCAAAACAACATGAAAAACATCATGATCATCATGATAAACCTGGGAAAGAGAAAAAAATTGTTCATGATTTAGAAGAGAGAATGAAGAAATTAGAAGTCTCTTTAAAAGAAGCAGAAGAGAAAGCAATGCGAGAAAAAGCAGAAGCCATTAACTATCGTAAAAGAAAAGATGATGAAGTAGCTCGTATGATGAAATATGCGAGTGAAGATCTTATCAAAGAAATTCTTCCAATCGTCGATTCATTTGAACGAGCAATTGATATGGATGATGATAATCTAGAAGATGAAGTATCAAAGTTCTTAGCTGGCTTTAAGATGATTTACTGTAATTTTGTAAATATCTTAGAAAAGTATGAAGTCAAAGAAATTGAGGCTATGGGAAAAGAATTTGATGCCAACTTCCATCAAGCAGTTTTAACAGAACCTAGAGATGGAGTGGAACCTGGTATTGTCATCGAAGTATTACAAAAAGGTTATATGTACAAGGACAAAGTACTTCGTCCTAGTATGGTAAAAGTAAGTGAATAAAGGAAAGGTGATTATATATGAGTAAAACAATAGGAATTGATTTAGGTACAACAAATAGTTGTGTCTGTGTATATGAAGGGGGAGAAGCAAAAGTAATTGCGAACCCAGAAGGAAATCGTACAACACCATCTGTTGTCGCATTTAAAAAAGGAGAAATTATTGTAGGAGATGCTGCAAAACGTCAAGTTGTAACAAATAAAGATACAGTATCTAGTGTAAAACGTTTAATGGGAACAAGTGAAAAAGTTCACGTAAATAATAAAGATTATACACCAGAAGAGATTAGTGCTATGATCTTAGGTGATTTAAAGAAAACGGCAGAAGCTTATCTTGGAGAAACTGTTACAAAAGCAGTTATTACAGTACCTGCATACTTTAACGATGCCCAAAGACAAGCAACAAAGAATGCTGGTAAAATTGCTGGATTGGAAGTTGAAAGAATTATCAATGAACCAACTGCTGCAGCACTTGCTTATGGACTAGATAAACAAGATAAAACAGAACAAATTTTAGTATATGACTTAGGTGGAGGAACATTCGATGTTTCTATTCTAGAACTTGGTGATGGTGTATTTGAAGTAAAATCAACAAGTGGAAATAACCACTTAGGTGGAGATGATTTCGATAAGAAAATCGTTGATTATTTAGTAGAAGAATTCAAGAAAGAAAACGGAGTTGATCTTACAAAAGATAAGATGGCTATGCAACGTTTAAAAGATGCTGCTGAAAAAGCGAAAAAAGACTTATCTGGAATGAGTACAACCCAAATCTCACTTCCATTCTTATCTCAAGGAGAAGATGGACCACTTCATTTAGAGCTTTCTTTAACAAGAGCAAAATTTGAAGATTTAATCCGTGATTTAGTGGAATCTACAAAAGAACCTGTTAGAAAAGCATTAAAAGATGCGAAATTAAGTGCGAGTGATATTGATAAAGTATTATTAGTAGGTGGATCTACTCGTATTCCAATGGTTCAAGAATTGGTGAAAAAAGAACTTGGAAAAGAACCATCTAAAGGTGTTAACCCTGATGAAGTTGTTGCTATGGGAGCTGCTATCCAAGGTGGTGTATTAACGGGAGAAGTAGACGATATCGTACTTTTGGACGTAACACCATTATCACTTGGTATTGAAACGCTTGGAGGAGTATGTACTGTATTAATTCCAAGAAATACAACCATCCCAACAAGTAAGAGTCAAGTATTCTCAACTGCCGCTGATAACCAACCTGCTGTAGATATTCATATCCTACAAGGAGAAAGACCAATGGCTGCAGATAATAAAACACTTGGTAATTTCCAGCTTACAAATATTCCTGCTGCACCTCGTGGAGTACCTCAAATCGAAGTTACATTTGATATTGATGCCAATGGTATTGTCAATGTAAAAGCAAAAGATTTAGGAACTGGAAAAGAACAATCTATTACCATTACTTCATCTACAAACTTAAGTGATGATGAGATTGAAAGAATGAGAAAAGAAGCAGAGGAAAATAAAGAAGCAGATGCGAAGAGAAAAGAAGAAGCAGATTTGAAAAATGAAGCAGAACAAGTAATTTTCCAAACAGAAAGCTCATTAAAAGAACTTGGAGATAAAGTAGATAAGAAAGAAAAAGAAACTGCTGAAAAACAAAAAGATGAATTAAAGAAAGCACTTGAAAAAGGTGACTTAGAAGAGATTAAGAAGAAAAAAGAAGCATTGAATGAAACAATGATGAAACTTGCTACAAAGGTTTATGAAGAAGCTGCAAAGGCACAACAACAGGCAAATGATAATAATGCGAGTGACACTAATAAAAAAGACAATGATGTAAAAGATGCTGAATACGAAGAAAAATAAAAGAGAAGAAGTGCTACATTTGTAGTACTTCTCACTTTGTATTTGAATATCTTTATATGTTTTAGAACATAATGAATTAAAGGAGAAAACATGAAAAGTCAATATGAATGGAATCTAAGTGAAATTTTTAAAGATAAAGAAGCTTTTTTAAAAGAAAAACAAGAAGTAGAAAAGAAAATAAATAAAGCAAAGTCCTATGAGTCTCATCTTTTAGATTGCAAAGAAAACCTGGAACAGTTCTTTCAATTGGATGAAAAGATTAGTCGTAGTATGGATAAAATGTATCTCTATTCCAAAAGACGGGTTGATCTTAATGGCAGCGACATGGAAGCTCAAGAACTCTATCAACTTGTAAAAAAGCTAGATATTTTCTATGAGAATACAGTGATATTTTTAAAACCTATGTTATTAGAAAACAAAGAAAAAGTATTACAATATATCAAAGAGAGTCCTTTTTTAGAGAACTATGCTTTTCAGATCCAACAACTGTATGATCAGGAACCTCATCAATTATTGAAAGAACAAGAAGAAGTCGTGAATATTCTTTCCGAAACATGTTTCTCTCATGTTTCTACATATACAACTCTTAAAAGTCTAGAAATGAAATGGAAAGAAATTCATGATGAGGATGGAAAACTGGTTCCATTCAGTGAAGGACTCTACGGAAAGTATTATAACAGTACTAGCCGTAAAGTTCGTAAAGAGGCGCATATGACTTTGTATGAAGGATATGCGAACTATCAACATACGATTGCTAGTTTACTCGTTTCCCAAATGACAAGTTATGCGAATATCGCAAAGCTAAGACATTTTTCCTCTGCTTTAGAAATGGCCATGAATGTAGATCATTTAAAGCCGACACTGTATCACAATTTAATCAAAGTGGTAGAAAAGTATTTGCCTGTCGTTCATCGTTATTATAAAATAAGAAAAGAACAAAGTGGGTTAAAAGAATTTTATACTTATGATCTGAATCAATCAATTGATCAAAAAGAAAAAAATTACACGATGGAACAAGCAATGGATCTTGTTTTAGAAGCATTAAAACCATTAGGTGAAGACTATGTTAAAATATTGAAAAATGGATATCATTCTCACTGGATTGACGCTTATCCAAAAGCCGGAAAATATAGTAGCGCTTATTCTGCAGGTGGCTGTTACGATACGCATCCTTATATTTTATTAAATTTCAATGGAAAAGAAGTAGATGTCAAATCACTTGCCCATGAATCTGGTCATGCAATGCACACTTATTATAGTAATAAGGAAAATACTTATTCCAACTCGGTTTATACTTCCTTTTTATCAGAGATCGCAAGTACTGTAAATGAACTTTTGGTTTCTGAGTATCAATTAAATCACGCCCAAAGTGAAGAAGAGGAGATTGAAGTATTAGACAATTTAATTCGTTGCTTTGATGCTTCTATTTTCACTCAAACGATGTATGCAGAGTTTGAATTATGGTGTTATGAACAGATTGAAAAAGGAAATCCTCCTACTACTGAAAGAATGAATGAGTATTATGCAAAATTGTTAAAAAAATACTACGGGGAAGAAGTCCTTATAACAGACATATCAAAAGTAGGTTGGAGTCGTATTTCTCATTTCTTCATCTATCATTTTTATGTCTATAAATATGCAACTGGATTATCTATCGCAACTGCTTTCGCAAGTGCGATCATCAATCAAGAACCAGGGGCGTTGGAAAATTATAAGAAGTTCTTAAAATCTGGTGGTCGTGCTTATTCTGATGAGATTTTATTAGATTGTGGAATTGATGTAAATCAGATCACGTTTATAGAAAATGCAATGAAGTATTTTGAAAAGAATGTTCGATTATTAGAACAAGAAATGAAAAGGAGATAGTCATGGAAAAAACAATCAAAGAACGTAGTGAGATGGATGCAAAATATTTATGGAATTTGAGTGTTGTTTTTCAAAATGATGATGCATGGTATCAGACCGCTGAAGAGACAAAAGAGAAGATCAAACAATATGAAAACTATCGAGATACTTTTATGAACTCTGCACAGTCTCTTTATGAATTATTTGTTTTAGATGAAGAAGTAAGTCGTCTGTTAGAACGTTTAAGCACTTATGCATATTTTAAAAGCGATGAAGATAACCGAAATAATACGTATTTAAAAATGAGTGGAGAGATAGATAATTTATACATTCTCGCCGAAACAAATAGTGCTTTTATTATTCCTAATTTACTGAAATACCAATATACAAAGATTGAAGAATATATGGAACAAGAACCACGATTAAAACAATATGAAAGAAGCTTTCAACAAATTTATCGCTATCAACCATATGTATTATCCGAGAAAGAAGAAAAGTTATTATCTGAATATCAGAAAGTATTTCAAGTTCCATCAAATGTATATGACATTTTATCCAACTCTGATTTGAAACTAGGAACAGTACAAGATGAAGAGGGAAAAGAAGTAGAATTGAGTGACGCTAATTTTATTTACTATTTACGTTCTAAAAACCGTGCTTTTCGTAAACGTGTCTTTGATAAGGCTTATCAAACTTATCAACAATTTTCAAATACATTTACAACTTCACTATCAGGTGTAGTAGAATATTCTTGTGTGGATGCAAAAGTACGTGGTTATGAAAGTAGTATGCAGTCTTATCTGTTTCCAGATCAGATGCCTGTCTCTGGATATCATAACTTGATTGACTCTGTCCACGAGGGACTCCCTGTTTTGATGAAGTATTTTCAACTAAAAAAACAAGAATTACACTTAGATGAAATTCATATTTATGACTTATATGTCGATCTTGTCAAAGAAAACAATCAAGAATACGCTTTTGAAGAAGCCAAAGAGATGGTGTTAAATGCGATGAGTGTCTTAGGAGAAGACTATGTAAGGCGGTTAAAAGAAGCATTCACCAATCGTTGGATTGATGTTTATCCAAATAAAGGAAAACAGAAAGGCGCTTATTCTGGTGGAGGATATGACACGCCTCCGTATGTCTTATTAAACTACATGGGAACAATTGATGATGTTTCTGCATTAGCACATGAGTTAGGACATGCAATGCATAGTTATTATACAAAAGAGAATAATCCTTATATTACTGGAGATCATTCTACTTTTGTTGGTGAGGTTGCCAGTACAGTTAATGAACTATTCCTTGCCAAATATCTTTTAAAAACAACAGAAGACAAGAATCTGAAGAAAAGCATTCTTGTTCACTTGATGGATATGTTTAAATCTACGATTTATCGTCAAGTGATGTTTGCTGAGTTTGAAGAACAAATTCATAGTGCAGTAGAAAAGGGAGAGGTCTTAACCAGTGAATCCATATCAGATATTTATTACAATCTAGTAAAACAATATCATGAACCAGTTGTCGTTGTCGATGAACAAATTCGTTATGAATGGGAAAGAATTTCTCATTTCTATACACCGTTTTATGTTTATAAATACGCAACAGGATTAGCAAGCGCTTGTCAAATTGTGACAAACATCTTAAATGGAAAAGAACATGCGAAAGAAAATTATATTGAATTTTTGAAAGATGGAAGTAAACATGATCCAATTGACACTTTAAAAATTGCTGGTGTTGATGTATTAAGTAAAGATACCATGAAGAGTGCCATTGCCATGTTTGAAGAATTTATAAAAGAATATCAAAGTTTATAGTTAGGAAGTGGTATGTATGAATAAAAGAGATTATTATGAAGTCTTAGGTGTTTCTAAAAATGCAACGGAAGCAGAAATTAAAAGTGCTTTTCGTAAATTAGCAAAGAAATATCACCCTGATGTTTCAAAAGAACCAGATGCTGCAGAAAAGTTTAAAGAAGCACAAGAAGCATATGCAGTATTAAGTGATAAAGAGAAAAGGGAACAATATGATCGCTATGGTCATGCTGCATTTCAAGGGGCAGGAGGAAATGGCCAAGGAGGATATGACTTTTCTGGATTTGATTTCAGTGACATTTTCTCTGATATATTTGGAAGTGGATTTGGATTTGATTTTGGAGGAAGTGGCAGTAATAGAAGAGCACGTCCAACCAAAGGTAGAGATCGTTTGATTCATATCGATTTAACATTTGAAGAAGCTGTGTTTGGATGTAAGAAAGATATTAAAGTAGAAGTATATGAAACATGTGATGACTGTCATGGAGATGGTGGACATGGTAAAAAGACCTGTGAATACTGTCATGGAAGTGGCTTTGTTACACAAGAACAACGTACTTTATTTGGATCTTTTATGAGTAAAACAAGCTGTCCACATTGTGATGGAAAAGGAACTACCTTTGAATCTACTTGTAAAAAATGTCATGGTCTTGGAAAGATTAAGACCAAAAAAGAACTAGAAGTCAAAGTTCCAGCAGGAGTAAATACAGGTGATCAACTTCGTATTGCCGGAAAAGGAGAAGCAGGTTCCAATGGAGGACCAAATGGAGATATCTATTTACAATTTAAAGTAGCAGAACATAAATTATTTATTCGTGATAATAACGATATTTATTTAAGAGTTCCAATTACTATTTCAGAAGCATTATTAGGTTGTAAAAAAGAAATTCCAACTCTTTATGGAAATGTGATTTTAACTATCCCAGCAGGAAGTAATACCAATGATAAACATCGTTTAAAGGGAAAAGGTGTAAAAGATGCGAACTCTTCTCGTACTGGAGATATGTATGTTTTATTAAATGTCATTGTTCCAAAGAAATTATCACGTGATCAAAAGAAATTAGCAGAAGCACTTTCTAAAACAAAATTAGATGATGAAATCGAATTTAAAATTTTTCAAAAATTTGTGAAAGAAAACGAAAAATAAAAATCACACGCGTAGGATCCTGTGTGATTTTTTTGTCTATAGTTTTATTTTCCCATTTTGATATATGAGTTGTTTCCCTTTGTTGGTATCTGCGATAATCTCTAAATCATCTGATCCAATCATAAAGTCTAGATGTGTACTAGAAGTATTGATACCATGGTCCAATAAGCTTCTCTTATCCATCTCTATTCCACCAGGAATGGTGTCTGGGAAACCGAAACCGAGAGCCAGATGACAAGAAGCATTCTCATCCAATAAAGCATGATAATAAAGTGTGTTTGTTTTAGAAACGGGTGTATCTTGTTCTACTAGTGCACATTCTCCTAAATAACGTGCGTGTGGATCTGTATTTAAAAAATCTTTTATGATTTGATAATCTTTATCTTTATCAACAAGAATCTTCTTTACAGCACCATGGTGAAATTCTAAACCAAAATGATCAACGATGTAGTTATTGTGTCTATGGAAAACGAGAGGTTTTGTAGAAAAGACAGTACCTTCTGTCTGATAATAAATAGGAGAAGTAAAAGCTTCATATGAGGGAACATTATAAATAAAATCATTACCAAAATAATCTTTTTCAAAACTTCCGAGCCATAAGTGATTTTCAGGTAATGAAATTGTTAAATTGGTTCCCAGATGATTTTGATAGTGTAATTTTTTGATTTTTAATTGGTTTAATTTCCTAATCGTTTGCATATGATTTTCTTTTAACTGATTCCATGCTTTGCATGGATCTTCTGTTTCTAGTAGACACATTTCCATGATTTGTTGATATAACTTTATAAAAGCTTCTTCCACAGGTAATTCAGGAAATAACTTTTTTGCCCAAGTTCTAGTTGGATAAATCGCAACTGTTCCAGGACATTTTAAATTACTTGTGTATTCAAAATAAAGGTTTAATTGCTTTTCACATAGATAAGAAGCTTTTTCTTCTTTTGCCGGATCTATTTTTTTAGGGTAAGATTCTTCAAATGTTTCAATTTGTAACTGGAATCCTGAGTTTTTCGCACAATATTCTAAATGAGATAAATCGAAATATGATTCTTGTTTGATGTCTTTCAATTTAGTTTGATCTAAATATTCTTTTTTTTCATACTCACTGTTGTTAAAAAGAAAAATAGATTGAAATCCCCTTTGTTTTGCTTTCTTCATGATGAGAGTAGCAAATGGTTTTAAAGCTTTACTTTTGTAAAGAATTACGATAGGACGTTTTCGATTTGTAGGAAGACATTGTGTCGTTAGAAAAGATGCATACTTTTCATCATATAATGTTGTTTGATCCATATAAAATTCATCTCCTTGATAAAAACAAAGTTATTATATCGTAACTTGTTTTCTTTGACAAGGAGAGTTGATATAGGAAAAATATTTGATATACTATAAAAGAGATTAGAAGATAGGTGAAAGTTATGAGAAAGAATTACTACATTAATATAATGTTACAGGGGGCAAATTAGATAAGGACTTTCTATCTTTCTTATACTTTAATTAGAAAAGAAGAAAGAAGATGTTTCGGTGTGGAAATGGCTTTTTCCGTAGTGAAAACTTTGCCGAATTATGATGAAAAAGTAGGATAGGAAATGAAAAAAGGTATGGTAAAATAATAAGGTATAGGAGTAGAAGAGAAGATGAGAAAAGGGAAATATAAACTAAAGTCAGAACACTTTTTAATAGGTACAATTGTAGTGTCTGTATTCTTGATGTTAGGAATTGGATATGCACTACTTAGTCAAACATTACAGATCAATGGTACAGCTAATATCACGTCGAAATGGAAAATTTTATTTACTAGTGCCGAAGAGAAAGAGATGAATAATGCGACGACTCAGTTAAAAGAAATTACAGATGATACGACATTAACTTTGAATGTGGAATTAACACAACCAGGAGCAACTGCAACCTACGATGTCGTTGTAGCAAACCAAGGAGATTTGGATGCAGTTCTATCTAAGATAGAGGGAGTAGAAGAAACAAATAGTTCTGATCCACTCCCAATCAAAGTACATTTAGAAAATATTGCAGAAGGAGATCCATTACTTAAAGGAGATGAGAAAACTTTTCAAGTCATCGTAGAATGGGATGTATCTCAGGATTTTAATGAAACAAATATGAAGAAAGAAATATCGATTACTTTGACTTATGAACAAAGTGATGGAGGAGTACCTGTAGTACCAACCCCAGGAGATGATACAGTAAATATGGGAGGACAAGATGTGGAACTTGTTTCCAGTGGAGATGGACTCTATGAAGACGGCTATGAAGATGGAAGATATATCTACAGAGGACAAAGTCCAAACAACTACGTTCAATTTAATAATGAATTGTGGAGAATCATCGCCAAGGAAACAGACGGAACTTATAAAATCATTAGAGATGAAGTATTATCAGGAACAATAGCTTTTGACTCAGGTGGCTATCGAAGTTATGAGAATAATACATATTGTACAGACTTACAGCAAAATTGGGGTTGTGGAGTCTATGGAAAAGTAAGTGGAACATATCAAAGTCCTGATGGAAGGCTCATCGGAACAGTCACAGAAGATTCCAGTATTTCTGATATTCTTAACACAACTTTCTATGGAATGTTAGATGAAACTGCGAAATCTCAAATACAGAAACATCCTTTCAACATTGGACCAGTAGAATTGTATGATGAAACTAGAAACGATAGTTTAAGTAAAAACATAGCAGGGGAGAAAATGAACACATGGACAGGAAATATTGGTCTAGTCAATGTCAGTGATGTATTAAAAGCAAGTACGAATCCAGCATGTACATCAGCAACAGATCAATACAATCAACAAATAGATAATGGAATAAGTGCATGTAATTCAAATTATTTATTAGATTTGCCGGATAAAACAATATATTGGACAATCAACAATGCGGTAATTGAGTCAGATGACGGCTCAATATGGGGCTGGTGTGTAGGCCAGAGTGGAGGTCTTGTCGGATTGGACTACTACGATGCGTATATTAGCTATGCCAGTGGTGTCCGTCCAGTTCTCTTTCTGAAACCATCAATTCAATTCACAAGTGGAAATGGAAGTAAATTACAACCGTTTATTTTATAATGAGCTAGAGTTATTCTAGCTTTTTATTTGTTAGAATAAGTCCATTGATAAGCTCTTTGGATTATAGTGAATATTAATTATAAATTTACAAAAGTGTGATAAAATCGTTAAAAATCTTTGCAAAAGTGTGATAAAATTGCCGAAAAACTTTACAAAAGTGTGATTGAAGAAGATGGTACTATGAAAATATTTATAACTAAAACCAATTAATTGTAAGAATAGTAAAGATAGAAAACTCTTAATTTTAAAGGGAGTAAGACAAATTGGTAAGGTATATATATTAAAAGAATTTGATACAAATCATTATAATAACGTAATAATAACGTAACATTGTATGATATATTTTAATTAACGAAGGTAAATGATTATGGTAAGGGTATTAACTATCGTTTGTATAACATAAAGATAGAGTTATCTAAAAAAATATAGTATAATGAATATAAATGAGGTGGAAACTTATGTATGAAAAATTAAAACAAGTAGAAGAATTAAAGTTAAAGTTGGATCGTTTAAGGCCTTTTACAGAAGATGAATTAAGAAGATTAAATGAAGAGTTTATGATTGAATATACTTATGACTCTAATGCTATTGAGGGGAGTACGCTTACATTAGAAGAAACAGCTTTAGTTTTAAAGGAAAATATTACAATTGCCGAAAAACCTTTAAACGAACATTTATCTGCAATTGGGCATAGAGATGCCTATTATTATATAGAAGATTTAGTAAAACAAAAACACGAGTTAGATGAAAACGAAATTCTTAATATACATACTTTGGTTTTAATGGATAGACCTGAAGCTAGGGGAAAATATAGAAGTGTTCCTGTTAGGATACTTGGGACAAATGCGAAACCATCAGAACCATATTTAATAAAGCCTAACATGGAAAATTTAATAAATTGGTATAAAAATGAAAAGGAATTATCGATGATAGAAAGAATTGCTTTGTTTCATTTGAAGTTTGAAACAATACATCCTTTTTTGGATGGAAATGGAAGAACAGGAAGATTGATTTTAAATTTTGAGTTAATGAAAAATGGATATGTTCCAATTAATATTAAATATAAAGATAGAAGAAGATATTATGATGCTTTTAAAATTTATAATGAAACAAACAATTGTACACCAATGGTATTATTAGTATGTGATTATTTAATTGAAGAAATGACAAGATATATGAATATGAAGGAAGATAAATAATATTGTTTATTCTAATGTTGATATGAAACCAGAGGTGTTATGATGAATATTATTTTTATGCGTCATGGAGAAGCGAGTGATAATGTTAAGGAATTGATTTCAGATAGGGAGATATATTGGTCTACTTTAACTGAAAAAGGAAAGGAAACGGTAATAGAATCTATAAAAGCTTTACCAGATCAAATAGATAAAATATATGTTTCTCCATTTCCTAGAACAATAGAGACAGCTCACTTTGTTTTTGAAGAATATCCAAATACGGAAGTAAAGATTGATCAAAGATTACATGAGATAAATAGTGGAAAATATTCTCATCAAAAGAATAATGAAGATCTTGACCAAACGAGATTAAAACAAATTGATGGAGATTATTTTATTCGGCTTGGTGAATATGGGGAAAATAAATTTGATATAGAAACGAGATTGTGTGATTTTTTAAGGGATGTTTATAAAAATAATTTTAAAAATAATACAGTTATGATTGTTTCTCATGGATCAATTACTTCATACATGAAAAGAATATTGAATTTAAAAAGTCCTCATATCAAAGCAGGAAAAGTGGAAGAATTTAATGATGTTGATTTTCAGTTTCTTTTCCACCACATAAAACAATTAGATAAAATAAAATCTGAAGTGGTACAAAAGAGAATTGAAAGAATTGAATTGTTAAACGTAAATGAAAAGTTAAAAAAGAGTTTAATAAAAATGGCTAGGAATGAATTTAACCAGTTAGAACTTTCAGATGATGATTTCTCACATTTTTTAAATGGAATAGAGACTCATTGTTTGAAACAAATTACGTCAGCAAATTTTGATGACAGTGTTATTCTCGTTTGTTTTTATCACAATTTTGAAAACTTTGTTGAAAAGTGGATGAAACACTATCTTATGATAGGTGTGAAAAATTTTGTATTCGTTGATCATTGTTCTACGGATCATTCTACTAAAATATTAAAACAATATGAAAATGAAGTTCATATTTCGTTTTGGAGAATGGATGAGAAATACAACTGTTATGAGATGTGTGGATGGAAACAACAAATTATGGAGTTTTATGGTACTGATCGTCATTATCTTATCGTAGATTCAGATGAATTATTGATTTACAAAGATTATGAGAAAACTTCATTAGAAACATTTTTAAAAAAAGAAAAAACATCCCATGTAAAAAGTTTGATGTTAGATGTTTATCCGAATAAAAATATTGTTGATGGAACACTTGAAGATTTTCGTTATGTAGATAGGGGAACTTATAAAACAACAGAATCAGTTCCTTATCAACAACGCTTTTATGGTGGACCTTGTGAAAGAGTTTTTGGAAGAAAGGATAGTTTACAAAAAATACCATTAATTTTTTATACAGGTAGAGAAATTTATGTAAATGATCATTATTATTATCCATGGAATATAAATAGCAAGGCAAAGTTTTGCTCTTATCTATTGCACTATCGATTTTTCCAACAGAGGGAAAAGTTAGAACATCTCCAGGAAAATCAACTGTCTTATTATGATGGAAATATTTCTATTTCGATTGATGATATTACTTATCACTTTTAAATGATAATAAAAATAGAGCATCATAAACTCTATTTTTTTGTTTTGTTTTTTTCTTTCTTTTTTTCTAAGTTTGCCTCTATACTATGTTCTAAATATAGTAATTTTATTCTCATAACCATTTTGTCTACCCTGAATTCTTCAGCTAAGATTGCGATACTTTCTTCTACATCAAATGAATGACCGTGATTGAGATAATGAATAAATTCATAAAAATCATCATTTGGAGAAAGTAGATATTCTTTCATAAACTCTACAAGGTAATTAGCACTGATTAATAAGTGCATAGCAAAGTCACATGCTCTGATTTCCTTTTTTTCTTCCTCTGTTAATTCACGTTGAATTCTTCCCATATGGTAATCATACCAAATTTGTTCACTTTCCGTAGTCATTTGTTCAATCATGTGATTTCTTCCTTTCAGTATCCGTATTATAATATAAAATAATTTATAAAGTCAATGTTCTTCTAATTGAAAGGTACTACCATTGATAATTGGATAATTGGTATAGAATTTTATTTGTCTCATGATTCGAAACAATGCCTCATCCTTTGCTTTACATTCTAACATGATATCAATATCAGTAGCGAGAGGTTTTAATAAATCTAAGAATTCTATAAAAGAAAAGATTTCTAAGTAGTCACTGTGATTACGAAATTCTTTTTTATTTTTTGGAGAAGAAAAGTGCATTTTAGGGGTTTGCTGTTTCCATGTTTTTATGATCCTGGGGAGGAGTGATTTTAAGTCTTCCTGCTCATGATTGCATCGATAATGATGGTAGTCGAGGACAAAGGGAATTTGTAATTCTTCGCAGAGTTCAAGGGTGTCTGTCACAGTGAATGTTTTGTCATCGTTTTCTAGGTAGATACTTTGTTGTAAATATTGGGGAAGTTTTTGAAATTGGTGTTTAAATCGTGCGATGGATTGTTTTTTTCCAAATGAGTTACTTCCGATATGGAGAATCATGTGGGGTGTAACATTCATACATTGTAAAAGTTGATAGTGAAATTGGAGAATGGCAATACTGTTTTGTACGACTTCTTTTTTGGTACTATTTAAAACACAAAATTGATCGGGATGGGTATCTACTCTCATGTGGTGTTGCGAGAGAAAGCTTCCGATTTCTTGAAATTCTTTTTGATATGTTTTGGAAAAGTCGAATGGGACTTCTTTTTTTGTGGCAAGTGGAATGAGGTTTTGACTGATGCGATAGAATGTGATATCGTTTTGTAGATTGTAAGTGAGAACTTCTTTTAGTTTTTGAAAGTTAGAACGGATGACTTGATCGATTTTTTTTCGTCCTTCTGTTGGACCGAGTTTTGTATAATAGGTATAAGTGACGGTACTGGAATAAGTGGAATTAGGAAGGGTTAGGGGAGTTCCTATGAAACCAAGTCGAATATACATAATATCACCCTCTTATATTATGAGAGAAAAAGAAAAAAAGATACGTTGGTATCTAATTTCCATATAGATCATCAGAGTAGAAGACAGGTTCCATGGTGAGATTGATTTTTAAGTTACGGAATTCATTTTTGTCTCCATTGGTTACGATGTAACTAGCATGTGCTTCACATCCGGCTAGTTTCTTTAAGTTTTTAAATGCTTTCGCAATGGTTGGGTTGGTAACGCTACAGATACTAAGCGCTATAATGACTTCTTGTAAGTTTAATGTTTCATGTTCTTTTGTTTTGGATTTGAATTTTTGAATAGGTTCTAATACGCTTGGAGATAATAAGTCAATTTCATCAGGAATGTGTGTTAATTCTTTCATGGCGTTGATGAGTAAGCTACTTGCTGGATTGAGTAAGTCTGTTTGCTTTCCGGTGATGATTTTCCCATTTGGAAGTTCTAGACTGATGACATGTCTTTTTTCTTTGGCTGCTTTATCAAGGGCTGCTTTGACAACAGTTCGATTACTTTCTTTTAAGTCTAGTTCATTCATGAGAACTTTAATTCTCTCTGCGGTTTCTGTATCTCCATTTCCTGTTTTGCAATCACAGAGTGCTTGGTAATAACGTCTGATGATTTCTGCTTTGGCTGCCTCTTGAACAACTTGATCATCGATGATACATTTTCCGATCATGTTCACTCCCATATCGGTAGGGGAAGAGTAGATTTCTTCTCCTGTAATTTTAAGTAAGATATCTTTTAAAACAGGGAAGACTTCTAAGTCACGGTTGTAGTTGACAGAACGAATTCCATATTTTTCTAGGTGGAAATAGTCGATCATGTTGACATCTTTTAAATCGGCGGTTGCGGCTTCATAAGCGATGTTTACAGGGTGTTTTAATGGTAAGTTCCAAACAGGGAATGTTTCAAATTTCGCATAACCAGCTTGTACACCACGTTTATATTCATGATAGAGTTGTGATAGGCAAGTGGCTAGTTTTCCACTACATGGACCAGGTGCAGTCATTACAACAAGTGGTTTTGTTGTTTCGATATATGGGTTTTTCCCATATCCTTCTTCGGAAACGATTGTTTCTACATCTGTTGGATATCCTTTGGTAGGGGTATGGATATAGGCTTTCATTCCTCTTGCTTCTAATTTCTTTTTGAAAGATTCTGCTCTTGGTTGTCCTTTATAAAGTGTGATGACGACACTGTTTACTTGTAATCCTAAGGATTTTAATTGGTCAATTAATCTTAATACATCCATGTCATAGGTGATTCCGTAGTCAGCTCGGATTTTATTTCTCTCAATGTCACCGGCATTAATACAAAAGACAATTTCACAAATGTCTTTTAATTCTAATAACATACGAATTTTAGAATCGGATTCAAATCCAGGTAATACACGCATCGCGTGATAATCGTCAAATAGTTTTCCTCCAAATTCTAAGTATAATTTGTTGTCGAATTTTTTCAATCTCTCTTTAATTCTTTCACTTTGTACTTTTAAATATAAATCATTATCAAAACCTTTTTTCATTCTTCAAACTCCTTACTATATAACCATGCTCATTTTAACACAAAATTGAGAACTTGAAAATAAAAAATAAAAAAAAGAGTTCCAATCGCATATCAATCTTGGAAAAACATATGATAAAACTAGAAAAAAAGAGTTTTTGACTATTTACAATCGAAAATTGGATTGTTATAATTAATTTATGGAGGCTTAATGTATGGATATTGATAAGATTTTAGATGAAACAGAAAATAAAATGAAACATTCCATTGAATCGATGGAAAAACGATTTACAAATGTCAGAGCAGGACGTGCGAATCCGGCAATTTTAAATAAAGTTGAAGTATTATATTATGGAGTTCCTACGCCATTAAATCAACTTGCTCAAATTTCTATTCCAGAGGCAAGACAGCTATCAATTAAACCATTTGATAAATCTTGTTTAGGAGCGATTGAAAAGGGTATTTATGAGGCAAATATCGGATTGACTCCAAATAATAATGGAGAGACGATTATTTTAAATATTCCACCGCTGACAGAAGATACGAGAAGAGAATATGTAAAGCAAGTACGTGAAATTGCTGAGGAAGCGAGAATTGCTTTACGTAATATTAGACAAGATGCGAATAGTGAAATTAAACGCTTAGAGATGACTGAAGATGAGATCAAAGATGGTCAAAGTGATGTTCAAGAATTAATTCAAACATATAATAAAATTGTAGAAACAAAGTTAAAAGAGAAGGAACAAGAATTAATGAGCGTTTAGTTCCTTCTTTTTCGTCTTGAGAAAGGGGGATATATGGATCCAAAAGAAAAACGGGAATTGATGATGAAACATTATCGTGAACCAGTTCATAAGGGATTGGTGGAAGATCAACGATATGTATTTCAGTATGAGAATAATGAATCTTGTATTGATGAAGTAAAATTGATGGCTTTGATTCAAAACGGAAAGATCGAAGATATTCGTTTTGATGGGGAGGCTTGTGCGGTTTGTACTGCTTCGACATCGATGATGATTGAAACTCTTCTAGGGAAAACGGTAGAAGAAGCTGGTGAGATTTCAGAGTCATTTAAAAATATGATAGAGGGAAAACCGTATCAAGAACAATGTTTAGAACAGCTTGTTGCTTTAGAAGATATGGGTAGGCAACCGAGTAGAAAGAAATGTGCGCTTCTCGCATGGTGGGGGATGGATGAGATACTAAGAAAGGGTAGGAATGAAAATGAGTAGTAAAAAACAAAAAGTAACGGTGAAAGGAGCTCTTAGAGCAGGTTTTCGTGCTGTATTTACACCGGGAGGAAAATATCTTTTAAATAAAGATATGTTGAGAGATTATAGGAAAAGACCATATTTAGGAAGAACGAAGGACTGTGAAGAGTTATTATATCTAGTTCCAGTAGATTTTCGTCATCAAGCATATTATGATTTACAAAATAAGAGATTTTTATATAGCCAAGAGCTGGATCTAGATTCGTTAGAAGAAATCGATTTAGAAAAGGAAACAGAGATTAGTAGAACTTACATGGATTTGTTTTATCGCCAAGAGGATTTTTTACAAGATATCGAAAAGGAGTATGTCACTTATTTACAGAAAGTGAAAGAGTTAGAACAACATGTTGTTGTTTTCCAATTATCCTCTAATGTTTCCATTGAAGATGCGAATGGATTGTTTGAAGGTGGATATGCGAATCAAGAGGAAAAGAAAGAGGCTTTCGATTCTTATTTAGAGTATACCAAGGCAATCGCACAGTATCATAGAAAAGTAAATGGAACAGATCATGGTATTTTTATGTATGGATATCGTCAGTCACCAAATAGTAGGGAAGTTTATCTATTGGATGGTGAGGCAATTGCTTTTCCAATTTTAGAACAAGTTTCTGATAACTTTGAACCGATTTATTATGTAAAAGAAGATCATATCCGTAGTCTTTCTTCTAGAGGATTAAAATCGGTTGTAGATGTTCATTACTTCTATGAACAATTAACTGATTTTTATAAAAGAAGAATGGATTTGTATCAAGAAGCTCCAGAAAATAAAGCTGTGGTAAAAAGAATTGGAAATCATAAAAAAAGATAATTTTATTGTTTGAATTGTAGAGAGAACTGCCTTTTAGGAATTCTCTCTTTTCATTTTTATAAAACCGATGAGATGGGCATAGAAAAACAAAATATGTCTCATTTGTCTTTCTTTTTTCTTTTCGTTATAGTGTAGATGAAAGGAGAGAGATTATGTTGAATCAAGCAGTTATTGTTGGAAGACTTGTTCGTGAACCAGAACTGAGAAAAACGGAAACGGGAAGGAAAGTAACAAATATTACGGTAGCGGTCCCAAGGAGTTATAAGAATGCGAATGGAGAGTATGAAGCGGATTTTATTCATTGTACGTTATGGGAAGGGGTTGCGGAAAAGACAATCACTTATGTGAAGAAAGGAGATTTATTAGGAATTCGTGGTCATATTCAATCACGTACCATACAATTAGATGAAGACTATAAAAGAAATGTTGTAGAGGTTGTTGCGGACAAAGTAACCTTTTTATCTAGTAGAAGAAATCAAGAAGAAAAAGAGTGATTTCTTCTTTTTTTGCGGTGTTATCAAGAAGTTAATTTTATTTCTTTTCAAAAAGAGAACTTTTATAATGATTAACGATAAGGTAACGATTGAGCGAAAGGAAGTAGTAGTATGTTTATAGGTGAAAGGCTCAAAGAATCGAGGATGAAAAAGGGAATTACTCAAGAAGAGTTAGGAAAACTAATTGGAGTAACGAAAGTTTCCATTTGTGGTTATGAATTAGGGACAAGAACACCGACGATTGATAACTTTATCTTACTTGCAGATGTTTTAGATGTAGATCCAAATTATCTGTTAGGTAGAGAACTATATTCCATTCAAGAAACTCACTTACCCTATACAAGAAGAATTACATTATTAGATGCATCTATTTTAGACCATATAAAAAGACACAAGCGTCTTTATAATTATTTAGTAAAAGATCCAGAACGAGCAACAAATCAGATGGAAGTTTTACTAAAGCAAGAGTTAAAATAAATACGGATTGCGTCCTAAATTTAGTTTTTCAAACACTTCATCATAAAATAAATCATCGGGAGTAGTTTTTAAAATATAAGATATCTTAATGGCCATATCGTAGCTAAGTCTCCTTTGGTCATTTTCTAATTGCCAATAATATGGTTTACTAATTCCTAAACGATCGGCCATTTCTTTATAACTGATTTTTTTCTTGAGACGTAATTGTTTTAATTTTTCCATTTTCTCACCGCCATAATTCTATTATATATTGTGTTTGTATTATTTTCAAGTAGAAGTTACCCAAAAGTTAATTTTAAGTTGAAATGAGATAGCTTTGTTATAATGATATTAACATATAGATAACGGAGGGTAATAGACATGTTTTTAGGTTATCGATTAAAAGAATTACGAGAGAGAAAAGGACTCTCACAAGAGAAGTTAGGGAAGTTGACTGGGGTTACAAAAGTTTCTGTTTGTGGATATGAATTAGGAAAAAAAACACCTTCTGTTCCACAGTTAGAAAAAATTGCAAATGTATTAGATGTGACAACTGATTATTTATTAGGTAGAGATATGGGAGAGTCTTATATTGGTGAGAATGAAAGGGAATATCACTATATGATTTCCAAAGAAGAAGCAAAGACTTTGTTTGAACTGAGAAAGAGAAAAGAGTTATATTATCGTCTATTACAAGATCCGAGAAGAACATTTGATTTGATTGAAATTAAGTTAAATAAATAGTACAGTCTAAAAAAAGATTGTACTTTTTTGGATGTTTTATTATATAATAAAGATGGTGAAGAATATGAATATAATAGATATCATTGAAAAAAAGAAAAAGAGTGATGAATTATCTTATGAAGAGTTACAATATGTGGTAATGGGTTATGTGGAAGGAAAGATTCCTGATTATCAGATGAGTGCACTTTTGATGGCAATTACGTTAAAGGGAATGTCGAAGATAGAGATTTTCAATTTGACGGATATTATGATTCAGAGTGGAGAGACTTTAGATCTGAGTGGAATAGAAGGTTATAAAGTTGACAAACATTCGACTGGAGGGGTTGGAGATAAGACAACACTTGCAGTTCTTCCGATTGTCGCAAGTTGTGGTGTGAAGTGTGCGAAGATGAGTGGAAAGGGACTTGGATTTACTGGGGGAACAATTGATAAGTTAGAGTCGATTCCAGGGTTTCAAACGAATTTAGAGTTTGATCAATTTATTGACCAAGTAAATTCAATTGGATTAGCACTCATGAGTCAAACGGGGAATTTATGTCCTGCCGATAAAAAGATTTATGCGCTTCGTGATGTGACTGGTACGACAGATAGTATTCCGTTGATTGCTTCTAGTATTATGAGTAAGAAAATTGCTTCTGGTGCGGATAAGATTATTATTGATTTAAAAGTGGGTAGAGGTGCTTTTATGAAGACGTTAGAGTCTGCTAGGAGGCTTGCTCGTACTATGATTGAGATTGGACAAAGGTATGATCGAGATGTGATTTGTTTGGTGACGAATATGAGTCAACCTTTAGGAAGTATGGTAGGAAATCAATTAGAAGTAGAAGAAGCATATCAATTATTAAAAAATGAACCAGTACGTAGGGATTTTAAGGAAGTTGTTATGACGATTGCGACTTATATGGTCCATTTAGGAAAGAATATTTCTTTAAGAGATGCGAAAAAGGAAGTAGAAACTGTATTAAAAGAAGGGAAAGCGTTAGAAAAATTTCACCAATTTATTGAAGCACAACATGGAAAGTTAGAATTTGATGATTTACCAGGAAGGGAGATTGTTGCTCCTAAATCAGGGTATGTGACACGTGTTGAACCAGCTAAGATTGGGGAGTTGGTGAAAGAACTTGGTGGAGGAAGAGAGAAGACGACGGATCAAATTGATTACCGAGTAGGAATCAAACTCCATAAAAAAGTAGGAGAGAAAGTAAAAGAGGGAGAAGTATTACTAACGGTATATGAGAATCAAAAGAAATTAGAAGATAGAGAGTATTTAGATTGTTTTACGATTGAGAAACACTCTTGTATTGGGGAACGTTTGATTTATGGAACTGTTGGAGAAATGATATGAGATTGGAATTATTAAAAGAAGCGGATATGACAAAAACAATTGCTTTATTAAAAACTTGTTTTCCGGAAGTCTCTTTTTCTCCTTCTTTTTCTATGGAACAAATAGAGAAACACCAACGTATTTTAATCGCCAAAGAGGAAGAACATGTCATTGGCCATATTTGGATTCAAAAACAATTTGATTTTTATCGACAAGTAGATTACTTTTATCTCATGTATATTTGTGTAGATCCAAAGTATCGTCGTCATGGCGTTGCGACAGCCATGTTGACAGAAGTGGAAACATGGATGGAAAAAGAACAAGTAGATTACATTCTCTTTACAAGTAATCGTGAGAGAAAAGAAGCACTAAGCCTTTATCGTAAACTGAATTATGTCGAAAAAGGAAGTTTTGTGTTTCAGAAAAATAGATGTAAAAAAAGTGTAAAATACTTGAAAGAAAAAGAAAATACTGTTACAATCGAAATAGGGAGGGGTAAACATGATCTATCCATCAATCGATAAGTTGTTAAACCAAGTTGGTTCTAAATATTTACTTGTAAATATTGTTGCGAAAAGAGCCAAAGAAATGGATGAAACAAACTTTTATCAGATGAAAGAAAATGAATATGTGTCTAAGAAGAACATCGGAAGAGCTTTAGAAGAAGTTTCTAAGAACTTAATCCATATTGATGGATTTGAAAAAAGTGAAGATGAAGACGCATAAAAGGAACACATGAAATTGTGTTTTTTTGTATCAAGAGAAAGAACAAATGTTCGTTAAAACTATTTACAGGGTTCAAAAAACATGTTATAGTGAATAAAAAAAGGATGGTGAGATCATGAAGATTTTAAAAATAAAAAAAGTAGGAAATAGTAAGTATCAATTGACACTTGAAAATCAAGATGTTGTGACAACTTATGAAGATTTATTGTTGAAATATGGAATCTTATATCATAAAGAAGTAACAGAAGATGAGTTAGAACAGTTATTGAAAGAGACGAGTGCTTCCGATGTTTATTATAAGAGTGTAAAAAAAATTACAACCAAATTAATGAGTGTCCATGATTATAAAAAATGGCTCAAACAGTATCATTTAAAAAAAGAAGAGGAAGAACAACTCATCAAACGGTTAAAAGAAGTTGGCTTGTTAAATGATCAAGTGTATGCGAATGCTTATGTTAGTGATCAATCCCGTCTTTCTAAGTACGGGAAATGGAAAATAGAACAAGGGTTAAAGGAACATGGAATTGGAAAGTTGGAACAAGAAAAAGCGTTACAAGAAATTGATGAGTTGTGGATGTATGAGAAGTTACAACAAATGGTATTCAAGAAAGTAGAACAAAATCATCGTTACTCGAACCAACAGTTAAAACAGAAACTCGTATCAGAATTTATTTCTTTGGGGTATGAAAAAGCAGATATTTTAGAGTGTCTTTCTCATGTAAGATGGAAAGAAGATACTGCGTTATTAGAAAAAGAATTGGAAAAAGTAGTGATGCGTGCCAAACGAAAACATCAAGGAAGAGACCTGATGGCTTATGTGAAAAATAAATTATATCAGAAGGGATTTTCTTTAGAACAAATCAATGCATGTATTGAAAAAAATAACAGTTTCTTTGAGTGACTGTTATTTTTGTGTTATGATTTTGTAAATTTCTTCGATTGGTTTGATTTCTTGCTTTGTATTGTAATATGGTTTTAAGTGTAAATGAAAGTGCTTTACTTCTTGAACATCTCCATTATTTTGAATTAGGGTTAATCCATCACAATGTAATGTATCTTCTAATTTCTTTTTCACTTTTTTCGCAACTTGAAAAATGTGATTCCATGTATTCTCATCAATAGTAGTAAGATCTAATGTATGTTCTTTTGGAACAATTAAAGTATGTCCATTGCTATCTGGAGAAGTATCTAAAAAACAAGTAACGATTTCATCTTCATATACAATATAAGCTGGAATTTCTTTATTTGCAATCTTACAAAATATACAATCCATAGGAACACCTCCAATCCCATTATAACACGGATAAAAAAAAGAACCAAAGTTCTTTTCGTGAATATCTGCGAATATTCTTTTCTATCATGTGAGATCTTACTAGAAACTATACGATTACTAGCCAAAAAAAAAGAAATTTGATAAAATAGAAGAAAGAAACCGGACAAGAGTACGATTATCATGAAAAGAAACTGTTTTTATGAATAAAATATCAATGAAGAAAAATGAGGGAGGTGTTTTATGAATCGTGAGGATTTTCCAATTCTAAAAGAGGAATTGATTTACTTTGATAATGGGGCAACTACGTTAAAACCACAATGTGTCATTGATGCTGCAGTTGATTATGAGACTTGTTATACAGCCAATGCCCATCGTGGTGAATATCAAAATAGTTTACTTGTCGATCAGAAAATCGATCAAGCACGAAAAGAGATCGCAAAATTCATTCATGCATCAAGTGAAAGAGAAATTATTTTTACAGAGAGTGCGACAAAGTCACTCAATCAAATTATTTTTGGCTTTTTCAAAGGTGTGTTAAAAAAAGGAGATCATGTTTTACTTACCAAAGCAGAACATGCTTCAAATGTATTACCATGGTTTGAACTTGCTGATGAACTTGATTTGGTGATTGATTATATCCCACTAGATGAACACTTACATGTGACATTAGAACAGGTAAAAGAAGCAATTCAAAAAGATACAAAAGTGATTAGTATTGCGCAAATTAGTAATGTCATTGGGGATGAAAGACCTGTAGAAGAAATTATTTCTTATGCCCATCAGTTAGGAATTTATGTGATTGTCGATGGTGCGCAGAGTGTTCCTCATAAAAAAGTAGATGTCAAGAAGATGGATGTTGATTTCTTTGTCTTTTCCCTTCATAAGATGTGTGGACCTACTGGAGTAGGAATTTTATATGGAAAAGAAGAACACTTATATAAGATGCGTCCAACTTGTTTTGGAGGAGGAATGAATCTTTCTTTTACTAGTGATCGTAAGAGAATTTATACAAGTATTCCAACAAGATTTGAAGCGGGAACTTTAAATATTTCTGGAATCATCGCATCATTTGAAGCTGTTTCTTATTTAGAAAAAATAGGAATGGATCAAATTGAAACTTATGAGAAAGAATTGAAGATGTATGCTTTATCTCGTTTACAAGAAGTACCTCATATCAAAATCTATAATCCAGATACAGATAGTCCTATTATTTCTTTTAATATCGAAGGTATTTTTGCTCAAGATCTCGCTATTTATTTAGATCGTTATCATATTTGTGTCAGAGCAGGAAACCATTGTGCAAAGATCTTAATTGATGAGATTGGTATTAAAAATACTTGTCGTATGAGTCTTTATTTTTATAATACCAAAGAGGAAATTGATCAACTTATTACAGCTTTAAAAAATCCAAATATTTTAGAAGAGAGCCTCAGTGTCAACTAAGACTCTTTTTTCTTCCTTGAATGAATATTTTATGATACAATGGTAGTATCATAAAGAGGGTGTGAATATGAGGGAGTATGGTCTAAAATTAGGTTTTTTAGTAGTTCTCATTGGTGCCTTAATTATTTTCCCTATTTATTTATTTTTTAAGGGAGATACTTATGATTATACCATTCAGAACGACAAGATAGAACTTGTTTTAAATGAAGATGGAAGTATTACTGTCGAAGAAGAAATAAAAGTTCGCCCTCATTCGATGATATCTAGTATTGAGAAAGACTTCTTTCCTGTAAGTGCCCGTGAAAATAAAAAATATAATTGTTATGATTGTGTTCGAAATATTAAAGTATATGTGGATGGAGTAGAAAGTGCGGTAGAAAAGTTCAGTAAAGAAAGTATAGATACCAATGCCCGTGAAATCTCTTTTGATCCAACAACAAGAGACTTTATGATGAAACTCTCTTATTCTATCGATCAAAGAGCAGTTTCTCGTTATACAGACTTTGCTGCCTTTGGTTTTAATGTCCGTCCTATCGCAACAAACATCAAAAAATTAAATATTACCATCACTGTCCCAGAGTCAGGAAGTGAACGTTTTTACTTGAGAGATAATACGACGGGCAGTAATATGCAAACAAAAAGATTAAATGAGACGACTTATCGGGTTTCACAGGATGATTTATATCCATCGACACAGACGAATTTGATTATTGTAACGGATACCAATGCTTTGAATGCGAGTCAAATCATGATGCAGTCTCCTGATCCGCAAATCTTTGCTTTTGATTATGATGCACAAACACGTGCTCGTTTAGAGTTTATCGCTAAAAATCAAAATAATTTACCACTCGTATATTTTATTATTTTTAGTACTGTCATTTATTTCTTCTTAAAAGTAATTCGTTATAAAAGAAATGGTGTCAAGAAGGTCAAGGAGGATTTGATTGTTCCTTATAGTCAAACAGATATTAAAGTATTACCACCACTTGCTTCTAAGATGATTAGTGGAAAGAGTAAAGATTTTGCCCTTTCTTTGATCTTAACATTACAAGAACGTGGAAATATTGGAATCAAAGCGGATGGAACACTTATTTATTTAAACGATAATCATTTAAGTAGTTATGAATATCAGTTTCTAAAAGTACTGTTTGAGAAAGATCAATTGGTATTTCAAGATGCGGTATCGATTCCTCAGTTTGCGCAAAAAGTAAATAAGAATTTAGATACCAAGACTTGTTTTAAACAAGATTTTGGAGTTGTCCGTGACCTTGCGACAGAAGCACTTTATCAGAATCGAATTTATGATAAAAACTTAGGTAATTTTATGAATGCGTTTGAGAAGTATGGATTTGTCAATATGATTGCTGCTGTATTTTTAATCATCGGCTATCTCTCTTCTTGGATTCAACCAGAAGTAGAAAGTATTGAAGGGATGATTCTTACCATCTTTGCGATTTCTGTTGTCTTCTTATTTTTACCAATTGATTTACATGTTATTTGGAAATATGTAGATCATCGCATTAAGAAAGTATTACGATTTGCTTATTTACTGTTACTGGCAATTGTTCTAGTTCCAGTGATTGGTTATGTTATGTCTACTAAGGAATTATATTTATTACTTGTATTGATTTTCGCTTTTGTTCAGTTTTTATTATTCCGTTTCTATGATGAAGAACTACTGACCAAGTATGGAAGAATGGAGTACTTAAGATTATCTGGATTAAGACATTTTTGTAGACATTATTATGATTATGAAGCACAAACTTTTGAGACCCACCCATACTTTAAATACTATTTAAAATATATTGTCGCCTTTGGAGATATGGATACGATTTTACCAAATCAAAATGGTGTTTTAAAAGTCTTAGATCGACAATTAAAAGAGTTATTTCCAGAAGAAAGCTAAGTGCTTTTTTTCTTGGGATTATC
>OGRO01000280.1_pt1 | contig 51450 bp, 45 predicted proteins | sample 1553451 | NCBI WGS metagenome assembly OGRO01 (sample SAMEA2580021, study PRJEB22360) | human gut metagenome | reverse complement strand
CAAAAACAGATTTATTATCAAGCATATCAAAGAGCTTGTAAGTGATAAGAAAGTGTAGGGGAGTTTCATGAAGTTATTCACAAAAGAGCGAAGAGAAGAGAAAAAAATGATCAAAGAAATAAAAAAAGGAGAATACGATATGTTTAATAAGTATTTATCCCTATTAAAAAAGAAAGGTGGAGAAGTATCATACATCAACAAATTTATTTATGCATTGATAAAGCTAAAAGACTGTTCACAAGTGGATTGGAATAGCTGTCGGATGGAGGCTGCCACGGTATTATTTCACATCAACTATGAGAAATTTTATAAGCAAATTGATGTATTATTAACTATGGAGCTTTATTCAGTGCGTTATTATTTAAGAGATTCATGGAAAGAAATTGCTGTCAATCCAATGTTTTCAGGAAAATACTTGCCAAAATTAGAAGCTGCTTCATTTAGAAACGGGGAAGTAGTTCGTTTCATGAAACAATATAAAGATTATATTTGTTGTGAAGATGTTTTCAAAAAACTCATCACTTGGATAGAAAAGTATGAAGGTTGTTATATGCATGAGTTTACAGATTGTCATTGTGATCTAGTAACAAATGAAGAAGTAATGGATGTGGGAGATGCGTTAGCTGTCTTAAAAAAAGAAAAAGTTGTTGATAATCAAACATTTGAAACAGCGATTTATGAAACGGGGAGTGCAAAGACGATACTGAGTTATTTAAAAATGAGTCCAAAGGAAGTAATTAATTGGCTCGAAGCAGAGGATCGCCTTTGTGAATTAAAAGATGTAGATTCTTTACTCAAATTTTTGGAGCTTTATGAAAAGAGTGATCGATATCGAATTGGAAATATTATTTTAAAGGACGGAACAGTTTCTCAAACATTAGATTTTGTGTTGAATTATCCTGATGTCCTTATCCTAGAAGAAGTAGCAAAAAAAATAAAACAATTTGGTGATTTAGATGATCTTATTTTGTTCCTCAAAGTAACTAAGCCTGATTTTGAGGGAAGGAAAGAGCTTGAAGAACATGTTTTTGAAAAATCGAATGTTGAACAATTATTAAAATATTTAACTTGTCGTCATGTATTAAATCGTGCTTGTGGAGAAGATTGTTTATTAGAAAGAAAATCTCAAAATGAGATTGTGGAATATTTTGGAGATTATCATGATCTTGTTAAACAAGAACAAAAGTTTTTGGAATATCTCACTACAATTCACGATCGAAATACTTTGCAAGATGCGTTTTGTTTTTTAAAAAATGAGTCTGATAGTAAAAAAGTTCTTTCTTATTTAGAAGCATTTCTACTTGTGAGAAATATTGAGGGAGTTTTGACAATATTGGGAGAAAGAAAAGGAGAAAAGACAGTAGGTGAATATTTATTAAAACAAGGATGTCTTGATTTAGAAGAGGTAAAAGAGTTATTACTAATTACAAGTAATCAAGAACATCAGTCACTTCTAGAAAGTGCTAAAGAAGAATATCAAGAACCTGTGGAGAATCTTGCTGAAAAAGTGGATCAAATGGCTCTAGCTGGGGAGTATGTAACTGAGGATGATTTGATGAGCCCAGAGGAACAATTGTGGTTAGTGAATCTTAGTTTGACAAGGGAAAATGTACTACCAAGTGCAGTAAGAAATACAGAAGAAGTAAAAGAAAATCTTGAACTTTATTTAGAACTCTTAAAGAACTGTGATGAAAGAAAATATATGTATTATCAAGATGCTTTTTCTGGAAATCTTGCTTTTGAAGTTGCCGATCATACTTATCAATACTACTTAGAAAATCAAAGAAAGCCAAAGAAATATTCGGAAAGAAAACAGAAGAGGAAGAAATTTTAGAAAAGTTTCTTAATTTAAATCATAAAACAAGGAGGTGTTCAAAGTGATTATTGATAAGATGAAAAAGAGAAAAGAGAAAAGATTATTAAAAAAGATTAGAGAGGATTTTTATGAGGGGCACTCATCAATATTTCATTATTGTGACTATTTAACGTATGTAAAGAAAAACAAGAAAAAAAATAGAAAAATATACTATTTAGATGAATTTATAGAGTTCTTAAAATTTCAAGGAACACAAAAACAAGGACTCCAAGCAAGTGATACTTGTACTGTAATTAAAGAATTATATGACTTGAAGTTAACTTATTATGTAGACGATTTGTTGAATTGGATGATTTTAAATCGATTTGATTGGATTTTAGGCGATAGATGTGTTTCACTTAGTTTTAGATTGGGCAGTAAATATTTAAAAAAGGTAGAAGCTCACGCATGGGAAAGTGGAAATATTCTCGCATATATGAAAACTTATTCCTGGTTTAAAGATAATTATTATGAAGAATTGTGTAAAGAAATGATTCAGAGAATTCATAGTAAAACCTATTATCCAAGTGAAAAAGAAATTTATCATTTCTATAAAAATGATTTTGATGAAAATTATATATATTATGTTAGACCTCATTTGCCAGTGAAAGATTTTGATCGATTTTTATTTGAAGCTGGGAGTCCTATGCAAAACTTAAATTATTGGAAACATTGTCATGCAAGTGAAGATTGGTTGCCATTGGAAGATTACCTTTGCGAAACAAAAGATGTTGATACTTTGTTGGAACTTTTAAATGTTTGTAAAGAAAGCAATCCGTATCGAATTGGGAATATTATTTTAAAGTATGGAACGGTTTCTCAAATTTCTAGTTTTGTGAGGGATTATCCTGGTATTCTTCGTTCAGAAGATGTTGTAGAAAAGTTAAAACAAACGGAACATGGCAGTGATTTAATCCCTTCCCTTAGTAAAATAGAAGAAGACTTTGAGGGAAGAAAAGAGTTAGAAGAACGTATTTTTCAAGAATCAGATCCTGACCAATTAGTAGAATATCTATGTAGTTTGAATGTATTAAATCGTGTTCAAGGAGAAGATTATTTATTAGAGACAAAGTCTCAAGATGATATTGCAAGATACTTTGGAGATTATCACGATCTTGTTAGACAAGAACAAAAGTTTTTAGACTATCTCACTACAATTCACAATCGAAATACTTTACAAGATGCATTTCATTTTTTAGAGTATAAGCCTGATAGGAAAAAAGGCCTTTCTTATTTAGAAGCATTTTTACGTGTAAGAAATATAGATGGTATTTTAACCATTTGGAGAGAAATAAAAGAAACAGGAGAGACACTGTATGAATGTCTCATCAAACAAGGATGGCTTGATTTAGAAGAAGTAAAAGACTTGTTACTGATTACAAGTAATCAAGAACATCATTCACTTCTAAAAAGTGTGAAAGGGGAATATCAAGGTCCTGTGAAGAATCTTGCTGAAAAAGTAGATCAAATGGCTCTGGATGAGGATTATGTAACTGATGTTGACAGTGAATTTATGAGTCCAGAGGAACAATTGTGGTTAGTGAATCTTAGTTTGACAAGGGAAAATGTACTACCAAGTGCAGTAAGAAATCATAAAGAAGTAAAAGAAAATATTGAACTTTATTTAGAACTCTTAAAGAAATGTGATGAAAGAAAATATATGTATTATCAAAAAGCATTCGCAGGAACTCGTACTTTTGAAATCGCTGATCATGCTTACCAACATTATTTAAAAAATCAAGAAGAAAAAGATAGTAAGATCAATTTGGAAAAAATGTTAACATATACAAAACTAAAATAGTAAAGTAAGCATTTCCAAAACTCCAAAAAAACACTAAGTTTTGGAAAAATATTTCCAAAACTTGACCGAAAGTTCGAAATAGAGTATGATGATACTAGTGAGGTGGACTATGATTGAGAGAACGGAATATTTAAACATGTTAAAACGTTGGAAAGAAAAAGACGTGATTAAAGTAGTGACAGGAATTCGAAGATGTGGGAAATCTACTTTATTTAAACAATTTATACAATATTTGAAAGAAAACCATGTGCAGGATGATCAAATTATTCATATTAATTTAGAAGATGCAGATTATGATTTTCAAACTTATCGAGAATTATATCAATATATCAAGGATAAGATTACTTCTAATAAACAGTATTATGTATTTTTGGATGAAGTTCAAACAGTTTCAGAATTTCAAAAAGCTGTAGATAGTTTATATATTAAGGAGAATATTGATGTATATATTACTGGTTCTAATGCTTATTTATTGTCGGGTGAATTAGCAACTCTGCTATCTGGAAGATATATTGAAATTAAAATGCTTCCATTATCTTTTAAAGAATATGTATCTGCATTTGATGATAGAAATATTCAACAATTATTTTTAAATTATATGAAAAATGGTGGGATGCCTGGAAACATTGATATATTAAAGATGAATCCTAATGATATTGATCAATATCTGGATGGAATCTTTTCAACAATTGTTTATAAAGATATTATGGCCAGAAACCAGATTGCAGATAAATTGTTGTTAGAGAGTATTTTGAAATTCATTTTTGATAGTATTGGGAGTCCTGTTTCTACCAAGAAAATTAGTGATACATTAACGAGTAAAGGAGTACATATTAGTAATCACACTGTTGAAAAATATATTGCTTCTTTTATGGAGAGTTTCTTAATTTATAAAGCAGAGAGATTTGATGTAAAAGGAAAAAGTTTATTGACAAGAGATTATAAATATTATGTGGTTGATACAGGACTTCGTAGTTATTTACTTGGAAAAAAATCAGATAGTGATATGGGACATATATTAGAAAATATAGTATATTTAGAACTCCTGAGAAGAGGAAATAAAGTTTATGTTGGAAAAGTGGATGAATTAGAAATTGATTTTGTGGCGGAAAATAGAGAGGGATTAAAGTATTATCAAGTAGCTCTCACAACGAGAGATCCTAATGTTTTAGAAAGAGAATTAAGATCTTTGCAGAAGACAAAAGATCATTATCCAAAATATTTATTAACATTAGATATGGACTTGGAAGCAGATTATGATGGAATTACCAAAATAAATGTAATAGATTGGTTATTACAAGAACAACAGAAATAAAAACAAAAGAGAATTCGTTTGTTCTTAGAAGTAATTGTTTTCTAAATTCAATGAACAAAGTAAAATAGATCAATTTGGTCTATTTTTTTCTCAAAGACTAGAAAAACATGATATAATATCTATGTTGTAAAAAGAAAGGACGATTGGATGAAAACGCTATATAAAGATCAAGTAAAACATGTTGCGAAATTAGCGCGTCTTCGTTTAGATGAAAAAGAAGTCGATAAATATGAAGTCGCATTAAATCAAATACTAGATGAAATTGAGAAGATTGAGAATGTAGAATTAACGACCAATCAAGAGTTAATTGCTCCAACTACAAATCATGATTTATTTTTTCAAGATACTGTAAAAGATGAGTTAGAAAGAAAGACTGTATTAAAAGCATGTGGTGTAGATGATACCCATGAGTATATAGAAGTACCAAAGGTGATTGCAGATGAAGAGAACTAATTATTTAGAGAAAAGTTTTAAAGAGTTACATGAACTATTAAAGAAAAAAGAGATTACACCAACCATGCTTGTTGAAGAAGCATTTGCTCGTATTGAAGAAAGTGACTTGAATGCTTTTATTACATTAAATAAAGAAGAGGCTTTGAAAGAAGCGAAAGAGTTAGAGAGTATGGAAGTAGATAATGTGTTATTTGGACTTCCAATTGCAGTAAAAGATAATATTACAACAAAAGATTTAAGAACGACTTGTGCTTCTCATATGTTAGAAGAGTTTGTACCAGTGTATGATGCCACTGTTGTATCAAAATTAAAAGAGAAACACATGATTATTATCGGTAAAACGAATATGGATGAGTTTGCTATGGGATCTACTGGGGAGACGAGTTATTTTGGAGATATTTTAAATCCATGGAATAAGAAGTTAGTACCAGGTGGAAGTAGTAGTGGAAGTGCTGCTAGTGTTAGTGCTAGATTAGTAACATCTGCTCTTGGTAGTGATACTGGGGGAAGTATTCGTCAACCTTCTAGTTTTTGTGGAATTGTCGGATTAAAACCAACTTATGGTAGAGTGAGTCGTTATGGGTTAATTGCATTTGGTTCTAGTTTAGATCAGATTGGACCAATGACGAAGAATGTAGAAGATAATGCGATTTTATTGAATGCGATTGCTGGTGTCGATGAGAATGATTATACTTCAAAAGATTTAGAAGATGATTTTACTTCTTATTTGGGACGTGATATGAAAGATTTAAAGATTGCGGTTCCGACTTATTTTATGAGTGATAAAGTAGATGAGGAAGTACGTGAAAAGGTATTGGAAGTAGTTCATCATTTGATGAAACAAGGATGTATCATTGATGAGATTGAACTTCCTTATTTAGAGTATGCGATTCCTCTTTATCAGATTATTGGACTAGGAGAAGCTAGTAGTAATTTAGCGCGTTATGATGGTGTGAAATACGGTTATAAGACGAAAGAATACGATAGTTTAGAAGATATGTATGAGAAGACGAGAAGTGAAGGATTTGGCGAAGAAGTAAAGAGACGTATTATGATTGGAACGTTTATGTTAAGTGGGGAGAATGCCAATCAGTATTATCACAAAGCTTTAAAAGTAAGAGAAATGTTAACCGATGGATTTAGAAAAGCATTTGAGAAATATGATTTAATTATTGGACCAACGAATACGAATGTGGCATATCCATTAGGACAAAAGGGTGATGATGCTTTAAAGAGTTTCTATGATGATATTTTAACGATTCCAGTGAATATGGCAGGAATTCCAGCGATGAGTTTACCAATTGGCTTTACGAAAGAACATTTACCAATTGGACTTCATATCATTGCTTCTTATTTTGAGGAAGGAAAGATTTATACCCTTGCTTCTTATTTGGAAAAAGAGTTGAATCTTTCATTAAATCCAGAGAAAAAGGAGGAAGAGACATGCTAGTACCGACAATTGGAATTGAAGTACACGTTGAGTTAAAGAGTAAAGCAAAAGTGTATTCAACGGCGAAGAATGAGTTTAGTTATGAGCCAAATACGAATGTGACTTTAATTGATTTAGGTTATCCAGGAACACTTCCAAAACTAAATCGTGAAGTGGTAGATATGGCTTTAAGAGCTGCTCTAGCACTTCATTGTGAGATTAGTAAAGATATGCATTTTGATCGTAAGAACTACTTTTATCCTGATTTACCAAAGGGATATCAAATTACGCAGAGTATGACACCAATTGGTCATGATGGATATTTAGAGATTGAAGTAGATGGTAAGAAGAAACAAATCGGAATTGAGAGAATTCATATAGAAGAAGATACTTGTAAGAGTATTCATAGTGCTCATGGAACACTTCTTAACTTTAACCGCGCTGGAGTACCACTTGTTGAGATTGTATCAAAACCAGTGATTGAAACACCAGAAGAAGCAGTTTTATACTTAGAAAAATTAAGAGAGACACTTCTTTATTTAGGAATTAGTGATGTGAAGATTGAAGAGGGAAGTATGCGTTGTGATGCCAATATTTCTCTACGTGAAGAACATACAGATTCTTTTGGTACGAAGTGTGAGATTAAAAATATTGGATCTATTCACAATGTTGGAATCAGTCTTCATTATGAAGAGAAACGTCAACGTGAGATTTTAGAAAATGGGGGAGAAATTCTTCATGAAGAGACAAGACGTTTTGATGATAAAACTGGTAAGACGATTTTGATGCGTACGAAAGAAACAGGAAATGACTATCGTTATTTCCCTGAACCAGATTTACCAATGATTCATTTAAGTGATGAAGAAATAGAAAAAGCAAAGAAGTCTCTACCAGTGATGCCAGACGAATTAAGAGAGAAGTATCGTGAACTTGGTTTAAATGACAACCAGATGAAAACAATTATTGCCAATCGTATGATTTGTGAGTATTACGAGAAAGTAAGACCAAATACAGATGCGGTTGTACTAGCCAATTATTTAACCGGCGATATTCTATCTTATATGAACCGTGATAAAATCTCAGTCGAAGAATTAAAACTTTCTAGAGAAGAGTTAGAAACGTTTGTGAGTCGTATGGCCAAGAAAGAGTTCTCATCAAAACAAGGAAAAGAATTATTAAATGAACTTCTTGAAAATGGAGGAACTGTAGAAGAAGCAGTGAAAAAATTAGGGATTGCGCAAATTAGTGATAGTGGAGCAATTGAAGAAATTGTCAAGAAAATTGTTGAGAATAACCCAGATAGTGTCAAAGATTATAAAGAAGGAAAAGATCGTGCGATTAAGTTCTTAATGGGACAAGTAATGAAAGAGACAAAAGGACAAGCCAATCCAAAAATGGCCATGGATATATTACAAAAAGAGTTATCAAAATAACTCTTTTTTGATGAAGTCCTATGAAAAACGTGTAAGCAGGAACGAAAAGTCCTATAAAAAACGTGTAAACAAGAGTGAAAAGTCCTATGAAAAACGTGATAGAACATTGCTTTTCATTTTGAACTGTGTTATGATGAGCCTAGAAACAGAGGTGTTCTTATGAAAAGAAAGATTTATCATGAACTATTGAATTGGAAAAATAATCAAGATCATGTAAAACCTTTAATGGTTTTAGGTGTACGTCAATCCGGAAAGACTTATATTATTGATGAATTTTGTAAAAATGAATATAAAAATTACATTTATGTGAATTTATTTGAAAATACGAATGTGATTCAACTCTATAACTCTGATTTAACTTCTTTAGAAAAATTTAATCGTTTGAAATTATTATTGAATTTTGATTTTGAACAAGAAGATACAATTTTGTTTATCGATGAAATTCAGGAAAGTGAAAGATTGATTGCTGAGTTAAAGTATTTTTGTGAGAATCACAATCAAGTTAGAATTATCTGTGCAGGAAGTCTTTTAGGAGTAAAATTAAAACGTTCTAAATTTTCATTTCCAGTTGGAAAAGTGAAAATGTTGAATATGTATCCAATGGATTTTGAAGAGTTTTTGATTGCTATGAATCAGGAAATGTTGGTACAATGTATCAAAGATTGTTATGAGAATAATCATCAGATGACTGCTCCTATTCATGAGAATGCGTTAAATTTATATCGAATTTATTTAGTGACTGGAGGAATGCCAGAAAGTGTAAAGAATATGGTAGAGACAAAAGGAGATTATATTAAATATGATCAATCTATTCTAACAGATATTGTGAGCTCTTATTTTAAAGATATGGATAAGTATGTTGTCAATGAGAGTGAAGCGCTTAGAATCAATCGTGTTTACGATTCTCTACCATCACAGTTATCCAACATTTCAAAAAAATTTCAATATGCCAATGTTACAAAAGACGCAAGAGCACGAGAATATGCGACAGCAATTGATTGGTTAGAAGCAAGCAATATGGTGCTACGTTGTAAAGCCGTAAAAACCCCTGAAATTCCATTAGAAGGATTTGTCGATACAGATACATTTAAACTTTATTTGAGCGATGTTGGAATTTTAAATAATATTTTAAAATTAAAAATTGAAGATATTTTAAATGACAACGTTTCCTTGTATAAAGGAGTGATTGCGGAAAATTATGTTGCCAATCAACTAGTATGTAATCAATTTGATTTATACTATTATCGCAGTGATAATACAAGTGAGGTTGATTTCTTATTATATACGAAAAATGGAATTATTCCTCTGGAAGTAAAAGCAGGCAGTGCAACACAATCAAAAAGTTTAAAATTATATATTGAAAAATATCACCCAAAATACGCAATTCGAATTAGTACAAAAGATTTTGGATTTGATCCAAAATCAAACATGAAATCCATTCCATTATATGCTACATTTCTTTTGAAGAATGAAAAATAGGGAAGAGAATTGGATTCTTCTTCTTTTTTCTTTTTAAATAGATATTTGTAAAATGCATAAAATTATAGTATAATAAGTCCAGTAGAAAAAAATGATATTGGGGTGAGATGAATGAAAAAATTTTTAAAGCTTGCTAAAAAACATAAGGTAGTAACGATTGTTGTTGCTGTAATTCTTGTATTATTAATTTTATTTCTTTTGTTAAGAGGATGGTTTTTCCCAGACTTTACAAAAAGTGTTTATGGTGATCGTTTAGAAGGAATAGAAGATGTTCCAATCGAGGATGATCAAGTAAAGGAAATTGAAGATAAGATAAAAGATTATGATTATGTAGAAAGTGTAGAGTATCGTTTACAAGGTAGACTTGTTTATGTAGATGTTGTTGTAAAAGAAGATGCAGATAAACAAGTTGTGAAGGAACTTGCGAATGTGTTATTAGATACTTTTACAGATGAACAAAAAGCATATTATGATTTACAGATCTTAATTAATTCTGATGATTATGCAATTAATTATATCGGATATAAACATAAAACAAGTGATGCATTTGTATGGACAAACAATGAATAGGTGAGATTATGAAAAATAAAAAATTCATATTATGGAGTGTAATTATTCTCCTCTGCTTAGCTCTAGCAGGGGGAATTTTCTATTATTTTTATCACGAAAACGCAGATACGACATTAACACTTTCTGAAAAACAATGGATAGAAGATCATCGAAATCAAGTTTTTGAGATTGGGGCAATGAATGATGTACTCATTTTTACCAATGAGGGAAAAGGTGTTTTCTTTGACTTTATTGCTGATTTAGAAAAGAATACAGAATTAGAGTTTAATGAACTTCCTTATGAGAGAGATGCAGAATCAACAAGTAGTTATCAATTTAAAGCAGTTTCGCAAAAGGAAGACAATGATATTTTATTTTATGAGGATAATTATGCGGTTCTAACGACAGAAAAAGAAAAATATAATGATCTTCATGAATTAGATGGAAAACTGCTTGGTGTATTGTCTAGTGATACAGGTAATGCGACCAAGTATTTAGAAGGTGTTTCTGATTATAAGTTACAACCTTATGAAAACGCTGAAGATATGATCACAGCCCTTACTACAGAAGATACAGAATTAGATGGAATTATATTACCTAAGATTCAATACTTAAAAGAGATCTTATCAGAAAATTTAAATATTGCTTATAATATCGCAAGTTTTAAAATTGATTATGTTCTCTCTTTAGGAGATAATGAAGTATTGAATGATATTTTGACTAAATATAGTACAAGATGGTTACAAGAATCATTCTTAAGTTCTTATCAGAGTAATTTTAATGATGCTTTCTTCTCTTATACAGATTATACAGAACAAGATCAAGCAAACTTTAAAGGAAAAAGATATACTTATGGATTTGTTGAAAATATCCCATTTGATACGAATATGAGTGGAACACTATTGGGAATGAATAGTAATCTAATTAAAGAATTTTCAGAATTAAGTAATGTTGAAATTCGTTTCCAAGAGTATAGTAATTATTCACAATTAGTAGAAGCATTTAATGATAATGATGTTGATTTCTTCTTAGAGTTTTCACCTAGTACAGATTATCAGATGGACATTAGAAGAACGGTTTCTCCTTATCATGAGGAATTAGTCATTGCTTCTCCATTAGATGAAAATGTTGTGATTCAAAATCTTTATGCTATAGAAAGTGAAAAAGTGGCAGTTGTTTCTAATACAAAAATAGAAGCAATGTTAAAAAAATATGGAATTGAAACAGTAACTTATGGAAATGTAGAACAATTACTTTCTCATGAAGAGGATCAAGATTTTATTGCTTTAGATTATAATACTTATAAATATTATGAGAAAACAGATCTCGATAATTATAAAATCGATTACTTATTTGAGTTAAATGTACCATATCAATTTGTAATTCGTGATATCAACGATAATGAAGTGTTTGAAAACTATTTTGATTTCTATCTATCTTTTGTAGAAGAAAATCAAATTATGAATCAAAGCTATCGACAGTTATTTACTCATAAACAATCTTATTTTATTCGTAATCTATTGATATTGGTTGGTGGTTTTGGTGCAATCATTATTGGATATTGGATCTATAAAAAAGTAAAATCTCGTGCAAAACAAAGAATCGTAATCGGTAAAAACGATAAATTACAATACATTGATTTACTTACTTCTTTAAAAAATCGTACTTATTTGAATGACCATATGAGAAAATGGGATGAATCGGGAATTTATCCACAAGCCATTGTCGTTGTTGATTTAAACAATGTTGCGTATATAAATGATAATTATGGGCATACTGAAGGAGATAACTTAATTAAAGAAGCAGCAAATAAGTTAATCACAACACAGATAGAAAATAGTGAAATCATTCGTACAGATGGAAATGAATTCTTAATTTATTTAGTGGGATACGATGAAAAACAAGTATTGTCTTATAAAAGAAAATTAGAAAAAGAATTTAAAGATTTATCTCATGGTTTTGGTGCAGCGATAGGATATAGTATGATCTTAGATGAAATTAAAACAGTTGATGATGCGATTAATGAAGCAACCATTCAGATGAAAAATAGTAAAAAAGATGAGAGTAATAGTTGAGGGAATGTATGGAAAGATTAAAGAGGATTATAAAAAGATTAATTGATTTAATTAGTAGAGAAGAAATGAGAATATTGCCAGGACATATTGCTTTTTTCCTGGTACTTTCATTAGTGCCAATTATCACATTAGTCGGTTATATTGCCTCTTTTTTTCATGTTTCTCTCACTGAATTTGTGAGTGCGATGACAAATACGTTACCACAACAAGTTTCGGAAATTTTATTACCATTTATTTCAGGAAAAGGGATGGACAGTAATGTTTTCATCTTTATGATCATTGGTTTTGTACTTGCTAGTAACGGCTGTCATGCGATTATTACCGCAACAGATACCATTTATAAAATTGAACATCAAGATTATGTCAGTACAAGGATTAAAGCAGTTTTTTTAACAATTTTATTAGTTGGTTTATTTTTATTTACCTTAGTGATTTTAGCCTTTGGAAATCATATTCTCCATATAATTCAAAACCTTGGTGTATTGGGTGAATTTGGAGATACCATTTATCAAATCTTTATTCTATGTAAATGGCCAGTTGCTTTTATTTTAGTATATTTGCTCATTAAATTAATTTATACATTAGCTCCAGATAAAAATATTAAAAGTCGTTATATGACAAGGGGAGCAGTTTTTACTGCTTTAGGATGGATTTTAGTTACTGCTATTTACTCTTATTATGTCAGTCATTTCTCTAATTATGATCTTTTCTATGGCAGTTTATCTAACTTAATTGTGATGATGATTTGGATTTATATATTAGCTTATACTTTTGTTGTAGGAATCGCAATCAATGTAGAAACTTATGAGAGAGTGGTAAAGATTACTAATTATAAAACAGAAATAGAGGGACATAGTAAATAAGGGATATAGATGATATATCTCTGGTAGACTACATAAGTATTCGTTTTAAACGAATATTTGCAGGAAAAGATCTCCTGGTTAAGAAGTACCTATATTTTTTGTACAAAGTGGGGAAGACCCACTTTTATTTGTATTTAAAATTTGGTAAGATAGGATTAGAATGGAGTAGATAAATTGAAAACAGTAGTAATTACAGGAAGTGCTAGAGGATTTGGTTATGCGATGATTGAATTATTTCGTAAAAAAGGTTTTCATGTTGTATTAAGTGATATCAATCAAAAAGCATTACAAGAAGCAGAAGAAAAATTAAAAAAAATTCCCAGTAAAGCAAAAATTCTTTCTTTTGTCACAGATGTAACAAAAGAAGAGGAGATTCAACATTTAATAGAGGAAACTTTAAAAGAAACCAATACCATTGATATATGGATCAATAATGCAGGAGTAAATCAACCGAATCTTCCGATTTGGAACGTTCCTAAAGATGTTTTAGATCGTCTCTTAGAGATCGATTTAAAGGGAACCATTTTATGTTCTAAACTGATTATGAATGTCATGATGAAACAACACTATGGACAAATCTTTAATGTAGAAGGACATGGTAGTAATGATGCAGTCATTACAGGATTATCTATTTATGGTACTTCTAAAAGAGCAGTGAGTTATTTTACAGACGCTTTAGCGCATGAATGTGATGAGCTAAAAACAGGTGTTTATGTAGGAAAAATTACACCAGGAATCATGATTACGAATTTTATTCATACTTCACTAGGAGATGGAGAAGCCATTCCTTTAGATGAGAAAACAAAGAAAGTATATAATATCCTTGGAGATACTCCAGAAACAATTGCTGAATACATGGTTGATAAAATCATTCAAAATAAGAAAAACTATGCGAAATTTACATGGCTTACCAATCGGAAAGCAGCTTGGAGATTTATGACTTCTGCTTTTCGCAAACGAAACTTCTTTGAGTGAATTTGACAAACAAAATAAAAAGTATTATGATAGGGCACATTCAAAGGGGAGAAGTGCAATGTTATTGATACAAGTAGAACAAATGAAACCAAGTATTATCTTTATTAAGAATGTGATAAAGAACTACTTTAAGGGTTTTTCCTTTAAAATCATAAATAAATAATTGACAAACACACGCTTTGGTGTTATATTACTGTTAGACACGAAAGGGTGTTTTTATTTTGAAATAAAAACAAAATGGTGGAAGAGATGAAAAAATTAAAGAAATATTTACATGATGTCAAAAAAGAAATGAAAAAGGTACGTTGGCCAAACCGTAAAGAGTTATTCAATTACTCTTTAGCTACAATTGTTTTTATTGTATTCTTTGGTGTATTTTTCTCTTTAACAGATGTTTTATTAGCGTTTGTTAGAACATTAGGAGCGTAGGTGAATTATGGATAAAGAATGGTATGTAGTTAATACTTATTCTGGACATGAGAATAAGGTAAAAGAAAAATTAGAAATGCGTGCAAGTACCATGGGAATGGAAGATTATATTTTCCGTGTTGTGGTACCAGAACAAAAAGAAGTAGAAATCAAAGATGGCCAAAAGAAAGAAAAAGTAAAAAAGATGTTTCCTGGTTATATATTAGTAGAAATGATCATGACAGATGAAGCTTGGTTTATTGTCAGAAATACACCAGGTGTTACAGGATTTATCGGATCTAGTGGTAAAGGTGCAAAACCATTCCCACTTACTCCACAAGAAGTAGATAAAATTTTAGGAAGTATGGGTATGAGTCGTCTAGAAATCGGTAGTGAATTAAAAGTAGACGATTCTGTCAAAGTAATCAGTGGACCATTTTCTGGTATGTTTGGTAAAGTAAAAACAATGGATAGTGCCACTGGAAAACTAGAAGTTGCTCTTGATTTATTTGGTCAAGAAACAATTGTAGAACTTACAATTGGTGAAATTGAAAAAGCATAAGAAAAAAGGTAATATTTCAAATTTGAGATATTACCTTTTGTTTTTTAAAATTGAACTTTACTTGTTTCCAATTTACTTGTTTTACGGTAAAGATAAGCACTACCTAATAATAACATTAATGTAACATAAATACCTTGTTGTTCTGTTTTTACACCAGTATCTGGAGGTGTAATTTCTTCTCCACTTGTAGATCCTGTTCCAGGATTACCAGGTGCATAGACATAGATAACAACAATTTCTCCATCAATATAAGTACCTGTTTCTTCTCCATTGATTGTAAGTAATGTATATCCATCAAATTCTTTCGCTAATGTTTGATAAGTTCTTCCTACCATATCAGTAGTAATGATATCAGGTGATAATACATTTCCATAAACATCAACATATTGTGCGATTACAGTTCCCTTTAAAGCAGAGTAACTAAATTGTAAATTCAAATTAAATTCATAACCTAAGTATGCATTTAAAATATAATTTCCTGAAGTATAAAGATTTCCTGTAAATTGATATCCCTCTGTTTCTTTTTCCAGAGTTCCAGCTCCAGCAATGATAGAAGCATCTCCTTTTTCAGGATCTCTCATATATTCTCCAATCGCTAAATCTTCTGAATCATCATGAGTATACTCATCTTCTTCAAAACCAAATGCAAGCCCTTTATTATAGAAATAATCATAACTTAATGCAATCACATCTGCATTTGTTTCTAAGTTATAAGCTCCTCCTTCTTCCGATCCTTGTGATTCGAAGAAATTATCTAAAGCTTCATCTGGTAAATCTACAAGACGTGTTACATTTGTACCATATTGTTCATTGTAGTATGCAACAACATATTCCTCGATAGTAAGATAGTTTCCTCCCGTTTTGCTATTAATTTGTGCAAGAATATCTTCTGCAGTATCTGTTCTATCAACAAAAGTGACACCTGCTTTACGATAAGCATCATTTAAAATAAGATATGGATCATTTTCTCCTAACATTTCACGAATAATTCCATCTGGGAATTGATCTAATCTCGTATAATCTGTGCCATACTTTTCATTGTAAAAATCTAATAAGTACTGTGTATAATCAGCCATTCCACCAGCATAACCTTGTGCGATTAAAGCTTCTCCAATTCTTTCATCGGTCATAGCTTTACTACTTGCATTTGGTATTAATGCTTTTAGAGCCGTATTATAAGTACGATAGAAATGGTAATTCTCATTTGTTGTAGTACCATCAAATAGTGGAGTATCCCCTGGGGTTATTGGTTCTTCACTAATTTGATCATATACAATATCTTCTTTTGGAAAAACCTCAAAAGAAGTCTCATCATAATTGTAAGTATATTTTGATTTGTTATTGATAACAAAATGAATTGTAATATGATCTCCTGCTTGAATCGAATTACTCATTTCCAAATTATCTTGGTCTTCTCCGTGAATTGCTTGAGCGATCTCTGTAAATACATCTGGAGCAATGACAATGTGATCTAATTCATAATCTTCTGGAATTGTAATCGTCACAGTTGCAGTACAATTCATCTCCCGCATTGTTTCTTCTACGACAATATCATAATCGATGATTAATCCTTCACTTGTTACTTTTGTCTCAGGTGTTTCTGCTTCCCATCTAGAGACAATATCTGTTTCTGAATTTTCAGTTTGTGGTGTTTCTAAAGCATGCACATCTGTGATAAAGCATATGCTAAAAAGTAATAGAAGCATGCTGAAGAAACGCATTTTCTTTTTCATACTTTTCCTCCTACCTTCTTCAAAGAAAGTTTCTCATCAACCGTAACCCCCTCGATTAAGTCAAAGTTTTCCTTGATTGTCTTATTATACTAATGATTTTTTTCTCATTTGTCAATTGATTTTTTAAAAAAGGAAGCTATTTTATCTTATGAAAGTCATTTCCATACTGTTCTTATTTATTTTCTTATTTATTTTCCTTGCATAGGAATGGAAATTATACTATAATAAGAATAATTTTAAAGGAGGAAAATGTGATCATGGAAGAAAAAGAAAAAAATCTTAAGTCCAGAAAAGAGAGTGATGTTCTTAAATATATAGAAATGGTTCAAGAACAACAAAAAGAATTGTTTAAATTTTGTAAAAAATTAATGAAAAAGGGATATACAGAGATTCTAATTGAAGAAATTCCGACATTTCAAAGACTTACCGCTGAAGATTTTTTTTGGTATGCCAAAGAAGTTTTTGATAGGGATTTGCCTGAAGAAGAAGAACATAAGGTATTGAGACAAATTCTTATCTCTGAAGGAGTTCCAGAAAAATGGGCAAAACGTCAATGCGATGAAGATGAATCTCACATTATAGACTTATATATACGGTATAAATCTGATTCAAATCTGTTCGTTGATGCGTTCCAAACATATTATGAGTTGTCTTACGTTCAAGCTTGTTATTCAGGATTTGAGAAAAGAGTACAAGCATTTTACCTAAAAACATTAGGTGAATATCAAAAGTGGCTTTGTGAAAAAAATAAAGGAAAACAAAAAATGATGCATGCCCCAAAGGGAAATCATTAAGATGACTATAAATTCATATCATATATTTTCTTAGAAATGCTGATATATGACCATTGTGTTGTAAAGAGGAGATGAAAAAATGTCAAACCAAAAAGAAGCGCAACAACCAAGCAAGGAAAATCAAAAGATTATTTTACAGTATATAGAACAGGCAAACCAACGACAAAATGAAGTATTTTCCTTTTGTGAAGACTTAGTGGAAAAAGGCTATACAGAAATTCGAATGGAAGAAATTCCAACGTTTCAAATACTTACCTATGCAGATTTTTTCGAGTTTATGTATGAGTTTATGTTTAAAGAAAAATCTGATCGGGAAACCCGGAAAGAGAAACTGCTTTCCAAAGGTGTTCCAGTAAATTGGCTATTAATGTATACTTCTCCAAGTGCTTATGCTAGTCCATCATTTTATCTTTTACGTGATGGTGATGATGAGAAATGGATAAAAAAACATTACGCATCACTCTTCATAGACGATTATTTTCGATATTTTGAAATTCCATATGTGCAAGAGTGCTATTTCAAATTCATAAGAGAAATACAAGAATTTTACTTAAAGACGGAAACTGAATATCAAAAGTGGCTTTGTGAAAAAAGTAGGGGAAGGCAAAAAACAATCCACACTTCAAAGGAAAAGTAGAAACAAAGTGTGATTGATATAGGATGATTGAAGCGAGGAGATGAGAAGATGATAAAAACAACGGAAGATATTGAAAGAGCACGAGACGAGAGAAATGAAAATCAAGAAATTATTTTACAGTATCTCAAAATGGCTCACCAACTTTACAAAGAAGCACTTTCTTTTTGTAATCGATTAACAGAAAAAGGGTACACAGGAATTCAAATGGAGGAAATTCCAACATTTCAAATACTGACAGTTTCTGATTTTATTGCTTGTATATATGAAACATATCATGACGGGAACTTCGATTGGAAAACAGTATATAACAAACTTATTTCTGAAAAAGGTGTTTCAAGAGAGTTGATGGAATATTATTTACTTCCAACAGAAGGAAGCCTAGTACAGTATTTACCTAATCGCGAAAGTGCAATCATAAAATTTGAATTTGAATTCCATGAACATTTTGAAGTTCCATATGTGCAAGATTGCTATTTAAGATTCGCAAAAAAGATACAAGCCTTTCGTTTAAAGACATTGGCTGGATATCAAAAGTGGCATCGAGAAAAAAGTATGGGAAAACAAAAAGTAATGCATGTGCCAAAGGGAAATCGAAATGGGGAAGACCAATAAAAAAACGGTATTTACAAATAAAATATTTTGTGTTATTATGAATACGCTATATTATTTTTAATATAGATTTTAGTGGGAGCGAATGTAAGCGGACGCGTTTTACCACTCGCGAAAAAAATATAGGAGGTGTTTTTCGTGGCAAAGAAAATAGTAAAGATGTTTAAATTACAAATTCCAGCTGGAAAAGCAACACCAGCGCCACCAATAGGAACTGGTTTAGGACCTGCAGGAATCAACTTACAGGAATTCTGTACAAAATACAATGACGCAACAAGAGATAAAATGGGTGATATTTTACCAGTTGAAGTTTCAGTATATGAAGATAGAAGTTTTGATTTTGTAATTAAGACTCCACCAGCTGCTTTCTTATTAAAGAAGTATGCGAAGATCAATAAGGGATCTAGTAAAGGATCTAGTGAAACTGTTGCTACAATTACAAGAGCTCAATTACGTGAGATTGCTGAAATAAAATTACCTGATTTAAATGCATATGATGTAGAAGGTGCAATGAAGATCGTAGAAGGTACAGCACGTAATATGGGTATTAAAATTGTTGACTAATGAAAAAAAATAACATATAGGGAAACCTATGTGGAAGGAAATGTCCGCTTGTACCACATAAGGAGGATTGAAGATGAAGAAAAGTAAAAGATATGTAGAAGCTCTTTCAAAAGTTGAAAAAGGGAAACTATATACAAAAGAAGAAGCAGTAAAGCTTGTAAAAGAAACTGCTACAGCAAACTTTGATTCTACAGTAGAAGTTGCAATTCGTCTAAACTTAGACACAAAGAAAGCTGATCAACAATTAAGAGGTGCGATTGTACTTCCTAATGGAACAGGAAAAACAAAGAAAGTATTAGTAATCGCTCGTGGTGATGCTGCAAAAGCTGCAAAAGAAGCTGGTGCTGACTACGTAGGAGATACTGATATGATCGAAAAAATCCAAAAAGAAAATTGGTTTGATTTCGATACAATGATTGCAACTCCAGACATGATGCCTGCTTTAGGTAAGATTGGTAAATTACTTGGACCAAAAGGTTTAATGCCAAACCCTAAAACTGGTACTGTTACATTAGATACAAAGAAAGCTGTAGAAGATGTCAAAAAAGGACGTGTAGAATACCGTGCTGATTCATTCGGTATCGTACATGTTATGATTGGTAAAGCTTCATTTGAAGAAGCAAAATTATTAGAAAATTTAAATGCTTTTGTATCCGTTATTTTAAAGAGCAAACCTGCAACTGTAAAAGGTACTTATGTTAAAAGCATTAGTTTATCTTCTACAATGGGTCCAGGAATTAAAATTGATACAAATAGTTTTGACAATTAATGATTGCTATGATATAATGGTATCGTCAAATTGAATTTAGTGCCGTAGACAGCGGGAGCGTAAGCTTAAAATTGATCCTGCCGAGGAACTTTTATAAAGTTTTTTGAAGTGTCTTGCGGTAGTAAGGCACTTTTATTACGCACTATAAATAGGAAGAAAGAGAGGCGAAAGAATGGCAAATCAAAAAATTCTCGAAAAGAAACAAGAGATTGTATCTGAAATTGTTGACAAGGTAAAAAATGCCGGAAGTGTAATTCTATTTGAATATGCAAGTTTAACAGATGCGGACTTAAAAGAATTACGTCGCAATTTAAGAGAATCAGGTTCAGAATTAAAGATCTATAAAAACACACTTGCTCGTCGTGCTTTCGATGAATTAAAGTATGATTTAGATCAAGAATTAGTTGGACCAAAAGCAATTGCATTTGGGCCAGATGCAATCGCACCAGTAAAAGCTTTAAATGATTTTTCAAAATCACATGAAGCATTAGTAATTAAAGCCGGAATCGTAGATGGTGAAATTACTGACTTAGATACATTACATAAGCTTGCTATGGTACCATCAAGAGATGTACTATTAACACAATTGACTGCAGGACTTATGGGTGTTGTAAGAGACCTTTCTATTTCTTTAGATTTATATAGTAAAGATTTAGAAAAAGCTGAATAGGAAAATTAAAGGAGGAATATATAATGGCAAAATTAACAAGAGATGAATTCATTAGTGCTTTAAAAGAAATGACTATTCTTGAAGTAAAAGATTTAGTTGATGCAATGAAAGAGGAATTTGGTGTAGATCCAAGTGCTGTTGCAGTTGCTGCTGCACCACAAGCTGGAGCTGCTGCTGAAGAAGGACCAAGTACTGTTAATGTTACTTTAACAAGTGCTGGAGCTAACAAGATTGCAGTTATCAAAATCGTTCGTGATATTACTGGTCTTGGACTAAAAGAAGCAAAAGCAATCGCTGACAACGGTGGAGTAGTAAAAGAAAACGTTAACACTGATGAAGCTAATGAATTAAAAGCTAAGTTCGAAGAAGCTGGAGCTACTGTTGAACTAAAATAATGAAAATAAGAGACGAAAAATAGCCTATACTTTTGTATGGGCTTTCGCCGTCTATAAAATGTAGAAAAGAGGAGCCCTATGTCACAGTACTTTGAAAACAATGAATCACTACATTCCCTAGAAAAACAACACATGGTAAAAATTCACGGTCTCGATTTTACATTTCTCACAGATCATGGAGTATTTTCTAAAAAAGGTCTTGATTTTGGAACACGTACTTTATTAGAAAATCTTCCATTAGAGAAGTTACACGGAACCATCTTAGACTTTGGCTGTGGCTATGGACCAATTGGTATATTTTTAAAAAAGTATAATCAAAATTTCTTAATTCACATGATTGATATTAATAAGAGAAGTCTTAATCTGGCTTTAAAAAATGCTATATTAAACGACGTGGTCGTTAATATCTATGAAAGTGATATGTATCAAAATGTAACGGAGACATTTGACTACATAGTTACAAATCCTCCCATTCGTGTGGGAAAAAAGATATTATATGAAATTTTGTTACAAGCTCGTAAACACCTAAAAGTAGGGGGAGAAATCTATTTTGTAATTCATAAAGACCAAGGTGCAAAAAGTGTCATGAGAGATATGGAAAAAGAATATCAGGTATCACTTATTGTCAAAAACAAAGGTTTTTATGTAATTTGTTTAAAATTTATAGAAAAGTCGATTGACAATTTGCGTGAACAAGCGTAAAATTATATATTGGCTACATGTATTTTTCTGCGCAGAAAATACATGAAAATGTTTAATATAGTTATAGGGGTGAAGGAATGGCTTACACAGTTACAAAATTTGGAGATCACCGAGAAAGACGCAATTATGCAAAGACAAAAAATGCAATTCAACTTGGTAATTTACTTGAAATTCAAAAGAAGAGTTATGACAAATTCATGACTGAGGGAATTAAAGAGGTATTTGATGATATTTTTCCAGTAACAGATTTTGCTGGAAAACTTTCGCTTGAATTTGGAGAGTATTCATTTGATGAACCTCGTTATTCTATCAAAGGGTGCAAAGAAAAGAATGCAACTTATGCTGCACCTTTAAAAGTAGAAGCTAGACTTTTCAATCAAGAAACAGGAGAAGTCAAAGAGCAAGAAATTTATTTAGGGGACATGCCTATTATGACAGAAAGTGGTACTTTCATCATCAATGGAGCAGAGCGTGTTATCGTATCACAATTAGTTCGTTCTCCTAGCGTTTATTTTGGACGTGAAATTGATAAGAATGAACGTTTAGTGATTACATCACAATTAATCCCTATGCATGGAACTTGGCTAGAATATGAATTAGATGCAAGAGATGTTATCTATGTTCGTATTGACCGTACAAGAAAAGTTCCAATTACAACCTTACTTCGTGCATTAGGGCTTTCTAATGATGAAGATATTTTAGATTTATTCTGCGTAGATGGAAAAGACGATGCAGGATATTTAACAAGAACCATTGAAAAAGATACAAACAAGAATACGGATGAAGCATTAATTGATATTCATTCTAAACTAAGACCAGGAGAACCATCTACCTTAGATAGTGCTAAGAACCAATTAATCTCTAGATTCTTTGATTCTTTCCGTTATGAACTTGCAAAAGTAGGACGTTATAAATTTAATCGTAAATTAAATATTATGGATCGTCTATTAGATACTCGTGTTGCAGAAGATATCAAAGATGGAGACGAAGTTGTTCTAAAAGCAGGAGAAACTGTAACAAAGGAAAACTTAGAAGCAGTTACTCGTGCTATGGAACATGGTTTTGGTATGACTGAAGTATTAATTAATCGTGATCTAGATACTTATGATAAAGTACAAATCGTAAAAGCATACTCTAACAAACATCCAGAGAATATTATCAAGATTATTGGAAATGATCCAACAACCGAAGAAAAACGTTTGACAATCTCTGATGTTTATGCCAGTGTTTCTTACTATTTGAACTTATTAGAAGGAATTGGAAGCTTTGATGAAATCGACCACTTATCAAACCGTCGTGTTCGTCAAGTAGGAGAATTATTACAAAATCAATTCCGTATTGGTATTAGTCGTATTGAACGTGTAATTCGTGATCGTATGTCTACCCAAGAAATTACAGAGGTAACACCAAAATCATTGATTAATATTCGTCCATTAACTGCGAATATTAAAGAATTCTTTGGTAGCAGTCAATTATCACAATTCATGGATCAGACAAACCCAGTTGCAGAACTTACAAATAAGAGACGTTTATCTAGTTTAGGACCTGGAGGACTTTCACGTGACCGTGCTGGAATCGAAGTACGTGACGTAAACCCTTCTCACTATGGACGTTTATGTCCAATTGAGTCACCAGAAGGACCAAACATCGGATTAATTACTTCTTTATCTAGTTATGCAAGAGTCAACGACTATGGATTTATTATGACCCCATATCGTAAAATCGATCATTGTAAATTAACAGATGAAATCGTCTATATGACCGCTGATGAAGAGTTAGATTATTATATCGCTCAACCAACAGTTACAGTGAAAGACAATATGATTATGGAAGATAAAATTCCAGCTCGTTACCGTGGTGATAACGTTATCGCGAAAAAAGAACAAATCGATTACATGGATGTTTCCCCACAACAAGTTGTATCTATTACAACAAGTGGAATTCCATTCTTGGAACACGATGATGGAAAACGTGCCCTCATGGGATCTAACATGCAACGTCAAGCAATTCCACTTTTAAAAGCTGAAGCACCACGTGTTGGTACAGGAATCGAAGCCATTGCTGCAAGAGATTCTGGTGCAGTTGTTTTAGCCAAAGCAGATGGTGTTGTCGAATACGTTGATGGTCGTAAAATCATGGTAAAAACAGTTGGAAAAACAGATACTTATTACTTAAACGGATTTGAAAGAAGCAACAACGGAACTTGTTATCACCAAACTCCAATCGTAAGAAAAGGAGATCAAATTCATGCTGGTGAAGTAATCGCTGATGGACCATCTATCGATCAGGGTGAACTTGCGCTTGGTAAGAACGTAACGGTTGCATTCATGAACTTTAATGGTTATAACTATGAGGATGCTGTTATTTTAAATGAACGTTTAGTAAAAGATGATGTTTATACATCTATCCATATTTCTGTTCATGATATTGAATGTCGTGATACCAAACTTGGACCAGAAGAGTTTACTCGTGATATTCCAAATGTCGGAGAAGAAGCACGTAAGAACTTAGATGAAAATGGTATCATTCGCATTGGTACAGAAGTACATGACGATGATATCTTAGTAGGTAAAGTAACTCCAAAAGGAATTGCTGAACTTACAAGTGAAGAAAAACTATTACACGCAATCTTTGGAGAAAAGACACGTGAAGTAAGAGATACTTCTCTTCGTGTACCACATGGTGGAGAAGGAATCGTGCACGATATTAAAATCTTTACAAAAGAAAACTCTGATGAATTACCAGCGGGAGTAAGTAAGATTATTCGTGTTTATATCGCTCAAAAACGTAAAATTAGCGTTGGAGATAAAATGGCAGGACGTCATGGTAATAAAGGTGTTATTTCCCTAATTTTACCAGAAGAAGACATGCCATACTTGCCAGATGGTAGACCAGTAGATATTATCTTAAATCCACTAGGAGTACCTTCTCGTATGAACTTAGGACAAATCCTAGAAATGCATTTAGGATATGCTGCTCAAGCTTTAAATATCTATGTTGCAACCCCAGTATTCGATGGAGCAACAAGAGAAGAAATTGTCGATGCATTAAAAGAAGCTGGACTTCCAGAAGATGGAAAAGAATGGTTACGTGATGGACGTACAGGAGAATTATTTGATAACCGTATTGGTGTCGGAGTGATGTACATGATCAAACTTCACCACATGGTTGATGATAAATTACATGCTCGTTCTACTGGACCATACTCACTTGTTACACAACAACCTCTTGGAGGAAAAGCACAAATGGGTGGACAACGTTTCGGAGAAATGGAAGTATGGGCACTTTATGCTTATGGTGCTGCTCATGTACTACAAGAAATGATGACAATCAAATCAGATGATGTGGTTGGTCGTGTTAAAGTATATGAGGCACTTGTCAAAGGAACACCAATTCCACCAAGTAGTATTCCAGAATCATTTAGAGTATTAATGAAAGAGTTCCAAGCACTTGGTCTTGATATTAAGATCTTAAATGATAAAGGAGAATATAAAGAATTAAAAGAATTAGAAGAGGAAGAAAAAGATATTTACTTAACAACAGAAGAAGTAGAAAAAGAACCAGCGAAAGATTTAGATCTAGAACTACCAAGTGAACCAGAAGAAGATGTTCACGAAGATGAGTTCGAAGACACATTAGAAGAAGATCTAGACGACTTAGAAGGCCCAACGGATGAAGACATCATGAATGTTGAAAATGGAGTAGAGGGGGATGAGGATTAATGGATGCAAATAGCTTTGAAGGAATAAGAATTGGAATCGCATCTCCAGAGATGATTCGCTCATGGTCTTATGGAGAAGTAAAAAAAGCAGAAACCATTAATTATAGAACCTTAAAACCAGAAAGAGATGGTCTATTCTGTGAAAAGATTTTTGGACCAACCAAAGATTTTGAATGTGCATGTGGTAAATATAAACGTGTAAGATATAAAAATATTGTATGTGACCGCTGTGGAGTAGAAGTAACAAGAAGTAAAGTACGTCGTGAACGTATGGGACATATTGAACTTGCTGCTCCTGTGTCTCATATCTGGTTTTTCAAAGGAATTCCATCACGTATGGGACTTGTTCTTGACATGAGTCCAAGAGACTTGGAAGAAGTATTATACTTTGTGAGTTATGTTGTATTAGATCCAGGACCAGCACCACTTGAGAAAAAACAAATCATCAGTGATAAAGAATATCGTGCATATTATGAGAAATATGGAGATACTTTCCGTGTTGGTATGGGTGCAGAAGCAATCAAAGAACTTCTAGAACAAGTAGATATTGAAGCTTCTATTGATGAAATCAAAAAAGAACTAGAAGAAATTAAAGATAGTCAAAGTCAAAGACGTGTTCGTTTAATCAAACGTCTAGATGTATTAAGTGCTTTCCATGAAAGTGGAAACCGTCCAGAATGGATGATTTTAACCGCACTTCCAGTCATTCCACCAGAACTTCGTCCAATGATTCAATTAGACGGTGGAAGATTCGCAACAAGTGATTTAAATGACTTATATCGTCGAGTTATTAACCGTAACAATCGTTTAAAGAAATTGATGGAATTAGGAGCACCTACCATCATCATTCAAAACGAAAAACGTATGTTACAAGAAGCAGTTGATGCACTATTTGATAATGGTCGTCGTGGACGTAATATTACTGGTCCAGGAAATAGACCATTAAAATCATTATCTAGTATGTTAAAAGGAAAACAAGGTCGTTTCCGTCAAAACTTACTTGGTAAACGTGTTGACTATTCAGGACGTAGTGTTATCGTCATTGGACCGGATTTAAAAATGTATGAATGTGGTATTCCAAAAGAAATGGCACTAGAATTATTTAGACCACATGTAATTAATGGATTAGTATCAAAAGAAATCGCAAGCAATATCAAAGCTGCAAAGAGAATGATTGATAATCAAGATCCAAGAGTATGGGATGTCGTAGAAGAAAAAATTAAAGAACATCCAGTTATGTTAAACCGTGCTCCTACATTACATAGACTTGGTATTCAAGCATTTGAACCAAAATTAATCAATGGTAGAGCTATTCGTTTGCATCCACTCGTATGTACCGCATTTAACGCAGACTTCGATGGTGACCAAATGGCTGTTCACGTACCGATTACAGAAGAAGCACAAGCAGAAGCAAGACTTCTTATGTTAGGTGCAAACAACATTTTAAGTCCAAAGGATGGAAAACCAATCGTTACCCCAGGACAAGATATTGTACTTGGTAACTATTATATTACAATGGAAAAAGCGGGATTACCAGGAGAGGGAAGAGTATTTAAAGATGATAATGAAGCACTCATGGCATACGAAAGACGTGAAATTACACTTCATACCCGTATTGCTATTCCAGTAAATTCATTTAAACATAAAATTTTCCCAGATACTTATCGTAATCAATATTTAGTCACAACACCTGGTAAATTAATTTTCAATGAAATATTCCCAGATTCATTCCAATATATCAACGATGGAACAACAGAGAATATTGAAGGAGTAACGCCTTCTAAATACTTCCTAAAAAGAGGTACAGATATTAAAAAAGCAATTAGTGAAATGCCACTCGTTGAAGCATTTAATAAGAAAGTACTTGAAAAATTGATTGCTCAAGTATACAAGAGATATCAAACAACAGAAACCTCTGTTATGCTTGATAAATTAAAAGACCTAGGATTCAAACATTCTACATTATCAGGAATTAGTATTGCTATTTCAGACGTTGTAGAAAGTGAAGATAAAAAAGAAATTATCGAAGAAAGTCAAGCATTGGTTGATAAGACCAATAAACAATTCAAACGTGGTTTAATCACAGATGATGAACGTTATCATCAAGTAGTTGATATTTGGAACAATGCGAAATCAAAGATTTCTAGTAGTTTGGAAGAATGGTTGGCAAATCATCCAGAAAATTCCATTGCTACGATGATTCGTTCTAAAGCACGTGGAGATATTGGAAGTTATACCCAATTAGTTGGTATGCGTGGATTGTTCTCAAAACCAAGTGGAGAAGAAGTAGAAATTCCAGTTACCTCATCATTTAGTGATGGTATGAAAATCAATGAATTCTTCTTATCCATTCACGGTGCTCGTAAAGGAGCTGTTGATACCGCATTAAAAACTGCAGAAGCAGGATATTTAACAAGACGTTTAGTAGACGTTGTTCAAGATGTCATTGTAAAAGAAGATGACTGTGGAACAGATCAAGGAATCTTAGTAGAAGCATTTATCAATGAAAAAGATGGTACCGTCATTGAATCATTAGAAGATCGTATCATTGGTAGATATGCAAATAAGAGAATTATCAATCCAGAAACAAAAGAAGTCATCGCAGAACGTAACGATTACATTACAGAACAACTTGCTGATAAGATTGTAAAAGCAGGTATTACAAAAGTACCAATCAGAACCGTTCTAACATGTAAAACAGATCATGGTGTATGTCGTAAGTGTTATGGACGTAACCTTGCAACTGGACATGTTGTAGAAGTAGGAGAAGCAGTTGGTATTATGGCTGCACAATCAATTGGAGAACCTGGTACACAACTTACTATGAGAAACTTCAATACCGGAGGAGTTGCTGGTGGAGACGATATTACACAAGGTCTTCCTCGTGTTCAAGAAATCTTCGAAGCACGTAATCCAAAAGGTAAAGCAACTATTTCAGAAATTAATGGAGTTGTTACAGAAATCGAAGAACAAAACGGTAAATTTGTAATTACTGTTGCAAACGATGTCGATAAAAAACAACATACATCTAACTATGGTGCGAAACTTGCCGTTAGTAAGGGTGAGGAAGTGCGTGCCGGACAACGTTTAACACATGGAGCAATTAATCCAAAAGAATTATTAGTTGTAACAGATCCAATTACTGTTCAACAATATATCTTATTAGAAATTCAAAAAGTTTACCGTTCTCAAGGTGTTGATATTTCAGATAAACACGTTGAAATTATGGCTAGACGTATGATTTCTAAGATTAAGATTATCAACTCTGGTGATAGTTTATTCTTACCTGGTACTATGGTAAATATCAATGAATTTACAGAAGCAAATAAAGGATTAATTCTTGAAGGAAAGAGACCTGCAACTGGTAGACCAGTATTACTTGGTATTACAAAAGCAAGTCTAGAGACAGATTCATTCTTATCTGCCGCGTCTTTCCAAGAAACAACTCGTATCTTAACAGATGCTGCAATCCATGGAAAAGTAGATCACTTAAATGGATTAAAAGAAACTGTTATTATCGGTAAATTAATCCCAGCAGGTACTGGAGCAAAAGAACATCGTAATGCAAATTATCACTTAGAAAACGATATCTTTCAAGATGAACCATTAGAAGCATTAGAACAAGAATTAATGGATTAGTAGAAAGACACCTCATATGAGGTGTTTTCTTTTTAAAATTCTGTAAATGAAATTAGAAAAGATTGTAATTTGACTTGTATTTGTTATATAATAAATGTAATGGCAGGTGATATAGGTGAGGAGAAAGAAGTTAGTAACAATAGTCGCATTTGTGTTGTGTTTTTTTGTGTTTATACCATTTGTTCATGCAGAGGATAAAACGGTAAATGAGAAAGCACGTGAGAATTGTATAAATTATTATGGAGCAAAATATATTATAAGAAAAAATCTCTGTCCTGGGGCTAAGGTAACATTCCCGACAATTCCTGTAATAAATGATGTAAGTGACTATAGAGAAGTTGTTGTTTCCATTGAGAGTTATGGTGCGAGTTGTAGGGAAGAAACTTGGAATAAAAACATAAAAAAGGCTCCAAATAATGAGCTTACTTATTGCGAAATTGCAGATGCGAGTCTTCTGAGAAAATGTAAAGATAGTTGTACCGAAAAAATAAATTCATGTTCTGGAGCACAAAAAAAGAAGGTGGAAAAATTCTGTAGCGATGCTTGTGATGTAGATTATTATTCAGAAAAAAGCTGTGATGCATATCAAAAAAGTGCAGGTGAACAGGATGTTCAATCTTGTGTAGATAATTGTGCACAAACGAGTGGAGATGCAATAAGAGAAGATTGTGAAAGAGTATGTAAAAATTACGATTCTGTGTATGCAAAATATAAAGATACAGAAGGTAGTGTCTGTAGTTGGACAGGAAATCGTCAAAATGTAATTAATGCTATTGCTACACGTGAAAATCATATTCAGATAGATGCAAAAAATGTTTGTACCGATACTTGTACAGAGGATATTATTCCTATTATTCGAGAGAAAGGTGAGGGAATTCAATTTGAACATGGTATGGGTGTAACAGAAGGTTTGGCAAGAACTTATGGAAAAACTGAATGTAATACCACTTGTAAGACGGTTTCTTCTAGTGCAATAGAGGAAGGGGCTATTTGTACAAATTATAATCTGTCAGTAGATGTTGACTATAATGAAAAGGTAAAACCGCAATTAGATACTCTTGCTGATCAAGCTATTGAGAAAATGAAAAAGGATCGTGGTGGAACGTCATCAGAGGATGTCCCATCTCCATCTAAAGAGTATGAAAAACCAGATTTCTCTGGAGTCTCTAGAGAAGGTGGTTGTGTGATCATGGGAGATGATCTCAGTAATCTCTTAGGTGAAATTTATAAATGGGCAAGAGGTGGCTGTGCTGCTGTGATTGTTATTCTCGGTGTTTTAGACTTCTTAAAAGCGACAGCGAGTGATGATCCTGCCACTTTGAAAAAATCAGGATCTACTTTTGTGAAGCGAATTTTAGTACTTGCTATCTTTATCCTTTTACCATATTTACTAGACTTTATCTTAGATCTTCTTCTAGGAGCAGATTTTGAAACTTGTATGGATCCATTTAAATAAGAGAACGATTTGTTCTCTTGTTTTGTCGAAAAAACCGTGTATTTCTTGACAAAATGAAAGAACGTGTTATACTATGTGATGAATGAAAATTATTCTTTTAAGGAGAAGACTATGAAAACAATTCCAAAAGATTATCAACATTTGTTAGAAGCTGTCGCATGTCTTTATACAGTAGATAATGGATGTGTAAAAGTATTTCTTTTGAAACAAGAAACAGAACCTTATAAGGGGTACTGGGTTTTACCTAGGGTCAAAGTCTCTATTCAAGAGAGTTGTGAAGAAGCAATCAAAAAAGAAATTGAAAACCATTTTCAGTTTCAACAAGTAATCTTAGAAGAAGTTTCTAGTTATAGTGAACCGAATCGTGTCTTGGGTGAGCCGATTGTATCTATTTGTTATTCTGGGTCTGTCCATTTATTGGATCTCCAAAAAGATACAGGAAAAGGACAATGGTTTCCTATTCAGGAACTACCGAAAATCGGATATGATCATAGCAAGATGATTCAAGATTCTAAGAAAAAGTTACAGGAAAAATTAACAGATCTTTCTTCATTAAAAGAATTATTTCCAAGTGATTTTACACTACCAGAAATTCAAGGGGTTTTTGAATCCGTTTTAGATAAAAAAATAGATCGTAGAAATTTTAGAAAACGCTTTTTATCTTTTGGGTATTTAGAAGAAACAGGAGATTATGAAAAGAAAGGAACTGGGAGACCAGCGAAGTTATATCGTTTTAAAGAACAAGAAGAGAAAAAGTTATTTTAAAACACAAAAGGGGGTGAAATGATATGAAAAGATGGAATCAAAACGGTTGGGGAGAAAAAGATATGATTACCTATTGTGGAATTATCGCTTTAGTGTTATTTGTCATCTATGCTTCATGGATTCAATTTGATCATTTGTTAGAGACTTCCAATGTAGAAACAGTGGGAAGTAGTAGACAAAGTCAAGTTGCTGAAGGAACACAACGTTCTCAAGATGATCTATCTTTTTATCATTCATTAGAAAATCAACTAGAAGAAAGTTCGCAAAAATATATGGAAGATACATATGATGATAAGGAAGAGGATCAGTTGATTACCTCAGAACAATTATTAGAAAAGGAATATATCGAAGCAATGGTAGATCCTGAGGGCGATGTTTGTTTTGGATATGTCAATTATCAGTCTAGTGATGCTTCTTATCAAGCTTATGTGAAATGCCCACTTTATACAACAGATGGGTATGAAGAATATGAATAAATCGAAAGAAATTGCTTGACATCGTGTATTTCTTCATGTTAAACTATTTATGTTTGAAAAGGTTTACTTCGGTAAATCTTTCATTTAAGATCAATATGAAACACCAGGAAGTGTGGAAAGAAAGGAGAGAAAATATGCCAACAATTAATCAAATCATTCGTAAGGGTAGAAAAAGTAAAACATCTAAGAGAAAATCACCTGCTTTGAATATTGGTTACAACAGTAAGGATAAAAAACAAACAAGTTTAAATGCTCCTCAAAAACGTGGAGTATGTACTCGTGTTGGAACAATGACACCAAAGAAACCAAACTCAGCATTACGTAAATATGCCCGTGTTCGTCTAAGTAATGGAATGGAAGTTACTGCTTATATTCCAGGAGAAGGACACAACTTACAAGAACACAGCGTTGTATTAATCCGTGGAGGACGTGTAAAAGACTTAATCGGAGTTCGTTATCACATTATTCGTGGTACATTAGATACTGCCGGAATTGAGAAACGTCGTCAAGGAAGAAGTAAATATGGTACAAAGAAACCAAAGAAATAATAGAAGAAGGGAGGAAATAAGTTATGCGTAAAAAACGTGCTGTAAAAAGAGATGTTTTAAAAGATCCTCTATACGATTCAAAAGTTGTTACAAAATTAATCAATACAATTATGATTGATGGAAAAAGAGGAGTTGCTCAAAAAATTGTATACAATGCATTTGATATGGTAAAAGAAAAAACAAATCAAGATGCAATGGAAGTATTTGGTAAAGCAATGGAAAATGTTAAACCAGCATTAGAAGTTAAAACACGTCGTGTCGGTGGTGCGAATGTGCAGGTGCCAATTGAAGTAAGAGCAGATAGAAGTCAAGCTCTAGCACTTCGTTGGTTAGTAACAGCTAGTCGTAATCGTGGTGGACACACAATGGCTTTAAATTTAGCAAATGAAATTATGGATGCGGCAAATGGTACAGGAGCTGCTGTTAAGAAACGTGAAGATACTCACAGAATGGCAGAAGCAAATAAAGCATTTGCTCATTACCGTTGGTAATAGAAAGGAAATATAGTATGGCTCGTGAATATAGTTTAGAGAAAACACGTAATATTGGTATTATGGCACATATCGATGCAGGTAAAACGACTTGTACTGAACGTGTCTTATTCCATACTCATAAGATCCACAAAATTGGTGAAACTCATGATGGAGCTAGCCAAATGGACTGGATGGAACAAGAACAAGAGCGTGGAATTACTATTACATCTGCTGCTACTACGGCTTTCTGGAAGGGCTATCGTTTAAATATTATCGATACTCCAGGTCACGTAGACTTTACAGTTGAAGTATCTCGTTCACTTCGTGTATTAGATGGTGCAGTAGCACTTTTAGATGCACAAGCTGGAGTAGAACCACAAACAGAAACTGTATGGCGTCAAGCAACAGAATGGAAAGTACCTCGTATGATTTTCTGTAACAAAATGGATAAAATGGGAGCAAACTTTGAATACAGTTTAGAGACAATTGATTCTCGTTTAGGAGTAAATGCCAAACCAATTCAATGGCCAATTGGGGCTGAAAGTGAATTCAATGGTATTATTGATCTAGTTACTAGAAAAGCTTACCAATATGATGGAAAACCTGAAGAAGAACCAGTTGAAATCGAAATTCCAGCAGAACTTGTTGATACTGTAGAAGAGAAACGTAGTGAGTTGATCGAAGCAGTTGCTGAATTCGATGATGAATTAATGGAGAAATATTTAGGTGATGAAGAAATTAGTGAAGAATTAATTAAAAAGGCAATTCGTAAAGGAACACTTGCAGTTGAATTCTTCCCAGTACTTTGTGGTACTGCTTTAGGAAATAAAGGTGTTAAATTATTACTTGATGCGGTATTAGATTACTTACCAGCACCTACAGATATTGATTCTGTAAAAGGTGTTGATCTAAATGGTAACGAAGATGTAAGACATCCAAGTGATAATGAACCATTTAGTGCATTAGCATTCAAAGTTATGACAGATCCATTCGTTGGACGTTTAACATTTATTCGTTGTTATTCTGGACACTTATCTAGTGGAAGTTATGTATTAAATTCTACAAAAGATAAGAAAGAAAGAGTAGGACGTATCTTACAAATGCATGCGAATAAACGTACTGAAATTACAGATGTATATGCAGGAGATATCGCTGCTGTTGTAGGTCTTAAAAATACAACAACTGGAGATACGTTATGTGACGAGAAAAAGCCAATTATTCTAGAACAAATGGAATTCCCAGAACCAGTTATCCAATTAGCTGTTGAACCAAAATCAAAAGCGGATCAAGATAAGATGGGAATCGCACTTCAGAAATTGGCAGAAGAAGATCCTACATTTAGAGCAACAACAGATCATGAAACTGGTCAGACAATTATTGCTGGAATGGGTGAGTTACACCTTGATATCATTGTAGATCGTATGAAACGTGAATTCAATGTAGAAGCAAATATTGGTCAACCTCAAGTAAGTTACCGTGAAACACTTACAGCAGCTGCTGAATGTGAAGGTAAATACATTAAACAATCTGGTGGACGTGGACAATACGGACATGTTTGGATCAAGTTTGAACCAAATCCAGATAAAGGTTATGAATTTGTTGATCAAGTTGTTGGTGGAGTTGTTCCTCGTGAATATATTCCAGTTGTTGATAAAGGATTGCAAGATGCAATGAAGAGTGGTATTTTAGCGGGATATCCAATGGTAGATGTAAAAGCTACTTTATATGATGGATCATACCATGAAGTAGACTCTAGTGAAATGGCATTTAAGGTTGCTGCTTCACTTGCATTAAAAGAAGCTAAGAACAAGTGTAAACCAGTTCTTCTAGAACCAATTATGAAAGTTCAAGTTGTTGTTCCTGAAGAATACTTAGGAAACGTTATGGGAGATATTACATCTCGTCGTGGACGTCCACTTGGTCAAGAATCAAGAGGAAATGCACTTGCAATTAATGCGACTGTTCCACTTGCTGAAATGTTTGGATACGCAACAAGTTTACGTTCTAATACACAAGGACGTGGAACATTCACTATGGAATTAGATCATTATGAAGAAGTTCCAAGAAATATTGCTGAAGAAATCATTAAGAAAAATGGTGGAAATTAGTAATAGATAGAAGTTCGTGACGAAGAGGGAAGAAAATTGTTCTCTTTCCTCTTGACGAACGTTTTAGAAAGAATTCTGTTCTTTCACAAATATGAGTTAGCCAAAATAATTTGGCACAATTACCGATAGTAAAATCGTGAAAAAGATAAGAAAAATACTTGCTATTTTAAGCGATTTTCTATACAATAATAAATGTAGATGAATAAAGGAGGAAAATTATTATGGCAAAAGAAAAATTTGATCGTTCTTTAGTTCACATGAACATTGGAACAATCGGACACGTAGACCATGGAAAAACTACTTTAACTGCTGCTATTACTCATGTACTTTCTAAAAAGGGATGGGCAAAATTTGAAGATTATGCTTCAATTGATAAGGCACCAGAAGAAAGAGAACGTGGTATTACAATTAATACAGCTCACGTTGAGTACCGTACTGCAAAACGTCACTATGCTCACGTTGACTGTCCAGGACACGCTGATTATGTTAAAAACATGATTACAGGTGCTGCTCAAATGGATGGTGCTATCTTAGTTATTGCTGCTACAGATGGACCTATGGCACAAACTCGTGAACATATCTTATTATCACGTCAAGTTGGAGTACCTCGTATGGTAGTTTTCATGAACAAATGTGATATGGTTGACGATGAAGAATTATTAGACTTAGTAGAAATGGAAATCCGTGAATTATTAAGTGAATACGGATACGATGGAGATAATACTCCAATCATTCGTGGTTCTGCTTTAAAAGCTCTTGAAGGAGATCCTAAGTATGAACAAGCTATCTTAGATTTAATGGATGCTGTTGATGAATGGATTCCAGAACCTACAAGAGAATTAGATAAACCATTCTTAATGCCAATCGAAGATGTATTTACAATCACTGGACGTGGAACTGTTGTTACAGGACGTGTTGAACGTGGTAAATTACAATTAAACGATGAAGTTGAAATCATTGGATTAAAACCAACGCAAAAGACTGTTGTTACAGGAATTGAAATGTTCCGTAAACAATTAGACTTTGCTGAAGCAGGAGATAATGCCGGAGTATTACTTCGTGGAATTGCTCGTGAAGATGTAGAACGTGGTCAAGTTCTTGCTAAACCAGGTTCAGTAACACCTCACAAGAAATTTAAAGCACAAGTATACGTATTAAGCAAAGAAGAAGGCGGACGTCATACTCCATTCTTCTCAAATTATCGTCCACAATTCTACTTCAGAACTACTGACGTTACAGGAATCATTGAACTTCCAGAAGGAGTTGAAATGGTTATGCCTGGTGACAACGTAGAAATGACAGTTGAATTAATTGCTCCTATCGCTATCGAAAATGGAACGAAGTTCTCTATTCGTGAAGGTGGTAGAACAGTTGGTGCTGGAAACGTTTCAGACATTATTGAATAATAAAAGACAGAGTATTTGCTCTGTTTTTTTTGACCATGAAAAAAATGATGCACGAAACATCATTTTTTCTTTTTAAAACTTCTTAATGGGGAAGTCTGCCTATAAATAAAATATTTTGGACTGTTTGTAATCAGTTCTAAATCTCCAATATATTCTAAGAATTTTGGATGAAATCCATTCTTAAATGTTGTTAGTCCCATATAACTATTATTTTCTTTTAATGTTGGATTGACAACACCACCTAAATAAACATTTTGATATCCAAGTTGTGCATACTTTTCAATGACTTTCCAAATCAGTAAATGTTTGGAATGGAATTTTTTAAATCGTTTATCATGTCCATCTGATAATAAGAAAATTTGATTTTGATGTTTGACAAACATTGCTGAAGCAGTTACAACTCCTGTTGGAAAATCTCTTAACAGTTTTGTCGCATACACTAAATCGTTTTTCGCATTCGCTAGTTGTTTGTCAATTTCTATTTTTCTACTGATGATTTTTTCTTTCTTTTCGTCTTTTGTAACTAATACTTGTTGATTGATCTGACGACTTTTTGCTTCTAAGTCTTCATACTCTTGTTTACAAACTTTTAGATAAGTTTCAGTATTTAATTTCGCATAATAGAGATCTACTTTCTGGTTTCGATCAAAGAACTCATATGCGTCTTTAAAGTAACCGATATCTTTGTGATATTTTTTTCTTGTCTGCATGTATAAGTATTCTACATTATCGATAGTTCCACGATAAATTTGTACGCCATTTCGATCTGCACTTCTAATTTTAGTACGCATTTCTTTTTTAAAGTTTTGAAAGAGTTCATAATAAGGTTTATTTAAAGGTACTACTGCTTCAAAACGAGGTTTATAGCTCTCAAATAAATTATTATAACCCATATGGAAATATCCTGTCTGCTTTAAGTTCTCGAACATCAGTTGATAATCGGGATTGACTTCTACAGTATTATTGACTAAATCATAGATTTTATAAGTAATACTTGGACATATTTTTACCGCAACCACATCTAATTTACTTAAAAATTTCTTTAATTTTTTTGTAAACTCTGTTAATATCGTTAAATTTTTATAGTCGATGAGAAATCCTCTTGGCGCATAAGCATATTTGAACAATCCTACTTTCTCAATTAAAATTAAACTGGCTGCAATAATACTTGTTCCCTCTACAGCACCTACTAAAATACTATCATAGTTTTGATGATTCATAATCAGTGCATACTCAGATGTTTGATAGAATGAGGAAGGGGTAAAATGATCGACGAAATTTGAAAATTCTTCGTTTGTCAATTGTTTTATTTCCATGTTTCTTCCTCCTATCTAATAAAATTATTATATCATAGATTCACTAAAAATCATAGACTGATACTTTACGAAACGATTGTTTTCGTTTATAATAAACATGTGAGGTAAAAAATATGAGAGAAAATGAAAAGGGTTTTACGTTAGTAGAAGTACTAGGAGTACTGATTATACTGTCCATAATTGTAGTAATTACTGTACCATTAGTACAGGATAAGATCGCAGAATCACGTGAGAATTCTTTTCTAGCTAGTGTAGATGGATATTTACGTGCGACAAGGGTGAAAAATACAGAAGATGGAACTTCTGGCTTTGTTATTACAAGTGGGGAGATTCATCCGGCAGTAGATCATAGTGGTACTGTCGTAGGTGAGGGTGAAATTACATATAATTCATTAGGAAAAGCCCAATTGTTTATTTGGAATGATCCTTATTGTGTCGTAAAGGGGTATGAGGAATCAGAACCTCATGTTGTATCTGGTGTGACAAGTTATGAGCAGTGTAAAGAACAAGAAAGTTAGGCGATAACATGTTTGATAATAAAAAGATCTTTGTATTTGGAATGGCACGAAGTGGATATGCGGCAAGTAAGTTTCTCGCATCCCATGCTAGTTCTATTCTTGTAACAGATTCCAAAGAACAAGAGATAGAAAAAGTAAAAGAGTTGAATGAACTTGGAGTTGAAGTTGCGATTACCAAAGAACCAATGGAGTTATTGGATGAGACTTATGATGTCATTGTAAAGAATCCTGGGATTCCTAGAGATCATCCATTACTGAAAAAAGCAAAAAAATTAAATATTCCAGTGATTGGAGAATTAGAAGTAGGGTATCACTATTTACCAAAGAATGTAAAAATCATTGGGGTAACAGGATCGAATGGAAAAACAACAACAGTTACCATTTTATATGAATTGATGAAAGAACAAGGATTGCCTGTTCATTTGGCAGGAAATATTGGTACACCGCTTTGTGAGATTGTTTCTGATATCAAAGAGGGGGATTTTCTTGTTTTGGAAATCTCTGATCATCAATTATATGATTTATATCAATTGAAAACAGATGTGAGTGTTGTAACTAATTTAAGTGAAGTTCATTTAGATTTTAACGGAAGTTTTGAAAATTATTTAAAAACAAAGAAACGTATTTTTCAAAATCATACGAAAAAAGATTTGGCTATTTTAAATTTAGATAATTCTTATGTGTTGGATATTTCAAAAGAGATCCCATCACAAAAGATCTATTTTTCAAGCTCTGATGAAAAAGCAGATGCTTATGTGAAAGATGCTCATATTTATGTTCATGGAAAACCGTTTATAGAACTTTCTGATATTCGTGTTCAAGGGATGCACAATTATGAGAATATCATGTGTGCGATTCTAGCAACTATTCCTTTTGGAGTTACGAGAGAAACGATTTTACAAGTATTACAAAACTTTGGAGGAGTGGAACATCGTCTAGAATTTGTCGATCGTATTGATGAGAAAACGTTTTACAATGATTCTAAATCAACCAATAATGAGGCAACGATTACGGCCTTACATTCCTTTCAAGATCCGATTTTACTGATTATGGGAGGATTAGAAAGAGGCCAAGATTTCCATGAGTTAGATGGTAGTATGGATCATGTAAAAGTGGTTATCACATTGGGAGAGACGAAAGATCGGATTCAAGCATATTGTAAGGAAAGAAACATGGATTGTGTTGTTGTGAATACGATTGAAGAAGCAGTACGTGCTGGTTTTGATTTAGCAAGCCCTCACGATATCATTTTACTTTCTCCAGCGTGTGCGTCGTGGGACATGTATCCATCGTTTGAAGCACGTGGAGATGATTTTAAAAAACAAGTAGAAAAAATAAGGGAGGAAAGAGAACATGTCAAAAATTAAAGATGTTATTGGAAGAGAAATATTAGATTCAAGAGGTAATCCAACTGTTGAAGTGGATGTCATCTTAGAAAATGGAGTACTTGGTAGAGCTGCAGTCCCATCAGGAGCTTCTACTGGAGTACGTGAGGCGTTAGAACTTCGTGATCAAGATCCAAAGCGTTATCTTGGAAAAGGGGTTTTAAAAGCTGTAGAAAATGTAAATACAGTATTAAAAGATGCGGTTGTTGGTATGGATGCGGATGATATCAAAGCTGTAGATCTTAAAATGATTGAAACAGATGGCACAGAAACGAAAAAGAAGTTAGGTGCGAATGCGATTTTAGGAGTTTCTCTTGCTACGTTAAAAGCTGCAGCAAAGGATCATCATCAAGCCCTTTATGAATATGTAGGGGATGGAAGAACATTGCCAGTTCCTATGATGAATATTTTAAATGGAGGAGCTCATGCCGATAATAATCTAGATTTTCAAGAATTTATGATTATTCCAAATCGCGATACCATCAAAGAACGTGTTCGTGTGGGATCAGAAGTATTTCATACATTAAAGAAAGTATTAAATGAACATGGATATCATACTGGTGTTGGAGATGAAGGTGGATTTGCCCCAGATTTAAAATCAAATCAAGAGGGATTTGAATTCATTATGGAAGCTATTGAAAAAGCAGGATATCAACCAGGTGTCGATGTTTCTTTAGCAATCGATGTTGCTGCCAGTGAGTTTTATGAAGATGGAAAGTATGTTCTTGCTGGTGAGAATCGTACGCTTACTACAGAAGAGTTAGTTGATTTCTATGAAGAATTAGTAAATAAATATCCAATTATTTCGATTGAAGATCCAGTTGATGAGAATGATTGGGATGGATTTACATTGATTACAGAACGTCTTGGAGAGAAAGTTCAACTGGTTGGAGATGACTTGTTTGTAACAAATAAAAAGTGCTTACAAATGGGAATTGATAAAAAAGCAGGAAATGCCATTTTATTAAAATTAAATCAAATTGGAACTTATACAGAAACATTAGAGACGATTGAACTTGCTCGTAGACATGGTTATAAAACAATTATTTCTCACCGTAGTGGAGAAACAGAAGATACAACGATTGCTGATTTAGCAGTTGGTCTTAATTTAGGACAAATTAAAACAGGTTCTATGTCTAGAACAGATCGTATTTGTAAATATAATCAATTAATGCGTATTGAAGAAGCCATCGAGAAATAGAGCTTCTTCTTTCTTTGGAGGTGGAATGATGTTGGTAGATGTGATTGTAGAACTGAGTGCTAAGGCGATTGATAAAACATTTACTTATCATGTTCCGCCTTCTTTGTCTTCTCAAATAGAAATTGGAAAACGGGTACTCGTTCCTTTTGGAAGACAACAATTAGAGGGATTTATTTTAAATATTCACCAGGAAGAAGAACATGATTATGTTGTGAAAGATCTCCTTCAAGTAATGGATGAACATGCGGTATTAAATGAAGAATTGATTGCACTTGGAAAATATATGCAGAAAAAAACACTTTCTAGTTTAGTCAGTTGTTATCAAACGATGTTACCTAAGGCATTAAAAGCACAGAAAAAGACAAAAATTTCTAAAAAATATGAAACGTATTATCGATTACAAGATCCTACTTATCAGGGAAATGAATTACAGATGAAGATTGTTCAAAGACTAAAAGAACAACCAGAAGTCTCTCGAAAAGAACTTTCTCATATCTCTCCATCCTCTTTACAAACATTGGAAAAAAAGGGAATTATCAAGAGAATCGAGAGGGAAGTATATCGGTTAAAAAGCAAGAAGATAGAACAGGAAACACTCGTTTCCCTGACAGAAGAACAAAAAAGTGTGATAGAGAAGGTTTTAGAGAAGAAAGATTTATTTGCTCCTTTTTTGTTACATGGAGTGACAGGGAGTGGGAAGACAGAAGTTTATATGCGTTTGATTTCTGAGGTGTTAAAGGAGGGAAAAGAAGCGATTGTATTAGTTCCTGAGATTAGTTTGACACCGCAGATGGTGGATCGTTTTCGTAGTCGTTTTCAAGATCAGGTTGCGATTTTACACAGTCGTTTATCAGTGGGAGAGAAGTATGATGAATGGCGAAAGATTGAGAGGAAAGAAGTATCCATTGTGATTGGAGCGAGAAGTGCGATTTTTGCCCCGTTTCAAAATCTTGGAATGATTATTATTGATGAAGAACATTCTACGACTTATAAGCAAGAAAACATGCCAAAGTATCATGCGATTGATGTTGCTTTATACCGTGCGAAGTATCATCATATTCCAATCGTACTGGGGAGTGCGACCCCTTCTTTGGAGAGTTACACCAGAGCAAAATTACATGTTTATGAACTCCTAGAAATGAAACATAGGGTGAATCATGCTTTACCAGAAGTGCAGTTTGTCTCTATGAAAGAAGAAATCAGAAAAAAACATCCTGTTTTATCACGCACTCTTGAACAAGAGATTCAAACTCGTTTAGAAAGAAAAGAACAAGTGATTTTACTTTTAAATAAACGTGGTTATTCTAGAGTAGTGACTTGTAAGAGTTGTGGAGAAACGGATATGTGTCCGAACTGTGATATTCCTCTTATCTATCACAAGGAAAAGGGAGAAATGCAGTGTCATTATTGTAATTATCACAAAACAGTTTGGAAGACTTGTCCCCACTGTCATGGTACTTCTTTTACTACTTATGGAATGGGTACGGAAAAGTTAGAAGAATATGTAAAGAAAAGATTTCCAAATGCCCGTATTCTTCGTATGGATGCCGATACGACTTCAAGAAAAGGAAGTCATGAAAGAATGGTAGAAGCCTTTTCAAAGCAGGAATATGACCTATTAATCGGTACGCAAATGATTGCCAAAGGATTAGACTTTCCCCAAGTGACTCTTGTTGGAGTGTTGGAAAGTGATAACTCATTAAATATTCCTGATTTTCGCAGTGCTGAGAGAACCTTTCAACTGTTAAGTCAAGTGGCAGGAAGAGCAGGGCGTAATGAGAAACCTGGGAAGGTCATCTTGCAAGGCTTTCAATTAGATCACTATAGTATTGTCTATGCAAGTAGACATGATTATATTGGCTTTTATCAAGAAGAAATGAAAATTCGTAAGAAATTGAAATATCCTCCTTTTCGTAATTTATCTTGTATTCAATTAAAAGGAAAAGATGATCAATATTTGATGAAAGAGGCAAACAAAATTAGGAATTACTTACAAAAGAATTCTGATTTACAAATTCTTGGCCCAAGTTTTTCTAGTATGCCAAAGGTAAATCAGATTTATACTGTACAATTAATTTTAAAATACCAGAAATCTCCTATGCTTATTTCTCAATTAAAGTTTCTTCAAGAACAATATGCGACAGGAAAAAAGTGTAAGTTAGAAGTCGACTTGACACCAATTCGCATATAAGTAGTTCACAAAATGAAAAAAATATATTATAATAAAATAGAGGAGTAAGGAAGTCACTCATCACTTGGAATAAATTCAGAGTAGTAAAAACATGTAAAAGTTATCTCTCTTCACATTTTTCAAGTCTGATGAGTATGATTACTCCTCTTTTTTTGGTTAGAAAAAAAGTTTACTTATTGTGGTAAACTTCTCAATAATTTCGCATTTTTCGCAATTGTTCTGATTTTATGTTTGTCCATGTTGTCCAATGGATGAAAATCAATTTCAGAAAGATCTACTTCTAGATTTTGTAAATCATATTTCTCTTGTAAATAGTAGACCATTCTTTGGTATACTTGAATAGCTTGTTCATAGTTTTCACTTTGAATCAATAAAATTGCGGGTTTGATATATTGTTCTAAGATGACTTGTGCTGTTTCTTGATCATGGAATAAACATTGACTAATGATTGGTCCAATTACTTCATATTGAACAAGTAGTGGATAACATGATGCCTCATTCATCATATAGGTATCTCTAAAGTTTCTAAGAATGGTTAGATAAGAACAATTGTCGTCATATCCTAGTGTAGAACACATTGCAGTTGTAAGATAACAAGAACTGCTTCCATTTTCATATTCATCTTCTCGATTAGATAAACTTTGGTCGATATATTCAATGCTTCCACAAGCAGAAGAATAAGGGTTGTAGTATTTTTTTCTTAAAGTACAGTAAGCATCCCCATATTTATCTGTATCTTTTAAGTCCATATATCTACATTGTATACAATCTGCCATACATATTCTCCTTTCTTTCCTTTATTATATGGAAAATAGAAGGAAAAATCAATGCCTTTCTTGTTTCTTATGACAAACTTCTTTTTCTATTTCTAGTGAGGGAATGGACTTTAAACCAGTAATTTGATACAATAAAGATGGTGATAATAAATGGATATTGAAAATTTAGATGTAAAAGAACCAATTAATATTGTTTTTATGGGAACTCCAGAGTTTAGTGTTCCTGTTTTAGAAGGATTGATTGCAAATTATAAAGTAAGGGGAATTGTTACCCAACCAGATAAAAAAGTGGGAAGAAAACAAGAATTGAGAAAAACTCCTGTAAAATTAGTGGGAGAAAAACATACCATCTTAGTCATTCAACCGAAAAAGATTCGTGAAGAATATATGGATGTATTGGCTTTAAAACCAGACTTGATTATTACTTGTGCTTATGGTCAGATTTTGCCACGAGAATTACTGGTATATCCAAAGTATGGTTGTATTAATGTTCATGCTTCTTTACTTCCTAAATTAAGAGGAGGAGCACCAATTCATAGAGCGATCATGAATGGACTAGATCGTACTGGTGTGACAATTATGTATATGAGTGAAGGAATGGACGAAGGAGATATTATTTCACAACGTGAGATTGAAATTACAAATACGGATACTACAAGTACATTACATGATAAATTAAGTGTATTAGGAAGAGACTTGTTGTTAGATACCTTACCATCTATTTTAGATGGTACCGCATCACGTACTCCACAAGATGCTAGTCTTGCAACTTATGGCTTTAATATTCAACCTGAAGATGAGAAAATTGATTTCAAAAAAACAACGAGACAGATTTATAATCAAGTAAGAGGATTAAATGATTTTCCTGGTGCTTATTGTATTTTTGAAGGAAAGCGTTTAAAAGTGTGGGAGTGTATGGAAAGTGAAAATGCCTTTCCACAATTATTGGATGGAACAATTACCAATGTTTATGACAATGGGTTTGGTGTCAAAGTTGGTAATGGCGAAGTCATCTTTACGATCGTCCAGCCAGAAGGAAAAAGTAAAATGGATGCGAAAAGTTATGCAAACGGAATGATCAGCCATGGAAATTTTGTTGGGAAAGTATTGGGGTAGTGTATGGAAAAAGAAGAAGTAGAAATCAAAGAAGAACAGAAACAAGAGAAAAATACAAAAAAGAAAAAAGCAAAAAAAGAACCAAATCCCTTTTTTCAACTATTAAAAGAAGCTTGGAGTCATAAAAGATATCGTGCTACGATTATTTTAGTATTTTGGTTTATCTTTTTGTTTCTTGTTGCAGGTAGTTTAAGACAAGCACCAGAAAGTGTTCCTCTCACAGAAGCAAATCAGACAAAACCAGTATCTGCGTTAGAACAATTTCGTGATATGACCAATTATGAATTTCAAACAAAATTAACCTGGACAGAAATTGAATCTAGTACGGTACAAGAACGTGTCTTATCTGGTAGAAGATTGGGCTATCAAGAAGAATTTGATAATACAACCGATCATACGAGTTACTATGTCGACAATGGAATTATCTATAAGAGAAATGAAACAAGTCTAGAAGCGACAAATGATCAGTTTATAGAGTTGACATTAAAACCAGATATGACTTATCATATCTTAGAAAAAGCTACTTTAGAAGCAACTACAGATTATAAAGATGGAAGTACTTTAAAAACCTATACAGTTTCATTAAAAGACTTTGTCTCTATTTATCACGATAGTAACAGTAGTAGTGAAGGGGAGATTGTCATTACGACAAAAGAAGCAAATCAACAGATTACAGAAGTAAGTTATGATCTTTTAGATTATGTCAATCAAAGTCAACCAACATATAGTGGATATGGACTTACGATTACTTACCAAAATATTGGAAAAGTAGAGGAAATCCATATTCAGTAAGACTTGAAAAGTTTTTAAAAATGTGATATCTTATTAACGTTATGAAAAAGGAGCGAAGAATATGGAAATTGCAATCATTATTGTATCTATTTTATTAATTGCGATTGTCCTTTTACAAAGTGGTAAAGCTGAGGATGCAACTCAGATTATGACTGGTGGAAGTGAGAATCTATTTCAAAACAGAAAAGAACGTGGTGGAGAGTTATTTATTACAAGAGCAACTGCTTTCCTAGGTGCGTTATTTATCTGTTTATGTATTGTCGCACAATTATAATGGAGAACAGAATATCTGTTCTTTTTTGATAAATATATATTTTTTCTTTAATTTTTGATATAATGATATACAGGGTGTTAGTATGAAAGATATATATGGAATGACTCATGAAGATTTAGAACAATATTTTTTAGCCCTAGGGGAGAAGAAATTCAAAGCGACACAAATCTATGAGTGGCTATATGAGAAAAGAGTCCAATCATTTGATGAAATGTCGAATGTAAAAAAGAGTGTCATCGCATCATTGAAACAAGATTTCTATTTTGGAAAACTAAAAGAATTAGAACGTCTCGATGATGTTGATGTACATAAGTATTTATTTGAACTTTCTGATGAAAATAAAATAGAAGCGGTTTTAATGAATCATGATTATGGAAATAGTTTATGTGTCTCTAGTCAAGTCGGTTGTAACATGGGATGTGCTTTTTGTGAGAGTGGAAGATTAAAAAAGGTACGTAACTTAGAAACCGCTGAAATGGTAGAACAAGTATTACAGATCGAAAAAGATTTAAAAAAGAGAATTAGTCATGTTGTTTTAATGGGAATCGGAGAACCATTTGATAACTATGAAAATGTGATCTCTTTTATTCGTATTTTAAATCATCCCAAAGCTCTTGCGATTGGCGCACGACATATTACGGTATCTACTTGTGGAATTGTTCCCAAAATTAAACAATTTATGGAGGATGAAAATCAAGTCAATCTTGCAATCAGTCTTCATGCTCCAAATAATGAATTGAGAAATCAATTGATGAAAATAAATAAAGCTTATCCATTAGAGGTATTAATGCCAGTTTTAAAAGAATATATTGAAAAGACACATCGTCGTTTAACTTTCGAATATATTTTACTGCGTGGAGTCAATGACTCAGATGCGTGTGCTTTAGAGCTTGCTAAATTATTAAAAGGAATGAACTGTTATGTGAATTTGATTCCATATAATGAAACAAGTCATTTTGAATATAAAAAGAGTAGTCAAGAGCGTATTTTAAAATTCTTAGATGTTTTAAAGAAAAATCATATTCAAGCGACAATTCGTAGAGAATTTGGTAGTAAAGTGAAAGCTGCTTGTGGGCAACTTCGTTCTAATTATGAGGAGGGATAATGTGGATTACTTTTGTTTAACCGATCCTGGAAAGATTAGGGATCATAATGAAGATTCTGTCGCAGTTGTATCCAATGAATCATTGGAGTATTTACTAGCAGTGGCAGATGGAATGGGAGGACATCGTGCTGGTGAAATCGCAAGTAGTATTACGATTAACCATCTAACCAAGAGTTTCAAAGAAAAAGAAACCATCGGTACTAAAGAAGAAGCAATTCATTTTTTAAAACAAGCAGTATCTGAAGCAAATGAAAAGATTTATGCTTATACAGAAGAAAATCCAGAATCAAAAGGAATGGGGACAACAATTGTTGTCGCACTATTAACAGAGAATTATTTATTGTTTGGTAATATTGGAGATTCTAGTGGTTTTGTATTGAAGCATGGAAAGATTCATAAAATTACAACAGATCATACGTTAGTTAATTTACTTGTAAAAAGTGGAGAATTAACAGAAGAAGAAGCAAAAGAACATCCACGTAAAAATGTATTGATGAGAGCATTAGGTGCGAATACCACAGTAGAAATGGATATTTTCGATGTTGAAACAGATGTTGAGGGAATATTACTTTGCAGTGATGGTCTTACCAATATGTTAGAATTTGAACAAATAGAAAAAGTATTAAATGAGAAGATCGATGCTCAAGAAATGGTTCGAAAATTAATTAATAAGAGTAATGATAGGGGTGGAAATGATAACATTTCTGTCGCATATTTAAAGAGAGGTGTATCATAGTATGGTAGCAAAAGGGCAAAAGATTAACGATCGTTATCAAATTATTCGTTTGATTGGGGAAGGTGGCATGGCCAATGTCTATCTCGCCCATGATACGATTTTAGATCGCGATGTTGCAGTAAAAATCTTACGTGGTGATCTAGCTGGAGATGAGAAATTTGTAAAGAAATTTCAAAGAGAAGCAATTAGTGCTTCTAGTTTAAATCATCCTAATATTGTAGAATTATATGATGTTGGAGAAGATCATGGTCAATATTTTATTGTCATGGAATATGTAGAAGGAAAAACATTGAAAAGTTTAATCAAAAAACGTGGTGCATTAACCCTTCCAGAAGTAGTTGATATCATGTTACAACTGACAAGTGGAATCGCTCACGCCCATGATAGTTATATCATTCACCGTGATATCAAACCACAAAACGTCATGATTTTAGACAATGGAATGGTCAAAATAACAGACTTTGGAATCGCTACTGCTTTAAATAATCATGAATTAACAGAAACCAATTCCATTATGGGATCTGTTCATTATTTACCACCAGAACAAGCAAATGGAAACGGTGCCACTGTAAAAAGTGATATTTATTCTTTAGGAATTTTAATGTTTGAACTGTTAACAGGAAAAGTTCCATTCAAAGGTGAGAACGCTGTAGAGATTGCGATTAAACAAATGAAAACACCAATTCCGAGTGTTCGTAAGTATAATGAAGAAATTCCACAAAGTGTTGAAAATGTCATTCTGAGAGCTTGTGCGAAAAACCCGAAAAACCGTTATGACTCTGCGAGAGAAATGCATGAAGACTTAAAAACAGTATTATCTCCAGAAAGAGAAGAGGAAGAAAAATGGGTTTATGAATATCCTGAAAATGAATTAGATGAGACAAAGAAATTATCAAGAGAAGAATTAAATAAAGGATTACTTGCTGAAATCGAACAAGAAGAGGAATCAAAAGACAAGAAGAAAAAAGATAAGAAAGATAAAAAGACAAACATGGTTTTAATCATCGCAGGTAGTATTTTCGCAACACTTGTCATTGTCTTTGCTGCTATTTTCTTCTTAATTCCAAATATTACTGGAACAAAAGAAGTAAAAGTACCGGATATTGCTGAAATGACAGTAGAAGAAGCCAAAGAGAAACTAGAAGATGTCGGCTTAGAAGTAACGAGTGAAGATATTGAACAACCAAGTGAAGAGATTGAGGAAGGTCATGTCATTAAAACCAGTCCTGCAATCGGACGAAGTGTCAAAAAAGGTGCGAAGATTCAACTCTATGTTTCCACTGGTACAGATAAAGTAGAGATTGAAAATTATGTTGGACAAAACTATTATGAAGTAGAGGCAAAATTAAAAGCAGCTGGTTTGGATGTCATTCGTGAAACAAGAGAATATTCTGAAACAGATACGTCTGTGAAAGCAGGTATTATTATTGAACAAAGTGTTGCCGCAGGGGAAGAATTAGAAAAAGGAGATTCTATCACACTATATGTTCCAGAATTCTATGTAGAATATCCTGATTTTCTTGGAGAAAACTACACAGAAGAACAAGCACAAGCTTGGGCTGATCAAAATGGTGTAAAATTAGAAATCACTTATCGTGAAACTTCTGATGTAGACCCAGGAATGATTCTTTCACAAAGTAGAGCAGCGGGAACAAAAGTAAATACCAATGTACCACTTAGAATTACTGTCGCAAAAGCACCAGAGGTAACTCCGAGTCCTTCTGAATCTCCAGAAGACCCAACAGAATAGAGGAATTATGCAGGGTAGAATTATAAAAAATATCAGTAATGATTATACAGTACAAACAAGTTCTAATGAACGTTATGTTTGTAAAAGTCGTGGAAAGTTTAGAAACATGAAGATTACTCCTCTGGTAGGAGATGAGGTTCTTTTTGACGAAAAACAAAGTTATATCTTAGAAATATTACCACGTAAAAATGAGTTAAAAAGACCTCCTGTTTCTAATATCGATCAGGTTGTCATTTTAACAAGTGTCAAACATCCTGATTTTTCTTCTTATTTATTAGATAAACTGATTACAATCATCGAGTATCATTCTATTGAACCAATTATTTGTTTCACAAAGTTAGACTTATTGGAAGAAAAAGAACGTCAAGCAATGAGAACGTTGATCACTTATTATCAAAAGTTAGGATATCAAGTGTATGAGAATACAGAAACAGAGAAAATAAAAAAGATCTTTCAAAATAAAATCACTGTTTTTACCGGACAGAGTGGTGCTGGAAAATCAACACTTTTAAATCATCTAGACGTGAACTTAGAATTAAAAACAGGTGAGATTTCTCTTGCTTTAGGAAGAGGAAGACATACAACAAGACATGTCGAATTAATTCCCTTATTTGGAGGACTTGTCGCTGATACACCAGGCTTTTCTTCGATTGATTTTGATATGAATCAAGCTTGTGTTAGAGATCAGTTTAGAGAGTTTGAAAAATATAAAGAAGAGTGTAAATATAAAGATTGTATGCATGTCAAAGAAGATCATTGTAAGATCAAAGAGAAAGTAGAAGATGGAACAATTTTAAAATCAAGATATGAGAATTATCTTCAATTTATACGTGAGGTGGAAGATTATGGTCGTTTCTACTAGTATTTTGTCTATTCGTGAAAATATAGAACAAAAGTTAGAACAATTAAATCAAACAGATACAGATTATATTCATTTAGATGTGATGGATGGAAAGTTTGTCAAAAATCAAACCAGAGATTATGTACCATTAAAGAATCATATAAAAAAACCAATTGATTTACATCTGATGGTAGAAGATGTCCCTACTTATTTAGAACATTATCAACAGATGCATCCTGAAATTGTAACATTTCATGTGGAAGTAAACACCAATGTTGAAAAGTTGATTCATAGGATCAAAGAAAAAAAGATGAAGGTAGGTATTTCTTTAAAACCAAGTACACCAGTTACATTTTTATTTCCTTACTTGGAAGAAATTGATCTAATATTAGTTATGAGTGTAGGCCCAGGAGCAGGGGGACAGATGTTTCTTCCATTTGTTGTATCTAAAATAGAACTCTTAAAACGAATTCGCGAAGAAAGAGGATATCACTATCTGATTGAAGTAGATGGTGGAATTAATGATGAAACAAAAAAGTTTTGTAAAGAAGCCGATATCTTAGTATCAGGGAGTTTTATTACCAATCAGGAAGATTATCAAAAGCAAATTGACCAATTACGTTAGTATTCCTTATGGGATACTTTTTTTCTTACAAATTTGTCACCGAGAAAAAAAGGGATAGAACTTGAAGAAATGTAGGATTCGTGTTATACTGTTTTAGTATGAATATTGAGACCAACTATAATGTGTCAATAGAAAATTGAACATTATTGAAATATATATGAA
>OGRO01000271.1_pt1 | contig 52172 bp, 45 predicted proteins | sample 1553451 | NCBI WGS metagenome assembly OGRO01 (sample SAMEA2580021, study PRJEB22360) | human gut metagenome | reverse complement strand
GAATAGAGGTCTCGGAATAGAGGTCTCGGAATAGAGGTCTCGGAATAGAGGTCTCGGAATAGAGGTCTCGGAATAGAGGTCTTTTTTGTATGAGAAAATTTATTGCAATAACAATGACACTTTTAATTTTGAGTAATGCATATCTTTTGTATAGTAATTATAGTTTGAAAAAAGATGTATTACAAGAACAAACTACAAGTACACCAAAAAAGAAAAACTTTATGAGTATGATGATAGAAACTGAAGCAGGAAGCGGAAAATATCAAGTTTCATCATCAAATACATGGCCAACAGATGGATATGTATTTAATAATGAATTAAGTAAGTGTGAACAAGGAAGTAAGTTATCATGGGATGATACAAATAAAAAAGTAGTAATGGAAGGAAATGTATCTGATAAATGTTATGTTTATTTTGATAAACATGTTCCAACGGTATCTGAATATATAATTTCAAAGTATAATGGAACACAAGGGGAGAATGGACTTTATTATCATGACTCAAACTTAACAAATGGAGCAGGAGATAATTCATATAGATATGCGGGTACTAGTGCGGCTGTAAATAACTATATTTGTCTAGGTTCAAATGAAGTAACTTGCCCAGATGATAATCTATATAGAATAATTGGAGTATTTGGAGACAATAATCATGGAGTAACAGAACAACAATTAGTAAAAGTAATAAAGAATACATCAATAGGTGATATTGCATGGAATACAACGAAATCAAATGATTGGGCAAGTGCATCTTTAAATACAATATTAAATTCTACATTTATAACAGAACGTTTATCTGTGATTGAAGATAAAATAGCTGAAGTATCATGGAAAGTAAGTGGATATGGTCCTGGTTTTGCAACTGCTAAAACAGTATATACAGGAGAAATAACAAATGCAACAAAAACACATACAGCAAAAATAGGATTAATGTATGCAAGTGATTATGGATTTGCAACAACACAAGATTACTGGACAACAAATCTAAGTAGTTATTATAAAGCAGCAAAGAATACAGATTGGCTCTTGTTAGGTTCAGAAGAATGGATATTATTGCCATATTCTGGTCATAATGCGTGCGGTTGGACTATAGGTTCTGGTGGGGCTGCATCTGGTAATGGTTACGATGTTTATGTTGTGACTAATACTTATGCAGTAAGACCTAGCTTTTATTTGACTTCTGATGTTCAATATTCCAGTGGATCAGGAACTTCTACAGACCCCATCCGAATAAAATGATATATATCAACTTTACAAATTCTTTTTGTAAAGTTGTTTTAATATTTTCTTCAATTCTTTTATAAATATAGATTTTTTAAATATTGGTACTAATATATAGACATAGTTTTTTGTTCTTGTTAGTGCCACATAAAATAGTCTTCTTTCTTCTGCATAAATATATGACTTGTCTGATGGATGTAATTCTTCGATTAGTTTTGAATTAATTAATTTATTTGGAAATCCATATAGATCATCAACCATATTAATTAATATAACGTTATCTGCTTCAAGCCCTTTTGATGAATGAACACTCATAAACTCAGGTATATCATCTTTACTAAATTTTTTTATATCAAAATTATTTCTACCAAGTACAAGTAGGTTATTGTTATTTAATTCTTTATATAACTTCTTAAATGCTTTATAAGGATTTATATAGTAAATAAACTTAATTGGTTTATCAATATGTTTATTACTTATTAAGTCTTTTTTTAATTGTTTATTATTTTTCATAACAAAAGAAGTACTTGCATTAATTAATTCTTGACTATTTCTATATGTATATTTTAACTTCATTACTTTAGCATCACTGATGTATTCCTTAAATTTTAAAAACAAATTAATATCACTTCCTGAGAAATGATATATTGATTGATAATCATCCCCGACACAAAAAAGGGTAGCGTTATTTATAACTCTGATTTTGTTTATTAAATTAAATCTAATCAAAGATGTATCTTGAAACTCATCAATTATGATATGTTTGTATTTTGATTTTTTAGAAATTATTTTAGTTGCTTCAAGTATTAAATCATCAAAATCAAAACCATTAAAACTCTTTAGTTCTTGGTTATACTTACAAAATATTATATACATATATTTACTAATAAAATTATCTATATTAAAAAGCTTCTTTATATCTTCTTTTATTAAATTATTTGATTTATATAACTTTATTAAGTTACAAATTAGTTTAATAAATTCTTTATATGTATATGTTTTTAAAAAATCTTGGTAGTTGTAGTAACCAAAATACTTAATAATTTCTTGTGTTAATGATGTATCTGTTAAAGTTATGAAAAATTCATTAGTTAAAAAGAGTAGATAATCTTCACTTACTAATTTATAGTTTATGTTGTATTCTTCAAGTATTTCCATAGCTAGTTTATGAAAAGTTTTAATATTTACTTGGTATTTACATCTTTTCTTTAAATCATCAACACTCTTATTAGTAAAAGAAATAACTAGTATTTCGTCTACTTTAAAAATATTACTTTCAATTAAGTACTCAATTCTTTTTAAAATCGTGGTAGTTTTACCAGATCCAGCCCCAGCAATAAGTAAAGTATTGCCAATATTATGTACAGCCTCAAGCTGATATTTATCTAAATTCATTAAAATAAGTCTTGCAAATCTATTTTATCATATTGCAAAAACTTTGGGAATACTTTATAATAAATCTACGAGGTAAAATATTATGAAATTTGAAACAGTAATGGAAATAGATTTAAAAAAATTAAAATATAACACAGAATTATTATGTAAAAGCTATGGTGATTATGAATATAAAATCGTAGATTTAAAAGATAATGCTCATGGACTTGGTTTAAAAATAATTAATGAAATGAACAAATATGGTATTAATTATTGTCTAGTTGGTTCCCTAAAAGATGCATTAGAAATAAGAAAGATAAATAAAGATATTGATATACTTGTAAATTATTATGTTACAAAAGAAGAAATCTATGATTGTATCAATAATAATGTTACAATAACTATTCAAAGTGATGAATACTTAGATGAAATATTAAGCGTGGAACATAAAGATAATTTAAATGTTCAAATACTTATTGATAATGGATCAAATTTACTTGGTATTAAAACTAGTAATGAATTAGATAAAATGATAGATAAAATAAATAATGTTAAAAATATAACTTTAACAGGAATTTATACAGATATAACAACTCTTGGGGTAATCGATGAAAACTATTATAAGGAAGTAAATAACTTTTATAAGATTGCTAAAAAGTATTTAAATAAAGATTTAATGATTCATTTTAATGAACCAATAATGTACCACACTAAATTAAAATATGTAAATGGTATTAGATTTGATTTATCAATTCTAGGTATTGAAGAAAATATAGCAGATGATTTTTTTACAAACAGAAAGATTAAAGCAGTTGAAAAAAAGTATGGTTGCCTAGAGTTTCCAGAAGTTGATCTACAACTTGTATTTAATATAACTAGTGAAGTTATGAATATATCTAAAGTACCAAAGGGAACAATGATTGGAAGAAACTACATGGCAAAAGAAGATGTTCTAGTAGCAACACTTCCAATAGGGCATAAAGACGGTATCACAAAAGCAATAAAATTTGTGGGTATCAATGGTTTTAAAAGAGAAATATTAACTGATGATATAGATAAAATTATTGTAGCAATAGATGAATCTATTAAAGTAAAAGATAAAGTATACATCATAAATGAAGAAAGAGATGTCTATTCAATATTAAAAGAACTTCATACCAATAGATATTATTTAATGAGTATTTTAAATAGAAATTTAACTAGAGTATATATAAATCAAGAAGAAAATATAGCATCAATCCTGTAAAATAGGTATTTTTGCTTGCATTAAAGAGTATTTTGTGGTAGAATTAATTTGACCCAAAAAAGGTATATAATCCGCTGTTTTTAATAAGATTATAGGTAAAATTAATAAGGAGGTAAGAAGATGGCAAATTTAGTAGACAAAATTGCTGAAAAACATATTCGTAAAGATGTTCCTGAATTCAGAGTTGGGGATACAGTTAGAGTTGATGTTTGGGTAAAAGAAGGTAAGAAGGAAAGAATCCAATCTTTTGAAGGCTTAGTAATAGCAAAAAGAGGTGGAGGAGTTTCTGAAACATTCACAGTACGTAAGAAAAGTGGTACTGTAGGCGTAAACAGAATATTCCCAGTTAATGCTCCTACAATTGATAAAATTGTTGTAGTTAAAAAAGGTAAAGTTCGTCGTGCTAAACTTAACTTTATCAAAGGAATGCGTAAAGAATATAAAGTTAAAGAAAGAAACTAAAATCTTTCTTTTTTTTAAACTTTACAGATAAACAATTGTATGTTATAATATGTCTTGTCAGGGAAAAATATAATTTATGGAGGCACGTTATGAAAGAAAAAATAAAAGAAATAAGTCCATATGTGTTAATAGTTGTAGTAATAGTAGTAATTAGAATATTTATAGCAACACCAGTTAAAGTAGATGGTGATAGTATGTATAATACTTTAAATGATAATGATATCGTTCTTTTATCTAAGTTATCAAGTATAGATAGATTTGATATTATAGTATTAAAAGAAAATGATAACAATGCAACAATTATTAAAAGAGTAATTGGAATGCCTGGTGATAAAGTAAAAATAAGAAATAATAAAATATATATAAATAATAAAATAATAGAAGATGAATATGCATACGGAGAAACAAGTGATTATGATGAAATTACTTTAGGTGATGATGAATATTTTGTTTTAGGGGATAATCGCTTAATAAGTAAAGATTCAAGATACTTTGGAGCAATTAAAAAAAGTGATATAAAGGGAAAAGCAGTATTTAGATTATTTCCATTCACTAGATTTGGTTCAATATAAAATATATTTATGGGGGTAAATAAAATGAAAGTTATAAAATATGAGGAACTTAAAAAAATTGGTAATGATATTGATAAAATATTTAAGAAAGTTACTGAAAATGACAATCTTACTTTAGATGAATTAAATAAGTTATCAATAGAAAATGATAAGCTTAATTTTAGCTTAACAGATTATAATACAAAACTAAATTATGAACTATATGATTTAATAAATAAATTAAAAGATAAATCTATAGTATATAGATTACTTTGGTTTTTAACAATGGCTGTATTTGGCATATTTATTTGTGGTATGTCTGCAGTTACAGCTTTTGCACTAATTCTTGGTTGTTTAACATTTAGAGCAAACCACAACATGAAAAAAACAAATGAATACCTTGATGTATTAATAAAAGATATTGATAATGTAAAAAAAATTACCAATAGATTATCAATAACATTAGATAATAATGAATTGCAAATATTTAAAAAACAAAAGGCAATATATTTTGAAAATATCAAAGAAATAAAAAATAATAAAGAAGATATTGATAAGTTAGAAAAAGCAAACGACTTAATTCAAATGTATATTTTATTTGATACTTTACCAACTGATGTAGATGATGAAATAAAGAATATTGCCAAAAGAGTACTACAACTTGATTTAAATAAAAATGAAGATTCACTAGAATATCTTCTTAACTGTGCAAAAGAAAAAGTTGAAAGTGAAGTATTAAATTTAAACAGAAAATTATAATAAACTATGGAAAGTATAAAAGAATCTTTTAAAAACACTGAAGTACATACATGTTCAAATTAGATGATTAATTTCATCTTTTTTTCTTGAAAAATTCACCAATTAATTGTAGAATAAATATATGAAAGAAGGAAATGAATATGAATGAAGATATAAAAATAGAACCTATATCAGAAGAATTTGTGGATTTTGAAACATTTAGTAAATCAGATTTCAGAGTAGTAAAAATTAAAGATTGTGTGGCAGTTCCTAAAAGTACAAAATTATTACAATTCACTCTTGATGATGGAACAGAAAATGAAAGAACCATATTAAGTGGGATACATGCATACTATGAACCTGAAGATTTGATTGGTAAAAAAGTCATAGCAATACTAAATTTACCACCAAGAAAAATGATGGGAATTGATTCATGCGGAATGCTTTTATCAGCAGTATATAACGAAGGTGAAGAAGAAAAATTACACTTAATGATTGTTGATGAAAATATCCCAGCTGGAGCAAAGTTATATTAATATGGAAAAAGTATTTAACAAATTAGTAAGGGACAATATCCCTGAAATTATAAAACAAAACAAAGAAGTTCCCACAACTAGAGTTTTAAATGATGAAGAATATAAAGAAGAATTATTAAAGAAATTATTCGAAGAATGTATGGAAGTAAAAAAGGCACAAACAATTGATGAAATAACAGAAGAACTAGCAGATGTCTATGAAGTTTTATTGGCAATTGCAAAATTAAACGGAAAAACCATAAGAGACATCGAAACCGTATCAACATTAAAACGAGAAAAACGTGGTAGTTTTGATAAAAGATTATTTTTAGAAAAAACATCGAGCAAAAGTGATAAATAGGCAAAGGTTATTTTGTCTGTTTTTTTAAATTTAAGGTAAAAATTATTTAAAAATAATAATATTTATGATAGAATAAAGAGTAAAAAGAAAAAATAGTTATAAAAGGAAGCGATAATATGTTAGAAAATATTAAAAAATCATGTAGTTATGTCGCAGCAAATAGCAAATATGTAAAAATAAACTATGATGTTTTAAATGACTACATTAAAAATATGGATGTAACCAAAGTTAAATTTTGGTTAAGTAGTAACCCATACCATATATTAGATATGGATATTGAAAAAATTATAAACTTCCTATTACTGTTTGAATCAATTGATTACTGTTTCTGGGGTAGCCCAAAATGGGTAGTAGAAACAAATGAAGGTAAAAAAGATGGCTCTGATGCATTACTATATAGTTTATTAAATTATATAAATAATAATGATTTAGCAAATATATCCATCGAAGAATTTTCTAACATACTAAAAGGTAATGTAGAAATACCTTTTCTAAAAGAAAGATATGAAACAATTTCATCAATATCAAAAACAGTAAATGAGCGTATGAATGGAAATTTTTACAACTTTATTAAAGATATTAATGAAGATAATGAATTATTTAACATTATAATAAGTAACTTTAAAGAATTTTATGATGAAAGAACTTATAACAATAAAGAAATATATTTTTATAAATTAGCTCAACTACTTACATCCGATATTTTGCATATCAAAGAATTACTTAACAAAGAAATAGTTGATTATACTCACCTTGTGGGCTGTGCAGATTATAAAATTCCTCAAACACTCAGGGCTTTAAATATCCTAGAATATAATGAAGAATTATCAAACATCGTAGATAACAAAATACTAATTGATGAAAATTCAAAATATGAAGTAGAAATCAGAGCAAACATGATCGAAGTAATAACTTATATAAGTAGTAAGTTAAAAGATTTCTCAGCAATAGATATAAATGATTATTTCTTTTTAGAATCAAAAAGAGTGAAATCTATAGCAAAACCATATCACTTATGTAGAAATAGAAACTATTAAAAGGAGGCATACCCATGATAAAAAATTATAAAGTAATAACTCTGTGTGGTTCAACAAGATTTAAAGATGAGTTTATGAAAGTTCAAAAAGATTTAACTTTAAAAGGAAACATTGTTATATCAGTTGGTCTATTTAGTCATTCAGGAGATGATGAAGTCTGGGAAAATATGGACGAAGGAACACTAACTAAAACAAAAGAAATGTTAGTTGATATGCATAAAAGAAAGATTGATATGGCAGATGAAATATTTGTTATCAATGTTGATGGTTATATCGGAGACTCAACAAAGTCTGAAATAGAATATGCAATAAAGACAGGTAAAAAGGTAAATTATTTAGAATAAAAAACAAAAGAAAGGAGAGTATTGATGGAAAATAATAAATTAATTATATATAAAAATAGCGAAGGTAATATTGTAGTAGATGCTATTTATAAAGAGGAAACATTATGGTTATCACAAAAAGGAATGTCAAAAGTTTTCGATGTTGGAGTACCAGCAATATCAAAACATTTAAAAAATATATTTGAAGAAAACGAATTAGATAAAAATTCAGTTGTTTCCAAAATGGAAATAACTGCACCTGACGGAAAAAATTATAATACTGAAGTTTATAGTCTTGATGCTATAATTGCGGTTGGTTATAGAATTAATTCTAAAAAAGCAACAGAATTTAGAATATGGGCAACAAAAATACTAAAAGAATATATGACCAAAGGATTTGCATTAAACGATGAACGTTTTATAAATGGAAATAAATATGATACAAAATATTTTGATGAATTATTAGAACGTATCAAAACAATCAGAGTAAGTGAAAGAATGTCTTATCAAAAAATCACTGATTTATTTATTGCTACAGCAACAGATTACAATCCTAAGTCAGAAGAAGCTTATACTTTCTTTAAAATAATTCAAAATAAATTACACTATGCTATAAGTGGGCATACCGCTGCCGAATTAATATATAGTAGAGCAAACTCAGATAAAGAGCATATGGGGTTAACAACTTGGAAAAATTCTCCTGATGGTTTAATATATAAATATGATGTAATTATTGCAAAGAATTATTTAAACGAAGAAGAAATGAATAATTTGAAAGATTTAACAAATTTATTTTTGGTATTTGCAGAGGATGAAGCAAAGCAAAGACATGTAATGACAATGAAGGATTGGATAGATGCAACTGATGATTTATTAAAATTTAGAAGAAAAGAAATATTAAATAATAGTGGTAGTATATCTCATCAAGAAGCCGTAGAAAAAGCAGAAAAAGAATATGAAAAATTTAGAGTTATACAAGATCAAAAATACATTTCTTCAATGGATGAGTTTTATAAAAAGTATTTAAATGAAAATAAATACAATTGAAAAAATCGTGATAATTTAATAAAAATAATTCTTGTTTTGGTGTTAATGAGCAACTTGTTGAGAGTAACAAGTTGTCAAGAAAAAATATGTTTTATTAAGTTGGTATGACTGGTTAATAATAGTGTCGGAAAAACCGACGGTGATAATTTGAAAAAGACTTTAATTCTAATGTCTTGAATGAATATAAAAAAATATTGAAAATATTAGTAAAATAGTCAAAAATGACTGAAATATGTTAAAATTGTATATGAACTAAGGTGTTTATACGGGATAGTAACTCGTAATGATATAAAGAGGTGCATTATGGAATATAAATTATCAAAATCATCTGAAAAAGATATAAATAGGTTAATTGAATATAAAAACAAAACAATCTATCAATATGCAAAAGATTTATCTAATGAAGAAATTGATAGAATAAATAAGTATGTAACTAGTGAAGTTCCTAGACTAATTAATGATTATTGCAATATAATAGTTGATAATAAAATAGTTGGTTGTATATTATTAACAAACAATGATGATGGTAAATTATTAGATGAAATATATCTTGAAGAAGAATATAGAAATAAAGGTATAGGGACTAAGATTATAATGGATATTTTAAATAATAATGATGTAGTATACTTATGGGTATATAAAGAAAATGAAAAAGCTATATCATTATATAAAAAGCTAGGATTTAATGTTATAGAAGAAACTGAATCTAGATATTATATGAAATATAGTAAGTGAAAAAGATAATTCAAATGAATGATAAAAAACAAAGATTATTTGGAAATATATAACTTATAGAAAACTTTTATATGAAGCAATAAATAAGGAGGTAGTAATGAAGAAAATCAAAGATAGATATACAAACAATATTTTTGAAAATATTAAATATATAGATGAATATGGAAATGAATATTGGTATGCACGCGAATTACAAAAAGTTTTATAATATAAAGACTGGAGGAATTTTCAAAAAGTAATAGATAAAACAGTTTTAGCTGCAATAATAGCGTTTCAAGCGAAGAAGCTTGGGTTGTTGAGATCAACAAGCCAATAAGAACTGGTAAAGAAAAAAATTAGAAATAAAAGAGCAAAAGAAACTTGAAAAAATAAAATAAAATAGAAAGAAGTGATAAATAATGGATATGTACCAAAAAAGAAAAGAAAGAAAAAAAGCAAAGAGTAGTGAAAGTGTAACTGAAAATACTAGTTCAATCAACTGGTATCCAGGACACATGGCTAAAACAAAAAGAGAAATTAAAGAAAGAATAAATTTAATTGATTTAATCTATGAAGTAATAGATGCAAGAATGCCATTATCTTCAAAAATGAAGGGTATGGATGAAATAATCAAGGATAAACCTTGTATCCTAGTTATGACTAAAAAAGATTTATGTGATATCGAAGAAACAAATAAATGGGTATTAGAATATGAAAAATTAGGTTATAAAACTATCTTAGTTGATTTAACAAATAATGAAGACTATAAAAAATTAATTAAATTAACAAATGAAGTAACTAAACCAATTCAAGAAAAAAGAATATCAAAAGGATTAAAAAATAAAGAAATTAAAATCGGATTAATAGGTACACCGAATGTTGGTAAAAGTACACTTATAAATAAACTTGCAGGTAAAAAGGTTGCAACAACTGGAAATAAACCGGGTGTAACAAAACAAATTAATTGGTTAAAAACAAATCAAGGATATCTTCTTTTAGATACCCCAGGTATTCTATGGCCAAAAATCGAAGATAATGCCGAAGCACTAAACTTAGCAAGTGTAGCAACAATAAAAACTGAAATATTAAATATGACTGATATCGGAGCATACCTAATTTCAGTACTTAATACTTACTATCCTAAAAAGATAAGTGAAAAATATGGTATACCAGAACCCCAAGATATGAGTGAAACTTTTGAGTATCTTGCCAGAAAATTTAATTTTTATGATAAATATGATGAAATTGACTATGAAAAAGTATGCCAAAAGGTGTATAATGATTTAGTGAGTGGCTCAATTAAGGGGGTAACATTCGATAGATGGAAAAAGTAGATTTATTAAAATATGAACATGAATTATATGAACAAGGATATAACTTAATTGCTGGATGTGATGAAGCAGGAAGAGGACCTTTATGTGGACCAGTTGTTGCAGCAGCAGTAATACTTCCAAAAGATTATAAATTGGAAGGCTTAAATGATTCCAAACAATTAAGTGAAAAGAAACGTGATAAATTTTTTGAAATAATAAAAAAAGATGCCATAAGTTATGGAATATCAATAATTGATGCTAAAACAATTGATGAAGTAAATATATATGAAGCAAGTAGAATGGCTATGTTAGATGCAATAAGTAAATTAAGTGTTAAACCAGACTTTATCATAACAGATGCTATGCCTTTAAAGAAAGAAAATTCAATGCCAATAATTCATGGTGATGCCTTATCAATAACAATCGCCGCAGCTAGTGTTTTAGCAAAAGTAACAAGAGATCAGATCATGTATGAACTTGATAAAAAATATCCAGAGTATGAATTTAAAAGCCACAAAGGATATCCTACCAAAAAACATTTAGAAATAATTAAAAAATATGGTATACTAGATTTCTACAGGAAAACATATAAACCTGTTAAAGCAGTATTAGAGGTGAAGAAAGATGAAGAATTTATTAAAGAATAATTTAATTAAAAATTATTTAATATTATTAATGTTTTTTACTATTTTAGAAATTACATTTAGATTAATAAGTGGGTTAAATGTATTTAGTTATGCTCTATTAAGAATATTTATTGGATTGAATTTTATAAGTTTACTTATAAGTTTTATTCTTTCTTGGTTTAATAAGCATATTAGTAAAGCTCTTACATTACTTATAGCATTTGCAGTAAATATCTATGCATTTGTTGAACTTGGTTTTAATAATTTTATCGGAGTATATGTATCAGTTAACACATCAAGTCAACTTGGTGCAGTAACATCATATATCAAAGACTTTTTAAAATCATTTTTACCAAAGTTTTATTTAATGTTTATTCCCTTTATATTATTAATGTTATATTATATATTCTTAGATAAATACACAGAAAAGAAAATTGAAAAAAGATTTCCATTAAAAACAAATATTGTATTTGAACCAGGTATTAGAACAATTACAACAATTTTAGCATTGGTAGTAATATCTCTTTGTTATAACTATACATTAACAGCAAACTTCATGCAAAATAAATTACAAACTGTTAGTAACAAAGACTTATTTAGTTATCCAAGTGTACCAAGTATTGTGGTAAATCAATTTGGTATCTTAGGTTTCGGAGTACTAGACATTAAATCAAAGGGAACTGTAGTATCCGAAGATGTATCTTTTGCCCTTAATACGGACACAACTAAAAAAAGTGATAATGAAGTTGATGATACATTATGGAATGAATTAATAAATAATGAAACTGATATAATAAATAACAATATAAATAAATACCTAATTAGTAATAATACTAAAAAAAGTAATGAAAAAACAGGTATATTCGAAGGCAAAAACTTAATAGTTATCATGATGGAAAGTACTAATGATATCATTATAAATAAAGATTTATATCCAAACTTTTATAAATTATATACCGGTGGTATTATATTTGAAAATAATTATAGTCCAAGAAATAGTTGTGCAACTGGAAATAATGAATTTAGTGGAATGACTGGGCTTTACACAATCCAAAATAATTGTACTGCCAACGTTTATAAAGATAATACATACTTTACATCAATATTTAATCTATTTAATAAAGCTGGTTATAAAACAAGTAGTATGCATGATTATACTGAACACTATTATGCAAGAAGCATAATACATAAAAACTTAGGTAGCGGTATATACTATGGTGTAGAATCTCTAGGTATTCCTTATTATAGTGAGTATCGAAATTGGGCAAGTGATGAAGATTTCATGGAAAAAGCAATGGATATTACTCTAAGTGATAATAGTGATGAACCATTTATGTTATGGTTAACTACTGTATCTGCTCATCAACCTTATGGTGTATCAAGTGTTGAAGGTGATAAATACCTGGATTTAACCGAAAATACTGATTATCCAATTGAATTACGTAGATACATGTCAAAATTAAAAACATTTGATAATAGTCTAGGAATCTTACTTTCTCGTCTTGAAGAATCAGGCAAACTAGATGATACAGTTATAGCTTTATATGGAGACCACTATCCATATGGCTTAAAAAACGATACAATAAGCAATGTTCTTACATATGACTTAGAAGATTATGAAGTCGAAAGAACACCAATGGTTATTTACAATAGTAAAATTAATCATGAAGTTGTAGAAAAATACAGTTCTTATATAAATTTAACTCCGACGCTAGCAAATATGTTCAACTTAGATTATGATGCTAGATATTATATGGGAGCTGATGTCTTTAGCAAAAATTACTTAGATTTAGTAGTCTTCGCTGATGGTTCTTGGAAAAATAAAGATGCTTATTATAATGCAAGTGATGCAACAATCAAGTATACAAGTGATAAAACATATAATGTAGATAAAGTACTTGAAATAAATAATATAGTAACTGGAAGAATGCAAGTAAGTGCATCAATTATAAGAAATAATTATTTTAATTATCTTGAAACAAACCTAAAAGAATTAGAAGCTGCTAAACAAAATTGGGAGGAAAATGAATGAAAAACTTAGTAATAGTGGAATCACCTGCTAAATGTAAAACAATTGAAAAATACTTAGGAAGTGATTACAAAGTAGTATCAAGTAAAGGTCACATCAGAGACTTAGCAACAACTGGTAAATATGGGCTAGGTATAGATGTAGAAAATGACTTTGCACCAAATTATCAAATAATCAAAGGTAAAAACAAAGAAGTAAAAGACTTGAAAAAAGATGTCAAAGATGCTGAAGTAGTATATCTTGCAACAGACCCAGACCGTGAAGGAGAAACAATATCATGGCATATCTATGATGAAATTAAAATACCAGAAAACAAATACAAAAGAGTAGTATTTAATGAAATAACTAAAGACGTAGTAATAAATGCAATTAATAATCCAGGTAAAATAGATATGAATTTAGTTAGATCTGGTGAAACAAGAAGATTCTTAGATCGAATCATTGGTTTTAGATTAAGTAAATTAATGCAAAGAAAAACTGGTGGTAAATCTGCAGGTCGTGTTCAAAGTGTTGCTTTAAAACTAATCGTAGATAGAGAAAGAGAAATTCAAGCTTTTGTGCCCCGTGAATACTGGACAATCGAAGCAGATTTTAAAGATTTTAAAGCATCCCTAGACAAATATCATGGCAAAGATGTAGAAATACCAAATGAAGTTGCAGCAGATGAAATATTATCTAAACTTTCTAAATCATTTAAAATAGAAAGTGTCGAAGAAAAAGAAAAAAATAAAAGTGCTCGTGAAGTATTTAAAACAAGTACACTACAACAAGCTGCATCAAATAAAATAGGTTTTGCTCCATCAAAAACAATGAAAATAGCTCAAGAATTATATGAAGGTAAAAATGTCGGAAGTGAAACAGTTGGGCTAATTACTTATATGCGTACCGATAGTATTCGTGTAAGTGACTCATTTGTTAAAGAAACGTTTGGCTTCATCAAAGCTAAATTTGGAGAAAACTATATTGGTTATGTTAAAAAGGGTAAGAAAAATGAGAATATTCAAGATGCTCACGAAGGTATTAGACCAACAAGTATCAATAGAACACCAGAAAGTATCAAAGAATATTTAACACCAGATGAATATAAACTATATAAATTAATTTATACACGTGCTCTAGCATCCCTAATGGCAGATGCAAAAACTCTAGCTACCACAGTAACATTAGAAAACAATGGTTACACATTCAAAGCAACAGGTAGCGTATTAACATTTGATGGTTATTTAAAAGTATATCATGAATATGAAGATAGCGAAGATGTAATATTACCAGATTTAAAAAATTATAAATCAGGTTGCATCACTGCAGATGAGATAACTAAAACTCAACATTTTACTAAACCAGCACCAAGATACACAGAAAGTAGCTTAATCAAAGAGATGGAAAGTCTAGGTATAGGTCGTCCATCAACATATGCAAGTATCGTTGCAACAATCAAAGACCGTGGTTATGTAGTTTTAAAAGATAAAAAGTTTGAACCAACAGAAATTGGTATTGAAACAACTGATAAATTACAAGAATTCTTTAGTGGCATAGTTAATGTTGAATACACAGCAAATATGGAACGTGACTTAGATGAAATCGCCGAAGATAAAAAAGATTATAAAAAGGTATTACATGAATTCTATGATGAATTTGAACCACTCGTAGAAAAAGCATTCCATGAGATGGAGAAAAAAGGACCTGAAGAAACCGGTGAAGTATGTCCAGAATGTGGAAGTCCTCTTGTAATTAGAAAGGGAAAATACGGAGAATTTGTTGCATGCAGTAATTATCCAACATGTAAATATATAAAAAAGGATAAAAAAGAAGTAAAAGAAATTTGCAAATGTCCTAAATGTGAAAAAGGTTATATTGTTGAAAGAAAAACTAAAAAAGGTAAAATATTTTATGGATGTAACAACTATCCAAAATGTGATTATGCTCTGTGGTATCGTCCAACAGGTAACATCTGCAAATCATGTGGTGAATTACTCGTAGATAAAAATGGCGAAGAAACATGCTTAAAATGTGAAGAAGATAAGTAAGTAAGCTTGTCTTCTTTTTCAAATTATTATATAATTATTAATGAAAGATGGTGAAATTATGAAAGAAAAAAATATCGTTTTTATGGGTACGCCAGATTTTGCAGTACCTATTTTAAAATATTTAATTGATACAACAAATGTCGTAATGGTGGTAACTCAACCCGATAAAATAACAGGTAGGAAAAAAGAACTAGTACCAAGTCCAGTAAAAGTATTAGCAAGATTTTATAACATACCTGTATTTCAACCAACAAAACTAAGACTAGATTATGAACCATTAAAAAATCTTGATATTGATTTAATAGTTACATGTGCATATGGACAAATATTATCAAAAGATGTCTTAGATATACCTAAACTTGGATGTGTTAATGTTCATGCATCAATTCTTCCAAACTATCGTGGTTCAGCACCGATTCAATGGGCATTATTTAATAATGAAAAGAAGACTGGTATAACTATTTATTACATGGATGAAAAAATGGATTCCGGTGACATAATAAAAATAAATGAAATACCAATAACTAATGATGATAATGTTGGAACTCTTCATGATAAGTTATCAGCTTTAGGTGTTACAACACTAAAAGAAGTATTACCAAAAATACTTGATGGTACTGCTAAATCTTACAAACAACCAAATACATTTACTTTAGCACCAATGATTAAAAGAAGTGATGAAAGATTAAACTTTAATGAGGAAGGTAATAAAATAATTGGCAAAATCAAAGGTTTAAATCCTTGGCCTCTTGCAAATATTGTGATAAATAATACTGAAATAAAAGTACTTGATGCAACATTTGTAAAAAAAGATACTAAAGATACAAGCAAAATTGTAGTACTAGATAAAAATAATTTAGGTATCAGTTGCAGTGATGGAATAATTTATTTGGGTCTTGTTAAACCAAGTGGTAAAAAGAACATGGATATCAAAAGCTTCATCAATGGTAATAAAACACTAAATATAGGAATGGTGATAAATGATGAAAACTGAAAATAAAAATGCAATACAACTTCTTATCTGGATATTTTTTATAGTTATAATATTTGTAATGTTTAAAATAACAAATAAAACTGATAAAAAGGAAGAAAAAGAAGAAAACACCCCAGTATTTGTAAATTATAAAGATATGGAGATTAATCTATTAAATAATGGTTATGATTATAAATACACAATTACTAGTGATACACAAAAAGAAATATATGAAGGAACTATGTGTAATGATATAGATATTGGTTATAAAGAAACTATTGATAGCATTACTAAATATAAAATAAAAAATGGTAAAATAACTAAAGTTTTATTAGATAACGAAGAAGAAATACCAAGTATATACGACGATTCCGAAGATTTTTTAAACTTAAATACATTATTTACTAATCTAAAAGAATATCCATATAATATCGAAAAAAATAATAATGAAAGAACAATATCATATAAAAAGGATGGTTATCAAGTTCTAGTAAAAACGAATTTAGAATATATAACAAACATAACCATTACAACAACAACTAATAACTATAATTTAGAATTTACAAATGTTGGAAAGTGTGTTAAGATAGATTCTAACAAATAATTTACGGGGGATAATATGAATAAAAAATGGCTTAAATTTGGGATAACTAATTTTGTAACATTACTCAGAGTAATTGGCATATTTGCATTACTCCCAATATTTAAAATATATGGTGGTTTTGCAACATTTCTTCTTTCAACGGGGTGTTTTGCAACAGATTTTATTGATGGCCTAATGGCTAGAAAACTAAAATCATCAACATTCTTTGGAAGCTTATTTGATGCCTTGAGTGATAAATTCTTTTTAGTGGTAAACATGATTTTACTTGCAAGTATTACCCCGATAGCAATTGTACCAATTATCCTTGAGTTATCAATCGCCGGAGTAAGTGCCCTAAAATATAATGAAGGTTTAAATGTTCAATCAAATATATTTGGTAAACTTAAAATGTGGGTCGCAGGTATAACAATATCTTTATCATACTTACTTGTTGATAAAACATTTTTAAATTATCTCGGAGCAGATTTAGCTAACAAAATAAGTAATATTAATGAAAATCATTTATTTGGTACATTAATTATGCCATTAGTTCTAAGTGAAATAATTACATTAACTAGTTATATTTATTCATACAACAAAGAAAAAGAAGAAGCATCAAAAGAAATTCCTAAAGAAACACATGAAGATGAAAAAATCGAAGAAGAAATAAATAATGCATCATTCAAAGAAATATTATTTGAACATGATTATTATGAAAAATATAAGGATTATGGTAATTTAAAATTAGTAAGAAGCTTATCAAAGAAAAATAAACGGAGGTAAAATGAATAACATATTTGGAATTACTAGAAAAAATCTCGAAGATTATTTTCTAAGTATAAATGAAAAAAAGTTTAAAGCAACACAAATTTTTGAATGGTTATATGTTCATAAAAAATGGAATCCAACTGAATTTAGTAATATCAAAAAAGATATGCAAGAAAAACTGAGTCATGACTTTTCTTTTGATTTTATCAAAATAGAATTAGTACAAGAAGGAGATTTAGTTAAAAAGTTTTTATTTAGATTGCTAGATGGTGAAAAAATTGAAGCAGTGTTAATGGAACATGATTATGGCTTATCAGTTTGTGTATCAAGTCAAGTTGGTTGCAACATGGGATGTCGTTTTTGTGAATCAGGACGTCTTAAAAAGGTAAGAAACTTAGAAACATATGAGATTGTAGAACAAATTCTTCTTATTGAAGAGTACATTAATAAAAGAATAGATAGTGTTGTATTAATGGGAATTGGTGAACCATTTGATAACTATGATAACATTATTAAATTTATTGAAATAATTAATGATGCCAAAGGTCTAGCTATCGGAGCAAGACATATTACTATATCAACTTGTGGATTAGTTCCAAAAATTAAAGAATTTAGTGAACTTCCGTGGCAAGTTAACTTAGCATTATCACTTCATGGAGCAACAAATGAAGTAAGAAACAAGATTATGCCAATCAATAAAGCATATGATGTTGACACAGTTATACAAACAATTAAGGACTATATTGCAAAAACTAATAGACGAGTAACCATAGAATATGTTATGCTTAATATGGTAAATGATAAATTAGAGGATGCCGAGGCTTTAGTAAAACTCCTTAAAGGTATGAATGTATATGTTAATTTAATACCATATAATGAAACTAATAATATTGATTTTACCAAAAGTAGTAAAGAAAGAATAGATAAATTTTACAAGTATTTGAAAGATTCAGGAATAAATGTAACTATTAGACGTGAATTTGGTGGAAAAATCAAAGCAGCATGTGGACAGTTAAGAAGCGAGAGTGATTAAATCATGAAAACATTTTATTTAACCGATACCGGTAGAGTAAGAGAACACAATGAAGATAGTGTTACTATTTTAAAAAATATAAATGGTGAATACTTATGTGTTGTAGCAGATGGAATGGGAGGACACCGAAAAGGTGAAGTTGCAAGTGCCTTGACAGTAACTCACTTAGGAAAAAGATTTCAAGAAAGTGCTTCAGTTGGTACTAAAATTGATGCTGTAAATTGGTTATCAGATAACATCAATGAAATAAATAAAGAAATATTTAAATATGGTGAAGAAAATGAAAATTCAAAAGGACTTGGTACTACAGTAGTAGCAGCCATAGTAACTAAAGAATTTCTAATATTTGCCAATATCGGAGATTCATCTGGTTATGTTATGAAAAATAAAAAACTACATAAAGTAACTAAACCACATACTTTAGTAAACTTTCTAGTAGATACCGGAGATATAACCCTAGAAGAAGCAAAGAATCATCCGAAGAAAAATGTTTTAATGAAAGCCCTTGGGGTTACAGAAAAATGCGAACCTGATATATTTGATGTTGATAATGGAAGTAGTGAAGTATTCTTATGTAGTGATGGACTTACGGGAATGCTTAGTGATGAACAAATAGAAAAAGTATTATTAGAACCAGACTTAACAGCAGAAGAAAAAGTTGTAAAATTAATTAAAAAATGTAATGCAAGAGGTGGAACAGATAATGTTTCTATTGCTTACTTAGTTCGAGAAAGTGGTGATTTTGCATGATAATGAAGGGGCAAAAAATTAGTGATAGATACCAAATAATTAAATCAATCGGTGATGGTGGAATGGCTAATGTTTATTTAGCGTATGACACAATTCTAGATAGAAATGTAGCAGTTAAAGTACTTCGTGGTGATTTAGCAAATGACGAAAAATTTGTACGTCGTTTTCAAAGAGAAGCTTTATCTGCAAGTAGTTTATCTAATCCAAACATCGTCGAAGTTTATGATGTCGGAGAAGATAATGGTGAATACTATATTGTCATGGAATATGTCGAAGGAAAACATTTAAAAGCCTTGCTTAAAAAACGTGGAAAATTAACAGTACCCGAAGTTGTTGATATAACACTTCAAATAACTAATGGTCTAAGTGTTGCTCATGATTCATATATCATTCATAGAGATATAAAACCTCAAAATATATTGATATTAGAAAATGGATTAATAAAAATAACAGACTTTGGTATAGCGGTAGCAATGAATGCAACACAGCTTACTCAAACAAATTCAGTAATGGGAAGTGTTCATTATCTTCCACCAGAACAAGCAAGTGGAAAAGGTGCAACACTTCAAAGTGATATTTACTCAATTGGTATTTTAATGTATGAACTCTTAACAGGTAAACTTCCGTTCCGCGGAGATAATGCTGTTGAAATAGCACTTAAGCATTTAAAAGAACCAATGCCAAGTATCAAAGATGAAATACCAGATATACCCCAAAGTGTTGAAAATATCATATTAAAAGCAACAGCTAAGAATCCTAAAAATAGGTACCTAGATGCTCGTGAAATGCATGAAGATTTAAAAACATGTCTTGATGAATCTCGTGCAAATGAATTAAAAATAACATTTAAGTATCCTGAAAATGATTATGATGGAGAAAAATTAGTAAAAAATGTTAAGAAAGAAAATAATAAAACCGCAAAAACTAAAGAAGAAGGTGAAGTAACCATGGCAAAAAAGAAAAAAACAGAAGACTCTCAAAATAAATTATTAATAATTCTTGCAAGTATATTCGTAGGTCTCGTAGTAATGATTACAACAGTGTTTGTTTTAATACCTAAGATTACTCAAGCAAAACAAGTGGCAATACCAGATGTAGCAAATTACTCTGTAACTGATGCAATTAAAAAGTTGCAAGATGCAGGTTTTATTGTATCTGATGAACAAAGAGAAGAAGCAAATGAAACTGTATCTGAAGGTAAAGTATCAAGAACATCTCCTGCTGCAGGAAGTATTAGAAAAGAAGGAACAGAAATAATTCTTTATAAATCACTCGGAGATGTAAAAATAACTATCGAAGATTATACAGGTAAAAATGCATCAGAAATAAAAGGTAAACTTGAAGCATTAAAATTACAAGTAATAATAACTAAAAAAGATGTAGATTTATCTGAAACTAATGATTATAAAGAAAATATCATAATTGATCAATCAATCAAAGAGGGAGAAAAAATCAGTGAAGGTGACACAATAACATTATATATACCAAAACTTGATAATAAATATCCAGACTTTGTTAATGAAAATTACAGTATCGAAGAAGTAGAAAGTTTCTGTGATGAATACGGAGTAATACTTACAAAAACAGAAGTTGAAACAAGTGAATATGAAGCTGGTAAAATAATTTATCAAAGTAGAGCTGCTGGTTCAACCGTAGTAAATGGAGCAAGATTAACAGTAAAAGTTGCAAAATCCCCATCATCAAATGTTATAGACCCAGATAATGGAGACTTAGAATAATGAATGGAATAATAACAAAACAAATATCAAATCAATATACAGTAAATATAAAGGGAAAAGAATATGTGTGCTCTGCTAGGGGAAAGTTTAGAAATCTAAATCTTTCCCCTTTAGTGGGTGATAAGGTTAAAGTTGATGTTGAAAAATTACTAATCGAAGAAATATTACCAAGAACAAATACCCTAGATAGACCAAGTGTAAGTAATGTAGATATAGCATTAATTGTAACAAGTGTTAAAAAACCAGATTTATCTCTTAGTCTTCTTGATAAAGAAATAAGTGTTATCTTAAGTAATAATATAACACCAGTTATATGTCTAACCAAATTAGATTTATTAAATAAAAAAGAATATACTGATATAAAGATATTAAAAAAGTATTATGAGAATATCGGTATAATAGTATTAACTAATAAAAATTTATTTAAATTAAAAAGGGTATTAAAAAATAAGACCATTGTCTTAACAGGTCAAACCGGGGCAGGTAAATCAACTCTTTTAAATAAGTTAAATAAAAAATTAAATATTGAAACTAAACCAATCAGTGAAGCTTTAAACCGCGGAGTTCACACAACTAGACATACAGAAATATACCAAATAAAAAATATATATTTCGTAGATACCCCAGGTTTTTCTTCTCTTGATTTAAAAAATATAACTAAAGAAGAATTAAAAAATACATTTAAAGAGTTTTCTAATTATGAATGTAGTTTCAAAGATTGTATGCATATAAAAGAAAAGGGTTGTAAAGTATTGGAAGCAGTATCTAAATGTAAAATACTTCCATCAAGATACATAAATTACACCAGATTTTTAAAGGAGTGCCATGAAAATAACAGTAAGCTATATAAGTAGTATTTATGATACTAAAAAAACTATTGATAAAATAAACGAAACATCCGCGGATGCAATTCATGCTGATTTAATGGATGGCTTCTATTGTGGAACAAAAAACTTTGATATAAATTATTTACCTACTTATTTTAGTGATAATAAAAAAGATATTGAACTACATTTAATGCTTAATAATCCAAGTAGTTATCTAGATAAATTAATCTCTTTAAAACCAAGTATAATTTATATTCATCCAAGTACTCAAGAAAGTATAATTAATTTCTTTTTAAAACTAGATGAGTTAAATATCAAAAAAGGTATAGCTATTAATCCAGATGAAGATATATCTTTATATGAACATTACTTTAAATATATAGATAGAATTCTTTTAATGAGTGTATATCCTGGAAAAGGTGGACAAAAATTTTTATCAAGTACAATACCTAGATTAAATGAATTAATGAATTATAAAAACAAATATAATTTTGAAATATACCTAGATGGTGGAATAAATAATAAAGTAATTAAAGATATTAACTTTGTTGATGGTGTTGTATCTGGTTCATATATTTGTCAAAGTAAGGATTATGAAAAACAAATAAAATCTCTAAGAAATTAGAGGTTTTTTAAAAAATTATGTTATAATAATTTAGGAAAAGGTGATACCATGTATGCAAAAGTAATAATTGAATATAGTGTAAAAAAATTAGATAAAGAATTTATTTATATGATACCAGAATATTTAAAAGATAAATTAAAAATAGGTATGAAAGTATCTGTTTCTTTTGGTAATAAAGAAGTAATTGGTTTTGTAACAGATATTGTATCAGAAATTGATACCGAAGATTATGAAATAAAGTATATAACAGATATTGTGGATGAAAATCTTGTATTAAATGAAGAATTAATGACCCTTGGTAAGTATTTAAAAGATCGAACATTGTGTTCTTTAATTACGGCATATCAAACAATGTTACCATCAAGTCTAAAGGTTAAAAAAAATACTCATAATTATGATTTATATGTTGAATATATAAAATTAATTGATGAAGATAAAGCAAATAAATATAAATTTAATAACCCACGTAAAAAAAGACAAATTAATTTAATTGAGGAATTATTAAAAAATAAAACAGTTAATAAAAAAGGTATAATTAAAAGTGTGTATGAACCTCTTATTAATGAAGGAATAATTTCTATTTTAAAAGAAAAAAAATATCGCATCAATAAAACAAGTGATAACGTAAATAAAGTATTAACACCAAAACAAGATGCAGTAAAAAAACAAATCGAAGCATCATTTGGTCACTATGAAACATTTTTATTACATGGCGTAACTGGTTCAGGTAAAACAGAAATATATATTAAATTAATTGATACTATTATTAAAAATGGTAAAACAGCAATTGTGTTAGTTCCTGAAATAAGTCTAACTACTCAGATATCCAAAAGATTTTATGAAACATTTGGTAGTGATGTTGCAATACTTCATAGTTCTTTATCTGAAGGTGAAAAATATGATGAGTACATAAAAATAGCAAATGGATTAGTTCATGTAGTGGTAGGAACAAGAAGTGCAATATTTGCACCATTAAAAAACTTAGGTATTATAATTATAGATGAAGAAGATGCTCAAAGTTATAAACAAGATAATAATCCAAGATATCATGCTAGAAATATAGCTAAATTTAGAGCAGAATATAATCATATACCTCTTGTACTTGCATCAGCTACACCATCTTTAGAATCAAAAGCTAGAGCAGATAAACATGTTTATACACTTTTAATGCTTAATGAAAGAGTGGGTAAAAGTATTCTTCCTAAAATAACTGTTGTTAATATGGAAGAAGAAATGAAAAAAAGAAACATGATTTTTAGTGATTTACTTGCTTTAAAAATAAATGAAAAATTAGAAAAACAAGAACAAATAATTCTTCTTCTTAATCGTCGTGGTTTTTCAACGTATATTACATGTAGTAATTGTGGTTATACTTATAAATGTCCAAATTGTGATATAACACTAACTTACCATAAAACAAGTAATAGCCTTACATGTCATTATTGTGGATATAAAACTAAAAAAGAAGATAGATGTCCAAAATGCGGGGAAGAATCTCTAAATTACTATGGTCTTGGAACAGAAAAACTTGAAGAAAATATTAAGTTAAAATTTCCAAATGCTAGAGTTTTAAGAATGGATCAAGATACAACTAGAAATAAAGGTGCTCATGAAAAAATAATTGAAAAATTTAAAAATCATGAATTTGATATATTACTTGGAACTCAAATGATTAGTAAAGGTCTAGATTTTCCTTTAGTTACTTTGGTTGGAATCATTAATGCTGATAGTTCTCTAAATATTCCTAATTTTAGATCAAGTGAAAATACATTCTCATTATTATGTCAAGTTGCGGGAAGAAGTGGAAGAAGTGATAAAAATGGTGAAGTAATAATTCAAACATTTAATCCAGATAACTACGTTATAAATTGTGTTAAAGAAAATAACTATGACAAGTTCTACTTATATGAAATGAATTTTAGAAAAAAACTAAAGTATCCGCCATATTTTTATTTAGTTAGTCTAAAAGTAATAGGGACTAATTATGAAACAACTATTGAAAATAGTAAAAAGGTAAAAAAATATTTAGATAATAATTTAAGTAATGAATTTATTATACTGGGACCAACTATGGCAAATGTCTTTAAATTTAATAATGAATATCGTATGCAAATAATTATCAAATATAAAAAAGAAGATAACTTACTTAAAGTTCTAAGAGAATTAGATAATATATTTATAATGAATAAAGATACAAGATTAGAAATAGATTTCGAGCCATTAAATATATGATTGAAAAATATGAAAAAGTATTATATACTTATTATAGAAATAGGAGGTAAATATGAAAGATCTTAGTCGCATTTTATGGGGAATTGTTTTAGTTTTATTAGGTATTATCTGGGGACTTAATGCAACTGGTGTAACAAACATTGATATTTTCTTTGATGGATGGTGGACATTATTTATTATTGTTCCAAGTGCTATATCGCTGGTTAATCCTAAAAATAATGGAAAAGTATCATCTGTGATATGTTTAGTGATTGGTATTTTTCTTCTTTTAGGTAGTTTAGACGTATTTGATTTTGATATACTATGGGAAATTTTATTACCAGTAATCGTAGTTATCATAGGTTTATCTCTAATATTTGGAAATAAGGCTAAAACTACTGTTAAAGAAAAAATAGATAATACTGATTTTTCAAATGTTGAAGTAATAACAGCTACATTCGGAGAACAAAATATTAATAAAGCGGGAGAAAAGTTTGAAAAAGCTAATTTAGATGCTGTTTTTGGTTCTATCAAATTAGATTTAAGAGATGCTGATTTAAAAAATGAAACTTATATTAAAGCAAGTGCTATCTTTGCAGGTATAACAATTTTCGTTCCAAAAGATGTAGAAGTAAAGATTAAATCTACACCAATATTCGGGGGAGTAACAAGTGAAGGCTTAGATGAAAAAGCAAATAAGAATGCGAAGAAAACAATTTATGTAGATGGTTTTGCCTTATTCGGAGGCATTGAAATAAAATGAATGAAACAACTCAAAAACTAATTAAAGCTTTTGCAATATGTTTAGCAATATTTATAATTGTAAGCATAATAAATACTATAGTTTATTTTGCATCAAATATATTTTCAGTTAATAATGATGTAAATATGAATGAAAACTATTCCAGTGAAATAAAGAATATTAAAATTGATATGGGAACATCTAACTTAATTATTAAAAAAGGAGATACATTAAATGTAATTGCAGATAATGTAAGTAAAAGATTTAAAGTAAATGAAGAAAGTGATACTTTAACTATTAAAGAAAAAAGTGTAAATGTTTTTAGCACCAAAAAAGCTAGTAAAGTAATAATTACTATTCCAAACAATTTAAAAGATTTAAGTATTGATTTTGGTGCTGGAAAGCTTGAAATTAGTGATATAAACACAAGTAGATTTGACTTAGATCAAGGTGCAGGTAAAGTAACTATCAATAATATAATATCTGGTAAAACAGATATTGATGGTGGAGCAGGTGAGCTTAATATTAAAAGTTCAGTACTAGAAGATTTGGATTTAGACATGGGAGCTGGAAAATTTTATTTTAGTGGTAGTTTACATGGTAATAATAAAATAGAACAAGGTATTGGAGAATTAATACTTGATTTAAATGGTAATGATTATACTATTAAAGCAAGTAAAGGTCTTGGTAGCATAACTATTAATGGAGAAGACTATTCAAAAAATACAACAGTGGGTGAAGGAATAAATGACATCGAGATAGATGGTGGTATTGGAAGTATTATAGTTAATACAAATAAGTAAAGCTAAATTTAGTTTTACTTTTTTTTAAATATTTGTTAAAATTGTTGTGAGGAAGTGTAATTTATGAATAGATGGATAAAAAGTTTATTAGTAACGGGGATTAGTTTTTTATTGTGTTTAATATTTTTTTCTTTATTATCAAATTTTAATATTGATAATAAAATGCATGAAAATTTGAATATGCTTGCGTTAGTTCTTTCTATATCTATTTCTTTAATAACAGTAAACACAATATCCAAAAAAAGAGAAAAAAATATTAAAGATAATAGTGAAAAAATAAAACAAATTGAAGAACTTAATAAAAATTTTAAAAGAATAATATGTAAAAAACGTGATATTATACAAAGAGAGTATTCTAGAAAAAGTTTAGATAGAGTTAATGGTAATGATATCATTAAATATCATATTGAAAATAATATTAAAGGGCTTAGAACAGATATTGAAAATTCAATATACAATATATCTTTACTTGATGAGTATGAGAAGAATGTAGCAAAAATATTAGAGCAAGAGTCAGTAAATAATACAAATTATTCTGATAAAAAATACAAAAGAATAGAAAAAATTGTGCTGAAAAAGGTAATTTATACTAAAAAAGATTTTTTAATAAAAATTTATTTAGATGCATATTATAAAAGTAATGGCGGTAATGTTCATGAGAGAAGAACCGGATTTAGAAATTATTACGAATTATTAGAACTTTATAAAGAATGGGAAAAAGGTAAAAAATATGAAGTTACTAAAAGACAAGAAAGAAAAATAATGAATGATGATATAAGATATAATGTTTTAAAAAGAGATAATTTTACGTGTCAAAAATGTGGAATAACATCGAAGGATGGTGCAAAACTTGAGGTTGATCATATTATTCCAGTATCCAAAGGTGGAAAGACTGTCATGAGTAATTTACAAACTTTATGTGATAGATGTAATAGTGGAAAAAGCGATAAAACTAAAGAAGATTTTGAAACTGATGATATTTGTCCAAGATGTGGAGGAACATTGGTTAAAAGAAGTGGAAAATATGGTACTTTCATGGGATGCAGTAACTATCCAAAATGTAGATATATTAAAAAATAGTTTAGAAGTAATGTAAAGTTACTTCTTTTTTGTTGCAATAATTCTATAATAAAAGTATAATGAATATATGAGCAGATATTCATATAAGGAGATAGTATGGAAGATATTAAAATAATTAATGAATTAAGTGAGTTCTTTAAAGTATTTAGTGATACAACAAGACTTAGAATACTTGAAGTATTGCTTCAAAAAGAAACCTATGTTGGTGATATATCAAACAAAATAAAAGTAAGTCCTTCAGCAGTATCACATCAACTAAGTTACTTAAGAAGTACTAATTTAGTTAAAACAAGAAAAGAAGGGCAAATAATATATTATAGCATCGCAGATAATCACATCAAAGTAATAATAAAATATGGTCTTGAACATATCAAGGAAGGAATAAAACTATGAAAAAGATAAAATTTAATGAAGATTTAATACGTATATTAATAAGTGCTATACTTCTTATAATAAGTATATTTTTAAAAAACTTTAAAACAGCATATTTAATTGTAATCGTAGTAAGTTATGTTTTCGTATCAAAAGAAGTATATGAAAATGCTTTAATAAACATTAAAAAGAAAGAAATATTTGATGAAAACTTACTTATGATTATTGCAACACTCGGAGCCTTTTATATAAAAGAATATCCCGAAGCAGTACTTGTAATGTTATTATTTTCACTCGGAGAATATCTAAGTAGTCAAGCTGTTGATAATTCTAAAAAAGCTATTATCGATTTAATGGACTTAAGAAGTGATAAAGCAAGACTTAAAAATGGAGAATTAGTAAGTACTAAAAAAGTTAAATTAAATGATATAATAATTGTTAACCCAGGTGAAAAAATACCTTTAGATGGAATAATCATAAATGGGGCAAGTCACTTAGATACTAAAAATTTAACTGGTGAATCAAAACCTTTAAGTGTTAAAAAAGGTGATACTGTTTTAAGTGGTACAATTAATATAGAAAGTATATTAGAAATAAATTCAACATCAACATATAAAACTAGTACAGCAAGTAAAATAATTGATATTATGGAACATGCTGATGAAAAGAAAGCTAAAACAGAAAAGTTTATAACTAAGTTTTCTAAAATATATACACCAATAGTGGTTTTATTATCAATACTAATTGTAGTAATACCAACTATTCTAGGATGTGACTTTAATACCTGGTTATATCGTGCTTTAGAAATGCTTGTTATATCATGCCCATGTGCATTAGTTATATCAGTACCACTTAGTTATTTTGCAGGAATTGGTCGAGCTAGCAAAGATGGAATACTTATAAAGGGAAGTAATGAACTAGATAATTTAAGTAATATAAAAACTATATTATTTGATAAAACAGGAACACTTACAAAAGGAGTATTTGAAGTAACAAAGATAAATGGTAATATAAATGAAGTATTAAAGATAGCAGCTAATGCTGAAGTTCATTCTAATCATCCAATTGGTAAATCAATAGTTAGTGCTTATAATAAGACTTTAGATATGAAAATAACAGATTATAAAGAAATAGTAGGTCTTGGAATAAGTTGTAAGTTAAATAAAGAAAAAGTACTCGTAGGTAAAATAGACTTACTTTTAGAAAATAATATAGATGTTGATAAAATAGATTCAGTTGGAACAGTTATTTATGTTGCTAAAAATAATGAATGTATTGGAAGTATCATAATTAGTGATAAAATAAAAGATAATGCCCAAGAAACTATAGAAGATTTAAGAGGTGAACTTGTTGAAAATCTAGTAGTATTATCCGGAGATAAAGATGAAGTGGTGGAAGACTTAGCAAAAACTTTAAATCTTGATGCATATCATGCTGAATTATTACCTGAAGATAAAATTAAATTACTTGAAGAATATCAAATATTTGGTCAAACTGCATTTGTAGGTGATGGAATAAATGATGCTCCGGTAATTAAGTTATCAGACATTGGTATAGCAATGGGAAAAATAGGTAGTGATGCAACAGTTGATGCAAGTGATATTGTTTTAATGAATGATGATTTAAGTAGTATAACAAAAGCAATTAGAATAAGTAAATTAACTAAAAGAGTAATTTTAAGTAATATAATATTTGCAATAAGCTTTAAATTATTAATGTTAATTTTAGCAATAATAGGAATAACACCGATATACTTAGCGGTTTTTGCAGATGTCGGAGTAACACTATTATCAGTGTTAAATAGCTTAAGAATCTTTAAAAAAGGACTATAATTAAGAAAAATTAAAGAAAATGACATAAATATTATAAAAAATGTCATTTTTTTGTTTACAAGTGAAAGTTTATATAGTATAATTTTATTACGTCGTTGAGATGTGGTGAGAAAAAATTAACAAGAAATTTCATTAAAACTATTGCAAATATTTAAAAAATAGTGTAAAATGAAAAAGGTTTCTGTTAGTGGGCTTGTAGCTCAGCTGGTTAGAGCGCACGCCTGATAAGCGTGAGGTCGGAGGTTCAAGTCCCCCCAAGCCCACCATTGAAAATGGCCCGTTGGTGAAGCGGTCTAACACATATGCCTTTCACGCATACATACATGGGTTCAAATCCCGTACGGGTCACCATTTAGAAATCAAACTCCGAAATATCGGGGTTTTTATTTTGCCAAACACACTTTGAAACACACAATTTAACATATTATATTTGACATCGATTATAATATATGTTATCATTTAGTCAATGAGTTAGTAGCTTGATGAATCAACTGGAGGGGATAGCTTAATGATTTCCCAACAAGCTTGACTTGTGGAATCCTGTAGTCAGGGGAAAGCTCATTTTTTGTGGATTAAAAAACAGATACCAAAATTGATATCTGGGTCTTGTTCCACTTAAGGAACAAAAGTTAAAGAATATATAAATATGGTACTTTAATAAAAATACCATGCAAAGCATTTCTGAAAATCAGTAATAGAGGGTGTAAATTTTTCTTCTTGCACTACGCTTGGTGACAAGTTGGAGTAAGCTTAAGCTGAAAGTATGCATGTAGGGACTGGGAGACCTACCTATACTAAAGACCTATACTAAATAGAGTATAGGTTTTATTTTGGACGTAAAAAAACTTCCCATTTCTAGGAAGTTTAAATAACTAAATGGCGGAGTAGAGAGGATTTGAACCTCCGCGCCAGCATTCGCCGACCTAAATCCTTAGCAGGGATCCCTCTTCAGCCTCTTGAGTACTACTCCACAAGCTACTTCTATATTTTATTATAAAAGTAGCGACTTGTCAATCAATTTAAGCATATATTTCTAATATTATCGATTAAATCTTGCATAACTGTCAAATAATCATCGGTATTATCACTATCTACGTTAATCATTGACTTAACATCTATAGCTTTTGCCTTATAATCATTTATTATAGAATTTATATTATCAGTGTAATTATTATCAAGTACCAATATTGTATTATAATTTTCTTTTTTGAAATTATTTCTTATTGAATTAAGAGTTCCTTCGGTCAAAGTTTCTTCATCTAAAGATACAACATTAAAATCATAATTTTCTAAAAACTTAAACACATTATCACTTACTACAATTGTATTTGTTCCTTTTTCTTTAGCTTCTTTACCAATTGATCTTAACTCAGCATCTTTTAGTGAAAGTATTTCTGCTAAATCTTCATATTTTTGATCAACATAATTTACAATAATTTTACTATCTAAATATTCTTTTAAATAATCTTTAATATTTTTAGCAAGCATCAAATAGTTATTCGGACTCATCCATAATTCTTTAACCCCATATGTATAAGATAAACCATTTGATACATCAATTATAAGTAAGTTTTTATTTTTATTAATTAAATTCTTTGTAATAGTTTTTTCATTACTTAATCCATTATAGATAAATAAATCAGCTTTAGCATACTTCTTTATTTGTTTACTAGTTAACTCATAACTTACAACATCAGCACCACTTGGATAAATACTTTCAATTGTTGCATAATCTTTATACAAAAACTCAGTTAAATACTTAATCGGATAAATCGTCGTATAAATTGTTGCACTCTCTAAATTATCTTTCTTTAAATTACAACCCGTCAAAAACATCAAGGGTATCAACATAAGTATTATTTTTTTTAATTTCATTATTTTCCTTCTTTCTTTAATGGATCAAATCCATATTTTCCAAAAGGGTTACATCTAAGAATTCTTTTAATTCCCAAGTATAATCCTTTAAATAACCCATAGGTTTCTAAAGCTTGTACCATATACTCACTACAAGTAGGTTTATATCTACACATAAAGTGAGAATGCATGGGTGTAACTTGATAAGCACGTATTAAATAAATAATAATTTTTTTAATAAATACCACCCTTAAAAATTGTATCAAATATTTCTTTGTTTGTAAATGTTTTCAAATAAGAAAAAATTTGTTATAATGTTAAGAGGAAGGATTTGATAACATGGAATTTCTAAAAAAATTAGGTATTGAAGTAAAAAATAAGGATATGTTACTTACTGCATTAACTCATACAAGTTATTCAAATGAACATAATACTGATAACTACGAAAGATTAGAGTATCTAGGTGATGCCATACTTGAAGCAGTAACAAGTGAATATTTTTATTTAAACACAAATTATCCAGAAGGAGAAATGACAAAACTAAGGGCAAACTATGTCTGCGAAAAAGCACTAGCTACTTACGCCAAAAGCTTAGGCATAGATAAATACATTAGATTAGGTCATGGTCAAATGCATAATTTAAATGATACAATTATAGCAGATGTATTTGAAGCCATAACAGCATGTATCTATCTAGACCAAGGTTATGAAGTAGCTAAAAAATACTTAGATGATATCATTATCCCTTATATAAATAAAAATAGTGACTTCAATACTGATTATAAAACGAAACTTCAAGAAGCTGTTCAAACAAGTAGAAAATCACTTGAATATGTTTTAATAAATGAATATGGTGAAGCTCATGATAAAACATTTGAAATGGTGGTAAAAATTGATAATATAATATATGGAAAGGGAAAAGGCAAAAGCAAAAAAGAAGCAGAACAAAATGCAGCTTTAGATGCTTTAAAAAAAAGTGCGGTGAAATAGATGTATTTAAAAAGTATTAGAGCACAAGGCTTCAAGTCTTTTGCAGATAAATTAGATTTAGAAATAAATCCAGGTATAACAGGAATAGTTGGACCAAATGGATCAGGTAAAAGTAATATAGTTGATGCAGTAAGATGGGTTTTAGGTGAACAATCTGTTAAATCTTTACGTGGTCAAAATAATATGACTGATTGTATTTTTAGTGGAAGTGAATCAAGAGAAGCTCAAAAAAGAGCAATGGTTGCATTAGTTTTTGATAATAAAGACCATTATCTTCATAGTGATTTTAATGAAGTTGAAATAAAAAGAATAGTTTATGCAACCGGAGAAAATGAATATTATATAAATAATGCACGTGTTAGATTAAAAGATATCACAGATCTTTTTATAGATTCTGGTGCAGGTGTTAATGCATTTAATATAATAAGTCAAGGTAATGTAACAGATATAGTTAATTCAAAATCAAGTGATCGAAGAATTATATTTGAAAGTGCAGCAGGTGTTTTAAAATATAAAAAACGTAAAGAAGAAAGTCTAAAAAAGTTAGAAAAAACTGAAGAAAACTTAACAAGAATAAAACTAATTATTGATGAATTATCTAAAACTGTAGAACCTTTAAAGGAACAATCTATCGTTGCTAAAAAATACTTATCGATAAAAGGTGAGTTAGAAAGTATAGATATTGCTTTAATTGCTAAAGATATTACTGATTTAAATTTAGAATATAGTAAAATTACTGAAGAAATAAAAAGTCTAAAAGAAAAGTTAGTGACTCTAAAAGATGATGGAAAAAGTGTTGAACTTGAAAAATTAAAACTAAAAAATATTGAACTTGAAGATGCTGTAAATAAAAAAAGAGAAGAACTTCTTAAGATAACGGAACAAATCAGTGATTTAAATGGTGAAAAGAAACTTACTATTGAAAGACAAAAATATGAAAGTAATCAAACAATCATTGATAATAACTTAATGAAGTTAAAAGAACAAGAATTATCATTAAATAAAAATATAACAATATTAACTCGTGAAGTTGAAGATATTGAAAAAAGTATTGCAGATGAAAGAAAAAAAGGTGAAGATGTTAAAAATGAATTACTTGTTTTAAAGGTTAAAAAAAGTACAAGTACTAATGCACTACTTGAACAAAACAAGAAAAAGTTCTTACTTGAAAATAAAATAGAAATATTAGAAAATAACATCTTAAGTGCAGAATCAGCTCCCCAATCAGTAAGAAATATATTAAATAATCCAAGATTATATGGAATACATAATACCATTGGAAAACTTATTGATATACCAGATAATTATATGATTGCAACAGATATAGCTTTAGGTGCAGCTAGTAACTATCTTGTTGTGGAAAATGAGAATAGTGCCATAAATGCAATAGATTTTCTAAAAGAAAGAAAATTAGGTCGTGCAACATTTTTCCCACTTAATGTTATAAAAGGACGTTTAGCATCTAGTGAAATAATAAATGATATAAAAAATATAAATGGTTATATTGGTATTCTAAGTGATTTAGTAAATTATGATGCTAAATACAAAAATATCATTGAAAATCAACTTGGTCAAGTAATACTTGTTGATAATGAAAGAACTCTAAATATCGTAGGTAAATTAATAAACTATAAATACAAAGTTGTATCTCTAGATGGAGAAATTCTTCATATCGGAGGTTCAATCACCGGTGGAACAAGTAAGAAAAATACCATGTTAAATGAAAAAAATGAATTAAATAAATTAAAATCTGATTTACAAAAATTAGAAATAAATATTAAAGATTTATCAAGTGAAGTAACAAGTCTTAATGATAAAGAAGAAGAACTAACAGAAAGAGAAACAGTATTAAATAAATATGTAATATTACTAAATGATGAATTATTTAATAAAAAGACTAATCTAAGTAGAGTTACTGAAGAATATAAAAATGTAACTAGTGAACTCGAGGGTATCAATGATTTAAAATCAAATAAATTAGATGAACACTTAATAGAATTAATGAATGAAATAAATAAATTAAGTGAAAATAAAGAATTAATTGAAAAAGATATTAAGAGTATTACTAAAGAAAAAAATAATTTAAATGATGAAATAGCAATTATTGATCATGAACTAAGGGACTCAAATAATAGTTACAATGCTATAAATAGTGAACTTAAAAATAAAGAAGTATCAAGTGGAAAACTTGAAGTAAAACTAGATAACTTACTTGATTCATTAAATAATGAATATAACTTAACATATGAAGCAGCTCAAGTAAAATATAATCTAGAAATGGATCCTGATATAGCAAGAAGTCATTGCCAAAATCTTAAAAAAGAATTAAATAGCTTAGGTAATGTTAACACTGGTTCTATTGATGAATACGAAAGACTTTCTAAAAGATATGAATTTTTAACTAGTCAAAAGTTTGATTTAGAAAGTGCATCAACTGAATTAAAAGGTATCATTAATGAAATGGATGATATTATGGTAGAAAAATTTGCTAAATCATTTGAAAGTATAAAGAAAGAATTTAGTAAAATATTTAAAATGATGTTTAAAGGTGGAAAAGGAGAACTACAGTTGAGTAATCCAGATGATTTGCTTAATACAGGTATAGATATTATAGCTATTCCACCAGGAAAGAAAATTAATTCACCAGTATCATTATCTGGTGGAGAAAAAGCCCTAACTGCAATATGTTTATTATTTGCAATGCTTGAAGTAAAACCATCACCATTTGTAATACTAGATGAAGCAGAAGCTGCTCTAGATGAAGTGAATGTAGATATGTTTGGTAAATACTTAAGTGAAGAAAAATCAAGAAGCCAATTTATTGTTATAACCCATAAAAAGAGAATGATGGAATATGCAGATTCATTATATGGTATAACAATGCAAGAATCTGGTGTAAGTAAAATAGTTAGTGCTAAATTAGAAAATTAATGTAAAGTTTTAAAAAAATATTTATATTATTTATTAATTATGATAAAATTATTTTAAGGAGGATGTTTATGAAATGGTGGATAATATTAATCATAGTTTTAGTTTTATTAGTTCTTTGGGCAATTAGTACATATAATAAATTAATTGCATTAAGAAATAGAGTAAAAGATCAATGGGCACAAATCGATGTTCAATTAAAAAGAAGATTTGATTTAATACCAAACTTAGTTGAAACTGTCAAAGGTTATACTAAACATGAATCTGAAACATTAGAAGCTGTTATTAAAGCTCGTAATACTTATGTTACTGCAGGAACCCCTGAAGCACAAATGAAAGCTGATGGAGAATTAACTCAAGCAATATCTAAGTTATTTGCATTAACTGAGTCTTATCCAGATTTAAAAGCAAATACTAATTTTCAACATTTACAAGAAGAACTAACCCAAACTGAAAGTAAAATTGCTTCAGCTCGACAATTCTATAATGATACAGTAATGTTTTATAATAATAAAGTATCTATGGTACCAAGTAATATCATAGCAAGTTTATTTAAATTTAATAAAGAAGCATTCTTTGAAGCAAATGAAACAGAACGACAAAATGTTTCAGTTAAATTCTAAGACGTTCTAAACGTCTTTTTTTAAAAAGAAGGTGAGTTAAATGAAAAAAATATTTATAGCATTATTATGCTTTTTAACATTTCCATTATTTGCAAGTGCTGCAAATTATGATATAAAACATTATTATATTAATGCTACACTAGAAGATAATGGAGATATGTCTGTAGAAGAATTAATTGTAATGAAAGGTACATTTAATGGTTATGAAGTAGGTATAGAATATAACACTAATGATTCTTATAGTGCAAGTTCTATGGAAGATATAAAAATATTTGGAAATACAAATATAGATGAAGAAGATATAGATATTAAAAATTGGAAATTTGTATATCCAGAATTTAAAAAGGTGGGTTATGTAAATAATGGAGATATATTAAAATATATAGAAACAATAGGAATAAATGAAAAAAAATATAGAATGTATTATAGTACAAATAATAATACAACAGCATTCTTATTTAAATATGTTTTAAAAGATGTAGGAATATCACATAATGATTGTATAGAATATTATTGGAACTTTTTTGGTGATCAATTTAATGACCGTATATATGACTTAAAAATAAGAATTAATTATCCAACAAATTTAAATAAAGAAGATTTCCATTGGTGGTTTCATGGTGATTTAACAGGTAATTCATCTATAGATAATATAAGTGATAATTATACAACAGTTATAGCATCACTAGATTATTTAAGACCAAATTCCCCAGTAGATTTTAGAACACTAGTACCAAAAGAAGCATTTAATTACACAGCATTTAAAAAGTTTAATAATGAAAATGTATTAGAAGAAATAATAAATCATGAAGATGATATAGTAAGACAAGATTTAGAAAATATAAGAAGAGAAAGACTAATATTTAATACATTTGAAACAATAAGTAAGATTTATGTAATAGCATTATTACTAGTATGGATATATGTTTATTTTAAATATGATAAAGAAAGAAAACCAGAATTTAATCATAAATATAATAGAGACTTCATAGATGATTATAATGTTGAAGTAATAGATTATTTAATGAATTATAATATAACACCTAATGCAATGAGTGCATCAATTATGAACTTAATTTACAAGAAAAACATTGAAGCACAAAAAGATCCAGAAGATGAAAAAAACTATATATTTACATTAAAAACCAGAGATAATTTAAATAATACAGAAAACATTTTGGTAGATTTTTTATTTAGTAAAGTTGGATGTAACGATACATTTACAACAAAAGAATTAAAAAAATATGCATCAAGTATTAAAACTTGTGATACATTTATGAATAGTTATACTAAATGGAAAAACAAAGTAATGGAAGATGGTAAAAAAGAAAAATTCTTTGATAATCTAAAAGGTAAATATGTATGGGGAATAATAATGTTAATAATAGCAATTTTAATAGACTTTATTGGTTCATTTACATTCCATGTTGATTTTTCATTATTACATTTATTAATTCCATTAGCACTTATTTTTCTAATTTATACATGTTTTATAAAAAGAAAAAGTAAAAAAGGCATTGAACACTATGCTAAATGGAAAGCATTTAAAAACTTCTTAAATGACTTTGGTTCATTTAGCACAAAAGAATTACCTGAAGTAATTCTTTGGGAAAGATACTTAGTATATGCAACAATATTTGGTTTAGCTAAAAAGGTTCAAAAAGATATGAATGTAAAAATAAAAGAAATAGATGTTTCAAATATGAATAATAATACATATATATTTATTAATAATTACAATTTTTCATCAATATTAAATGATTCCGTTAATCAAGCATATAATGGAGCACAAAGAGCAATAACAAGAGAATCAACAAGTTCATCAGGTGGTTCATTTGGTGGACATGGTGGAGGTTTCTCATCAGGTGGAGGATTCGGTGGCGGAGGTCGTTCCGGCGGAGGATTCTAATAAGCTTAACATGATTTATTATAAATCGTGTTATTTTTAATGCTTAAACTTGTTAAAATATTAAAAATATGATATCATTAAAAAGTAAGGTAGTGATAAACATGGAAAAGAAAAAAACTTTTATCATCATAGTAGTAGCATTATTAGTGTTATCTATTGGAATAACTTTTGCATATTTTATTGCAAAAACAGGACCTGGATCATCAGCAAATGCAAATGTAACAACAGGTACTGTAGATGATTTAAAATTTAATGTAAGCAAAGAAAACATATCACTAAACATAAATCAATTTAATTTTGCATCTGGATCTGGAAATATTACAGATACAGTTACTGCTACAGCTAGTTTAAAAGCTAACAGTACTAAAAATACAGCTACTTATAACTATTATGTCTACTTCCAAATTGAAAGTAATGATTATGTTTATACAACAACTGACAAAAAACCAGAGATAGTACTTTCTATTACTGGACCAAATGGAGAAATAACTTCAGTAGATGGATTAACATATGTTTCTGCAACAAATGCAGATGGCACTGTAGTAAAAGGTTTTGATATAACAGAAAAAAGTTCATCCCTAATAAAAGTGGCAGACTCTTTTGAAATAAGTAGTACATCAAGTACTAATTATACAAACCAAGATTGGGTATTTAAAGTTTCATTTATTAATCTAGATACAAACCAAGCAGATAATGAAGGTAAAAAACTAACAGGTAAAGCATTAATACAACAAGAAAAAATAATTACAAGTATATCAGATGTAGCTAAAAGTGGAGATAATTTAGTAACTGCTATACAAAACTTAAGTACAAAAAGCAAACCATCATATACAGGATTATATCATCATGATGCAAGCTTAACAAATGGAGCAGGAGATAATTCATATAGATTTGCTGGAGCTGATCCAAATAATTATGTATGCTTTGGTTCAGATGATACAACTTGCCCAACTGAAAATCTATATCGAATAATAGGAGTAATAGATGGGAAAGTAAAATTAATATTAGCAGATGGAGCAACAACTACAATGCTTGGAACAAATGAAGGCTATGTAAAAACATATCAAGAAGCAATGAGTAGTAATTTAGAATTAGCACAATCATTTTATAAAGGTAAAGAAGATTTTACAAAAATAGGAACATACAAATGGAATAAAACTGGAGATAATACATGGAGTACAAGTACAACCAATACAACAAATTTAAATACAAATTACTTAACATATCTAGATGGCAAAAATACAAAATGGAAAAATATGATAGCAGACACAACATGGTATGTAGGCGGAATGACTGGAGATAATGGAGCATTATCAAATGCAAAAACAGCATATAACTATGAAGTTGGAGCAAATAAAGATTCAACAACAGTAACCTCAAAAATAGGATTAATGTATTTAAGCGAATATTACTATGGAGCAACACCAGATTATTGGATGCTACCAGGATGGGATCATAATGGTTCATGGAATAGTGATTATAGAGTATGGTCAGGAAATGATTATAGTAAAGCTTATAATGACAATTGGATGAATACAGGTTTAGTCGAATGGACTCTTTCGCGTATTTCTGATGATTCGTACCTTGCGTTCCCTGTGTATGTTGGTGGCGTTGTGATTGACAATTTTGTCGTCGACAACGGCCTCGTCTTGCGTCCGTCTTTCAGTCTTTCATCTTCGATAAAATTTACATCGGGTGAAGGCACAGCCGTAAACCCAATCCGAATAAAATTGTGATTAGGTTCGCTTAACTGTGTCTTTTAGAATAACACGTGATAATACAAAAAGAAAGTATACAAAGTAATAAAATGTATACTTTTTTAATTAGTTAAAAATAATTAGCACTTGTACTTGACAAGTGCTAATTTACGATATATAATATAGTTGTTCAAGTTAAGAAAGGGATGATTTTATGAACTTTGAAAATAATGATGAATTAAAAGATGTTTTAAATAAATATGGTAGAGACATAACTAAGAATGTTTTAGATAATAAAGTTGATCCTGTTATAGGTAGAGATGAAGAAATAAGAAATGTTGTTAGGATATTATCTCGTAAAAGTAAAAATAATCCCGTTTTAATCGGGGAACCAGGGGTAGGTAAAACTGCTATAGTAGAAGGACTTGCCCAAAGAATTATAAAAGGAGATATACCAAGCTCATTAAAAAATAAGACAATCTGGGAACTTGACTTAGGTGCCTTAGTAGCTGGTGCTAAATATCGTGGTGAATTTGAAGAAAGATTAAAAGCAGTCTTAAAGAAAATAAAAGATTCTGATGGTAACATCATAATGTTTATTGATGAAATTCACATGATAGTAGGTTCTGGTACAGATGGTGCAATGGATGTATCAAATATGTTAAAGCCAATGCTTGCACGTGGAGAGATTCATGTAATCGGAGCTACAACTCTAAATGAATATCGTAAGTATATTGAAAAAGATGGAGCTCTAGAAAGAAGATTCCAAAAAGTATTAGTTAGTGAACCAAATGTAATGGATACAATAACAATACTACGTGGATTAAAAGAAAGATTTGAAATATTCCATGGAGTAACAATTAAAGATAGTGCCTTAGTTTCTGCAGCAACTCTATCTGATAGATACATTACAGATAGATTCTTACCAGATAAAGCAATTGACTTAGTTGATGAAGCTTGTGCAACAATAAAGATGCAACTTGAATCAATGCCAGTTGAACTAGATGAACTTACTAGAAAAATAATGAGTTTAGAAATAGAAAGACAAGCACTAAAGAAAGAAAAAGATGAAATAAGTAAGAAAAGAATTAACGAAATAGATGAATCTTTAGTAGACTTAAAAGCAAAAGAAAAAGATTTAAGAACTAAATGGGATAGTGAAAAACAAGCTAAAGCTGAAATAAATAAGAAAAAGGAAGAACTTGAACAAGCACGTTTTGAATTATCTCAAGCAGAAAATAATTATGATCTAGAAAAAAGTGCAATGCTTCGTCATGGCAAGATTCCTGCACTAGAACAAGAACTTAAAAAACTACAAGAAGAAAATAAAAATGGTTTATTATCAGATGTTGTTAATGAAGAAAGTATAGCTAATATAATTTCTAGATGGACACATATCCCAGTATCTAAATTAGTTAATAGTGAAAAAGATAAATTATTACATCTATATGATAGATTAAAGATGCGTGTTATTGGACAAGACAATGCACTAAAACTTGTAAGTGAAGCAATCATTAGGGCAAGAAGTGGAATTAAAGACCCTAATAAACCAATTGGTTCATTTATATTCCTAGGACCAACTGGTGTAGGTAAAACTGAAGTAGCAAGAAGTCTTGCATATGAACTATTTGATGATGAAAGACATATGATAAGAATAGATTGTTCTGAATATATGGAAAGCTTTAATGTTTCTCGTCTAGTTGGAGCACCTCCAGGATATGTAGGTTATGATGAAGGCGGAGAATTAACTGAAGCAGTAAGAAGAAATCCATATAGCATTGTATTATTTGATGAAATAGAAAAAGCTCATAAAGATGTGTTTAATATATTACTTCAAATACTAGATGATGGAAGACTTACTGATAGCCAAGGACGTGTAGTGGATTTTAAAAATACAATTATAATAATGACAAGTAACTTAGGTAGTGAATACATATTAGATGATGAGAAAAATGCGAATGAACTTGTTATGAATGAGTTAAAGAACACATTTAGACCAGAACTAATAAATAGAATTGATGAAATAATTATCTTTAATTCATTAAAGAAAGATAATATCGGTGATATTGTTGATAAAGTAATTCGTGAATTAAATAATAGATTATCACAAAGTTACTTACATGTTGAAATTACAGATAGTGCTAAAAATAAAATTATTGATGAAGCATATGATCCAAGATATGGTGCTCGTCCAATAAAAAGATATATTACTAAGAATGTTGAAAACCTAATAGCTCATAAGTTAATTGATGAAAATATGGAAGTTGGAACAACTTTAGTAGTAGATTTAAAGAATAATGAATTTGTCATAAAATAATAATGGGTGCATGAAATTCTCATGCACCTATTTTGTTTTTATGATATCATTATTGTGGGTGATTAACTGTGGAATTTAAGAAATTAAATAAAACAATATCATATCTAGAATAATTTATGAAAAATTATAAGTTTGATAGTGATATTAAAGACTTTTTTAAAAGGGGGATGGTATAAACTTTGCGGTCACAATTTGTGACCGCAAAATAGAAAATATATATAATTGAGAAAGAAAAAATGAAGGATAAAATGAATAAATTAATAGTAAAAGATGATGAAAGAATAGAAAATTTAATTTATGAAATAAGGGGTACACAAGTAGTGTTAGATAGCGATTTAGCTAGATTATACGGATGTGTGAATGGACTAAAAGTAATAAACTAGGCTATTAAAAGAAATTTTGAAAATGATTCTTCTAAAGTTAAAATTCATTGATAATAACACATTCTATGACAGATTTATTATAGTGGATGAAAAAACTATATACATTTCAGGTGCATCATTCAAAGACTTGGAAAAGTAATGTTTCTGTATTAGTAAAATAGAAGATGAAGAAATACTAAAGAGTATTTTGAAAAAAATATATCCAATATAATAATGTGTGTCAACAAAAAAAGGTTGACACATATATTTTAATATGATAAAATAAAATCAGTTAATTTAAAGGAGGAGAAAATATGGCTGTTAAATTAAGATTAAAAAGAATGGGAGGAAAACAAAAACCTTTCTATCGTATCGTTGCTGCTGATTCAAGATTCCCAAGAGATGGAAGATTCATTGAAACAGTTGGAACATATAATCCAATCGCAAAACCTGCAGAAGTTAAAATTGACAAAGAACTTGCTATTAAATGGTTAAGTAATGGTGCACAACCTACTGATACAGTTAAAGCATTATTCAAAAAAGAAGGAATTTTAAAAGAATTTGCAGATGCTAAAAAGGGTAAATAATTATGGATATAGTAAAGTATACAGAATTTTTAGTTTCATCTTTAGTAGATGATCCAGAAATGGTTAAAGTTGAAATGTTTGATGAAGATGAAAATACTAAAATTATTGAAGTAATGGTACCTGAAAATCAAATGAAATATGTAATTGGTAAATCTGGAAAAAATGCCCATGCATTAAGAACGTTAATTAATGCTTTTGCTTATATTCATAAAATGAATAGAGTAAAAATTAATATATCTGCATTTTAATGAATTATTATTGTTCAGATTCATTTAGATTAAGTCAAAGTGATGCTAATGAAAAAGTTGCTTCATACCTAAGCAAAGTTATTGATGCTGTAAATATTAGAATAGAAAATTTTGAAAAAGATAATCATATTTATGATACAGTATCATATCATGGCAAAGATATTGAAAGACTAAGAAGAATAACAAATAGAAATTACTTTGAAATTCTAAAGTTAGCATTACATTCAGAGGGTTTACCAATAAATTATGTTAAGAAAGTTGAAAGAAACGGAGAAATATCTTATTTATGTTTCTTTGAATTAATTGAAAAAAAAGGAAGATAAATTTTTAAAAAATTATCTTCTTTTTTTAATCGATATTTTTATTTTTAATAAATTCAGTTAACATTTTAGTCAAAGCTCTTTTTTCTATTCTTGAAACATAACTTCTTGATATTTTAAGCTCCTTTGCTATTTTTTTTTGTGTCATACCTTTTTTATTATTAAGACCATATCTTTTAATTATAATATCTCTTTCTTGTTTTTTTAAAAGCTTCAAATACTTCTTTAATATCATAATATTATTTTTTAAATCAAGTTTTTCAAATAAAGTTGTATCATTATCTTTGATTACATCAATTAAATTAATTTCATTTCCTTCCTTATCATGTCCGATAGCATCATTTAAAGATACCGTTGGACCATATTTTTTATTACTTCGAAAGTACATAAGTATTTCATTTTGAATACATCTTGCAGCATAAGTAGTTATCTTAGTTTTTTTATTATTTTTATATGTATCGATTCCTTTGATTAACCCAATCGTTCCAATACTTATTAAATCATCTGTATTTTCTTCTTTTACATCAAACTTTTTTACAATGTGAGCAACAAGTCTTAAATTATGTTCAATTAATTTATTTCTTGCATCAACACTTCCATTAAGCATATCATTTATAGCTTTTTCTTCTTCTTCCGGTGAAAGTGGTTCTAAAAAAACATTATTTGAGTAAGACCCTGTAAAAAATAACATATCCTTTATTATATTAAGTAAATTTAAAAACATATCAATACCTCTTTATTAAAATTATATATATTTTTTTAAAAAAATATGATATAATAGCTACCCAGGGGGGAATATGAAAGAAATTATTGCAAAAATTGAACAAGAAATTATAAATAAAAACATGAGTTTAAAAATACTTTTGTCATATATTAAAGATAGTGATAAAGATACTTTAGACATAGTTGATGAATTAACAAAAGAAAGTAGTATTATAACAAATTACTTAGAAAGCTTCTTCAGTCATATGCCAATTGTAACTGAAGAAAAATTAAGAAAGATGTATAGTGAAGAAGAAGCAGATATCTTAGTTTTCTATTGTGTTTTAAAGGGAAAAATTAGTGATGAAGCAATAGATTATAAACTAGATAATATTAGTGTTAACTCTAGTTTAAAGATGTATCTTCAAGAAATAAAGACTTACCCAATACTAGATAATGAAACAATACTTTATCATATCGGACAACATCATAAAAATATAGCATTATTTAACAAAACAAATGATAAAACCTATTATAATAACGCTATTTATCATCGTGATATATGTATTTCTAGTAACCTTCGTCTTGTAGTGTATTTTGCCAATAAATATGGAAGTAAAACAATACCAGTTCAAGATTTAATTGCTGAAGGTAACATAGGTTTAATCAAAGCTGTAGAAAAATTTGATACCAACTTAAAAACAAAATTTACAACATATGCAAGTTTCTGGATTAATCAAAAAATAAATAGATACTTAAAAGAAAATGGTAAAATGATTAAAATACCAATTCATTCACAAGCAGAATATTTAAAATACAAAAGAGTAGTGGAAGATTATCAAAAAGTATATGGACATCAACCAAGTGAAGAAGAATTAGTTGATATGTTAGGACTTAATCTTGAAAAAATTAAAAGAATCGAAGAACAAACTGTAAATATTGTCTCATTAGATGATAAATTAGATGAAGATGAATCTCATAGTTTAGATAATTATAATATTGTAGCAAGTGGTGAATTTGAAGAAGATATAATAAATAAAGAAACAATTAAAAAACTACTTGATACATTAAATGAAAAAGAAAAGTTAATAATAACATACCGTTATGGACTTGTTGATGGCAGAGACTGGACTTTAAAAGAAATCGGAGAAAATTTAGGTATAACTCGTGAAAGAGTAAGACAAATCGAAGATAAAATAATAAAAAAATTAAGAAGAAGATATGCAGGAAAAAAAGCCTTTGTTACAATTCATGAATATTTTAAAAGAAATAAAACAGATATTAATAAAGCCTTTAACTATTTAAGTGATATAGACAAAAAAACGCTACAAAGAATATGTGGAAATGACTTAAGTAAACCAATAAATATTAAGTTATATACAAAAAGTCCATTAAAAGAAATAGTTAAGAATCTTCGTGATAACTTTAAGTATTTAAATCCTCAATTTATAGAAACAAACTTTAAAACTAAATATCAAGGAAAAAGGCTACTTGAAATAATATCACGTAGAAAGTTCGATGAATTAATTAAATTAGATCATACATCACTAGAATACACAAACCTTTCATTAGTGTTTGGTATAAATATAATATATCCAGCTAATTTTGATAATAAAAATATTGATGTAAACTTACTAATTAAAACTCTTGATATAAAGAAAAATGCTAAAAGTTTTTATGAAGGAAAAATACTTCCAGATATCATCGGTGATACTTTAGGAAATGTTATGTTTTATTTACAAGAACTTGGAACAGACTCCAAAAAATATAGATTAATGATTGATACATTCGGTCCAAATTTAACAAAAAGATATTTAATCCAAAGTAATGAAATTGAAAATATTTTAAAAGAATTAATAAATGAAGTAATACCTGATGCAAGAAAAATAAAAGGAAAAACCTTACAACAAGTACTTAACTTAACTGATGAAGAATATTATTATTTTTTAGAAAATAGACAAAAGAGTGAATATAAATCAAATATCTTAACTAAGTTCTTCGGAGAAAATCTAACAGATATCTATAATAATAAGAATGCAAGTTCAAATGATTTAAAAATCTTACGTATTAGTTTAACTAAATTAATTAAAAAAGAAAAAGACTTATCTATTGAAAAAAATAAACTAAAGACAAGTTTTGAAAATAAAACATTGCAAGAATATCTTGAATTAAGTAATGAAGAATTTGAACATATCAAAACATTATTTAATAAAAAAGCAACATATTATAAAACATTAATGGATTGTTATAAAGATGATTTATCAAGTACTTATATAGCTCCGCGTTATTATGATACAAAAATAATAAGTATGCAAATAACACTAAAGAATTTAAAGGAAAAGTTGCATAAACAAAGTGTATATTATAAAAAGAGATATCATGATTTAATTAAAACAATGGACTTAACTAAATTTAATAAAGAAGAACTTGAAATATTAAAAAAAGCATTTGGTAACAACTTAAATATAGGTTATTTAAATACTTTATCAAATACTGAAGAAGAAAAATTTATAACCATCATTAATAAATATAACTTTGAAGAAGAAAAATCTAATAGTAAATTAAATGAAAAAATAAAAGAACTAGTAAAAGATATTCCAATAAATTATAGATTAGCACTTGATTTATATCTTGGTTTCTATGATGGTAAAAAATACACAGTTGATGAACTAAGTTTAATACTAAATTTACCAGCATATGAAATTAAAACAAGAATCAAAAATGGTATAATTTACATAAAGAATATTTTAAATACTAAAGATTTAGAATCACAAAAAGAACTAAATACTTTAATAAAATCATTATAAAGACTTGTAAAATTATAAAAAAGTGATACAATAGTATATCTAAAAAGAGGTGGATTATGGAAAAAAATATTAATGAAATTATTGTAAACTGGGAAAAAGAAATTACTGCCAAACAAAATACTTTATATAAGTATAATGAATTAACAATAAAAGAACTTGAAGAAATCATATCTAAAAGTAAAATAGTAAATGAATTTTTACAAAAGTTTATTAAAAAAACAATGACAGAAGATGAAATAATTAAAAAATATGGGGAAGATTGTTCTACTGTATTAGTTTCATATGCTTTAATTAATAATTTATTAAATGAACCAGTTATTGTTGATGATGAAGCTATGATGAATACATCAGATAGTGAAAAATTATATTGGCAAGATATAAAAAGACTTGAAACATTTACTCAAGAAAAAACAATAGAATATCTCGCAAAGTATACTGAATGCTTAAAAAAAGCCCAAGAATCTAGTAAAAAGGAAGAAAAAGAAAAGTATGAAAAGAAAGCAATATTCTATCGAAATAGTATCGTCGAAGGAAACATAAAATTAGTTATATCTGCAATAAAAAGATATCATCCTCAAGGTATGCAATTTCTTGATTTAGTAAATGAAGGAAATATTGGCTTAATCAAAGCAGTAGAAAAATATGAAATAAATCGTGGTTATAAATTTTCAACATATGCTTACGCTAGTATAAGAAGAAATGTAACTAGAGCCATCGCAGATAAATCTAGAGTTGTTCGTCAACCAGTTCATTTTACAGAACTATCATATCATGTTAATAAAGCCCGTGAAGAGTTTTATAATAAATATCATCGCGAAGCAACCGTAGAAGATTTAGAAAAAATGCTTGATGGAATAACTGTAGATAGAATTCGTGATGTATTCACACTTGATGTTGAACCAGTTTCCCTAGATAGTAAAGTTCATAATCAAGATGAAGATGAAAATGCAACATTAGGTAACTTTATTGCAAGCAAAGAAAAATCACCAGAAGAATTAGTATTTAGAAGTGATAACAAACAACAAGTAAGAGAAATGTTAACTGTTTTAACAGAACGTGAAAAGTATGTTATCGAAGAAAGATGGGGACTTAACTCTGGCAGAGCTAAAACTCTTGAAGAAGTCGGAGCAGAACTAAGTGTAACCCGTGAAAGAATAAGACAAATCGAAGTTAAAGCCTTACGTAAATTACGTGGTTTTGCTAAAAGTAGTGTAAGTGAATACATTAATAATAATTCAGCATCATTTAATGTTGATAATATGTATAGTGGTAAAAAATTAATAAATATTCTAGGTTATACATATCCAGATTTTGAAATATATAAATCAAGACTTGATAAAAGTACTAAAATGTATGAAATACTATTACTATTATTTGGTAAGAATTTTAATGAAGTATATACATCTGAATTAGTAACAACTCATGAAATAAAATTATTCCATAACTACATTATAAAGTGCACAACTGAAAGAGAAAAACTAAAGAAAAAATATGTTAACAAAAATATCAGTGAAATATCTAACTTACCAGCTGAGTGTATTGAATGTTACTTAAAAGATATAGATAAGGATGATCCAAAATATATATTCTTAAAGAAAATGTTTGGTAATAAATTTAATCATCGTCTTAAAGAAGAAGAGTTATCTATTCCAGTTATGGAAAAAATAGATTATATAGTGATGGAACTTAAGAAAATGTTTGCTCAGGATGATTTAATTGAAAGATCAGGTTATCAAAATAAAACTTTAATGGGTATTTTAAATATCAATAGTGAAGATGTTGAATGGTTAATGAATAGTCAAAATAAATTAACAAAAAGTTATGAAATAATCGTGAAAGCTTTTGGATTTGATGGAATGAGTATTTATGATGGAACAAACTTAACTACTAATGAAAAGAATGTTTTATTTGCACTTCTTAAAGCTTGGAAGAGAAAAGTAATAAGAAGAAATATGGATTTAACGGAAAGCAAAATAGAAATCGGAGATGCTCAAATATCCATTAAAACTCAAGTTAAAAAAGATTTACTACCTGAAATAATTAAAATGTTACCAATGGATTGTAGAATGACTGTGGGCTTAAGTTTAGGTTTATATAATGGTAAAGCATATTCAGTTAAAGATATAGCATCTTTCTATCAAAAGAGTGAAGAAGAAGTAATAAGCCTTTTAAAAAAGGGACTTACAGGTATCGAAGAAATATTAAAGTATTATAAAACAATATATAATGGGAAAATAAATTATAGTGAAAAAGATTTATCTATATTAAAACGAGTTCAAGAAATTAAACGAAATTAACTCGTTTTTTCTTTATAAAGAAAAACTTGTGTGATATACTATAAACAGGTGATAAACATGGTAAAAAAATTAATATTAATAGATGGAAACAATTTAATGTTTCGTAGTTATTATGCAACTGCATACACTGGTAACATGATGAAAAATTCAAAAGGAGTACCAACAAATGCCTTATTTGGTTTCGTAAATATGATGAATAAAATAATATCTGAAGAAAATCCATCATACATGGCTGTTGCTTTTGACATAGGTAAAAACTTTCGTAAAGAAGAATATGATTTTTATAAAGAAGGAAGAATAGATACTCCGGAAGAATTAAAATTACAAATGCCTATAGCTAGGGAAATTCTAGATAAAATGGGAATCAAACATTTTGAACTTGCACCATATGAAGCTGATGATATCGTTGGTACTATTGTTAAAATGACCGAAGCAGATAAAGATTTTGCATCAGTTATAGTTTCAAGTGATAAAGATTTACTTCAACTAATTAGTGATGAAACTGAAGTAAAATTATTAAAACAAAATGGTTTTATAAGATATAATCATCAGGCTTTTGTTGATGACTATGGAATTGAACCAATAAAAATGATTGATTTAAAAGCTTTAATGGGAGATCAATCAGATAATATCCCTGGTGTAAAAGGAATCGGTGAAAAAACAGCATTAAAACTTCTTCAAGAATATAAGTCTTTAGAAAATTTATATGATAATATTGACAACATAAAAGGTAAAACAAAAGAAAAATTAGTAGAAGATAAAGAAATGGCTTTCATAAGTAAAAAAATAGCAACTATATATAGAGATGTACCTCTTAATATTGTGCTCGAAGATTTAAAATATGAAAAAAATGTAACACCAGAATTACTTGATTTATTTAAAGACTTAGAATTCTTTTCATTTTTAAAAAACATGGAAATAAAAAAAGAAACTAAGAATCTGGAATACTCAAGTATCAGTACCATAAACAATATTTTGCTAGACAAAGATATATCTATTGATGTAATGCTAGATAATGAAAACTATCATCTAGCTAAGCTAGTGTCTATGTCTATAAGTGATTCTAAAAATAATTATATTGTTAATAAAGATGATATATTAAATGTCTTAAATGAAATAAAGAATTATAACATAACTACATATGATGCTAAAAAAATAATAGTTAACACAGGTATAAAAATAAATTGTGTAAATGATATAATGATTAGTGCTTATCTACTTAATTTAAATACTAAAGATGATTTAGCATACTTAGCAAATCAATCTAATAATGATTTATTATATTATGATAACTTAAAGAAAAATAAGTTTAGTGATATAGAATTAGAAATGGTAAAAAGAAGTAGATATTTATTTTCTATAAAGGATGAACATATTAAAGAATTAGAAAATAGTAATGCACTAAGCCTTTACCAAAATATTGAAATGCCTTTATTATATGTTCTAGCAGATATGGAAAAAACTGGTATTATCTGTAACAAAGATATTTTAAAAGATATGTCACTAGAACTTGATGTAAAACTAGAGCTGCTTACTAAAGAAATATATAATCTAGCAGGTATAAAGTTTAATATTTCATCACCAAAACAACTCGGTGAAGTATTATTTGAAAAATTAGAAATAGCAAAAGGTAAAAAGAATAAAACAGGTTATAAAACAGACATTAAAGTATTAGAAAAACTTGTTGATAAACATCCAATCGTAGAAAAAATACTTGAATACAGAAATCTATCTAAATTAAAAAGTACATATATCGAAGGATTAAGTAATTATATCTTATCTGATGGAAAAATACATACGATATATAAACAAACTTTAACAAGAACTGGAAGATTATCATCAACTGATCCAAACTTACAAAACATACCAGTTCGTGAAGAACTGGGAAGAAACATAAGAAAAGCATTTTTGCCTGAAAATGATTGTTTATTAAGTGCTGATTATAGTCAAGTAGAACTAAGGGTAATGGCTTCTTTATCAAATTGCAAAAGTCTAATCAGAGCATTTCAAAATGATGAAGATATTCATACTCATGTTGCAAGTGAAGTATTTAATGTACCCGAAGAAGCAGTAACAAAACAAATGCGTCGTTGTGCAAAAGCAGTAATATTTGGTATTATTTATGGTATCTCAGGTTTTGGTCTCGGCGAAAATTTACATATATCAAAATCAGAAGCAGATGACTTCATTGAAAAATTCCACAAGTTATATCCAGAGGTTAAAAACTATACTGATACAGAAGTAAGTCTTGCAAAAGAAAAAGGTTATGTTACAACACTTTTTGGAAGAACCAGAGTAATCGAAGAAATAAATAATCCTAATTATTTGATTCGTCAAATGGGAGAACGTATGGCAATGAATACACCAATCCAAGGTACAAGTGCAGATATCATGAAATTATCAATGATTAATGTTTATAATAGGTTTATGCGTGAGGGTATAACTAGTAAAATACTTCTTCAAGTTCATGATGAAATAATCGTAGATTGTAAAAATAGTGAACTAGATAAAATAAAGAAAATAGTAAAAGAAGAAATGGAAAATGTATATAAACTAAGTGTTCCATTAAAAGTAGAAATAGATACCGGTATAAACTGGTATGAGGCAAAA